>Ga0247834_1008559_pt1 | contig 10245 bp, 9 predicted proteins | sample LaCruzMarch2015__8_FD_187118 | JGI IMG/M metagenome (GOLD analysis project Ga0247834, IMG submission 187118) | Freshwater microbial communities from meromictic Lake La Cruz, Castile-La Mancha, Spain - LaCruzMarch2015_12m | ecosystem: Environmental > Aquatic > Freshwater > Lake | place: Spain... | reverse complement strand
AAGCATGAGGAAATCTCCCTGCGCGATCACGCCCCCGTGCGCGAGGTGGAAGCCGGATTGAAGAAGTGGTTCGATCGCTACGACGTATCCGTCCGCTCAGCCCCATCTTGCGGAGGCGAGTGTCTGGGCCGGACACTTGCGCGCATGGAACTCGAAGCAGAAGGGACGGGAAAAAGGGGTCGGGTACAAACATGTAACTTTGATGAGTGCGAACCTCGCGAAAGGATCCTCTCCGCCGGGCTTCACAACGCGAGCAACTCCGTCTTCAGCCGGGTTTGTTCAACGGCGGAATCGCGCCGGCTTGGCGTCATATTAGTAGTTTGTACCCGACCCCTTTTGCCGACTCCAATCCATTCAAGGGACTGACGATCCGTCAACAGATCGCCCGTAAGGTTGGATCGTTCCTGCACGCCGCCGATCTGTCGGAGTACATCGACCCCTACGGTGGGCTTGCACTTTAAAAGTCGGGGTAGGTGACTACATTGGTCAAATGATCGCAACGCTCCGGGAAGCCAAGGCGGAGCTAAGTGAATTCGTCGAGCGGGTCGCGGGAGGCGAGGAGGTGCTCATTACGGTGCGTGGGCGGCCGAAGGCCAGGGTCCGGGCGGTGGCCGCAACAGCAATGTCATTCTGGGGAATCAGGGTCCCCGCCTTTGAGAGTTGGGTAAGAATGTCCGCATAGTGCTCAGCAACAACTGGGGTGAAATGTTCGATGCCCGTCACCTTGCGAATGGCCTCGAGCCGGGACTAGCCGGCGGGCTGCCCGGGACGCGTCCGCAGCAAGCCGAACCCCAACGAGCGCCTCCGCCCAAACAATTACCGGCTGCGCGTATGCCTGTGGGTTCGACAAGCTCGCGAGTTTCTACCGAACTTTTTTGGCTCCTCGACGTTCTGAGTGGGCAGGAAAAGGCTTAATTGCAGGGCCGCCTGCGCCCCGAAGGCTTGCCCCGACAGGCGCTTGAAGGGAAGTTTCCCAAGGCTCTGCTCGAGTCGCGCCGTTCCAGGGCCGACGGCCCGGCATTCCTTAGCCCAGCTCGTAAGGGCTGGGTTTGGTGCAGTGGCGGAAGCTGCGGGCTGAAAGTCCGCGACAGGGCGAGAGCAGGGCTGCGCGCCGCGCCTCCACCCATCCCGTCCCTTCAGGCCGGAGTCACCCCTTGGTTTTCCACCCAGCCCTGACGGGCTGGGCTAACGAATGGCGCACCGGTGGTGCGCAGAACGCCGTTCGTCGCACGAACCGCAACACTCAGCGCCAGCAAAAGCCTCGACTCTGAAGCTCCGCAGGCTGCTGCTTTTACCCACTCAATTCAGAGAGGAGCCAAATTTTTCCACCCGGACCGGCATGACCCCAGGAACTTGGCGAAGACGAGGGGCGGCCACGATTCCCCTTTGAGAGCAAAGCGGCTCCCAGCTCCGCTCCCACGGGAAGTTTACGAAACACGTTTCGACCGCTGCGTCGCTGCGTCGCCGCGCGCCCCAAAAACCCTCGTTTCCCGATCTTCAGGCGGGACAAATCTCCCGCCGTTCGCCAGAAAATGCGGGTAGCAAACGCATGAAAACTCCTCCCTCCTTCCAGACCCATCTTCCCCGCTGTGTGATCTTCGGCCGGGACCGCAGCCTTGCTCTCGACACCATCTGCCGCGACCAAGGCTGGGGCCGGGCGTTCATCGTGAGCGACGAGGGCGTCGCACGCGCCGGACTGCTGGAAAAGGTTTCGGAGTCCCTCATCAAGTCCGGTGGGCTGGCGGACACCTTCACGGCGGTGCCGGCGGAGCCGCCGATCGAAGTGGTCGACCGCATCGCGCAGCGGATCATCGCGAGCGGGGCGGATGTCGTGGTGGGGCTTGGCGGCGGAAGTGTGATGGATGCGGCCAAGGTCGCCGCGCTCTGCGCCAGACATGCGAGGGCGGCGGTTGATTTTATCGGAATCGGGAAAGCGGGCGGGCGAGGGTTGCCGACCGTGTTGATCCCCACCACGGCAGGTACCGGATCGGAGACCACGTTTGTCGCGATTCTCACGGACACCGCGGCCGGCACCAAAACGGGCGTCGTGGATCCGCGGATCCTTCCGGACATCGCCATCGTGGATCCGGCGCTCACCGATGGCTTGCCTCCACACGTCACCGCGGCCACTGGCATGGACGCGCTCGTTCATGCACTGGAGGGATTCATTTCAAAAAACGCCACGCCGCTCGGGCGCAGCGTTGCGCTGGGAGCGGCGCGCCACATCGGGCACTCCATCGAGGTCGTTTGTGCCGATCCGAAGAATACCGCGGCGCGGGATGGAATGGCGGTTGGATCTCACCTGGCTGGCATGGCTTTTGCCAACGGGTCGTGCTGCGCGGTCCACGGTCTCGCGATGCCCCTGGGCGGCCGTTACCACATCCCGCACGGAGTCATCATCGGATGCTTTGCGGGAGAACTCATGCGTCACAACGCACCGGTATGTGCGGCCGATTTCGCGGAGTTCAGCCAGGCACTCGGATGGGGCGCGCTGCCACCGGATGCCTTTGCAGACCGACTCGACGCGCTTGCCGAAAGCATCGGGCTGCGCGCCCTGCTGAACCAAACAGCGGTGCCCCGAGAGGATATCGGTCAGTTGGCGGAGGATGCCCTGCGCGTTGACCGACTCATGGATCCGAATCCGCGAGAGCTTCGTGTGGACGACGCCATCGGCATTTACCTCAAGGTATTGCGCGTGGTCAGCTGACGTTCATCTGAAACTGAGGTCCGCCCGGTTCGAATCCTGCACAATTTGGGACGCGGGGTTACGCTGGCTTCGGTAGAACCACGTCGCGCGCATGTTTGGCGATCTGCGGATCCCCGGTGGGGATTTACCCAAAGAGATTTGGATTCGCTTGCTCCAACCGGTCCGGGGCATTTGAGAATTCCCATTGGCGAAAGCGGCGGTTTTCGATACACCCTTAGTTCCCCGTGAAAGGTATCGTCTTTACGAAGTTCATCGAAATGGTCGAGCAGACATGGTCGACCGATTTTGCCGACCAAATGATCGAATCCTCCGGAGTTCCTTCCGGTGGAGCCTACACGGCGGTCGGGACCTATGATCACCACGAGATGGTCGCTCTCGTCTCCACGTTATCCGAAATGAGCGGCACTCCGGTTCCGGATCTCCTGCGAGCGTACGGTCGCTATCTGCTCGGTCAGTTCGCCACGTTGTACCCAGGGTTTTTCGAGAACATGACGTCGTCGCTCGATTTTGTTGCCAGCATCGACGCGGTGATTCATGTGGAGGTTCGCAAGCTCTATGCGGACGCAGAGTTGCCCAAGTTTGAGGTTTTGGAGCACACGGAGAAAATCCTCCGGGTGAAGTATCGTTCCGACCGCCATCTTGGCGACCTCGCGGAAGGGTTGCTGGAAGCGTGCATCGGGTATTTTGGGGAGTCCGGAGTGGTAACGTACGAGCGTGTGGATCTTGACGAACCGGGCAAGCCGATATGCTTCATCCTGCGCAAAGCGTAGAGGATCAACTGCGACGGGCGCTGCGGCGCGCGGAACGCGAGCGCGTGGCCCGACGTGAGGCCGAGGCTTTCCTGGAGGCCAAGAGTCTCGAGCTCTACAAGTCCAACGAACTCCTCCGCAGCCAGGCGGTCGAATTGGAGTCGACGGTCGCTCAAAGAACCTCCGAGCTTCGCGAAGCACTGGAAGTCGCTGAGGCTGCCACGCGGGCAAAGAGCGACTTCTTGGCAACGATGAGCCACGAAATGCGCACGCCGCTCAACGCGGTGATCGGTCTTGCCGATGCCCTCACGACAACCCCGCTCAACCCGGAGCAGGAGAAACATCTCGAACTGCTCATCCACAGCGGCCAGTCGCTACTATCCCTCATCAACGACCTTCTGGACTTTTCCAAAATCGAGGCGGGTCGACTCGATCTGGAAATGCGGGAATTCGACCCGGCTGCAGAGCTGCGAGTGACCGTGGAGACGTTTCGACCCCAAACCGATGCAAAGGGTTTGACGTTATCCGGTTCCTTCTCCGACCTCCCGCCCGTGGTGCGTGGCGATAGTCTCCGCTTTTGTCAGATCATTTCCAATCTGCTTTCGAATGCGGTGAAGTTCACTGCCACGGGGGGGATTCAATTGTCCGCCTCGGCACGTCCGGAAGGCGAGGGATGGCGCCTCTGGGTGTCGGTGGTCGATTCCGGAATCGGTTTTGCCATGGAGTCTGCCGCCGACCTCTTCGAGCCGTTCAGTCAGGAGGACTCGTCCATTACGCGGAAGTTTGGCGGGACGGGTCTGGGCCTGGCGATTTGCCGGCGGTTGGCACGTGCCATGGGGGGCGACATCACGGCAGATTCCATTCCGGGGCGAACGGAGTTCCGCGTGGACGCGCGGTTTGAATCGGGCATGGTATCCAAGGCGGCGAACTCCGTTGCACCGGAGGTCTCCGAGATTCGAGGGCTGCGAGTTTTGGTCGTCGATGACAACGAAATCAACCGCACGGTGGCCTCGGCGCTTTTGCAGAGGCTCGGACACCGTTCCGCACAGGCGGACGGCGGAAAGTCGGCGCTGGCCTTGATTGCGGAGAAGGAGTTTGACCTCGTCCTGATGGACATGCAGATGCCCGGAATGGATGGCATCACGAGCACGCTGGAGATTCGCAAGCTTCCGCTCAAACGTCAGCCGCGGATCGTGGCGCTGACGGCGAACGCGTACGAAAGCGACCGGGAGCGTTGTCTCGCGGCGGGAATGGATGGATTTCTTCCGAAACCCTTCCGGCTCGAAGGGATCCGTGCGGAGATTCGCGAAGCGTTCGGCAGGGATGCCCCGCAGCTCTGAGGGGACACGCGAAGACGCGAAGGCCGCGAAAGCTGTTGAAGGGGAGGGAGCGGGTTTGGCGATCCGAGCTTGGAGAGGAACGGGAGCTGGGATATGTTCAGGCTAGGTTATGCCGACGCCTACCTCCGGATGCCCGCCACCACTTGATCCCGGGAAACTCCACACGCTCCTGCTGGAACTCGTGTCGAAGATTCCCCTGTCTTTTGAGTCGCGGCATCAGGACCCCGACGCGCGCGCGAGGGAGGTTGTTCAAGGCGCCGCGATGCGGGCTGCGGCCCTCTCAGGGGCACTGGCTTTGCCTCCGGGTCCGGTCGGTTTTGCCACCATCGTGCCCGACCTGCTCGCCATCTGGCAGATTCAAAAGCAAATGGTGGCGGACGTTGCTGCGATCTACGGGAAGACCGGGTTGCTCACAAGGGAGATGATGGTGTTCTGCCTTTTCAAACACGGTTCTGCGATGTTCCTGCGCGATATGGTTGTGCGCGTGGGGGAGCGCCTGGTGGTCCGACGTGTGGCGGTGCGCGTGCTTCAGCGAGTCCTGAAGCGGATCGGAGTTGCGGTCACCCAACAACTGATCGCAAAGACCCTCGCCCGATGGGTTCCTTTGCTCGGCGCGCTGGGGGTGGGAGGCTACGCGTACTACGATACGAGTAAAGTAGGGGAGACCGCGATCGATGCATTCCGGCACGATATTGTGATCGAGGGTTGATGAGTGCTGAGGCAAAAGATGGCTTCCGAAGCTTCTGTCCATGCATCTGACGCTCATTTGAAAATCGATGATCCATAAGCACGATGGGTCTTTCCATTCCAGTCATTCGCTTTGCAGAAGTCGCCGATCGTGACGTGCGGAGAGGATTTGGCAGGTCGAACCATGCCGAAGGCATGGACGTGGACAGCCCAGGGTGCAGCGAAGCGCAACCCTGGGTGATGCCGCGACGCCACGATTACTCCGCCCCAACGGGGCGGACGTAGGCGTCGTTTGTCGATTGATGCGATCGTCGATGGCGTTCCATGCGCGCCATTCGGGCCATTCGGGCCATTCGGGCCATTCGGGCCATTCGGGCCAGAACCCCAACGGGGTTCCACCCGGAATCTGCATGTGATCGCCCCTCGGGCTAAAACTCATCGTACGCGATCTGATGCGCAGGGACCTTAAGCTCCGAGAGCATCCGCGTGCAGGCTTTGATCATCATGGGAGGTCCGCAGAGGTAGTACTCGATGGCCTTCGGGCTCGCATGCGTGGCGAGGTATTGCGCGAGGACGACTTCATGGATGAACCCCGTGTGGCCGGTCCACTTGTCATCGGGAAGAGGAGCCGAAAGCGCGAGCTGAAAGCGGAAGTTCCGGTGCGCGGCAGCGAGCGCTTCGAAATAATCCACGTAAAACAGCTCCTGGCTGGAGCGGGCGCCATACCAAAAACTAACCCGCCTGGATGTGTGCTCGGTCTCGAAGAGATGGGACAGATGAGCCCTTAGCGGGGCCATCCCGGCGCCCCCGCCGATGTACACCATTTCCTTTTGAGTGGGCTTGATATGGAAATCCCCAAATGGTCCGGAGGCAGTGACAATATCGCCCGCGCGCAGATTAAAAACGTAACTCGATCCCACGCCCGGAGGACAATCCTGGCCGGGCGGCGGGGTGGCGATCCGGACATTGAAACGCAGGAAAGGCTCGGTCTTTAAGTTGCTGGCGATCGAATAATTGTTGCGTGCCGACCGATCCGGGTTTGACACCGACAGGTCAAATACATGCTGACGCTCCCAAACCTCGGCATAGGGCGCCGGGATATCAAAATCCCGGAATGAAATTCGGTCGTACGTCGGGATATCCAACTGAATGTAATCGCCCGGTGTGAACGCCACGGTGTCATTTCCCGACACGGGTTCCAACACCAGTTCCTTAATGAACGTCGCCACACTGCGATTGCTCACCACGCGCAGGGTGACCGCTTTGGTCTTCCGGGCTCCAGCCCCGCCCATCCGGTCCAGATTGAGGTAAAGTCGTCCACTTCGTTCCTGCAGCGGATAAGTCGCAAGCCCCCTGCAGACCGGAGGCCGGGCGGGGGAACCGTCCGCAAGATGGAATCGCCCGTTGTGTTTGGGACATTCGATGATGTTGTCTTTCACTAACCCGCCCGCAAGGTGGGTGTTTCCATGCGTGCAGATTCCATCCGTTGCAAACAACGAACCGGCGGCGTCGCGAATCAGCGCAAATGTTTTCTTCCCATGGTCGAAACGCAGGACATCCGAAGGGCCGAGGTCGGCAGCTGCACAGACCTCGATCCACCCCTCGGCATCCGGCGCAACGTCGGGCACCGGAATCGCGGGATCGTTAGGATCCTTGAGGATATGGAGGTCGGTGGCGACGGAATTCGGAAGTACTCGCTTCACGTGATATGCCGGATCCTTAACCTGCCGGAGTACGGCGGGGATGATCTCTTTCCATGCCGCGATGAGGCCGGGATATGGAGTCGGACAGTCCGCCTTCACCACCTCGTGAAGCTGCGGGAGCGCATGATAGGGCACCAACGGAAACATATGATGCTCCACGTGATAGTTCATGTTCCAGTACAGATACCGATGGATTGGATTCATGTAGACGGTTCGGCAGTTCAACCGGTGGTCCAGCACATTTTCCGCGAGTCCCGCGTGCTGCGTCAGTCCGTAAATGCTCATCAACCACGACCCGTAAACGTTACTAAGTCCGACGAACAGCAGGGGGAGGATGCTGCGGGTCGCGATGGCGACGCCAATGACCCCCGCGTAAATGAGGACGTAAATGCGGGCGCGCAGGTAGATTTTTTCGAACTCGGACTCCGGGATGAATGTGCGCTCGTCTGCGGTCATCCGCCCCGTTGCGTGCAGAAAAACGTGGGTGAAGTATTTCGGATATCCTGGAAGGGCGAAAAAACCCTTCACGATGCCCGCGACATCAGGCGGGCGTGGAACGGCGATTTCCGGATCGCGCCCGACAATGATCGTGTCGCTGTGATGCCGGGTGTGGCTCCACCGCCAAACGGTGGATTCCCGCATGACCATGAACGACGCAATCTCGTACAGGGCGTTGTTCATCCAATCCGTCTTGAATGCCGTGCCGTGGCCGGCCTCGTGCCAGCGAGAGTCTGACGTCGACGCATACAACGCGCCGTAGAGTGCGAGGGGAATGAGCGCCCACCATGTGCCCCAGAGTGCGACCGTTGCCGCCGCGGAACCGAGGATCAGGGCGAACCAAAGCACCGTATCCCGCAATGCGGGACCGTCGCGGCGCTCCAGAAGCTTGCGCATCGTCTCGCGGGGGACAGGACATTGGTACCACTCCGCCTCGGCTAGGCCGCGCTCCACGGCAAGCGATGCGTTCACCCCGGTCAGGCTGTAATCCAGCTTCGTAGGCGAGGCAGGGAGTGTTGGCAGGGGAACGGGAGAAGTTTGGCTCATGGGTGAGGCGTCTGGGGATAAAGTTAATACGATCGGTCGTGCATCGCAGCGCGCAAGTTTGTGGTCGTAAACGCGGACCGACCCAGCAGTTTTCGAAAGGTATACCCCTTTTTTTAAGGGTTTCAAGGTGGCTCATGGGGAAGGGCGTGCATGGCTCGCGCGAAGTGTCGGAGACGCGAAGAGGTCGGGTTCACGAGATTTTAACCGAAAATGCCTCGCCCTAAATCGCAAACGTGTTCTATGCCTTCCGCTACTCCGCGATGATATCTCCTTCTGTCCGTGCGATTCTGATCGTTGTTACCGCCTGCCTGCCACTTCCCACGGCCGGTTTCGCTGCCGAAGTCGCGGCTCCACCCGGCGTTTTGAAGATTGTCGTGAAACCGGTGCGTCCGTTCGCATTTGAAGAGAACGGCGAACTGCAGGGTTACACGATCGACCTCTGGAAGCGCATCGCTGCAGAGGCGGGGCTCCAGTTCGAGATGAAGACGGTGGATTCGATCCCGGGACTGATCGAATTGGTGCGCACCGGTCAGGCAGACGTCGGGATGGGGGCGATCAGTATCACTCCGGAGCGTGAAAAATTGTTGGACTTCAGCCACCCCTTTTACGAATCGGGCCTCCAGGTGCTCGCGCGGTCGTCGGGCAACAACGGCGGATTAGCCGCTTTTCAGGTTCTGCTAACCGGGGAAATCTGGAAGGTTTGCGGCATCATTCTCCTGACGGTGTTGGCCGTGTCAAACGTGCTTTGGTTCTTCGAACGCCGGATCAATCCGGAGAGCTTTCCCGAAGGCTATCGAAAGGGCATCGGGGAGTCGGTTTGGTGGGCGGTAGCGACGCTCATCAGTGGCGGGTGTGAAAACAAGGCGCCGGTGGGCATCGCGGGTCGGGTTGTGGCGATCGTCTGGATGATCGGCGGTATTTTCCTCACTGCGTTCATCACGGCGTCCTTATCCGCAGCTATGACGGCCACGACGCTTTCGAACGAGGTGGCCGATGTTTCAGACTTGCGGGGATCGTCCGTGGGAACAATTGCGGGCAGCAGTTCGGAGTCCTATCTGACGCGGGCCGCGTTCAATGTGGTGGGGTTCCGAACGGTCGAGGATGCGATCGCGGCTTTGGAGGCTGGGAGGGTGAGGGGGGTGGTCTACGACGAGCCGATCCTTCGCTACTATCTTGCAACGAATCCGGGGTTGAAGCTGAGACTGACCGGACCGACCTTTGATCGGAGTGCCTACGGCTTTGCGCTGCCGATCGGCAGTCCGAACCGGAAGATTATCAACGAAGCATTCCTTAAGTTGCAGGTGGACGGCGGATTGCAGGAGTTGGACCGGAGATGGTTTGCGATTTTGGAGGAGTAAAGGGGGTTCACCCGAAGCCGCGAGGCCGCGAACCAAACCAATCCCCCCTTCCCTCTTTCTCCCTTGCAACTTAAGACAGTTGCTGACCCGAATGGCGCTAAGTTAACGGCGGATCGGGATGCTGCCCCTTCAGGGCAGAGACACGTTCTACCCAGTACCCAGGGTGGCGCTGACGCTTGCCCTGGGCTAAGGGATAAATCCCCTTCGGGGCTTAACTTAGTGCCATTCGTTGCGGACCCCCTTCTGGCGTCCCGCTTTGAGAACTCAAAAGCCAACTCCCCGAGCAGGCCACTCCCCCAATCCACTCCCAGACAAACATCCACAAATAGCCCCGGCCGTAGTGCCGACCATTTGCCATCAATCTCGCATCCATGCGGCTCCAACCTCCGCAAATGCCCCCAGTCGGCGAAGTTGGGTTAGGCTGAGAGACTCAGCCGACGGGGGCCTCACAAAGGAGTCCGTGCGGCCGTCCGGGCTTTCTTGAGAAACGAACGGCCCGTCAGCCCCCATCGCGGGTCGCCGGGGCTTCGGGCTCGATATGAATCGTCACGTCCGTCAATCCCGGGGTGGAATCGAGCAGCGCGCGCTTGACCGCGTGAGAGATCTCGTGACCGGCCTGAACGGTGGATGAGCCGTCGACGCGAACATGCAGGTCCG
>Ga0247834_1008558_pt1 | contig 10245 bp, 6 predicted proteins | sample LaCruzMarch2015__8_FD_187118 | JGI IMG/M metagenome (GOLD analysis project Ga0247834, IMG submission 187118) | Freshwater microbial communities from meromictic Lake La Cruz, Castile-La Mancha, Spain - LaCruzMarch2015_12m | ecosystem: Environmental > Aquatic > Freshwater > Lake | place: Spain... | reverse complement strand
TGAATGCTATGATGAGCCGGAATGATCAAGAATCACTGACGGAACTTGGTAATGCGTAAAAATTGGCTATTGATAATGTGGGTATAAAAGCAATTATGCCTGTGGATATGAAAGATACTCTACGTCAAGGAGGGACCTTTGTTTTTATAGGGTCAAAGGCACTTTATGAACACTATGATTCGAAAGTGGGTGACAATGCTGATATTGATTCGATTTTAGCAGCAATGAAGGCATAGGCTTCTATTGAATTACATTTTCTCATCAAGTATGTAGTGATGTTTTATTGATGAAATTTACGAATGACATTGCCTCAACTAAATTTGTCGCGATTGTAAGAGATGAATACATAAATAAACTCGCTAACATATTAAGATGAATACCAAAAGTTGTTTTGTACGCCTAGTCAAGTAGACGATTTATTCTCCAAGCTTCATTTCTAGCTATTATTATTTTCCTCCCACAAGATCTTTCCCAACTGAGCATCGACAACCTTGGCAAAGTACTTCATTGGCAACACCCCCCCTTCATTCATACCAGCAGTTAATATCACTCCATTGTCACTCTGGTAGAATGGAACATTATCAAGAGCACATTTGGTACCATTAATATAAATGTAAATTTCACTCTTGGTTCTAATCCCGGATTTTATTACTGGCGTTACCTTTGTATGATGATGATGAGAATCATTTGTTGGTATTGGTACTTCATCCTCCATTCCATCCACAGCTTCAGATGATGATGATGATGATGATGATGATGATGGCACACTGGTAGCAAAATGAATATGATTCCTCGTCATGCGTTTCAATCCTTCGTGTATAATGTATCCCTCCCACGCCTTACGTGTCGTACCATGTATAATTGACAGTTGAGGGTTGGATAACTCCTGTTTCGTTAGAAGCGATAATAGTTGATTGGATTGCACATCTTTGATTGAATGTCCCTGATTGGCACGTATACACAGCACATTGTCTTTATATTCTAATTTGAAACGTTGTTTGTCATTCTCACGCACGACACGTTCGACATCCTCTACTGTAAATTTCGGTGTATTATTATGTACGCATATAAATCGAGGATGGTCTAATGATAATACATCATTTAGAGCGACATATCCATCAGAAGCAAGATGTAAACCGAGTGACGATGCAGAATGACGTAGTACCCAGCTTAATGCTTTGGATAGTTTCACATCCTCCCCCGTCGCCTTCCGTTTTGCATTTTGGTGGGAAGGATCAACAACTTCGACGTTGTTGTTGCCTATGCTTCCGCCACCGTGACTGCTAATGCTGCGGGCACCGCCACCTTTCCTCTCTCGTTGGCGAGGTTGCTTGCGATGTTGTTCATCGTTGTCCATGTTCCCTCGCTACCAAGATCTGGAGGTGATTGGTTTAGATTTTTTTTTTATGAGGAGCTTGCAGTTTGAGGTGGCTCCTGTCCACGAACGACTGCTCCACACGAGCTTCTCCACGAACGAATAATTGCTCCACGAACGAACGCTTTCGGCACTCCCACCCCTTTTACCACAAGGGAATGACACAGGGTAGGGGGTAAATGGCACGCTTTTTGCCTTGATCTTTGATCTTCGCGATCGTCCACACGTGACCTTCGCACCGACACGATGCGAGACGTAGTGCATGCGTAGTGCGAGGATGACAATGACAGGAGGTGGCAGTGTTGTGATCCTTTTTATCTTCTTGGTAGTTCTACAATTTTACTGGATTGTGCAGTCTGTCTCCCATGAAACGATCGATGTTAGTCTCATCGCTCCCGACACAAGGGAAAGTAAAGAGAGGATCAATACCACCAATAACCCTCCTCTGAAACAAGACAAGACATATAGGCATTATAATCACATTCTTCTTCCGGCGAATTCATGTACCGAAGAACAACGAAGTGCCATTTACACTCAACTTAAAATGTCTAATGGAGAAGTAAATGGCTTCACTTGTCAGGATACTGATTGGCTGAATTCCTTTTTTGAGGAGGAAGGTGATATCGGATCAGAAACATTTGTCGGTATCAGTGTTGGCTGTAACAAAGGAACAGACGCTATTTCAACAGCAAGGATGGGTATGCTGAATTTCACATATGATGTCGCCACCTGGAAAGGTGCCCTTGGGTTACAGGAGTATTACTGCCCACCTCAAAAGCAGGGGAACCTTAATTTTCCCCCAAGGAAAGGAGAAATGCATTGCATAGAACCCACCCTTGGAACATATCAAGCCGTATTGGATGCAAGTATTGAACTTCGCCTGGATGCTGCTGAGTTTGTGGTCTCACACGCTGCCATAGCATCGAGAGATGGCAATGTGGAATTCCCAAATCCCAGGGCTGGAGTGGAAAGTTGTGGCATTCATGGATGTCAAGGGGGAACTAGTGCATCAAGCTTAGTTAATGTGAGCATGTACTCGTTGGACAGCTATGTGGAGAAATTTGTCCAGAGCAAAGGACCTATTAATATTCTTAACATTGATGCCGAAGGGTGGGATTTTGATGTTATCTTTGGTGCCAGCTCTGTGCTTGACCGGACTTACTATCTCGAATTCGAGTATCACATTCAAGGTTTGTTCCTTTCTACTTTCTTTCTTGGTGTGTTTTCCAACATTCAAATCTTATCCATTGCGTATGATGGTACAGGAAAATGGGTTGATTTTCATTTGCTAGATGCAGTGAGGCTTCTAGATGGGAAAGGTAACCTAGTAATGTCAGAATCTTTTTATGGTGATTGTACTGTTTTATTCTTATCCTCACTTTGGCCTTTTCCCCATTCTGTGAAAACAGGTTTCACATGTTACTGGACATCGAGCACACATCTATGGCGTATTACTGAGTGCTACTTTGATGTTTATGAAACTTGGCACGGTTGGTCAAATGTTGCCTGTGTTCACCGTTCTTATTCGATTCTTGCAAAACGGATGGAAGACAGATTTATCTCCACATTGACATGAATTGATTAGGACTATGTGTCATGAATTCTCAATTCTCTTTCTGGTGAGGATCAGGTTCTTCCTGTGGGACGCTTGATGTGGAGCAAGGTGGAGGAGACGAGAAGATGGGGCCTGCATTTTGTCAATTAGAACTGTACAAGGGCGTGGTAGCACTGGGGGACACACTATAGTAAGAGATAAATCTTCTAAAGGTTATTTAAAATGCCCCCCCACAAAAAAACCTGGAAAAGTGAATGGTATCTACTATGTATCCATAAACAACTGCTAAGGTCCGTGCTTACTAAATAACCATCAATTGCCCCAAAACATCATCAAGTGTTGATTATCACTGCTTTCAATCATGACATGCATTTGCAACATAATGAACTCATCTCAACCATCAAGATCTTCCAAGAAGTCACCAGGCAGATGTCTTCCCGCTCAGACTTGCAACAAAAATTTGTGTAGACACAGGTGCAGCCATGATGCACCATCGTTCGTCGTCGCCACCGTCCCTCCTACTATTGCTGCTGCTGATTTCTACGATTGTAACGAAGGATACTAACGCATTTACTTCTGCCACTAAAATCTCACGACGGTTGAATGTTGGCGCCACATTCAAGCTCGCATCGGTGAGCAATATCAATAACAACAATGACAACGACAATTTGACTCCCCAAGAGTTGAAAATTACATTACTAGATCGCATTAAAACACTTCGGTCAATTAAAGACCGTGATGGAGATTTTGATATTAATTTCGGTGTAAAGGGTGGTGAAATTAATAAGAAATCACGTGCTCCCCAAAAGGTCGATTATTATTCCATCTCGACGGATGCCGGTAAGGCAGCGGATGATGTCATAAGAGCAGCCGAATTGCTTAGTAAAAAGTATAATCTGACAGTTAATGAACCAACACTCTACCTGGGCGATAAGGTACAGGGTCAATCTGCACCATTGCATGGTGAATGGAAATTGTTATTCACTACAGCCGCAGACGCTACATTTAGTAAAAACTCAACAAGGGGATATGCCACCGTGAAGAATGTTGTTGATGCCACACGTGGTCGGATAACGAATGTTATTGATTTTCCTTATAACGAAGAGAAGCCACCATTACTCAAGCAGTTAAATGTTATTATTTCAGCCACAGCCATGAGTAAAAATCGAGTCGAATTACGTTTCCGATATGCAAAGGCTGTATTAACACGGTTTTTTTGCTTCAAGTATCAATGGAATTTATATATCCCCGTACCTAGTCCATTCATTACACGTATAATTGTACTTTTGTCACGACTAATCAAATTTGGAAAAGGGACGAAGAAAAGTGTCCCACCACGAGCATACTTTGATATTGTTTACCTTGATGATCAATTGCGTATACATCGGACGGGGGAGGATAATCTTTTTGTACAGGCAAGAGATACCTGGTTAGAAGCAAAGCCGTTATTAGCTTAAGGGAAGAGAATTATTTGATTGGGGTTTCATCCTAAAAGTATGATAGATGCAATGCGATACAGTTCGAAAAACACAATTCCATGCCTAATTGTTCGTTAGACCTTCACAATATTATTCTCCTTATTAGTCACCCTTTCTCAATATATCTTCAACGAATGCCAACCACGTGTTAACACGTCCTTTCCTTTTTGGTGGTCGTTCATCAAAATTACGTAAGAATGGCTCTGTCAATTCCGAATCCTTCATGGCCATACGCATTGCTCCGATAAGTCTTGCTTTATCAACGGTGGCATAGTTGCTATTGCTACCACTGCCTCCTTCATACCTACTACTACTATTCCATTCAAAAAAATGCTTGGCATTGTTCCACATGACAGATAGAGCATACGTCCGTTCATGTTCATTCGTTATTGTGGTACCCGCAAGGAGTGCCATGTCCACAAATATGTCGGTAATATCATCTTTCACAAAACTGGTATAATTGCCATTAGTATTCCCACTATTATTATTATTGTCAAGACAACGTTCATCGAGCCATGACAGTTGATCCATAATTAATCTACAAAGTCGTATTACATGACCATAATCGGCACTTGACTTCACTCCAGCACATCCACGTAATATTTCCTTGTACAGTCGGTGACGTAATGCATTGCTTTCTAGTGTGAAATTACCCTCGGGATAGTGCGTCCTTGAATATGAATCATACGCGTATAACATTCGCTCAACATCTGCAATTTCTCTCAAGAAAAAGGGAGTTGTTGTTGCTATCATTTCAGAGTCCAAAGCAGTATCAATTTGATGCAATTGAGCTATAGTTTCTGCATAGCTTTCCCCCATTAATTGTAGAGTTGTAAGTACATCCTCTTCATCCGTGTCGATAGTGTTTTCAATTTTGGCGTCAAGCATTCGATGAACTTTTAACATCTCATGCACGCCATGAGAAGTATCGAGTGAAGCGGATCCCATAGAATTATAAAGTTGTGCAAAGCGTGATGCACAACCCCAAGCTTCTATTGTGTGTGTGAACATAGATGTCATGGCCATAGTATCATGGACATCATCAAGCTTACTCCTAGTATATAGATCTGTTAAATGCTGCATGCAATTCTCAGCTGAGGTAAATACCATTTCCACATCCTTTAGAACCCTTGACTTCTCGTCAGCGTCACCTCTCGGAATCGTCAGTACAATGCTGTCTGAATGAGTTTTCTCGTTCGCTCTCGCTATAATTCCTGCTTGAACATTTCTCCATGATATGATCAGCGCTGATAAAGTTTGCAAATCAGGTTTAAGATGAGGCTTTGTTGCACTCAGTCCAGTGAGTTGATTCAACCATTCCTCTACACGAGCAGGAGCACGTTCAAACTGGCATAACGCCCAAGCGGCAATTATCGGATGAAATGTTTCAATACGAATTCGTGAATTAGAAGAGACGGCACGTTTTGCCCAATCTTCGGCAGATAGCAATCCATCCTTCGTTCCTGTCTTAATCCATGCTCGAATGACAGCCTCGTACATGTCTGAATTTGGATGTATACCACATTCTTCCGCATACAGTAGCCATTTGGCTATTTCCTCTGCCTCTTCCTCCGAAGACGTTCCAGCGCTTTTGAAACCGCGAACGTAATGCCTGCCATAACTTATCCACCAGTTTGCATATCGAGGATCAAGGGAATCTGAACTTGTATTCGTTGACAGTGTACTCAATGCGGCACTGTAAACGTCTACATCTGCGACGAGATTCGGGAACGACTGAAGCCAAGATTTTGCATGCTCAAATGAAAATTGGCTCTCTTTCTTTGAATTCACAGACATTAATAACCGAACAGTTTCTTCATTAGGATGCAAGAGATGCTCCTCATTACGAGTCATAGATGCTGAATCTAGGAGGGAATATACACGGTTGGCGCAACTTTGTCCCGTTACGCCATCTACCAGTCCCCACAAACCAATCACTGCATTAAATGTGTCAACATTTGGAAGTGGAAGATTAATCCCTTGGTAATATTCGTTGGATTGCATACTTTTCAGAAGAAACTCGGCTAACTCAGCACTATATGCGGGATTCTCACGATTGAGACAACGTATATATGCGGTGAACGTGTCCGCGTCCACGAGAGATTCGTCTGATTTGTCATCAAAGCTTATCGACAAAGATATGATCTTATCAAGGATGGTTTTAGCATTCTTTTGAATATTCACGCTGTCTTTCCCCTCCAGCTGCTGATCACAGTTTGCTTCTCCTAAAGCTGTCAATATTTTGTTGCACAACCTTGCTAATGCAAATGCTTCTTCTTTACTTTTCGGATCGTTATTGACTCGCTCGTACCAATTCAATATACTTCTAATCCTTGCACTCGGTGACTCGTGTTGTCTCTTCGCTTTACTGTATAATTGTTCGCTAGACGAATCATGACCAGTTGTCTCCGTCCAGATCTCAAGAATTCTTCCCATAGTCGACATATTATTGTTGACTTTTACTACCTCGTTAACGCCATTGACAAATGGAATCGTAAGCACTGGTAGATCATCTTCGCTAGAGTCTAATTCGTGTACTTGATTTATAGAATTTTCATCCCTCTTCAATAGGTTTCTTGACTCGTCCTTACCAGCTTCGACTTCAATTAACAGCTTGTGTCGTTCAAACTCATTCGTACAAAGCTTATTTCGCTCGTTTAGTAGTGCTTCATAGTCTGTAACTGGAATTACGCCGTCTTTCAGTGTACCATATGGCTCTTCTAAACACAATCTATCCACGTTATTGTTGACATCATCTTCACGAAAAATGTAGCAATCGATAGCACGTGCCGCGGCAGCATGTTCTGCAAGCCTCGCTTCACTGTAATACACTTCTCCGTCCACGATTTTGACATTGGCAAGATAAAGTGGAATCTTGAGGGTATTTTGATGTGATTTCACACGCACAATATTTCCAAGTCCTGATGAAAATCTCTCCTTCGTAATTGGATCAGTGAATGTTGCTGTGAACCATTTTGTATCTCCAACATCGGTGGACTCTTCAGGCAAATCTCGTGACCATATCCACGATGTACCCTCGGTGGCCTTTTTGGCAATCCGTCCTGTAGCTAACACCCAGCACTTTGCGTCTTCCGAAGTGACTTGGACAACATCACGGTCATTAATAAGAAATTGAACATGCCCCCCCACACCTCGCCACGGCGTTGACGATAGCACTACTTTATCATGTTGCATTTCACATTGTTTAACTTCGTAACAATTGTGTTGGAAATCGCTGCAGTATATACCATACTTTCGAGAGAAGGAATTGTTCAAGAAGTCTTTTGGCACATGAAGACGATGCGAATGATGTCGAGCATTACTCGATATAGATCCACCAATTTCCATTGGTATTGAGTCTGCGATTGCCCCATCATCATCATCATCATCATCATCATTCGCTAATAACTCGTCCTTTTGATGTAAAAGTGCATCATAGTCGATAGACTGTGCTACGCCATCTTCAGCCGAAATATATGGATCCTCTAGGCAAAGTCTAATTCCATCAACACATTGCTCTCGTAATAAGTAGCAATCGATTGCACGAGCTGCGGCGGCATGTTTGGCAAGCTTCTTAACATTATAGTAAACTTTTCCATCTAGCACCTTCACATCGGCTCGGTAAAGCGGTGTCTTAAGCCATAGAAGACGAGATTTAACATTCACTATATTACCAAGTCCCGATGAAAATTGCTCATTCGTACATGGATCAGTAAACGTTGCTGTATACCACAATTCATCATCATATTCCCGTACCTTTACATTGTAAGGGTAAGCAGTATCACCACCGCCATATTTCCTGTTGTACGCTCGTAAGTAGGCTCCTCTTAAAAAGTGCATAGGTACATGAAGTTCATGTGGCGTGTGTTGTTTATAGTATGAAAATGGTCGATTGATTGATGATATGGGTAATCCTCCCTCTACCGTCGTTGGAAGAATTTGTGATAAATTATTACTATTGTCCACAACTTCGTTGCAAATATTAGTATTCCTCTCTAATAAAAGTGTATTGTAGTCAGTTTTTACATTTGCCCTTTCCTCTGGTGTACCATAGGGTTCCTCATAACATAATCTCCATTTCGTACTATTCCCCTTTTCGTCCTCTTTCTCTTCTCGATATAAATAGCAATCAATAGCACGTGCTGCCGCAGCATGTTCAGCTGACTTGCTATCATTACAATAGTATACCTTCTCATCTATTATTCTAGCATCAATCATGTGTAATGGTGGGAGCATTGATGCACCATTTCGTTTTTCGACAAATACCTCACGTGTAAGTCCAGATGTAAATACCTCATTTGTAATTGGATGTGTAAATGTTGCTGTATACCATACTTTATCATCAGGAACAGTAGCATCAATATCTATACGAGAGCTCGAGTTGTTCTCATGTTTATGTACAGTAAATGAACCAGTACAATCAATATGACACATTTGTAATGCATTAATAAGCATAACCTTTGGTACATGCAATAAGAATGGGGATGTATTTGCTACTTGTGTAAAATTCGGACGTTGTTGTTGTTGATGTTGTTGTTGTTGTTGATGTTGTTGTTGTTGTTGTTGTTGCTGTTTTTTTATTGTCAGTAGTGCATCATAATCTATAGGAGTTTGGGACAATCCCTCTTCTATAGTACTATATGGTGTCTCGAAACATAATTGTGGCACCTCAGGTAATACGATTAAATTATTTTCACGATGGATATAGCAATCGATAGCACGTGCCGCGGCCGCATGTTCTGCCATTTTTAATCGACTGTAATATACCTTTCCGTCAAATATTTTAGTTTCGGCCAAGTGTAATGGTGGTTTGAGTGTTGTCCATAGAGTATTACTGCTTGATGATGATGATGCTTGAGGTGTCAGTGGTGGATGTTTTGTAGCAGTCTGTGGTATAGTGGGAATAGTAACTTGCTGTGCAAGGCCTGACATGAACATCTCACCAGTGGAGTCTGTATATGTAGCATGGAACCAAGCACGTCCATTATAATCCTTGGCAGTAACAATGAATGAATCATTCACAATTGTTTTTATTTCATTTTGATTTTTCACCCACTGGAGTAATAAAGATTTTGGCACGAGTAATAAATGTGGGTTTTCTGTAATTATGGTTGAATATTTGATTCTAGGATGATGATGCCGGTTGTTGTTGGTTGATATTATATTGTTGACTGCTTTTATTATAGGAGTAGGCGTCGGTGTTACTCCCTCTGGGATCGTGGCTGGATCTCTATTTGACGTGACTGCAGACTGCTGCGATAGAAGATGTCGCACCACACCACTGGATTGGAATCTACGTCGTGGCATCAACAAGGCATTGTGTGCCATAGTCACAGTATCACCACCACCACGACCATTATTGCAGTAATAGTGTGATGTTGTTTTTTTCCTCGCAATGACGCCGCAGCTCAGCCTCAATACAGTTATCCTCACACTTCTTGTTCCAGTTCTAGCAACAAGCCCACCACCTCGCCGTAACGCATGTGCTACCATACCACCAATGGATACATCCTCTGTATGTGGGAATCGTCAGGGCTTTGGCGGGATGGATTTCGCTTTGAAGGCCAAACATCATCTTCGTCGGGCTTTTGATGGTGATGGTGGTACGTGTGAATGCCGGGGGGGATGCCCCCCCGGACCCCCCTCTGTGGTGTGGTGACGTCACGGGCCCATTCCCCTTTCTTTGTTTTCTTAAAGAAAAGATTTAAGAATTACAAGAAACCACATAAAACCCTAACAAACAAATGGCGGGCCTAGTTACACTTGTATGCACGTGAGAGCGTGACGGACAGAGAGACAGGAGACAGGACATGAAAACTGCTTCGCTCGGGCTTTTG
>Ga0247834_1008553_pt1 | contig 10248 bp, 8 predicted proteins | sample LaCruzMarch2015__8_FD_187118 | JGI IMG/M metagenome (GOLD analysis project Ga0247834, IMG submission 187118) | Freshwater microbial communities from meromictic Lake La Cruz, Castile-La Mancha, Spain - LaCruzMarch2015_12m | ecosystem: Environmental > Aquatic > Freshwater > Lake | place: Spain... | reverse complement strand
ATTGTTTGTGTCGAAGATCGACACTTGGCGGCTGCTGGCAAACACTGCGAGAGCCCTTCACCCACCGCTAGCAGCACATTTTTTGGATTTTGTCCGCCTCCTAACTCTCGGCCGAGACTTCGTACGTAAAGTTAGGTACGATAACAACTCTCGGCCGAGAGTTGGCCGTCCACCCTCGATACCTGTGATTGTCAATAGTCCAAGTATAAAATTCACTCGGGAAGTGCTTCATAAGATTGTCAAGGAGAAGAATGCCGTGAATTATGACTGTAATATCAGACATACTTGCGAACGCAACGACAAGGATACAAATTGTGAAGATGCAAAGAACTCGGAGGCAGATGCGCTAGCACCACTTATTGTAAGTGTTGCAAAGTATGCCATTAGTAGAGGTAATACATACCTCGTGCTCAATGTTGGCGGCAAATCGATTGGGAGAGTGTTGTTTCCAAAGTCAAGGCGCAATTGAAGTCCATTTGTGACCAAGTAATCTTTGTGAATGCATACGGTCATCACTTCAAACACTACGGCCAGTTCAACCCAGCGTGCTTTCCTAATACCGAAGTGCAGACATTTGTCATTTCTGAGGAGTTGGCTGGGATGGCGACTGCATTTGGCATTGACCTGGGCATTTTGTTGGAATCACGTAAACACTTTGCCTTTCTGTCCGACAATCGAGACCTGCGTGATGATGAACGTCTTCGACTTGAGAGTGAACAATGAATTTCGGCAAATTATATCACAACGCTTTATTGCTAGACTAGCGTCATGGCGAATCGAAAATGCATTGATCCGCAAATATCACAAGAGCAGGAACGAATGCACACTTGAGGATATTGAACGTGCCGAGGCTCTCATCACGAAGAGAAACAATCGTCCGAAGCGCAAGAAAAAGTTGCAAGACGAATCACCCTCTTCGAGTCATGCCTCAAATGTGGGACATTTGACTTTGCCCATTTCGACAAGTACGCCCACACGACACAGCGACGCATTCGACGATTCGCCAAATTGCTGTGTGAACGCGTTTCGAGTATGAGTGAGGCTGAGATGGACGATCATTCTTCATCCACCGATTTGGTCCTCATTTGCTTTGCGACGACGGAATTTGACTGTGATCAATATCTACTGGCGTTGCGTGAGAGGAGACTTGAGAATGCTCGATTGAAACGTCGAGCGAAGCGTCTTGAGCTTGCTAAGCTTGAGCAATTATTAGCTGATGGAGAAGAGCTCAATGATGTACAGCTAGCAAGGCTGGAGTTGCTGCAGAGTGCTAAGAAGAGAGAGAATGAAACTCAGCGAGTGAGATATCATAATGAAACTCAGCGATTGAAACGTCAAGTGAAACGTCAAAAAAGACGAGAAGAAGCTATTGATCATGAACACCCGATGATTAAATTACTTGTCAGCTCAAACAAAATTTATCAACCAAAGCTCATGCAACTTGTATCCGACGGCACTATGAAGAAAGTGCTTATGTCATACTTTGTCTCTGGACAAACAAGCAAGCTCTCGGATAAATTCCTCAAAACTGTTGATGGCTGCAAGGAAGTATCACGTTTTCTCATAATAAGTTGCTTGGACCCCCACATCCCAGACCTTTCAAGGATGAAAGATGACATATCATGTAAGAAGCCTCTGAGTACGGACAACAGCACCCACGCACAACAGATCTTCTTCAACTATTCCCAGAGTGATTCGACCCCAAGATCGTGCAAAACCCAAAAAGTTGTACATATGGAATCAGAGCGATGTATAATATGTGTATTGTTCTTCAGGTCAATGATAGTGTCAAGGATTTCCCTCTTTGTGTTAATGACATACATGTATCTTTAAACGATATTCCAAGACCAAATTAGAAGGAGACATTAAAAAGAAAAATAGACCTATTACTCCTCTTAAGTAAAAGAGCAGGAATCTATGAGTAAAACCAATGAGAACATCAAACTCCAATCATCTCCCCATCATAGACAAAAAATCGCTCCTATTAAACACAATACACCCACAACAGAGCTGGTTACCAACGCATCCGAGGATGACGCAGCGGGAGAACTTGCAGTGGAATTCATATACGCCTCAAACTCCGGTACGACAACATCAAATAATGCAGGGTCGAGTGTGATATACGAAGCTCCACCACAGGTATTAATGGCACCCGCAAAACTCACACCCAATTCTTCGCTATGGAAGGCTAAGGCCTCGTACCCAAATGCATCACCGGCATGTCCTCTCCATCCCGTGGATACATTAGCAACAATGTCTCCCAAGACTGGATCATAACCAAAAATGTTCAACTTTTCATACTGTGCGATGCCGTATCCTTCATAACCTTTCCCGACTTGATGTCTACGCGACACTGCCTCTTGTGTCAAGAGTGCATCACCTGTACCACTCTTTGCCCATGCCAAGAGATCATAGATATTGCTATTCCGGCCATAACGATGCCGAGAGAAATATTTGTATTGTCCTGACCAATCACCAAACCCTCTGCTCCAAACATTACGAATTCTCCATAGCACATGGAACCTAAATAAGGAGTAGCTGCTGGACTAGGAAGTTCACCGACGCTATAACGACCTGGTAGCTGTGTATGAGTCAAATTTAATGGTTTCAGAACAAGCTCTTGTATGACATCTTGTACGACCTGGCCGGTAATCTGTTCTATAATGACATCTCCAACGACGAAGTTAGTTGTTGAATAAACAGGTTTTTCCAATAATCCATCCCGCAAAGCGTATGTCACAATCTCCTCGGGTGAATATGTTTGCGTGATATCCTTGGTATAGTTATTAAGTATCCCCTTCGGATCGTTCAGAAAGTCATTTACTAGAGTCTCCATCCGTAGTAAATTCTCAACAGTATAGTTGGCATAATGAGGAAACTTGGTCGTAAATTCGGGTATTAGCGTACCGACTTTGTCACTCAATATGACAAGTCTCCACGTTCTTCCAACAGCAGCATCGCCGTGCCTAGGAATGTTTTACTTATTGAACCAATTTGGAACGTATCGTCCAAGGTCGCGGTAACGTCGGGGGGAGACATCCCTGGTACAGACGATGTTGAATTACCAAATACAAAGTACATATTACCAATATCGGGATGAGATAGCCCGATCCACATTGCATATGCATCAGTTTGTGACGAGAAGATTTCATCGAATTTAACTTGGAGACGCGATTGGAGACTACTGAGGCTGTCCTCCACCTCCGCGGTGTAAACACGCTGGCTTTGCTCATATGCAGCTGCAAGGACGCCGCATCCATGAAATAGAGACAGAACAAGAAGTTTCAACGAGATCATCATCATCAAACTATGTGTGGTCTTGGTATATTATGTCTTATGTCCCAAGCTCTGAAAGCGCGACTCCTTCGACAGCTTTGATTTGTTGTCACGCACCCTCCGGCTTGAGGCGCGGGGGGAATGCCCCCCGGCCCCCGTTTTCCGTCTTGAACTACAGACAGGGCGGCATGCATAGGGAGGGGGAAGCGGCGGAGCCATTACTATACAATGACATCAGCAACAAGCGAAAATAATAATTATTCTGGGTGGACATTCCGGTTGAACGTCCCGAATCCCAACAGCAGTAGCGACGTGTCCGAAACCCGCCAGCGCATTGGTGGTGGTAATACCAGTGGCTTCGACTGCAGTGAGGGTGTGCAGCTTCGTACTCCGTTGCTATACACACCGCTACCATCACTTTCCACATCTCGCTACCTTGCCGAGCTATGTCCTCGCGGTGTGTCCGTGGCGTCATTATCGTCATCGTCGTCAAACGATGATGACGATGTCCCCCCAACGCCGCCCCAATCGGTAACCGAATCCAATGATACATTGCCAGCATCCAACAAATCAGTAGGAGGCGCAGAAACTGCCAATAATAATAATTCAAATAGTAATAACTGCTGGAGCTGGTCCTACTCCTCACAATCATCATCTTCACAATGGAATGTCACGTCATCCAAACTATTATCGGTAACGTACCGACCTGTACATGAGGCATACTCGACATATACCAATATTACCAAGTCGCGCGAATATTGGAATAAGATTGTTGGTTCGTGTTTAGACAAGGGAATATCAGCAATGATGACGTGTGGTGGTGGTAAATGTTGTCGTTTCGTCGTTGGACGACGAGGACGGAAGAAAAGTAAACGTCGAATAATAGTACGATCACGATCACGGTCGTCATGGGGGAAAATGAAACGACATATTACAGGTGCACCTAATCCAATCCATCGTGTATCAGTATCATATACAGTTGATGATATATTACGTATTGAACCCATTTCTGCCACTACTACTGCAAATAGTACTCCATCAGTAATGAACAATGAGAATAATGATAAGAGTAATGATGGGGGAGTTTGGATTCAGGGTATTGGTAAATGTAACGCAATAAGAATCTATCTTCGATCAAAAATTGCTGCTGCTGCTGGTGGCGGCATTGAAAATAACATGCAACAGAATGATGAAGACTATGATTCAATTTCATCTCGTTATAATCATCTACCTGACATGAATAAATGGGATAATTTACCTTCGTCTCCATGGCAAAACCTCGAGTCGTCGACGACATCATCAAGCACCGAGTGTGGTGGTGGTGGTGGTAATAATGAGGAATCCACGAAGAAGCAATGTGTATATGGGCCTGTTATTACATTTGCAATTCCATACCAAGGGGATAATGATGGGTTAGAAAAGAATGCTATGCACAAATGTCCACCATTGCTATGGAAGGTCGATCATCCACCTAATCCATATGTGGCAGTAGATTCATTCCTATTGATGGATGGTGCTTTGCATTTGCATCAACACCAACAAGCGAAGGATGTGGCTAGTGCTCCTTCTTCCTTCTCCCGTAAGCATGAAAAACCCACTAATGTTTACATTCATGGATACCAAAGTTGGTCATTCTCGGGCAGTGTAGTTCAGGGAAAGGATCAACCAACAAGTGCCATGCCGTATGTCCTCAGTGCAGCATTTAATCGAGGTGGGGTCGTACTGGCCAACGATCATGTAAAAGGTGGTGATTATTGGATTGATAATTTGGGTATACAAATTGATGATAATGATGTAGACAAGGAGGAGACGGATGTAGAAGATGAAGTATTGAACGATGATACTGCCTTCTACAAATCAGACATGTTTACATGTATTACTTCGAATGGTGCCTCCACGTCGCAATACAATGATGAACGCATCCTACTTGATGAAGAAGGTGGCCCTGCATTAATTGTTGGTTTCCTAGCACAACGGAAGCAATATGGATCAATATTGGTAGATAAGGAATTACGTCGTTTTGCCATGTACGCATGTCACGAGGGTGTAGTGGCCAAGCGTGGTATCACAAGTGATTGGGCCTACTGTCAAATTGTCGATAAGAATACGTACGATGAGGAAGTACTTGTCTATTATGTACATGCCGTGGGTGATCATAATGAGGCACGACCGATGGAAAAGGGTCTAACGTGTGGTTGGTGTTCATGGTATCATTACTATGCCAACATTAGTCATGACCTATTATCAGCGAATGTGGGTATACTCGAAAATTCAATGTCTTCAATCGATTTTAATGTATGTTTAATTGATGATGGATATATGACCGCTTGGGGTGATTGGACATCACTCAAGCCTGGTAAGTTTGTAAAGGATGGTGGTATGAGAGTCCTTGCTGATACTATACGTGCCAAGGGTATGAAACCTGGGATATGGCTTGCACCATTTGCTTGTGATAAGTTCTCAAATCTTGCGAGAGATCATCCAGATTGGATTATACGGAATGATTATGGACGTCATTCAAACTCTGCCAATTGTGGCAAGTTCTTTTATGGCCTTGACGCGACGAATCCTGAAGTCTTGAAACATGTTTATGATACCATTCGTCGAGCTGTGGATGAATGGGGCTTTGATGTGCTAAAACTTGATTTCTTGTATGCATCATGTCTTCAGGGGAATGGTAAATATGATCCATCAATGAGTCGTGCAGAGGCAATGTATTTAGGCCTTCGCACCATACGAGCAGCGGCTGGTAAAGAAACATTCATAATTGGATGTGGTTGTCCCATTGGTAGTGCTGTTGGCTTTGTGGATGGGATGCGAGTTTCGTGTGATACGGGCCCAACATTCGTTCCACCGATGCCTTTTCCATACTGGGACAATGGGACTCTACCGGCATTGAGAGGGATGCTTCGAAACACCATGTCAAGAAGCCCGTTCGGTCATCGCTGGTGGAACAACGACCCCGACTGCATACTCCTTGGTGAAACGACCAAGCTAACTGACGATGAAGTAGTGAGTGCGGCGTCGGTAGTGGCAATGACCGGTGGCATGTTTTTGTTGTCAGATGATATGGAAAAAGTAAGCGAGGCTAGATTGTGCATCGCAAAGCGAATTTTCCCCTTGACTAGTGTCACGGCCGTGCCGTTGGACTTACATAGTACAATGAACGATGGCATGCCTTCGATTCTCAGGCTTTGGTGCTCGGAGAAATCTACGCTTAAGAAATCATCTACTCCTGCGGCAGATAACTCCATCGAGCAAACATTAGAGAGTTTGAATCCGAGAAGCGTGCTAAGAGATCAATCAGCCAAGATCGAATGTGAATTCGTGCACACACCAGGGGATATGGTAGACCCGTATAGTCGAGAACGCAGCTGCATTAGGGTAGCAGCTGGGCTTGGTTCATGGACTGTTATCTCATTTAGCAACTGGCTTGATCATGCAGCACGGCTGAGTGTCTCATTTTCTGCACTTGTGTCTCACAGTATTGATGACTACGTGGCGATGGGGGTACCACGAAGTAGTCAATCAGTGACGACGCCTGCTGACTCGTCCCCAAGGGAAATATCCAATCATGGATTCCATCTCTTTTCATTCTGGTCGTCCGAGTATATTTGGATACCACACAGGACGCTTGAGGAGAATGATCCTCTCATCAAAAAGTTAAAGCCACACGCAACAGAAATATTTCACATTAAGCCTGCCGAACCAACTCGTCCACAATATATTGGCAGCGACTTACATTTCAGTTGTGGATATGAAGTCAATTCATTCGATTGGAGTGATCGTAGTGTCAAGATTTCTCTGAAGAATGATTACAAAAAAGATGGTTCGGTCGTTGTGTACGTTCCAGAGAGTGACGGACTGAACAGAGCTGCTGTTACCGTTAATGGCAAGCCAGGTAAGTTTGATGTCGTGGCGAAAACGCCAATGGGTAAAAATCGTGGTGGTAGCGTCCTCCGAGTGTACGTCAGTACTGGGATAATAGACGAAGGAGTGGTATCGATCCATTGGTAATGACATGAGAATAATCAGTTAGATAGGGGTTAGAGTGTTTACTGTTTGCATTACTGAACGCTCGAGCATCGCCTGGTCATCGGGTCGAGAAGGGCTTCATCTACGTCCTCCAGGCGCGCTACCACTACGGACCCGCTCAGCCGTCCGAAGAGTCGTAGAAGCCTTGGCGGACGACGAGGCGGATCACACCGGCGACGTCGTGGACGCCGAGCTTCGCATCAGGTTCGTGCGGTGATTTTCGACCGTCTTCGCGCTGATATCGAGTTTCACGCCCACTTCCTTGCTGGAAAAACTCTTGACCAGCTGGATCGCGATTTTCTTTTCACATTCCGTACTTCAAGGATTTGTTCCGTAATATGTCATTGACGACTTTGTAAGCGAATACCGCCGGGGACGCAACCCAAATCCGTGTGTGCGCTGTAACCAACACGTAAAGTAGTTCCGGCCGGTTCTCGACAAGGCATCTGCATTGGGTGCAGACTTCCGGTCACTATGTGCGTCGCGACGTCGACCCACCGACTGGGCGATACCGGCTACTCAAAGCCGCTACGTCCTTTTCCCGATGCAGCAGGTGGATGCGGTGAACAAGGTCAACGTTGCTGCTTGGAGGATTTGTTTTTTCTTCCCGGGCCGTACCGTCAGCGCAGCGGCTGTTGTCGCCACTATCTCAGCAATGATGTCTCGTCGTCGTGTTGTCAATCTTTGTCAATCAATGCTTATTGCGGCGTTTGGAGGCGAAGGAAGCCTTTCTCTTAAAAGGAAATTCACGAGCAACACGGCATAACGAACAGCGAGCCACTATTCAATCGAACAGACGAACGATATTGTTATGACGACATCGTACGCTGCTAACGCTGCTTCGCTGGAGTACTATTACGAGGATGTTACGAAGATTGAGGATTGTTATCGTGAAAAGAAGGAGACGAAAAAGTACACTGGGATCGCAGGCTGCGCTTTTTTTGACTCGTCAACATCAGCCTACTTTGTTGAATTAACACCATTAACAGCAACAACTTCTCCTTTCATCAATAAGCGGCTACGCATTCACAACCAAGAAGAACAAACTTCGTCGTCTTCATGCAGTAGTAGTAGAAGTAGTAGTCGTATCATCAATGTGCTTGCACGAACGAAGCTCCTTGTCTTCTTGGCACTCATATGTTGTGCTGTCGTATTCTTACTAGTAATGTCACCACCAATGACAATAGCAAAATTTTTAGACAAGATGATCATCCTGCGGAAAAGCGTCACCAGAACTACTGCTGCAACAATAGCTTCTACTATTACTACTACCACGACTGCAACAATGACAAGTAGTAATGATTTCATTCATGACTTTACAACTGCCATACAACCCATACACAACATCACTCAACTAGCAACATCATGGCCACCACCCAATGGTATATTTAGTATACCATTTATATTACATGATGGAAAGTTACTATGTTCACCAAATATACATGATATAACAACGATTAATCAATTAACACGTGAACGAACACGACATTTTATTGATTTGGTACAATCCACATTACATTCATCAACATGGTTAAATTTACGACCATTACAACATCGTAATGGCAATATGTTACCGTTTTTACTTATGATTGCTGATCAGAATGGATGTATTGTGGATGATAGTAGTAGTACACAACAGATCGATATCTATAATTATCCTCGTTTTAGTTGGTCAATACCATCATCATCACTATCATCATCATTATCAACAAATTGGTGTAAATCTATATCAATACCATCCTACATTAATTGGCAAACATTTCATACATATGATACAAAACATTGGAATACCATCTTCAAGTCTAACAATAAGTTATATCCCTGGTCAACTAAATTACCATTGGCAGTATGGCGTGGATCAACAACAGCATCACCTAAATATACACAGAATAGCAGTGTAACATTACAAGATACACCCCGTGGTCAATTGGTACAACTAAGTAATGAGTATCCAAATTTAATTGATGCTATGTTTGTTAACTTTGTTAACAATTTCCAACACTATCAAGACAATAACAACACAAATCTCAACAATACTACCAATACTTCCACCACCACTACTCGAATGCCATTTGATAAACAAATGTCATATCAGGCAATAATTGATATTGATGGTAATAATTGGTCGGGACGGTTTGCTAAATTGTTATGCACCAATAGTGTAATAATCAAGATCATACCCGAATACATTGAATATTTCTATACTGATTTGATACCCAATGTACATTACATGTCAGCAACATTAGCTAATTTAACAACTGTTGTTAAGTATGTACTTGATAGTACTAATACAAATGAAATGCAAAATGTAGTACTAGAGGCCAATAAGTGGTGTTCACGAAGTATGACTCATGATAGTTTGGTAGGGGATATGTTAACTCAGATTGTACAGTACGAGAATGAATATAACAACTATATGAAGAAGATGATGATAACAACATCAGAGTTGGGGACTACTATTATTTCATCAACTGATTTTGTTGAGTGTGGTGTTTGATATATTTGCTGAGAGATGTGTTGTGGTTTGTTTTCCACGAAGATTCTTGTATTTTTGTAGCAGCCATGTAAAAATAATACTCAACACTCTACCGATACATGTCTAATTTACATTATTTTGAATATGACAATATTCCACTCGTATATTAATAACTGGATCTGTTTTACCCACTATATTAACTCGAACATCACCAAATATGTTACGAATAGATTGTTCTTGTCTCGTCATTGTTGCTGTCATTTTTGTTGCGCCATCTCCTCCCATAACTTATCCTCTATCATTATCATCGCGATTGTTGGTCACACCCTGTACTAATGATGTTCGCAGCGCTGTTCCTTCTGAAGCGAGCAGGGGCAGGGCTTTGGGTTTAGCTGGCAGAAGCGTGCGAAGTCGGCGGCGAATTCCTTCATGTGACTTGGACATGGTTTGTCATGTAATCC
>Ga0247834_1008551_pt1 | contig 10252 bp, 9 predicted proteins | sample LaCruzMarch2015__8_FD_187118 | JGI IMG/M metagenome (GOLD analysis project Ga0247834, IMG submission 187118) | Freshwater microbial communities from meromictic Lake La Cruz, Castile-La Mancha, Spain - LaCruzMarch2015_12m | ecosystem: Environmental > Aquatic > Freshwater > Lake | place: Spain... | reverse complement strand
CTTCTAGCAGAAATCCGAGGGCCGGTAATGCACCTAGGAACGGAAATAGAAAGTCACTAAGGGAGAGCCATACACCTGGGCCGTATCGCAGCTGCTGGTTCTGATAACTCGATACATCCGGAGGAATGACTTGATGCCTCAACGCAAAGTAGCCAAAGAGAACCGACCAGAAAATGCCGTGAACAAACCAGTTGATCCGATAACGTTGGAGATGAAACGCTAAGCCACAACCCAGTAGCAGGGCCGGTACCATCACCGCTTGCTCGTACGCCCCAAAGGCAAGCACCGTACCCAAAATCGACAACACTAGCCAGAAACTCCGGCCAGAAGATGAACTCGGCTGGACGCTAGTTCGGGTTGCTGGAGGATCAAGCGGACCTGGTTTACGATCGTCAGGTTGATGTCCACCGAGCCGAACGTAGCGGCAATAAGCCGCCATGGCGATCAAGACGAACAAGGTCATGGTTGTGGCGGTTCGCCCCGGTAGCCAATCGAGGGTTCGAAACCGAATCGCGCGAATACCAGCGAGCTCCGTACCAAGGTAAAGCCAAGTGAGGGCTGGCACTAGGTAGACGAGGAAGTTTTTGCGATGGCGGTAAGCTCCAACTAAGGCCGTTAGTATGCCAGCGTAACCAACCCACTCCAGTAGCCGCCATGGCATTCCAATCGAGTAGCCAACCGACAACACGCCGCAACCAACCGCAAGCCAAGTCTTGTCAAACAGTTCCCTCGCCAGCCAGAAGACGCAAAGCGAACAGAGAAACATGACGGCTGCGTTCGTGAGGCCGAAGCCGGCGGCATTGCGACCGTAGACGTGGAAATCAAATTCAAAGAAGAGCGTGCTAATCGGCCGGTAAAAATGGTTCTCTAACGGCCAGTCGCCCCAAAACCAGCTCAGAGGGTTATTTCGTTTCGCGATGGCTTCCAGCAATACTCTCGTATCACTATCCATAAGCATCGAAGCTGCCTGCGAAAAGTTCGCAAGAATCAGCAAGGCAAAGCCCACCGTAACCAAGAATGGTAACGCGTAACGATTCTTGGTTAGGGCCTTCATTATCGGCGCGTTTGAGTGATTGTGATTCCCGCTTGAGCCTTCACTTGAACCCACTTCCCAGATTTCTTAAGCGTTTGCGCTCCGGCAAGCTTCCCTTCGCCGACGGGCAGCCAAACAGACTTTCCGACCAAGTTAGCCGGAAATTGAACTGCCGTTGACTCCGGTTCCATCGCCGCAAGTTCGACCGATTCGATGAATTCCCAGCGACGACTAGGATCGTTGAGGAGCATGCTGCGGGCCAGAACCCGAGGGCGTAGGGCAGCGGATATATACAAGGCTAAGCCCATGAAGTTATCGATGGCAGTCTTTCCAACCCCCGAAATCGCAGTTTTCGGTCCCTCAGTGGCGGCTCGCTCGACGATCGGATCAACGTTCTTCTTTACGTAGGCGTTGACGTCATCAAAGGTCGCCTGCATGCAGTCGGCCACGCCGTATCGACCCGCAAGAAGCTCGTCGCGAATCCATTGTAAGTACAGCCGCTCCCCTAAGTATCCGTTTGCCCAGTCCTCGGGCTCCTGAAAGCCGCCGATCGGCGGCAGCGAAGCGTGGCCATACTCGTGGGCGATCTCTCGCGCTCGCTCCAAAGGATCGTTGAAGCTCGCTAAGTCATAAATGTAAATGGTATTGACCCTGCCTCGCTTGCGTTGATTGTCAACATCGAACCGCTGCTCGCCGCCCGGTAGGCCAGCCGCGCAAAGGTAGACGTCGATCACGCCTTCCGAGTACGCCCGGCCGTGATCCAGCCCGAGTTGGGAAACGTTGAAATCCCACAATCGAAGCAGCATTTTCGCGACCTCAACCGCGGGATCGTCTAGTCCGGTTCGCGTCTGGCTGTAGATGCGAAAGCGCAGCTCAGGTGCACTCCCGCTCGGAGCTGCGGGCATCGTGCCATATGCACTAACGACATAGGGAAACTCCCACTGTTGGGGGGGATTCCCAAATCGCTTCGGCGAGAGTTTCGACTCGGCAAGCGGACGCATTTGCATCATTGCCTTAAGCCGTGATGGGCCTCCTTTCGGATTACTTAATGTAATTTCGGCGAGATCAAACGCTTTAGTTTGAGCAGCAAGTAGCAACGCGGCGAAGCTGGCGATCAAGCATGGCCCCCGGAAAGGAAGCGCTCCGCATCAATGGCCGCCATGCATCCTGAGCCGGCCGCCGTAACCGCTTGGCGATAGATACTGTCCTGGATGTCACCGCAGGCGAATACCCCCGGAATGTTCGTCTTAGAGCTTCCAGGTACCGTCTTTAGGTATCCACTTTCGTCCATATCAAGCACCCCCCGGAAGAGGTCCGAATTCGGCTTGTGGCCGATGGCGATAAAGATGCCGTCCAGCGGCAGCTCGTAAGTATTGTCTTCCACGGTGTTCTTTAGACGAACACCGACGACTTTCTTTACGGGTTCAAGCTCGCCAAGAATGTCCTCGATCGTCACGTTCGTGTGAAGTTGGACCTTGGGGTTCCCAAGGACTCGATCCTGCATGATTTTGCTTGCCCGGAACTCCGTCCGCCGGTGCAACAGGTGCACGCGGGAAGCATATTTGGTGAGGAAGTGAGCCTCCTCCATCGCCGTATCGCCACCGCCAACGACCGCGACCACCTTATTCCGGAAGAAGAAACCATCGCAGGTAGCGCAAGCGCTCACGCCATAACCTCCGAACGTAACTTCACTCTCTAGTCCCAACCATTTGGCCGAAGCACCGGTCGCAATAATCACCGCGTCCGCTTCCACCATTTCGTCTTCAACCCAAACCCGGAAGGGACGCTGGCTAAAGTCGACCTTCGTGACGTTCTCGAGTCGGATCTCGGTCCCAAATCGTTCCACTTGTCGCTTAAACAAGTCCATCATCTCCGGCCCCATAATGCCATCCGGAAAGCCAGGGTAGTTCTCTACATCGGTAGTAATGGTCAGCTGCCCACCAGGCTGCAGGCCAGAAAACATGAGCGGACGAAGATCGGCTCGCGCAGCGTAAAGGGCGGCAGTGTAGCCGGCGGGTCCAGATCCGATAATGACAACGTTTCGGTGCATCTTCTTTCCTTGAGTCTACCGTCCGCTTCTTCGAGCATCTAACCTAGCGACCGGTCCGTCTCTACACGTACAATGACGGACTCGCCAAAGTCGGTTCCAAGCGTTTACGATCATCTGGGCATCATTCTGCAACAACTTGTAGAAGTTGCCTGGCAAAAACTTGGACTTCAGCCCGATATGATGACGGGAAGGATCGAGGCAAACTTTCCCGAGGCAAAGGTCGCGATCGATCTCGCGTCGCATATTTCGAGTCTCGTCGAGCTGCAACTCGATGCCGACGATCGACGACAACTGCAGAATGTGATGCGCGACCTGAGGGTCAACTACGTCCAACGGGTCGGCGCTTGAGGCTGGATCTTCAGGGGCATACCGGCGCGCTGCGAGAGGCACTTTCACAGTCAAAGGTTCAACCCCTGGCCCCGCTCATTAAGGAGGTAACCATGTTCACCCAGCCAATCGGGCTTTCACAAGATCCCGCCGTCGCCGCGTTCCTGGGCGGCGAACTTCCCTCCGAGATCACGGAACAGGCTAAACTTTCTTTGTTGAGAGGAGCCGGCTGCTACCTGCAGCATCTCGAGCTTCTTTCCGAGAAGACGCGATAATGCTTGGCCACCCAACTGCCGCAATCGATGCTATCCACCTCTGGAACGGGTTCTATCCCGCAAAGTTCCATCTCACGCAAGAAATCTACGAGCGCTCGCTTTGTGGCTTGCCGACTTTCCGGGGCGACCTTTCGACGGCCGTCTATTCCCACGACCAACTCGTCGGCTTCGCCATCGTTAAGGAATCTGGCAACGAGCTCTACGGTCGAGCCGCAGATCACCGTTTTCACCTCGCCGGGGTCGCCTGGCGCGATCCAGACCAGGGAGCGGCGATGCTCCGCGACGTTATCGACCGCGTAGCAGGGGCCGGGGCGACTCGGTTGTCTTTCGGTCAAGACTCCGGCTCGGCCTTCCCCGGCGTCCCGGTAGAGTGCATCGAACTTAGCGGGGTTCTTAAAAAGCTCGGATTTCATGCATCCGAAGCCGTCGTCGATGTCGAGGCAGACCTCGCAGATCTGGAGCTCGAAAACTTCCCCGACGTTCGAGCGCTTTTGCCCAACGAGTCGCATCTGCTAGATGAATTCCTAGCCAGAGAGTTCCCGGGCCGATGGCAGCACGATGTGATGCTTAAGGCGAATACCGATGGTGCGGAGCATTGCGTGGTCGGGTACTTCGTGGAGAATCGGCTAGAAGGAATGGCATTGATCCAAGATTCAGCCCAAAAGCTATTTATATGCGGTGCGGTGTGGCACCTCTCTCTGGGGGAGCACTGGGCTGCGCTAGGTCCCATCGGCGTCTCCGAATCCCAACGCGGTGCTGGCCATGGCGGACGACTGCTGCAGGGCGCACTCGCCGAACTCAAACATCGCGGAGGCCGTCGCTGCCGCATCGATTGGACAACGCTCACGGAGTTTTACGGCAAGTATGGGTTCACGGTATCGCAAACCTACGAAACTTTCGACCTAGCCCTTCGGCGCTGAAGCAGGTACACCGAAGTAAGCGAGGCAGCGTGGCCGCGGAGAGGTCATGGCGGTAAATCGATTTGCAGGTGAAAAAAAGCGGGTTGTCGTTCTGGGCGGAGGTTTTGCCGGAGCCTATGCCGCCCGCGAACTTTGGAAGAAGGGCAAGCAAGAGGTCGAGGTCGTCTTGCTCGACCGGCACAACTACCTAACCTACTATCCCCTGCTCGTCGAAGCCGCCGTCGGCGCGGTCGAACCGCGTCACGTCGTCGTCCCGATTCGCCAATTCCTTCCGGAAGGCGAGTTCCGGATGGGCGAAGTCACCGGCGTAGACCTACAATCTCGTCGCGTCGATTACACCCCGGCCGGTAGCGAGACGACGGAGACGCTTTTTTACGATCAGCTGATCATTGGCGTCGGCTCCGTCACCCGAAAGATGAATGTCCCCGGCCTGGCCGAGCACGGGTTCGAGCTAAAAACGATGGGCGATGCGATTGGCCTGCGCGACCGCGCGATCCAATTGCTGGAACAGGCAGACGCCACGCGAGACCCGATGCTAAAGAGGGAACTGCTCACGTTTGTCGTGGTGGGCGCAAGCTTCACCGGGGTCGAGCTGGTCGGCGAACTCCAAGCGTTCCTGCACGAACTCGTCCCGCAATACCGAAACGTTTCGGTGGATGACATTCGCCTGGAGCTGTTTGAGCACGGCCGCCGGATTCTCCCGGCACTCGATGACGAGCTGTCGGGGTGGGTTTCGGGACGGCTCGCCGACCGCGGCGTCGTCATCCATACCGGCAATTCGATACAAGAAATTGGCGAAAACTTCGCCATATCCGAATCAGGAATCCATGTCCACACACGAACCGTGGTTTGGACGGCAGGGATTGCGCCTTCGCCGCTCCTCAAGAAAATCGAGGGCCTTCCGCTCAACGAGAAGGGATACATCAGTTGCAACGCAGATCTCAGCGTACAAGGTCTGGAAAACGTGTGGGCAATTGGCGACGTCGCCACGATTTTTGACGCGGCCGGAAAGCCCTATGCCGCCACCGCCCAAAACGCGGTCCGTCAGGGTCCGGCGTGCGCCAGAAACGTCTTGGCAAGGCTGCGAAATCAAGCCACACAACGGTTCGACTTTAAGCCGGTCGGCGTATTCTGCGTGATCGGAAATCGGCAGGCGGCGGCGGTTTTCCTTGGCAAGAAGTTTCGGGGCTTCCCCGGTTGGGTCATGTACCGTGGCGCGTACCTCATGAAAATGCCGACGTTCAAACTCAAAGCCCGCCTGCTCATGGACTGGATCCTGGAATTCTTCCTAAAGTCTCCCACCGTCCAGTTAGGCGTCCATCGAAAGAGCTAGTCGTCCGACTTCTTCGCAATCCGCGCCCGTTGCCGCGCGGCGATCGCCAGATCTCTTTTGCGCCACTTGAGAAAGCGGAGGTAGCCGATGAGGACGGCGGTCACAATGGGCGTCGCAATAGCCACGATGGTGATGGCAAGCTCTTGGTCGCTGATCCGCTCCATGCTTTTAGCGTACCGGAGGCAAAAAAATGCGAGCCGGCTCTTGGCAACGGCTCGCAATATCTCGGGAGTTTCCCGAGACGCCAGTGTCTGTTCTTGCTTGTCTCGGCCTCGCGGGACCAGGACGGTGTAATTGTAGGTATCTCGGGGGCAAATCTCTAGGGCAAATCAAGATATTGCTCAATTTGCCCCAAGAAATCACTCTTCGCCGTCTTCCGCACCGTCAACATCGCCGGTGTCCACACTCTGAACGATCCGCGCGATGGAGCGAACGTGGTCACCCGCCGCCAAATCAATGAGCTTCACGCCTTGGGCAACCCGCCCCGTCGTTCGAATCTCGCGAATGCGAAGGCGGATTCCCTTCCCGTTGGCGGTCATAACCAAAAGCCGGTCGGTTTCCTCGACCATCTCGGCCCCCACGATCTTGCCGGTCTTGTCGGTGCAGTTCATGGTGAGAATTCCGGAGCCGCCTCGTCCCTGAACCCGGTATTCCGGCATCTGCGTTCGCTTGCCATATCCGTTCTCGCTTACAACCAGCAGCGACTGCGCATCGTTCACAATGGCGGCCGTAACCACCTGGTCGTCGGCGTTGCCTTCTTTAAAGACGATGGCCTTCACGCCACCCGCTGCACGGGACCGCGAAGTGGCTTCCTTCTCGTTGAACCTGATGGACTGCCCCTCGCGGGTGACGAGGATGATGTCGTCGTTGCCGTTCGTGCGCAACACCCAACCAAGCTCGTCGCCTTCATCGATGTCAAACGCCTTGATCCCGTTGCTTCGGATGTTCACAAACTCCGAAAGCGGCGTTCGCTTGACCTCGCTCTCGTGGCGGGCACCGGTTCCCCTCGTAATCATCGAGAGGAAGCCGTCGGCGTTCAGGTCCTTGATCGATATCGTTGCCGTCACCTTCTCGCTACCCACAATCTGGATGTAGTTGATGATGGGCATGCCCCTCGCGTATCGTCCGCTCTCGGGAATCTCGTAAGCCTTCAAACGGTACACGCGACCACGGTCAGTGAAGAAGAAGATTGTGTGGTGCGTGCTCACCTGGAAGAGGTGGGCCGGCTCGTCGTCCGCCTTCAGGGTGTTGTTCACGCCCTTACCGCCACGCTTTTGTTGGCGATACGCGTCGATGCTCACGCGCTTGATGTAGCCATCGCGCGAGATGGAGATGATGGCTTCCTCATCCGGGATGAGGTCCTCTTCGGTGAACTCTCCGGCTTCGCGTGCCTGGATTCGGGTCCGACGGTCGTCGCCGTGCTTGTCGCGCAGGGCGGTCACCTCGTCGCGAAGCACCTTGATCATTCGGGCGTCGTCGTTCAGGATGTCCATCAGGTTCTGAACCGCGAGAACCGCGTCCTTAAAGTCGCTTTCCAGCGTGGTTTGCTCCAGCTGGGTCAATCGCCGAAGCGGCATGTTCAGAACCGCGTTGGCCTGAAGCGGGCTCATGCCGAAGCGGCGAACCAACTCAACCCGCGCGTTCGCCGTGTCGGCGCTGGCGCGGATAACGGCAATGATCTCGTCCAAGAACCGCCGGGCAATCTGGTAGCCCTCGGCAAGGTGCAAGTCTTCCAGAGCGCGGTAGAGCTCATAGCGGGTTCGCCGCTCGATGACCTCTTTCCGGTGAAGAATGTATTGCTCAAGCAGCACCAGCAGCGGCGCGGTTCGCGGCGCCATGTCCACCAAGCTGAGCATCGTCGCGCCGAAAGTCGTTCGCAAGTTGCTGTGCTTAAGCAGGTAGTTCAGTGCCTTGTTCGGGTTGACGTCGCGCCGAATTTCGATCTCGATGCGCATGCCGCGCTTGTCCGAGTAGTCCTGCACGCTCAAAATGCCGTCGAACTTTCGCTCTTTTGCGATGTTGGCGATGGCTTTGACCAAGTTTTCTTTATTCACTTGGTACGGAATCTCGGTCACCACGATGACCGACTTTCCGGAGTCGCCGCTTTCGATCATCGTCTTGGCCTGCATGACGACGCTTCCGCGGCCGGTTTCATAGGCCGACCGGATGCCCTTAGTGCCCATGATGATGCCGTAGGTCGGGAAGTCTGGCCCTGGCAAAACCTCCATGATCTCATCGAGCGTTGCGTCCGGTTTGTCCAACTGAAGCAGGATAGCGTTGCACACTTCCGTCAGGTTGTGCGGCGGCATGTTGGTGGCCATTCCCACCGCGATGCCTTGCGAACCGTTGCAAAGTAGGTTCGGGAACTTGCCGGGCAGCACGGTCGGCTCCTTCACGGTGTTGGCGTAGTTTTCGCGCCAGTCGACCGTCTCGCGATCGAGGTCCTCCATCATCTCCATGGAGAGCGGGGTCAGGCGGGCCTCGGTATATCGCATGGCTGCCGGGGAGTCGCCGTCGACGCTGCCGAAGTTTCCTTGGCCGTCGATGAGCGGGTAGCGCATGGTCCAGGTCTGCGCCATTCGAACCATGGTTGGATAGATAACCGCTTCGCCGTGCGGGTGGAAGTCGCCCGATGTGGTGCCGCAGATCTTGGCGCACTTCACGTGGCCGCTGTCCGCCGTAACGTTCAGGGTCCGCATCGCGTAGAGAATGCGACGCTGGACGGGTTTCAGGCCATCTCGGACGTCTGGCAACGCGCGCGCCACGATAACGGACATCGCGTAGTTGACATAAGATCGGCCGAGTTCTTCGTCGACGTTGATGATGGAGAAGTTCGGGTTTTGCGCCACGTTTAAAGGTTCCGTTCGGGTGCGTGCCAGGACACGCCGGTAAAAAGTTAGTTTACCTTTGGGTGATGCAGGCGCCTAATTTGCTTGGCGAAGAACCGCGAAAATGCGCCGCGCGACGCAAAATCACGGAACTCTTACACAGAAATCAACGTCCGTTCTAAAGATCACGCCAGTGAAGCCGTTCTCCAGGGTTAGGCAACGACATCGGCAGCAAATGTCTTTGTTTCAGCTGAACTTACGTTAGGAAAGCACGTTAAACACTGTCGGAAGGGAAATTCACTGTTGATGACTCAGACGTTCCTCCTCCTCGCAACTTCGCTTGCGGGACTTTCTGGCCAGGGATCTCCCCTGCGGGTCACATTTTCGGACGCTCAGTTCGCCACCCGATTGGTGAGTGACTCCGGCTGGGCACTGCCACCGCGCGGACGGAAGCTTCTCCAAGTTCGTTTCGTGGTCTCGAACCCGGCGAACTATGCAGTGGAGTACACCTCTGAAACCGTCCGCGTCTTCGTGGTCAAGCCGGCGAATGGCGAGATCAGCGTGGATGGCGGGGCCTCACCGCTGCAAGTCGGTGGCTACAAATCACAGACGATCTCTCCCGGCGGCAGCGTCAAAGCCGAAGCCGTTCTGGAAGTACCCAACGCGGACGTCGCGCCGAAGATTCGGTTTCACGTCGACGAACGCCAGACCGAGATCTCTCTGGCCGGAAAAGTGAAGCCCGCGCGCGGCCCGCTCGCCACCGCCGGCGGCATGGTGACGCTGGACGACCTGGAAGGGAAAGTCGGCGATAGGCTGCCTTTGGGCCCCTGGGACGTGAGTGTGGCCAAGCCGGTTTACGTCAAAACCAGCCCAACTCTCGCCCTCACCGTGGAGAAAGGGCAAACCATGCTTCTGCTTTCGTTAACGGCCCAGAACGCGCTCAAGGAAGGACAGACCTTCGACGCGGCAAGCGTCAACCCCGAGCTGACCCTGGAAGACGGAACGACGGTGGCTTGGCCGCGCATCATGCTGCAGGCCGATCGACCCGACTTCATCTCGGCAACCGTGCGTGGCGGCGGTAAAGCGACGGGGCGACTTGCCTGGACGATTTCGGCGGGCGCAAAGCCGAAATCGGTCAAGTTAACCGACCCGACGACCGAGCGAACCGTGCTCATTAAGTTTTAAACGGAACGAAGCCGCCGCGATTGCCTTAGAAAGTGACATGGCGAAGGTTGTCATCGCGGGCGGAACGGGATTCATCGGGAAGGCGGTCGCCCGGCAACTCAAGCGGGACGACTTTGAGCCAGTGATTCTCGGTCGCGGATCGAATGCGGACGTGGTTTGGGACGCCAAGAGCCTCGGCGAATGGACCAAGTGCCTGGAAGGAGCCGAAGCCGTGATTAACCTCACTGGAAGCCCGATCACCCAGCCTTGGACCGCGGAAAACCGCAAGAATATTCTGGAGAGCCGAATCGAGAGCGCGCGC
>Ga0247834_1008538_pt1 | contig 10257 bp, 20 predicted proteins | sample LaCruzMarch2015__8_FD_187118 | JGI IMG/M metagenome (GOLD analysis project Ga0247834, IMG submission 187118) | Freshwater microbial communities from meromictic Lake La Cruz, Castile-La Mancha, Spain - LaCruzMarch2015_12m | ecosystem: Environmental > Aquatic > Freshwater > Lake | place: Spain... | reverse complement strand
TTGCCAAGTCTTTTGCACCCCCTCGTCTTTCGAGAAGGCAGCCTGCAGTGGGCAATACAGGCGGGGGGCGTGGACTTGGCGGAGGCTTTACTGGCCTTTTATGGCTACCGAAAGTGGTGTGGAAAGTTTTAAGTTTTAAGGATTAAGTTTTCAGTCTTTGCAAGGTTGGTGGCGTATTTCTGGAGCATGATCCTCTGTGCTCTCTGCCTCTATGAAACCGTTGTGGACGAAGTGCGCTCGGAATGCTATCTCGAGACCGGATGGCTCTCGTTGGCTTGTCGTCCAGATCATGTCGCTCATTTGATCGTGGACTGATGACCAATCTGTCTCGCTTTCTAAAAGTTCGGTGTCACTATGCCATCCTTCGTCGTCTTCTCGGCCAAATAAATCGGCCTTCCAGTAGGCTAAGACGATGCTCTGCGTCCCGTTGTTTTTTTCTTCGGTGAGTTGTGCGATTGCGTCTTCAATTTTCATGTGTGGTTAGTTCCTTTTGCTCGATGGGCTTGGATCGTCGTTAATGATTCGGCTCATTCTGTTAGTATTCTACCCCTTGGATAGCTCCCATGTGGTTGAGAAGGTATTCTTCGATATCGCAAAAGGATTGGGTGATCTGCTCGCGCCAGGCGAGGGCTTGCGGCCATGGCCCGTTGGTGTAGGGCAAGTAATCGCGGCTGTTGAACTCGATCTTGTCGAAGGCCTCGCGGGCGGCGACGATTGCCTCGTAGGCTTTGCCGTAGTCGTCGGAAAGTTGCACCTCGTTCGTGCCGCCGAGGTGGATGGTGGGGAATAAGTTCATGCGGCTTTGGCGATTTTGCGGGTTTTGGTTTCGGTGGCGGTGGGTTTGAGGGATGCCTCTACCCCTTGGATAGCTCCCATGTGGTTGAGAAGGTATGCGGCTTTGGCGATTTTGCGGGTTTTGGTTTCGGTGGCGGTGGGTTTGAGGGATGCCTCGGTGGCGCGGCCTTTGAGGCGGTCGCGGCGTGCTTGGATCGCTGCTCCCATGGTCTTGGAGGTGGCGATGGTGCGGGTGAGTGCGGCGAGGGCGTCTTCGGTGGTGGGCGGGCGTTTGCCGTCGTTGAATCCGGCGACGAGGGCATTCATCCACACGGCTTCGATCTGGCGACCGGAGTAGCCTTCGCTGGCTTCGGCGAGGCGTTGCAGGTCGAAGTCGTCGGCGTTCCATGGGGCGGCTTGGCGTCCGCGCAGTTTGGCGATGTGGATGCGCCAGATAGCCATGCGCTCCTCGTGGTGGGGCAAGTCCACAAGCCATGTCATAACGCGGTCGATCACGGGGTCTGGTATCTTGTCAATATCGTTCGCGGTGAAGACATAGAAGATGCCCTCGGAGTGGTCTTGCATATCTTGGATGATGGCTTTGATGACGCGATCGGAGGTGCCGCCGTCGGTGGTAGAACCTCCCGTGCTGCCGAAGAGGCCGTCCACTTCATCAATCCAGAGCACGCAGGGGGCTACGGCTTTGGCGGTGGCGTGGGCGGTGCGCCAGTTCTGCTCGCTCTCGCCGACATGGGAGGCAAAGAGGCGGCCTGCTTCGAGGCGCAGGAGCGGGAGGTTGAAGACATTTCCGCAGGCTTTGGCGATGAGACTTTTGCCAGTGCCGGGGTGTCCGCAGGCCAGGAAGCCGCGTGGGGGTATCGCGCCGAAGTCGGCGGCGGCGTCGGTGTAGAGGTGGCGGTTATCGGTGAGCCAGCCCTTGAGATTCTCCAAGCCGCCGATGCCGTCAAGGGTGGTGGGATAGTCCACGATCTCCAGGATGCCGTTTTTGCGGATGGTGTTGGCTTTCTCTCCCTGAATGGTTTTGCAAGAGATGTCGCCTGTCTCCACGATGGAGAGGGCGAAGGCATCCTCGGCCTCTCCCGTGGTGAGGCCCGAGGTAGCGGAAAGGACAGGTGTGAGATCCTCGGGGAGCATAATGTCGGCACTCTCGGCGATGGAGCGCAGCACCGTGGCGAGAGCTTCGCTGTCGGGTAGCGGGAACTCCACGGTGGTCATGAGCTTGGAGAGTTCAAGTGGGATCTTGATCTCGGGGGCGAGGATGAGCAGGGTGATGCCGCGTGCCTTGGCTTGGATACAGGCATCCTTGAAGCGGCGGATGAGCACGGCGTAGCCTGGGAAGTCGGGCGTGAGGAAGAGGTGGAAGTCACGCAGGAGTAGCAAGCTGTTGTCGGGCATGGTCTGCACGGATTCGATGATCTCCACAGGGTCGGTGATGCCTTCGACTGTGCCTGCCATGATCTCGTGGCGACCCTTGGCGATATCCCACGCAAAGAGGAGTCGGTCTGTGGCGGCAGCAGCCTGGGCGATAGTGCGCTCGATGCGGGCCTCCTCGTGGCTCACGAGGTAGAGGCAGGGGTAGCCTGCTTTGATGTAGTTGGTGATACGGGTTAGCATGGGAAGTATGAAGGTTGAAGGATGAAGTTTATGGGTTAAGCGTTAAGGGTTTTATGTTTTGTTTCATTTCTCTCAGAAGGGCGCGTGTTTGTTTCGCCCAGAGGTAGGTGGAGGAGTCGTCGCCCCACTGGGAGCGGAGTTTTTGCAGGGTGTCGCCGTCTGTGAGCATCGCGTCGGCGTCGCACAGGAGTTCGGTGATGGATTGGAGTGTTTCGAGGGGTAGGGCGAATTGTGTCATTTTATTGTAAAAATCCTTATTGTAAGGATTTTATAAGTCTTCATTGAAGGGCAGGTTGTAGGTTTGGAATATGGTTCTGGTGCGGTCAAGCACGGCTTGCTCGCAGGGGTGCGAGACGCTGCCGGTGAGGTGGAACGCAGCGGAGACTTTGTGCCGATAGGCTTGCTCGAAGAGGCTGTTCATGGGCGGCAGTCTGCTCATGATCCAGCGCAGGAGTTCCGGGATATCGTATTTGGTGACTGCTTTTGTGCCCACGGCTTTGGCGCTCGTTATGTTATCCATGAGGCACCAAGTAATAACGGTCAGGATCTCCAGCTCGGTGTTGGCGAAAAAAAGCAGGTAGGGCCACTCTTGGTCGAGCTTGCGGTAATACGCTCTGATCTCGGGGATTGAGTAAATCTCGTCTTCCGTGTCGTTGTAGCCATCCACCATAAACACAAACGCTCCGGCGTGGTGCGGCAGGGGGTTGGCGACGGCGGCAGCCATCCTCTCGATGAACGGCGCGGTATCGCACGCCTCCACTTCGCAGCGGGGCGTGCTCACCATGTCAAATACGGCTATCGCGCTCATAGTCTTTTCAAGAGCTTGATGGTTTTCCAAGCGGGGTGCTTTCTGTCGCCGCTCGGCTCGAACTCGGGCATGATGCCTTCGAGGTCGGCGTGGGCGCAGAGCAGGGCAGCTGTTACCTTGTCCCACGCCTTGTCGATGCTCTTTGCCTCGGATGGGCAATCTTGAACATAGGATTCAAGAGCGGTTTGTATCGTTTCTATTGGTTTCATGCCTTTACGCGCTGGGCTTGGGTGGTGGTGCCGAGGGCGTAGTATTCGGGCTTTTTCTTGCGCGCTTTTTTGAGGCCGAGGGCTTCTTCAATTTCTTTCGTGGCTTGCTCGCAGGCTCCACCTCGGAAGCCAGTAGCTTCCACGGTGACTGTGCCTGCGGCATCAATAGTGACTTCAATGGATCTGTGCATAGGAATAGTTCTGTGGCTAAGGTTGCGGCTGCGTGAACCGACATACGGATGATGCGGTCTTGGTCTTCGGGGCTGAGTCCTGGGAGGAGGGTGCGTTGGGTTGGCATGGGAGTTTTAAGGATTAAGTTTTCAGTTTTAAGTTTTAAGTTTTTAACTCCTCTGTGTTTTCTGTGTTCTCTGTGGTTAAACAGCGATTTGGAGTTTAATCGTGTCGCCGACTTGTTTACGGGTCACATAGTAGCCCTTGGCCTTGGCGGCGGCGGTGGCGGTGTGGACTCCATACATCTGCTTGAGCTTGGTGAGGCCGTCACCGAAGTGGGAGCGGAGCTTCTCGCCCGGCCCCCAGAAGTCGTAGAGGAGCGTGTAGGACTTGGGCTTGGCGGGGTTGCGCACGACGCCGATCTGGTAGGTCGTGCCGGGCAGGCCGATGGCGTGCTCGCACTTGCCGAGCATATCCTTGGTGAAGCCCGGAGGCAGCGGGAAGTCGCCGACATGGCGGCCATACCACTCGTAGTTTTTCTTGTCTCGCAGGAAGGTGCCGCCCATTTCTTGGATGGCGCTTTCGAGCGCGGTGAGGTTGCTGATCTCGATGTCGATGCTTGTGACGTGGCTCATGATTTAGTTTTCAGGTTGAAGTTTTGAAGTAAAATCCTTTTGTAAGGATTATGCTTCTTCGATGTATTGCGAGAAGCATTTCTCGATGGTGTCTGCAGCCAAGTGGAGTTGTGCCCACTCAAAGGCTGCGTGTTCGCTCATGGGGATGAGCTTGCTGCCGCTGCCCCGTGAGTTGCCCCAGTCTTCTCCGTATTCGGTCATGGCTCCGCCTCTGCCGTGCAGAAAAAAATTCCCCTTCGCGGTCTTGTAGAGCGTCTCGGACTTTTGTCGGAAGTCATTTGAGAAGTGGCCGTTGTCATATGAGCCGATGAGTTCGGCGGTTTCAGTATTGTAGGCTTTGCCTTCGATGATTTGTTTCATGGTGTCTTTTGGGTTTAGTTAAAATCCTTATTGTAAGGATTCTTCGAACATTTTGTCGAAGTGGGTGCGCTCCCAATCCAAGCAGGCTTGGCGGGAGGGGTGGGAGTAGGCGGCGGTGGCGGCGTGGGGGTCGAAGCGCACCTCCCACTCTTGTGTGCCTTCGTGGAAGTCGATCCACGAGGCGCGGCGCGTGCGGCAGTGGCCGATGTCTTGCAAGGGGATGGCGTCGGTGTGCAGGCAGGTGGCGGTGGCGTCGGGTGAGAAGGTGAGGGTCATGGAGAAGGATGAAGGATGAAGTCGTTAGGAGTGGGCGTAGCCGTCGGGTTCGATGCCGATGGTGATGAACGGCCATTCGCAGATGAGGGTGCTGGTGTAAAAGGCGTTGTAGGTGTGAACCGGCGGGGATCCGTAGCGTTGCACAAGTTTGGCGAGTGCGGTCTTCTGCGGTTCAGTGGCGGTGTCGAGTGTGTCGTCTTCGATGGTCATAGTGAGTTTTAAGGATTAAGTTTTAAGTTTTCCCCTCCGTGTTTTCCGTGTCGCTCGGTTGTGGTTAAACCTTAAATTTGTTGGCGATGGCGTTGCTGAGGTTTGAGATTTCCTTGCGGAAGTCGTGGAGGATTTCGCCGTTGGGGAGGCGGATGGCGAGGGCGAGGCGGTTGCCGCGCGGCACGAGGATGGGGATGCCGCCGTGCTTCTTGGCGACGAGCAGGTGGTCGCGGTCGAAGGTCACGGAGGCACCTTGGAACTTGCGGGGGATGGGGAGTGGGTTTTTTACAGGCATAGGAAGAGGAATTCGTCTTAACGGAATCTTGGCTGGTAACTCCAAGGCAGGGTCTTGAGGCGGCAAGGCTGGTGCGCGGTGAGTGGGATGCTGTCGGCGGCGGCCTCGAGGGCTTCGAGGTCGGGGCCGCTGGGAATGTGAACTTGCAGGACGCGGTTGGCGGCTTCGGCGTGGAGCGCGGCGAGTTCCTGCTCGGCGATGCGGAGCTGGTGTTGCAGCTCGGCGACTTGGTTTTCGTTGGCGAGCATCTCGGCATGGAGGGCTTGGTTTTCCATGACGAGGCTGCTGATTTCGGTTTTGAGGAGCGCGGTGTTCATAGAGTCGTCTTCGTCTTCTCTAAGGGTAAATCGTCTCGTGCTCATGCAGCTTTGGCGATTTTGCGGGTGGTGGCTCCGAATTGCAGGGCGATGCCTTGGGCGTGTGCGGCGGCGAGTTGGCGGGTGACTTGGTTTTTTCGGAGTTCCTCGCTGGAGAAGGCGAGGTGGGTGCGGGCCTGCTCGGCGATGCGGGCTATGGCGGGGTCGCCCGTGATATTGAGCGCGGGGATGCGGTCGAGGTATTCGTGGAGCTTGGCGAAGGGGCCTTTGCGGTTCTCGCTGTCCACGATCGGGCCGTCGTTGGCGAGGCTCTCGGCGGTGTCGTTGATGAGGCCTATGAGGGTGTTGAGAACCTGGCGGCTGATCTGGGCGGTGGTGTTGGTGAGGCGTTCTTCGTAGTCGGCGGCGAGCCGCTTGCCGAGTTCGTCGGTGAGCTGGTCTTTTATGAACTGGTTTGGCTCGGGCATGGGGAGGATGGCGAAGGTGAATTTGAACTTGCCTGCCAGCGTCTCGCGGGTGGGATAGTCGGCGATGTTGAACGCGCCGTTTTTGTCGTAGCGTTCCTGCTCCAGCCAGACATCGTATTTATCAAGCCAGTCTTGGGTGAGCTTGGCGTGCTCGACGGACATTTCCTGCATGAAGGTGAGCCAATTCTGCTTCTCGCCCTCGGTGCAGACGCGGATGGCGCCGATGGCTTCGAAGGTCATGTTGGAGTGGTATTTCCGCACCTTGCCTTCGAAGCTGGTGTGGGGCTTGAGGCTGTCGCCCCAAAGCTGCTTGACTCCGCGCACGGCTTTGCTGCCAGTGGAGTAGGACTGGATGAGGTGCGCGGTGAGTTCGTCGTCGGTCTTGCTTTGGCCGGGGTGGCCAAAGCTGGTGGTGGCTTGCCAGAGTGTGGTTTTCATAGAGTTTTGATTAAGTTTTAAGCCTCGCAGGGTTCTTCTTCGGGTTCGGGGGTGGTGGCGGCGGGTTGTGGTGTCGTCCTCATGGGCATGAGCACATGGGTGTTCTGCTTGACTCCGGTGATGCGGGCGGGGTGTAGCCCGTCGAAGTAGTTGAAGGTGTCGCCGCCGTTTTCGAGGGCGTCGATGAGGAACTTGGTGCTGAAGGTGATCTTCTGCGGGTCTCCGGTGAGCACGGCGGGCTGGGTGAAGCTGCCGATGGCTACTGAGTCTTTGCTGAGGTGAAAGGTGATGCGGCCTGGAGATGGCTCCAGCAGGGTGCTTTCGAGTTCCTTCTTGCGACCTGCAACGAGTTTATTGATCTTGCGGAGGTTGGCTGCAGCGTCTTGGTTATTGAAGCGCACCGAGTGGCTGGTGATCTCTGGCATGACTTGTCGCCAGTTTGGGTAATTGCCTTCCACAAGTTTCGAGAAAATCCTTATTGTAAGGATATTCTCTGTGGCCACGAAGGCGATATGGCGGCTGGACTCTTGATCCTTGGGCCGCTCCAGACTGATCGCGGCGCGGGGCGGGATCATGCGGCAGGCGGCGGAGGGGATGATAACCCCATCTTCGAGGGGCACAAACGGCTCGCTGTGCAGTCGCCGCCCATCGGTGGCGATGAGAAGTCCCTCTTTGTCCCAATAGATGCCGTTGAGGACATAGCGCGCTTCGTCGGTGCTGGCGCACCGCATGAGGCGCTTCAGGGCGTCGAGGTCGATCTGGCCGCCGACGGGCATCCAATCCACCACGGGCAGGTCGGGAAACTTGGCGGCGCTTTCCATGGTGATCGGGATGGTGGACACTTGCCCACCAATGGTGAGTTGCAGGCTATCGCGCTCGAGCTGCAGGAAGGTGCCTGCATCTGCCGACGCGGCGGCATTTGCCAGCACGCCAGCATCTACGAGGAATGACCCCGCGTTTTTGGCGCGGAGGGCGGCGAGCTTGGAGCCGGAGTTCGGCAGGCTCGCCACGACGGCTTGCTCAAGATTGGTCAAGGTGAATCGGGTTTCGTGGAGTCCCGGCTCGATGTGCACACAGGCCAGCACGGGTAATGTGGCGCGGGTATTTACGGCTCGCTGCAAGTGCTTGCAGGCGATGAGCAGGTGGTCTTTGTGGATGGTTATCATAGGAAAAAAAGTTGGATGGCGAGGATGCAGAGAATGGTGATGAAGACGGCGAGGAGGCGGAAGAACCGCGCCTTGGCGGCGCGGTATTCCGCTTGTTCCTTGTCTTCCCAGAGGATGTCTGAGATGTGGCGCATCAGAGTTTTCAGTTTTAAGTTTGAAGTTTGAAGAGTTGGAGCGAGGCGGAATTAAGTTTTATTACTTTGACCTCGCCTCACACCACCGCAATGCGGCTGGATTCGCTTTGGTGATTGCGGTTTGCGCTTGTCTAACCTCTGAGCATTTTTCCCACTTAATCTTGGAGTTAGGGTACACCCAGTATGGAAACATACGCTTGTGGTCTTCAAGCAAGTGTTCCAGAGCCGCAAGCAACTCCGGTGCAGCGGCGATGAGCAAGGCGTTGGCTTGGTCTTCGGCGGATACAAATTCCTCGTCATTTTCGATGCCGTTGGCTGTCCAGCAAATCGTCTGCGTGTCGGATTCGATGACGAATGCTTCGTGGTCGTTTAACGATAAGCCCGCGACTTTCCACGGGGCGGGTGTATGTGTAGCTTTCATTTCAGTGTCTTTCCTTTCGATGGGTGTGATTGAACTTCGTAGAGCACAAGGTTTCTAACCGCCGCGAGCGCGGCCTTGTTCGTCGTAAACGATGTATGTTTTCATTAGGGAAGCGATTTTAAGCGATTTTAAGCGGGGTTAAGCGGTATGCGAATGATTCGGTTAATTTCCGCATCCTCTGAATAGGAATCATATCGGGCGTTTGGGGATAGACCCATAAGGGCAGACTTTAGCCCCTCAGGCAGGGTTCCGCCATCCAAATCGACTTGGATGACATCTTTTGCAGGGGAGTCTACTGTGACGTGAATCCCGTTTTTTTCGCTATAATGATAAGAGGAAGAGGCACGGGGGACTCCTCTGCCCCAGAAGGGGGGGGATGGATACCGCTTTTTTAGGTCAGGCAAAGCGGAGTGGATAATGGCAAGGATATTTTCCAGGCGGATGATGAGGGTGTTGTTTTCGATGGTGGCTGGCATGGTGGTTTGGTTGGTGTTGGGATTGACCGATTCCCCGGCGAGCCATGATCTCAAGCGCCTCTTCGGTGAAATCCACGCGGGCGGACTCGATCTTGTAATCGAGCGTGTCGCGGGAACGGGCGAGGATGTCGTGGACGCGGGCGAGTTGTTGTCGGGCTTTGCTCATAGTGTTTCGATTTGTTTGGATTTTTTGGCCGCTCGGTAGCGTTGTTGCCAATCGAGGGTGTCACCCCGTCAGTCTCGCCCAACTTTCCTTTACAGTCCCGACGTCGAGAGCAATCTGCCTTCATGCTACCAACTTCCAACTCCGTTGAATGCCCCCTGTGCATAGAGTTCCTTATCACTTGGAATGGAAACTCCACGCGATTCAAGTTCGGCTCGGTATTCATCTACCGCCACATAGTTGAAATGCGCTTTTGTGTGACCTCCGCAATTTGCGCCAGTAACCATCGCATTAGCGAGGCGTTGAATGATTTCCGTGTCGGAATACTGATTTAGATTTTTCATGCCGTGTTCATAGTTTCAACTCAATGGATTGGACGGCTAGTTTAGATTGATAAAAAGGAAGGGAGGGGTCTTGCGGACTCCTCCTCCGCTGGATCGTAGGGCGGACATAGGATGTCGCAGGCGGCATTTTCCTCATCGGTCAGAACGATTTGACGGATCCAGACATCCACATGGTCAAATGCCCAGCAGGGGTCTTGGCCGGGGATGAAGAAGCCCGTCCCGCAGGGGGAGACACGAACGACATTGGTGCGGCACTCCACAATGACGAGCCACAGGGAGCCTGGCTCGGGGATGAAGGGCAGGAGTCCAGCGTCGCGCAGGTCTTGGTTGCGGATGGGTAGGTTCATTCGGCTTCGCAGGTTACAGTCACCAGACCCAGCATGAGGAGTTCCTCCAGGCCGTAGACTTTCGGTTGGTCGCAGGCTTCGCAGGTGTATTTGCGGGCATCGGGTTCGACGCCATCGGCTTGTGTGCCGCAGGCGAGGCACCAGCCGGTGCCTTCGTCGCTGAGGACGCTGAGTTCCTCTTCGGTGCATTCCGGTTTGTATTGGGTGCTGCCGGATTTGGTAGTGTATGGGATGGAGTTCATAGTTTCAACTCAATGGATTGGACGGCTAGTTTAGATTGATAAAAAGGAAGGGAGGGGTCTTGCGACCCCTCCCCTGTGGGCGGGTTAGGCGGCGACGGCCTTGCCGCTTTCGACGAAGGCGCTGGCCATGGCGACCAGGCGGGCACCGATGCGGCCTTGATCCTCATTGCTGAGGAAGGCCATGGAGGTCTCCACTTCGCTCAGCAGAGCGAGGAGTTCCTCAGCTGAGGCGGTCGGGTCGGCCTGGGCGGCCAATTCTTCATTCCGCTTTTTAACCGCTTCGAGTTCCTTGGCTTGCGCTTCGGCTTTTGCCTTGGCTTCGGCTTCGGCTTTTGCCTTGGCTGCGGCCTTGTCGGCCTTCACTTTATC
>Ga0247834_1008530_pt1 | contig 10265 bp, 4 predicted proteins | sample LaCruzMarch2015__8_FD_187118 | JGI IMG/M metagenome (GOLD analysis project Ga0247834, IMG submission 187118) | Freshwater microbial communities from meromictic Lake La Cruz, Castile-La Mancha, Spain - LaCruzMarch2015_12m | ecosystem: Environmental > Aquatic > Freshwater > Lake | place: Spain... | reverse complement strand
GCGCTGTCGCCGTCGCTGATGCAGGCGCTGCCGTTGTTGCTGGTACGTTCGCTTCCACTATCATCGGCGCAGTCACCATATTGATCGCTGTCACCATTGGTGTCCCCAAGGAGTGTACTGCCTTTAAGGTCCACATTTGACGCGTGGTGCACTGTAAGTATTTAAAAAAGGGGGGGGGCACATTAATGATATGGGCTAAAGGTTCATACGGGGAATTGTGTAAGTACCCGTAGGTTCTCTCTGCTGTTCGGGTTGGTGACTATGCGGTGTGGTAAGCGCGTGTACATGTTCATACTTCTTTCGAGCAGTCGGTGTATCTGTGTACGGCAATTAGTGATTAATGGCTCACATCACAGAGGTAGCTAACGTGGGGTTAAGAGTACCAATAAGAGTGGCAGACGTGGCGTTTGTACGATGTGTAGCGTACTTCATACGCAGGATTTGTTCGTCATCGCTTGTAGAGTCATCTGCAAGTTCAAGCTCAGCACGTTTACTCTTTTTCAGAGTTGTCGCCATATCTACACACAGTAGGTGAGTTCAAAACAGTCTCGTTACATAACGAGTAGATACAACTCGAGGGTACCAATGGTTTTAATGCGAGTTGCGCTATTCTTTGTATCCACCTGCAAGCTCGTAGGTGTGGTGCATTTTTGCTTTTTTGCAGTTTTGGGCAACACTACATGCAGCAGGTGTATTTGAAACTGTCCTTTTACTTAGTGACGTACATAATTGCAAATACCAATAGGAGTGTCGGGTTCCCTACTTGTAGTTTGCTCTTTCCGCGCTACATTTTGCGCGTCATCACCCAGGGTCGTACGTGCACCGCGTTTTTTACGTTTGTTCTTTTTTACGGCTATCGCTGCATATAATAGATTTGATAATTTTGCCAATGCGTTAAGTGTATTTAACTCGCGAATACCAATGGGTGTGGAATGGATCGTGGTCTGTGCATCATGCACTGTGTGCGTGTTGTTTTTCACCGCATCGGGCAGGGCAGACGGTGTTAGGGCTCTCCCATAACCCAAGTGCAAAGGCTTGTGCACGGTGTTTGTTGTAGGGGTAATCACAGAGGTGCTTACTGTATGCAATGAGATGTGTTCACTCTGCATATGACAGAATAGATGGAACGTAGTGTACCAAGAGGTGATCTGTGTCTGTTATGCGTCGTCAACAATTTTCCCGTTAGTACGCTCATTATTTATGCTTAGGTAACAATACTTTTCCTGGGTGGCATGTAAACAGTGTGCAGCGTGGCGTTTTGTGGCAACATGCAAGCATGCGCGACAGTGTTAATGTGTAACAACAGACATATGCGAGTGGCAATATGTGATGATAATCATATGCGAATGGCAATGTGTGGCAGTAGACATATGCGAATGGCAATATATGATAATAGGCATTTGCGAATGGCAATGTGTTATATAGTCATATGCGAATGGCAATATGTGATAGAGGTCATATGCGAATGGCAATATGTAGCATTAGTCATATGCGAGTGGCAATATGTGATAATAGTCATATGCGAATGGCAATATGTAGCGACGAATATACGTGATATTAGTCATATGCGAATGGCAATATGTGATAATAGGCATTTGCGAATGGCAATGTGTTATAATAGTCATATGCGAATGGCAATATGTGATAGAGGTCATATGCGAATGGCAATATGTAGCATTAGTCATATGCGAGTGGCAATATGTGATAATAGTTATAAGCGAATGGCAATATGTGATAAAGTTAATATGCGACTGGCAATATGTGATAATAGTCATATGCGAATGGCAATATGTGATAACAAACATATGCGAATGGCAATATGTGATAATATGTGATAGTAGACATATGCGAATGGCAATATTTAATAATAGACATATGTAAGTGGTAACGAACATATGCGAATGGCAATATGATGTAACTTCGTAACAACACACGATCATGGAGATTACAGGTGGAACTAATCAATTTTGCCATCATACAGTGGTAGTAGTAAGAAGTAGAAGTACTATACAACAATTATACAGTAATCGGCGTATGATGTACTGAATACTTGCGATAATGCACAAACAGGTAGAGATAATACGCAATGCACAAAACAGGTAGAGACAATACGCACAAGAAAGAGAGAATAAATTAAAAATTATCCACTAATACAATATGTAAGCATATTTTCACTATATATAGAAGCCAGTAAGGGGGTGTAGTATAACAGCGATGTATTCGTAGATATGTGTGAGTATATTCTACATGTACTCTATGTGATGCATACTCACAATTTTATGTGATTATTTTAATTAAAATAATCTCGAAACAATTAATGTATGGGATAAATGTATACACATAAGTGTATATGTGTATATATATATGTATGTGTATATGTGTATATATGTATATATATGTATACACAGTTATATATGTATATATTTACGTGCACATATGTATATATATTAGCGTATAAAGAATTATTCGTATTTACTGTAACAGGAAGTTTCACCTACTTGTGTCAGAAGCGAGCCTGGTGCTTTTCCGGTGGGGATGTGAAGGCGGCTAGACACTAAACTCCAAAACACAATGAAAGGATGAGGACACTTGATTTCTGATTTTATTGTACGGACTTCTCAAATCTCATGAAAACGCCACACAAGGTCACACACACAACACACTACTGTCTGTCTTGGGGGCTCCGCTCTAACATCCCCTACTTCTTGCTATCTCTCTGCGTCCTCGCAGAGACAAGAAAAGAGACCCGAAAAAAAATGGAAAAACATTTTAACATTGAGAAAAAAATATATTAAAAAAATAAAGAAAATACTTCGACAAAAATTTAAATTAAATTTTTACATGTACCCAACTAAAACAAATAAAATTCCCAAACCCTTATTCCTACGTTAGAGCCTAGAGGGCATCTTCCAGTCAATCCATGGGGAGGCATCTACTGCTCGCTGAACCTCCAAGGGAACTCTATGGGTATCTGTAAGGGTGAAGCCATAGACTACAGCCTGCCTTGATGTTAAAGTATCATTCGATACCACATTCGTATAGGCAATATCATGCTCTCTCTGTTTTTTGGGAGCATGATACGTTGATCTGTCTCTAGTCCTAATCCACGTGCGTATGTAGGGTCCCAACGGGTCAGCGGGTTTAGATGTTCTCGTGTAGTTACCCATATGCTGATATATCAACGGTCTATCTTCTTGATGAGGGTCATACTCACCAAATGCCAAAAGTTCAGCTACAAACCATGTCTGGGTTACTCCTGGTGACATCTCTGTAGGGTAAATAAAGAGCATGCCCGGTTCCAGTGTGTCCGGGTTGATATGCATTCTATTTACTCCTTTTTGGGGTGCATACTGTAAAGGAATGGTCTCTGCTACATACGAATATGCATTGTTTTCTTTATAATCGTGGGGCAGAGCGTACAGCGAGTTGACATGGACTTTGAATGCAACCGCTGATGATGGCTCTACTGGTTTGATGTAGTAGTGTAACGGTGATTCTGCACTTGCCCGCTCCACAATGTGTGGAGTAGACCAGGAGTAATCTAACTTACGGGGGATTTTGGGGTTTTCGCGCTCCACCCAGTAGACGACCAGTTGATTTACATTGTAGCTAACGTTGCGTTTTCTCTCATCCAGACGACCTTTGGTTATTGACGCCGCGAGTGTTTGGGCTTGACGTGTGGACTCGTACGCTGACTGGAGCACGTCGTGCATCTGTGCAACATATTCTGACTCGATATCATCCGCATCGTGCGTTCCGTGGGAGACGGGTGATGACAACATAACATCTAACGGAAGCATTGGTTCACGTCCAAACATGAGGTAAAATGGTGAATACCCAGTAGAAGCATGCTGCGTGACACGGCTCCAAAAAATCACAGAGGGAAGAAAACGGGACCACTCGGATGCGTCTGTCTGTTTAGTGCATATCGCAAGGGACGCTCCGAGGAATGCATGCGCTCTTTCCAATACTCCATTTGCCTGTGGCTGGTAGCCTGTTGTTGCTTTCTGGAGTGCTCCCGTAAGTTTCGTAAGGTCTTTCATAATAGTGCTTAGGAATTCTTTTGCTCTATCGGAAAATATAAGCTCTGAAAACCCAACTTGAAAAAACACTCCCTGCAATAGCTTTTCTGCTACATTCTCTGCTGACCTCGACTTCACAGGGAATGCAAACAAGTACCGTGTAAAGACATCAATGGCAGACAGGATGTATTCATTGCCATCTTTGTCTGTTGTCAATGGTCCTACAAAGTCGATGCATAGTTTTTCTAGAGGCCGTGAAGCCACTATTGATTGTGTTAAACCATCACGCAGGGGACGAGGGGTCTTCCGGCGAATGCAAGGCAAACAGTTGTGGGTCCATTCATCGATATCTTGGATCATGTGTGGCCAAATATATCGTGACACCATGAATTCGCGCATCTTAGTCCTTCCGATATGCGCCATGCTGTGGATGTGATGAAGCAGGAGTGGTCGACATAATGCTGGGATTAGGATGGCGGAGCGGAGTACATCGTTGGAGGCGGTCACAACTTGACAAAAGAGTCCCGATCTGTTCTCATGGTATTTCCCTTTATCTGCTTCAATTAGAGGATCGGATACAGGTCGAACCTTTCTCATACACGCAGAAATCCACTCGTCACTCAGTTGTGCTGCGCGAAGCTTACCCATACTAAGCGATTCCATCGACGTCGCTACCGTTACTGCGCAAAGTGTCGCTTCAGAAGCCTCCGTACAAAGTGTAACAGGGTCCAAGGGAAGTCGGGACAATCCATCGGCATCAGCATTTGCAGCGCCCTTTCTATGTTTGAAAGTTATCTCAAATTGCTGTAAGTGAAGTTGCCAACGTACAATTTTATCGGGGGGATTTTTACGTTGCAAGAAATGCAGTAACGCACTATGATCAGTGACCACCAAGAATGGTTTATCTGCAATAAAGTGATGGAAGTGTCCTGTCGCCCATACGACAGCAAGCGCTTCGAGCTCATTAGCATGAAGATTCTTCTCGGTGGCCGACAACGCCCTCGATGCATACATCACAACGACTTCCGACTTTTTATCACCCACCGTATAAGTGTTAAGCAAAACAGCTCCAAGTCCCTCTTTAGATGCGTCGGTGTGGATTTCGAAGTTTGCGTTCCAGTCCGGGTAGCACAGTATTGGTGGTGAAGTGAGATAGTGTTTTAGCTTCTGAAAGCTGTCTAAGACCTCCTGTGACGGCTCTGAGGGGACTTTACTTCCATTAGCTATGTCTCTCAACGGTGCCGAAATTCGTGCAAAATCAGGGACATACCTCCTGTAATAACTGCACATCTGCATAAATGAGCGGACATCTTTCACTGTCTTGAGTTTACTCCACGGAATATCTGCAATAGCTGCAGCTTTTGCGGGATCAGGGCGAATGCCTTTGCTACTCACAATGTGTCCCAGGTACAGAAGTTCTTCACGACACAGCAGTGTTTTCTTTGCACTTAACTTAATTCCAGCCTTCTGCAGACGGTTGAATATTTGCGCCAAGTGGTCGAGGTGCGTACGAGCGTCCGCGCCTTTAGAGTAAGCAAGAATGTCGTCAAAGTACGTGATGACAAAATTCCACCGTAAGCCGGAGAGTTGCGCATCAATAAACTGACACCAAATAGCAGGTGCATTCTTGATGCCGAAAGGTAGTCTGTTGTATTCGTATTGACCATGAGCAGTAACGAACGCAGTGTACTGCTTGGAGCTCTCGGACAGAGGAATTTGCCAATACGCTGCCGAGCAGTCCATGGAAGACAAGTAAGAAGCCCCCGTGAGGGCCTCCAAAGCGTCCTGGATACGTGGTATTGGGTAGCTGATGCTTTCGGTGTTTGCATTAAGTACTCTGTAATCCAGCGCAAAACGTGGTGTGTCAGAATTTGCCTTCGGAATCAAGAGAACATTAGTTGCCCATGGTGACATGGAGGGTCGAATGACACCTAGCTCAAGTTGTTCTTTAACTTGTCGGTTTACTTCTGCGTGTTGCTCGGGAGACTTAAACCGAAGTGTGGAACTACGAGGTTGAGTGTTCGGTATCACGTCGATGTTCGCTACCGTCGAGTGTTTGACAGGCTCTTTGTAGTTGTATGAGCCCCATAGCTGTTCAAAATGCACGATGAGCCCGCGTAGTGCCACCAAGTCTGTACCTTTTGCCGTGGTGGTGTCATCAAACTTCATATTCTGCAGATGTGGATACAAGGCGGTGTAGTGTGCCCAGGGGTGGGCCGCTCCTGTCTTGTAACACTGGTCATAGTCAAATGTGAAAGCAGGTTGTGATGCAGGTAAGCTAGCTGTCGATGACGCCTCTTCTGTGTGGCCTAGTGCGAGACATGGTGCAACAGCCTGACATGCAAGCTCAAGAGAGCTAACGTCCTTTTTGTACATCGTGATATCCCGTTCGGATCCTTCGCATAAATGTGCCGGGTGGACGTGGCGAAACGTAAAATCATCCGCGTCCGTAGCCAGAAATGTTCCCACGACCGAGTTTCGACGGAGTTCCCGTGGATTAGCAGACGCATTCATTATCATTATCGGTGTCTCACCTCTGTGTAAGCAGGCCACTCCGGTAGAGGTACGAATCGACGACGTCGTGTTCTGCTGTACAATTCCCATGATGTGTGCGCGGTCAGTATCTTTGAAGAAAGGCACCACAGCGGCACACTGAAGAACTGAGAATGGGGGAATTGTAACCGTGTTGGTGAGCATAACAGGTTGACGTATAACCACTGTGGTGATCGGCCGGGTCATAAACGGAACGCAGATGTTATCGAACTTAGCTGCTCGGATGCCATAATCCAACTGAAGATGATGGTCATGGGCAAATGTGGAACCCAGGATGAGCGTAAACGGGCACCTGTCCAAAAGATAAACTCGTACCTGCACTACGTGGCTATTAGTAAAGTGTATTGGAGCGAGGATGCATCCTTGCGGGCGGACACGCGATCCATCTGCAAGTAAGAAGGTAGGGCACGCATCCGAGAGGGGCAGTTTACACTTGTTGTAGTCATCTTCGCTGAAGAGGTTGCGCATAGATCCACAAGAGGCAATGTTGTGTACGGAACCAGAGTCCCACAGGGCAGGGATGAGAGTGTCACCTATGCGGACATTGGATACGGGCAGTACTGAGTTGGCGATATCGTTCACCGAGAGCGCCAACAGAGGAGAAAAAGCACACTCGGGGGGTGTGCTGCACGACGACCCGGTAGTTGACTCGGTAGTTGTAGTAAGTTCCTCCAGGATACGCGTCGCATCTGGAGGTAAAATCTCATGTAGAGTGTACTCATCGACGCAGTCTGTGTTGAAGACTTGACGTAGCTCCCCGTGGGTGTCGAGAGACGTCTCGGAGCAAGAATGCAAGTCGACGAGTACTTTCTTCAGTGTGTCAGAATCCAAAGTATCCTCCTGATGTTGTGGTGACTCTCGCAGCGGGGTCTCGAAGAAAGATGCACGCACTGGAAGGTGGTCAGACCCAGGCGAGTCGACTTGATGCGTGTGGAGGAGCGGGCGTTGTGGCCATGCCTGCGATACCAACACATAATCAATGCGGAGGCCACGGTTGCGATTCATGTCGGCTGCTGTTTGTGCCCACGTCAGGCGCGGGCCACAGTGTCGTGCCATGGTCATTGTATCCACCAACCCTATCTGCAGTAGTGCCATCATATCTTGTCGCTCTTCGGGGCTACAGCTAGGGTACGTACTACGAGTGAGGTGTTGAGGTCCAAAATAGTCGTCGTCGGGGGTCAGGGTCGCGTTGAAGTCAGCGGCAATAATGAGGGGCCGTGGGCTTTTGCATAAACGTTGTACGTGGGATCGAAACACACTGTTCCAGAATCTCTTCCGCGGTAGCTTAGTCAGATTCAATCCCGACGATGGTGCATATGCTGTTACAAGCGTGAACTGGTCAAAGGTAACAGTGAGGACACGAGGCTCAGCATCCAAGAGCTCATTTCCCAAACCGCGCGTGTGGTCTAGCGGTGGTATTTTCGAAAATACGCAAATTCCTGCGTACGCAGGTGCTGTACAGATTCGAAGGGCTATTTGTTTGGGTGCTAACTCTTCAGGTAGGCATACTCCTGCGGTGTGCCAAATAAAATACTTAAACCCGTGGTTGTGAAGTACCGTTTCTAAGGTTTCGCCAGACACGGTCTTTAAAGAAGATCCAACCGTAGCCGGGAGTCGGACCTCCTGTAAACACACAATGTCAACATCTTCCGCGAGAAAGGCATCCCATCCTGGGCTTTTCACGAGTCTCCTAAGACCGTTGATATTGTAAGAAACGACTGAACGAGGCCAGCGAGAACATGAAGTTGGCGATGCAGTGCTTATCGATGTTGAAGTGGTTGGCGAAGCAGTGCTTATCGATGTTGAAGTGGTTGGAGGGGTGTAAGGTGGTTTAGGACGGGGGCGGGGTGCAATAGGTAAATCACACCCCTCGCCCCGTCAGGTGTTGATGCCATCGATGGACGTTTCAGTCACAGCCGCTGCCGCCACCGGCGTCAATGTAGATGTGTTAGCCCTCACATGATTGCGTCGATCAGCATGAACAAAATGTTCCGGCCGCGGGTAAGATCGTCCGTCTGTTGCATCTTCATTTCGGACAGTATGGTAAGCTCTGGTCTCGCCTCTATCATTGGGTCTGGCCCTGCCTCTATCGCCACGACGGTAGTTGTCACGGCGAAAATTGTCACGGCGGTCGTCGCGGCGGTGGTCGTCACTGCGGTCGTTGTCACGTCGGTAGTCGTCACGGCGGTGGTCGTCACGGTGGTAGTTGCCACGGCGGTAACTATCGTTTCCAATACGTTTACTAGGATTACGATAGTCGTCGGAAGTGGCGCGCGGTCTTCGTTCATCGTAATCGTGCTGCCTTTCATGTCGGAGTGGGTGATGACGTTGCTGAGTTTGGTCGTGACTGAACACACACGCTTGCCGGCGGCACCTTCCGAGTAGAAAGAGTTTGCACAAAGGTACATCATCTGCGACAGGTGTGGGGCGCGGAGGGGTCTGGAAGGAAATAGCTCTGAGCTTAAATGTGGGCTGTTCTTTCAATCTCAAGAGGTACTCAGATACGCCTTCGAATGTAGACCACTGTAGTTCGGTAAAGTCATGGTTGATATTTTGCAGTGCAGAGGGAAATGCTCGAGTTAGGATATCATTGCCAACAAATGAGGCTGCCTTGGATTGAGGAAACATTTCCAGGAGTCCCACGTAATCGTAGACGAGTGTCAAAGTGTGGAGCTTAGTGCACACCCTAGTAATGTACACATCCAAGGATTCGGTAGATGCATCGTATGGTTCAATAAATGCTTTGAACGTTACAGTCATGATATCATAAGGATTAGGAATTGCTAATACGAAGGAACGGGTGACGTGGCGGAGGTAGACTCCCATGGAGGCTCGGAGTGAGGGTTCGTTGACGACAAAGGAGCCCGGGAAGTGCGTTGGGTAAGTTTGATAAACTATACTCGTGTAGAGGTATTCTTGGATTGTTGAACACGGCACAGCTTTGCATTGAGAGAATACGTATACCAGACGAAGAAAGAAGTGCATCGAAAGTCTTCTCTCGTAAAAGCGGCCACACTCAGTCTCGAAGAGCCTGTCAATATGGTCGTGCAGTCTCCTTGTTTGGGGATAAAAAGGAAAAACGACTTGTTGTGCAGTGACGGGGGAGGAGCTCAGCTGGGATTGCATTGTGTCCGGCTGATGCAGGGACGGTGTTACCCATGGCGTATTGTGCGACGTTGCGGGTGCGGCAGACACGGGGGCAGACGTTGCGATGGAGGAACCCGCCGGAGGGATTTGCGCATGTAAACGAGCCACCTCAAGTCGTTGAAGGTCTAGTTCGCGCCTGAGCAGCTTATATGCCTCCGCCAAGGAGGGAGCGTCCGTTGGGGTCGCGGAGGTCGCTTTAGGAACTGCATGCAGATCATCAGTCAGCGTGTGTGCAGACGAAGCGATATTTTCTCCAAATGACAAAAGTCGGCTAATGGAGGTGGTGGGTGTTTGTATCATTGACTGTGTTTCAACGTTGGAAGGTCTCACATCGTTGTTCCTTTTGTCGCCAGTGCTAATACAGTCGGCGTCGTTGTCGCTGTTGCAGCCCCCGTAACTATCGTAGCATGCGCTGTCGCCGTCGCTGATGCAGGCGCTGCCGTTGTTGCTGGTACGTTCGCTTCCACTATCATCGGCGCAGTCACCATATTGATCGCTGTCACCATTGGTGTCCCCAAGGAGTGTACTGCCTTTAGGGTCTAC
>Ga0247834_1008523_pt1 | contig 10270 bp, 9 predicted proteins | sample LaCruzMarch2015__8_FD_187118 | JGI IMG/M metagenome (GOLD analysis project Ga0247834, IMG submission 187118) | Freshwater microbial communities from meromictic Lake La Cruz, Castile-La Mancha, Spain - LaCruzMarch2015_12m | ecosystem: Environmental > Aquatic > Freshwater > Lake | place: Spain... | reverse complement strand
GTGTCTGCGACATGACTGAAACATGTCGGCGACATGTCGCCGACACGACACAGAATGTCGCCGTTTGGGCAAAAAAACGACACGCCGACATCCGACATGTGGAGCTAAGCTACAAATCACCATTGACTTTGTATCCTCGTTGTCGTAGCTGGGTAGTCATATCCTCATCGTGTCATATCCTTGTTGTCGTATCACACCGCATCCTTGTCGTCGTGGTCGTTGTATACTCGTCGTTTATCGTCGTATAATAAATGTGTTTGTATCCTCATCATCGTCATCTTCATCATCTTACTCGTCATCGTCATCGTTGTATCCTCGTCATCGTTGTCGTTGTTGTCGTATCCACGTTGTATGCACTGCCGTCGTCATATTGGCCAATTTGGCCTTGTTTATCATTTCTCCCTCGTCAAGTTTGTATGATGTCATGACCTCATTACAAACTAGCATCAAGCATCAATTCTTGACGTGACATGTTGTGTCGTCCAACCTTGTTATGTGCACGCGCGACGACGGCATTTATCCCCTTTCCTACCAAAAGACGATGTATTACATCATCCTCTTATATTTGGTTGTTGTGTCATTCATGTTACACCATCATTCATGTCAGTCATCCTCCCGAGGATGATTCGCTACCGCCAACTAACAACATATATGCTGACCGCCGTCGGTAAACCGGCACCACGAAGGGCACCAAGTAAATGGACGTGGTCTGGCATGTATAATTTGTCATCAGTGCCCCTCTAGGTCCGATACCATACTGCCCTCGACGATACAAACGCGCTGCCCATTAAATGCAAGAAATAACACGTTTCGTGCACTATTAAATATAGTAACGCCGACGCGGCACGGCGTGAGATACCGACCACGTCGATGGTGTGTCATGATGTGGGGAGATGAATGAGTACGGTGCACCTTGCCACAAAGAGTGCCATACTGCGCGCAAGCTGATTTGTGTCTAAAAAGTGAATGAGACCAGCGATTTTGTACCAGAGTCACGTAGGAACTCGTAGAAATCGAATGACATTCTGCCCAAAAATGTGCTCAAAAAAAATAGTAGGTAGACACTACCGTAGAACACGCCAGCTTTAAGTACACGCAGCTAAAGCAATCGCGAGAAAGGAGTGAAGAAAGGCAAAAACAGAGAAGCCCGGAGATATATCGTTAAATCTTTAAATGCCCACATGATTGGCCCAGGACAGTGCACAGTCATTTAGAAAAGCCGCTTCTTGTCACATTGATATATAACACTCCTGGTGTTGGTTGGGTGCATCATCACTTAACACAGCCATTTTTGTTTCAGAGGTCGGAACGATTAAAAAATAGGCCCTACTCAAATGTTGTCGTGGCCGATTGCTTAAGCTGCGTGTTCTACGGTAGGGGCTTCCCCTCCTCATACGGTACTGTTGGTGCAGAAGATTGTGTGGGAAACGACGCATTGTCGTCATCCTTATGGCTAATCAATGTTATAGCGTATTGGTCTTTATTCGGATGATGATGATTGTAAAAATTCAATGGAACAAAAATATTAGTTACTTCTATTCAGTAATCAGCATATGCCCACATATATCACATACATTATTTGAGCACACCCTTTTCTAACTGTGAATGAATCACCTTCCACAACCCAAGGGAAATAATAACGTTGTTCCAGCAGCAAATTGTATTTTGATGAACAAGTATCTAGCTAATCACACAACAGCTATTCGTCTTCTTTGCCTGCTTGTAAAACATCTTACTCTGCCTACTCAAATCATCACTCTTTTCGACAAGACTATCCAACTTCACCCCCCGTTCCAAGACAGCATCAATCGTTTTATGCAGTATAGTCGTAGTCTCTTCCAAATCATTTTGGATCTTTGTTACCTTATCCGCACTTGCCGGATCCTGATACTTTACTAGATATTGTTCCAAGGGTGGGAAGGGAGATGACTCGACCGATGACTCCATAGTCTTCCAACTCCCCCCCATTGTGGTTGCGAATTCATCAAGTAGCTGCGTTAACAAAACGAAGGCAACACGTGCGGGATATTCGGCATCTGTAGTAACAATCCCCGATAGACCATCTGAACGTACGTAGCAGTGTACAACGTAAGATTCGTGTGTGATGGATTGACGCTGTCCGGGTTCCGTTCGTTTCGCGAATGTTTTGGAGAAGAATGTTAGCATTTCTTTGACTCCCTATACATATACGTTTATATTAATTCAAGGTTGGTTTGATCGTGGTATGGTAGGTGACAGAGAGATCAAGCAAAGAATATAAGATGCAGTGTGAATACAATGAGAATAATTCCCTTAGCGTCGCGGAACCTCCCCCCGCCCCCCGACGTACACACAGCTTTCGACGATGAAATAATGACGCCTTTATGATAAAACATCAGAGCAAATAATTGCCTCCTCTCCCTCCCCAGCAACTCCACCCATAATCGCACAGGAGTCATACCCTAGATTATTTCCATGTCGGTCCCTCGAGAACGACGGAACTAACCCACCTGTCGTTGGAAGAACCCATACGAACTCAAATCGCATGCCATACATAGCGGGATCGGATCTGGTAATGATGCTCCGGCACGTAATATGGTTATGCCTACAACCTTCATATTCTATTGATCGTTGTCGATCCGAATTCCTCGTGTATCAGTTCTCTCGTTCCCTTTTTTCTGTCGTTGCCTTTTCGTTGCCTTTTTTAGCACGGCTCAAGTATGTGGTACGTAGTTATTTATGCAGAAGAAGCAGTGCCGTTGGATTGGGGTATTCTAGAGTGTCATTGACCGGAACGATTGGAAGGATAAACACGAAGCGAACCATGTCAGGAAAGAGCGAGGACGTCAAGGTGGATGTATCCAAGGAGGAAGTGGCGGCCGCAAAGGCTGAAATTGAAGCCGAGGAGGCCGAGTTCGATGATGCCGAAAGTCCACACACCGGTGACTTCGAGGTAACGAAGGAAGAGATGAGTATTATCCGTGCCGAGTTGGCGTGTGAATTTCCAGATGATTATACTTATCTTAGGTGAGAAAAATTTATAATTTCATGTTGTTATTATTCATCGTGGGAGGGACATATTACACATGTGTGCGAGGAGGAGACCGACCTGGCTGTGTGGTTATGTGTATTTTTTTTTATCCAGTGCGAAACGTAGCACGACTACTTCAATGCTATCATCTTCTCTCTGCACATCTTGCTCACATTTTCCTCGTCTTCTTACCTTCTTCACGTTAAGCGATGCCTACGTAAAGTCGGTAGCGTCGAAACCTTACTCGAAGGACCCCACCATCCGCCGGCCGCTCGAGTATACCATGGAAAAACTAACACATGTGATGGAATGGCGAGAACAGAATGGTGCACCCGACTTAGAATCACTTGTCCATATTGCCAACGGTCCCGAGAATGCACCGGAAGCAGTAGAGGATCCAGAACGTTTAACAAAGGCCAAGGCATTAGTATATTCGCTAAATAATGGATCGATTTACTGGCATGGGGTAACAAAGGAGGGGAAACCAATTTTATGGATCCGATGTGGACGTAAGCCGTGGTATCCCAATGTAGAGGCCGAGGTGAATGCACTAGTACTAATAGCCGATGCGGGCATTAAGTGCATGCCGGAGGGTGTTACCGACTTTGTGGTTATTAGTGATTCCAACAGTCCTCCACCGCCAGTCCCGAGTTATTTGATCAATGTACTCAAGGCGTTAGTGCGGGGCTATCCAGATCGGTTGGGCGTACTCCTATCAGCACCTGTCGGATCGATTATCCAATTCGTCATGAATCTGTTATTGCCACTTATGCCAGGCCGGTTGGCTAGTAAATTCTTATTGAAAGATGAGGCCGATGCAAAGAAGATACTAACCGAATGGCTAGTGAATGGTGAAGATGATATCCCAACCTTCTTTGGGGGCAAGTTAGATCATGACAAATACTATCCCGAGGAGGGGTACTGTAAGAATAAGGGACAGGGAACATTGAAGTTTGATTACTTTGGTATGATCGAACGATTGCAAACTAGTGCAAAGGAGTGGGAGGAGATGCAAAAAGAGAAGAAGGGGAATGTTCAAAAGGAGTAGATATATATATATTAGGGGGAAAGAATACAAAATCTCAATCTTCATATTTGGAGTATATGTTCAACATTGGATGGCATTGTTTTCTCATCCTGATCACGCTCCGAATACGAGGATGTTACTGTGCAACAACTTATTTCTTATGTTTGGGTTAAACTGAAGATAAACAGACTTATTTTTGTGACGAGAAGGCTGATTCATCCGAAGTAGGGTACGGTGTTTAATTAGAACGACAATGTATAGCCGCACATCACCATATAGGCTTAAAATGATGTTCTGTTTGATATCACATATTTCGAATCAGTTAAGTGTTTATTTTTCTATCAACATTTATGAATGGCAATGCTACCACAAATTATGTCGTAGGCTAGACACTTTACGGAGACAATAGGTTATCTACACTCCGTTCACCAGTTTCCTTGATGCGCATTTTTCATTGACATCCTCCAGTGCCTCTCGTAAGTCATCATCATTCAAATTTATGGCTCTACTAAGGATCATAATGTACATGCGTATTTCATCGTACAGCAACCAACATAGCCACTGTTGTTCCTCGGGGGTCTGAGTTGTCCATTTTTCTTTTGTGTGATAATTGCTCGACATATTCCTAACATTCTCCTTAAAGGGAGGTGGAGGTGCCTCATTTAATGAGTAATTTGCATCGTCACCACTTAATAGCTCATTGACTTTCACCCAATCGCTATACAGATGCTTGTCACGCATTACGATGAGTTCCTTGTTATTAGGCATGCTTTGGTAGTATCGTCTATAGTTCCATGACATGTGACTTTGCCATAAAGATACATTGTAGTAATGTCCAAAAGCGACCAATGCCATTTCTGTACAATTGTATCTAATTAAATGTTCATCATTCTGTTTCATCACGATTCCTCTCTGCTGTTTGGACCTTTCATAACGCATGTAAGCCATATTCCATGGTATCTCAGCATGACCCATGCCCGCCCGTAATAGATAACGTAAGGATGGAAAGCAGCTGTATTTCTGTATCGATTCTATATCAATTGTAACATTCGTATCCAAGGCATTATCAGGATGTTGGTAGGCAAATGCTGACATGAATCTCGTTATCGGATTACGCACAACTGTAACGATCGTAGTAAATCGACTTAACTTGACTGGAGGGATGTCCTCCATATGGAAATAACGTTCTACACGCCGTGACGTTGCAGTCTGGTAACACACTTGTCCTGAACAAAATTTGGATTGGAATGTTTCACGACAATGTCTCATGTTTTCTTCACGACATCCACGTGCAAGGTTCATTGATATCGTTGATCCGCCCGTCTTGCCAATGTGAACAAATACAATAGATCGATTTGCATCGGGGACAGTTAGTTTTGGATAGGATCGATGCAGTATTTTAGCGGTTAGATTGTACGTCGAAAGGAGATCATCAAGCTGATTTGATGACGACGTAGACGGTAAAGGTGCTGCAAAGCTGTCGAGTTCATTCCGAGTGATATTGCTCCTCTCCTCCCACGAGGCGATGTTCAGTAACAGCTGGAATTGCATAGATACAAAATACATTGGCACCAACATCACTACGGGCAAAACCCAAACGCGTCTCTTCATCAGTTTACAATCATCATCATCATCCAAAATATGCTGACACTGGGGTGTAGAACGACCTGACACAACGCCTACCCACTCCTTGATCTTCCTTGTGATGACCTGATAGAAATGAAATGGCGCGCCCGCCCCGCATGACTTTGAGAGAGGAAGGCTTAAGGGGGACAATGGGTGACACCACCAGCGCCACGATGGCAATCCCCGACGGTGCAGCGTGCTACTTTTGCCTCGGAGAGGAAGCGGACGAGGAGGGGATGCCGTTGGTACGCGACTGCTCCTGTAGGGGCGACTCGGCAGGTTTCGCTCATTTATCTTGCCTCGAAAAGTACACCGAACAAAAGTGTAAACATGCGGTAGATGGTAACACGGTTGCGTTTTCTGAGCCATGGCATAAATGTAACAACTGCAGGCAGCTATTCCAAGGACAATTGGCGATAGATTTAGCATCTGCATGTGTTTCGTTTGCGGAAGCAACCTACGGCCATCCCAGCTGTAGCAAGTGGGATAAACTGAAAGTAATAGAGTCTCTACGCTTGAAAATTGATGCTTTGAACAAACTGCCCCACGCGGATATAGAGGAGCTTAACGACAAGTTAATGACAATTATCGACCAAACAAAGACAAAACATAAGATGAGCAGGTGGATTCACATGCCTAAAACCAGTAATGAATATCAGTATTATATAGCTTTGTGTGGACATTATGAGGCATATGCATATAAACAATTGGGGGGAATAATTATGCGAGCCGAAAGTTTCAAAATTGCTAGCATGCATTGCAAAAAGGCCCGTGCCATCTTTAATTAGTTGGCATGACAGATCTGGCCAAAGAGGTGGATGCCTTTATTTCAATGTACACTCATACTCCTAATAAGCAAGCTGCAAATGATGGGTATGCATCCTCATCTAGAGTAACAAGTTCTATCATGTCACCTGCACTAACAAATTCTTTGTTGCATATCTCGAGTGAATTGTACAAGCGCTTTCAGCATACTCATGGCATGGATTCAGCAGACACAATAAAAGCAGGATTGAACTATGCAAAAGTGCTACAGAGTGTTAGCTGTATTGAAGCTGAGCGACTCGTCACAAAGTTAGCCGCCATCAGTCGCCGCGTCCATGGACCAGACCACAAAATTACAATTGAGTTAGTTAAATTGTTAAAGGAATGCAAGGTGCGATTCTTGTTTTGCCTGAGAACAAACCGTTTCAGGCTTTGCGATACGAAAATGATGGAGAAATCTGTGTTGTTACAGGTCCCATCACAATGCCAAAGCGTATATATGATGATACAATACGTGTTGACAGTAATCTCATAGTGCCTCGTAATAAAGATGATGAGAGAACATATCGTGTCGAGAACAGTCTCATAGTGCCTACTGAATTCTTTACATTGTGCTGTCCTGTAATCTGTCATGGACTGGTAAGTGCATCGCACCTAAACGGGGAGTTGGGATAGGTGAGAAACATGATACCCTATGAAGCGGAAACAACTCGGTTAGCAGTGCATTTTGAGAAGAAGAATGTGAAGTAAGCATTAGTCAAGCCGGCGAATTTACGCATCGCATTTGAGTTACCGTGATGTTGCGATTTTGCCCGAACAGTTTGAGTTTGTTCTGAACTATATTTTCATTTATCATATGGTGATTTGTGTTGAGTGTGTTGTTAACTATATTTTCATTTACATAGCACCTTTATATCAACACCGACGAGAACAAACTGTGTATCACAAATTTTACACTCAAGGCTTCAAATGATTATATTCCTGTCATGTCCCACAAAATACAATTGGTACACCCGTCAAGTGTGTAAGTGTTAACGCAGCACCGACCTTATCACTAACAGTATCAAACTAACAGTATCAAACTTGGTCAAAACCACTCCATCAATTGGACGAGTATGTCTCCCCGACGTGAGTGCCTTTTGGAACATTGTCAAGAATTATTTACTGTTGCCCACTCTTCTTGCCTCGCCAAGTAAGTTATCTCATCTCGTCCTTCCCTTTTTACTCGTAGACCTGTTGCTTGCACCGTTTGAGCGGTGGTGAGCTCTTACTCTTTTCTTCTTCATTTTACCCTCTATCCTTCTATCCATTAGAAACCAACCAACCACTGCCCATCGTTCTTTTTTTGTCGTAAAGACCTCGTGCTCAACGGCTGACGAGTCAAACAGGACTAGCCTCCCTCCCTCGGGGACTATATCTATTGTTTGAATGTCGACATTGACGTCGTCACAGCTGCCATCCCTCTTCGACTTCATCGTTGACCGTACATAAGCACGTAGGATGCCACCATCTGTCGATGAATCCCATCCATCATCGTTCAAGTATAGCAATAATGATACCTTTCGTATAAATGGTCCGTCTTCATCGCTAGTATGATCAAAGTGTCGTCGATAGAATCCCTCCTCCGTAGTCATGTCACCATTCGCACAGTCGCTTTCATTATTATTCGTACTCCCGGGATGATGTAAGTACTGCAATTCCATACTCTCCGAAAGTTCTATTCCCAGTTTGTTAATCAGCAATTCTCTCATATCGGACACCACATCGAGCAGCTCGTCTCGTGCATCTCTATCACCCACGCTTATGTCAACATTCTCGGCATCGTCGAATATACCACAAACGTCACATACTCGTGTCCTCTTGTCGATTTTTGTTGACTTCGATTCCTCGTGACGACGACGCTTTCTATCTATTTTGAGCTCACCACTGACGAAGGCGCCCGCTTTTAGAAGGGCACGAGCATCTTCTCGCAGAGCAGCGACCGATTCGGACGGCAAAAATTTCGACGTGATGCTCACATCCCCTCGAGCTATGTTGCTGATGTCAACGACGGATACCATTGCAGCTCCCGCAAAAAATATACGAATACCGAATACACTCATAAAAATGAGCGACGAGGATGGTGATAGCGTTGACTCATGTGAGGCCTACATTAGCTTTGAGTCCACGAGGAATCAATCGAGCCGGCTTGAAGAATCGATAAGCTTCAGCTGGCCGGGAATATATGAAGAATACGACGACTTCACAGGAGGACAACATCATGACGACGATACCACAATGAAGAGAAGAAAACTACGCAAGGTCATCCTATCGACCCTACTCGAAGAGGATGATCTTTCTCCATTGTTTGATGGCGCAACTTGGGCAGGTACAAGACTTTGGAGTGCAGCCATACGTGCGGTACAGTTCCTCTCTGGACGATTGCCTAATCATTGTTCTTCGAACGAGAATGCCTTTATTGAAATTAATAGAACAACTCCAACGTCTGTATTAGAATTGGGATGTGGACTGGGTGTACCTGGGATGATATTACATCTTTTGGGATGTCGAGTTGTACTGACTGATCAACCTGATATATTGTCACAATTAGAAAAGAACGTTGCGTTCAATTTTGGACATGTCAATGACGACACCGATAGAAGAATCCAAGCAATGCCTCTGAGCTGGTCCCGTGATAATACTAATCAACTTCTTGTTGAGCTAGGACGAGAAACGACGGGATTCGACATTGTGGTCAATTGTGATTGCGTCTTCGAGCCATTATATGGGCAAAGCTGGCATTTACTGAATGAAACGATAGATGAGCTTCTACGGGTCAATCCTAGTTGTTTAGTCCTCTCAAGCATGGAGAGACGGGGCGCAGCTGACGGAATAGATAAATTCTTGGATGAGATGCAAACCTTGAATCATGTTGGGAGCGTGGAGAAAGTCTGGTCAGAGGACGAAAGAAATATTGAGATATACGTCACTAGAGGACGTTGCAGTTAATAATAATTGACAATTCAATGACGATAAGAAGACACTATTGCATAATCCTAGAATCATTCTTCACTTCTAAGCAACATATAACGACAGTAGCACTTTGCAACGCGGGCGATTTAACACACATCCAAAACAAATATCGGGGATCATGAGCACGGGCTCATTCCCGCTTTTTCTAAATCATAGGAGGAACTTAATTGCCTACTCTTCGCTTGGTGGTAATTCAAATGCAATGTGTAAATTCTCTGCCTTGACTAATGCTGACTGCATACCTTTCTTCTCAAAGTGCACCCCCATTCGAAGAATTCTGCCAGATTCATCGCGTTTAAACTTCGTCACTTCTCCCAGCTCCCCGTTCAGGTGAGATGCACTTACCAGTCCATGACAAATCACTGGACATTCTATTACAGGACGCATGAGATTATTATCAACGCGATGTATTGTTTCATTGTCTACACGCCTTGGCTCTGTGACGGGACCCGTGACAACGCAGATTTCACCATCATTTTCATATCGCAAAGCCTGAAACATTTGGCATTCAGGCAAAACAATAACAAAGCGTTCTTTACATTTTACAAGCACTTCATCTGCGTCAATTGTAATTTTGTGGTGTGGTCCATGAACTTGACGACTGGCAGCGGCTACCTTTATGGCAAGTCGCTCAGCTTCAATGAGGCGATTCTTACTCCGTAGTAAATATGCATAGCTCAACCCTGATGCTATTGTTTCGTGCGAGTTCGCACCAAGTTTATTTAGACTTTGCTCGTAATCGTTCTTCTTCTTTTGCATCATCAAACTTGTTACTGTAGAGAATGCATCCTCATCATTTACAGCATACTTATTTGCAAGTTGCCCTGAAA
>Ga0247834_1008520_pt1 | contig 10276 bp, 9 predicted proteins | sample LaCruzMarch2015__8_FD_187118 | JGI IMG/M metagenome (GOLD analysis project Ga0247834, IMG submission 187118) | Freshwater microbial communities from meromictic Lake La Cruz, Castile-La Mancha, Spain - LaCruzMarch2015_12m | ecosystem: Environmental > Aquatic > Freshwater > Lake | place: Spain... | reverse complement strand
AAAATAGCCCACGACTAAATTCCTTCCAGGCCGAACATTTAACCTCGTATCGCTTATATTTTTTGCGATATGGACCCCAGACCATTGGGTTGAAAAAAATAAAAAAACCCAGCGTAGAGCTTTATGCAAATATTGAGATAGTGACCCTGCCAACGGATTTCTGAAGTTTCTAAGTCGAGTACTAATCAGCAATTTGATAATTTTCTGATTGACCAAATTGACCGGCGTTTGATCAACCGAAATAGAGTTGGGCAAGAAATAATCGAAGATGCTAGGCACTCCCGAATTCGTTTTGGGGGTCACACCGATTGTTGTATTGATAGAGACGTTGAAGGAATCAGACAATTCAATCGCTTTAGCAAGCTGAAACATCTGGTTTCCAAAACCACCATTTAGGACTATTACGAGTGAATCCTGCATTTTCTTAATCCTCTATTTTCTTCTAAATTTCATCAGGCAAATAGTCCAAAAAATCCTAGCTAAACTACTACCTGAAATCTGAAAAATCACTCTCTGATAGAGCTTTAACCTTGATCTCTTGTAAGAGAATTTTCGAAAAAAAACGGTTACCAGTTGACGTACAAGAAGTATTTCGAAAAATTTTGAATCTCTTCCTCGCAAATTAAGTAAGATTCCCAGAGACTTTTCAATGTCATCTAAATTCTCATTTATGCTAGTCAGCTGATTTGGGACATTCTTAAAATAGTAATAAAATATAGATTCAGAAAATTTCACAGTGGGACATTTATCGTACACTTTCGCCAAAAAAACCTGATCCTCTGCCATTCTAAATTCTGGGAAAGCTAGTTGTTCGAGTATTTCCCTTCGGAAAACGTGTCTCCAAAGTCCTGGGTTCATGGCGACGGCATACAAGTTTAAATCGAGTCGTGTAGTACCAATTTCGGTGTTTGTCATCCAATCCATGGTCGCGAATTGTCCAACTATCACTTCCGAGTTTGAGCTATCCGATCTAATTTCACACAAAATGTTTGAAATTACTGGTTGGTCGTCGGCATCCCAAAAACAAATCCAATCCGATTCTGACAGAGCCATCCCCGCATTGCGAGCGCCTCCTGGATTTCCAAATTTCCCTTCTAAAATTGTTATGTCGCAGGCATGGATACTTTCCTTCAGATTGCGGATAATTTTTTTGGTTGATTCATCTACATCATCCAGGACGATAATGATTCGTATTTCCGAGAGGTCTTGGGTAAAGAGCTCACAAATATTTTTAGATATATTCTCAATATTTTTGACTGGAATTATTGCTGTTAAAAGTGCTATTTTCTTACCCATCAGTTGGGCCTGACTTCGATTTTCTTGGAAATTCACCGCGCGCGCTAGCCAACTTATTCATAACAAATTCATGCCTTTTAAACTTAAGCATCTCAAAACCAACACGTATAAGCGGTCGTATGGCGTGCCCCTGAGAAATTTTGAAATAGCTACTTTTGAGTAAGTTATCAAAATTTTCCTGATCTACTACTAGATTTTCAAAATTTTCAATGAATATAGTTGCCGCTTCATCCGTAGTATGGGTGGCACCCGGACCGAATCCGATATTTGAAATGAGATTCTGTGGAGGGACCAAGCACAAATATCCCCTTTTCCACATTTGTAGAGAGAAACTACTATCCCAAGTATCATAAAATCCTAGTTTTGCGCGAGTAGCCGCAGCCCACCAAAAAATCATTTCGCTGATCGTTTGTTTTGAGTCTCGATTGTTTCTTCTCACGGGTAAGTCCAGAGAAAACATTCCAGATCTAATGTCTTCCCAGATTTTCTGTGTCGTGTACCACCCGGTAATAAATGAATAACGAGTGACAAAGGGAATCTCCGATTCAGTAAACTTAAATGGATTATGCGCGGTGATCATCCCAATCTTAGAATTTGCCTGGACCTTTGATTCGTGTTTATCTAGAAACTCAAAAAAACCAGCATCGGGTATGCAGTCATCCTCAAGAATCACACCTGAGTCTACGAGGGTAAAGAACCAGTCAATCCCTGAGATTACTCCTAGTTTGCATCCTAGATTTTTAGGCCTGGTAATTATCTCAATATGACCGAGTTTCGAACTGGACGCGGCCAAGTACTCCAACATGACTTCTTGTTTTTGAAAATCAGAGCCATCCCGTGGTCCGTCAATTGAAACATAAAGGTCAGTCTGGCCAAGCGAGATTAGGTTTTCTATACATGTCTTTAAGAGGTCTATCCGGTTATAGCAAAGAATAAGTATCGAATATTTCATCTTTTTACCTGAAACTTTCTTAGCCTAAATTGCTTTCACCAAGCAAAATAACAACCTTCTACCTTTATTATTGTATAGCGTTCCGAGGGATTCTAGTATAGCCAAATCTTGACTTATAGCTCTAGTAAAGGACTATTTTGAAAAGCAACTACTTTGCTTGTGCGTCAGAGCACCACCATGAAATCTTAATCATTAATACTTACCATTCTGACCTTTACTCGGCTTGGAGCATCGAGATGATGGAACGGTACAGCGCATTAAGTGGTGTGAGTGCTTCATTCATCGATTTAAGTGAGTCACTACCGGACAAGCAAATTTCGATTAGTGCCCAAATACGTCGAAAGGTTCTATTCCCGAGAGGTTTCTCAAAGAGCTTTTCTACAATCGCAAGATTTTTTAATTCTGATGTAATTTCTATAAGTCGCAAGGATTCTCTAGCGCTGGTGGGTAGAAATTTATTTGATGATCTATCGCTTGTAGCGAAAGTTCTCAACTCAAATACTTCTGGAGAATTTCTAATGGATTCTCGCTTCCCTTTGGAATTGCGGAAATCAGTTCACAGTACAGTCGCAGGATATTTGAGAACAGTTATTTATAGCCCTTCTAGACATTGGGTTTTGATGGCACGGACTATTTTATCTTTTGTTAAATCGGAGAGATTTACCAATAAGTGCCTTCTGGGTAAAAATTATTGCCAAGTGGTTGTAGGGAATGGAAGACTCGTTAATTCAGCTGGAGCTCTGTTAGCTGCCAGAAAACTGGGGATAGCTACATTAATCGTCGAGCGCGGCGCAAGACCTGGAATGTTAGATACCTATACTTTCTCCGCCCACTCGAAGCTTGAGCGACGAAACCAAATGATGAACCTTTGGGATTCCATTGACTCATCTAAGAGCGTTCAGGTTGCTGAAGAGTATTTAGAAATTCGAAGGGTCATGGACCCAATTTCGGGCATACATTGGCAACGGAAGATGAATCCAGGATCCACTCCGAAATTCTCAAAACCTAATACATTCTGTTTCTTTACAACTACCGAACTCGAGTTTGCCGTATTTGGAGATCCTACTGAACCAGGGATGTTTGAAAGTCAAATTGAGGCAGTAGTGGCTGTAGCTGATTCACTGAGTCCCGATGACTGGGAAGTAATCGTACGGAGGCATCCATACAGCGGAAAGACGCCAGGAACCGATCCTGAAGCACAAATTTGGAATACCCTTTCAGCATATAGCCATGTCACAATCATTTCTCCAGATTCAGATGTTGATTCTTACGCACTTGGTAACGCCGTGACAGTAGTGGCTCATTTTGATTCCTCTATTGGGCCAGAACTAATATACCTCGGGCGTACGCCTGTCATTTCAATGGGTCCTACATTTTGGGAGAATGAAAATTCACCATATGTAATTCGTCGCAAAGCACAACTGTCGCCGGATTTTCTTAAATCAATCCCCATACGACCAATCTCTGATGTTTACCCATGGGCCTTATACATGGCAAAATTTGGTGAACCATTCAATGTAGTTAAATGGGATCAAGGCAAGGCATTTCTCGCTAACCTAAAGCTATTCTCCAGAGAATTTAGAAATTATTTCCAAAATCAATTGAGAGAAGATAACTAACAGATGAAAAGAAATGCACTTTTTTTCTGCGACCCAGCGGATTGGCAGCGAGTATTACTAGGCGAGTACGCGCTTACACACACATCAGAATCCGAACTGATGATCGTTTACGACTTTGAGCACCTCGGCGAGCCGCTTCTGAAAACCTTCTTACGAGCTCTCGGTGTTAAGTCTAAATTAAAAAAAGATTTGCTACGGGTGTTTAGGCAGAGCAAGATTCGTGTGATCAAACCAAATTTAAAAACAATTGTCTATTCTCGGATGCAAATATTGAATTATAAAGAACTACCAAACTATATTGAAATAAACAATCCCGATTTCTCCTCTATTTACCCAAACTTAGTGAATATTACCGGCCGTCTTAAAATTTCTGTTTCAAAATATTCACGTGCAATTCGACAAGAACGCGCAAAATCTCGCGGGACATTATTGGCCCTGATGCAATTGAATTTTGAGGGAATTGATCAAGCTATATTAGTAAATGGGAGATTTACCAAGTCACTTACCATCAGGCATCATCTGAACAGTCTAAACATCCCCCTAAAAATACTGGAATATGCATCCACGCAGGAAAAATACGAGGTTTTCGAGATAGGCCCACATTCTAATTTTGAGTTAGGGGAAAAGATGCGGCTCGCATGGAGTGCGGCAGATCCTGGAACCAGAGACGTTATTGCAAGCGATTTTTTCAAGATTTTGTGTGATAGAGATCCGAGTGCGGGAGTTAGTTGGACAAGTGCCATGGTTAAGAATTCAGTTCCTGAGATACCTAAAGACATGAAGATTCTTACATTTTTCTCAAGTTCCGAAAGTGAATTCGTGGGAGTGAGAGACCAAGTTTCTACAGAAGAATTCGCAAATCAGGCAACAGCATTAAATTCGCTTCTGGAGATAACGGCAGGGCAAGATTGGGTTGTGTACTTAAGGCGCCACCCCAAAAGGCCTGACTCAGAAAACCTGGATGTGGAAGATGAGATTTGGGAGCAGTGCCGTATGCACAATCATCTTATCGAAATCAATCCGTTTAGCCACGTTGATTCATTTGCGTTAGCTTTTCAAAGCGATGTCGTGGCCCATTATGACTCTTCCATTGGACCCCAACTTATTGATATGGGTCATCCCCGAGTGATTACATTAGGAAATACTCTTTGGAGTACCCTTGACGACTTCCATAATTTACGCACAAAACAAAATCTTCGTGAATATTTGAATAATCCCAGTGATTATTTGCCGGATGTGAGAGCCTGGGCCTACTTCCGAGCAGTTTATGGCAAAACAATTCAGAACTTTGTGCTCGACAGAAAACACATGAGTTGGAGACTTATCAAATCTAACCAGTAGATAGTCGGACGAATAATCAACTTTGAGCTGACTAATTGCCAAACAGGCTAGGGTACTGCCGTTTTCTCTCGTATATGTAGTTCTCATTTACGCTTCCAGTCAACAACTTATCCTGGAACTCAACAACATATTCTGGATGTGTATCTAAATTTATCGTTACTTTTGTGAGCCAATTAATATTCGTCTTGGGGTCGTCAGGGTATCTCAGACTATGATTTAAGAGCAGTGCTTTCTCAATTTCCGAATGGGGAGGAGCTACGTGAGAAAAATCGCGCAGCTTATTTAAGATTCCCTCGAGGCTAAGGCAGTAAGAAAATTCTATAACTCTAAGAATTTCTTCGTAATAAATTCCATCTTGACGTTCTCTAAATTCTGAAATCTTATAGTTCGTCCTATCTCGAAGCAAAGAAACATCCACTAAGGGGCAAGTTCGGAATTGGCTATCTAGGTTGTCAAAATCAAATATGTACCTGATTCGCCTAAATTTGAGAAATTTCTCAGTGCCATTAAGGACTTGGCGCCAAGCATTGTGATCAACTTTTGGTATTATCAAAATCTCATCTACATCACAAATAAAAGCCCATCCCTCACCCCCTGACAGATTGAGTAGAAGGTCAGTAGCTAAATCTCTCGTCATTCTCTCTACTTTAAAGAATTGTTTTTCTTTGTACTTTCTTTCATACAACTCATAACTTTGGCTGAGAAGATATCGTGACTTGCTCTCGAGAATGTATATCATCCTACTTTTGGCGGTTTCAGAAATTTCATCAAGGAAGTTTTTCTTGTTTTCAATTATATGGATCCGGTCTCTAAGTTGTGACAACCGAAGGTCTTTTGATACCTGTAATGAAAGGGTGAGCTCTTTCTTCCTGCCCTTGAATGAATGGTCACTTTCTACAATTATCCAGGCCTCAACGAATTCTTGTTCGGTTGAAACTTTCGCCACAAGTAGTTCATACTCAGTTGGATCCGAGTACAAGAAAACTGAATAAATCTTCTTCACGCACGCTATTGTACTGCCTATCTAAATTTCAAGCTACTTTAGCCTCTAGTAGGGAGGACCGAATTGAGAGTTAATATCTTGGTGTATTCGAACTCGAAAAATGCTGATGTACTTCGAATATTTCTTTCGCAATTACAAAATTTTCTGATTTTAGATTCACCCCAAAAACCAAAAGTCGTTGTCCTTTATGATAAGAATTCTGAGGGGATGATTCCTCAATTAACTGGAGTAGATTTGCAATTTATCCAGTACCAGGAGGACGAGGGATTTTCAAATAACTTGCTTAGAGCGCGTAATTACTTAGATGAGTATTTCATTTATATGCAAGATGATTTCTTTCTTCACGCAGATATTAGTTGCTCCCAGCTTGCTGAATATATAGAGACAATAAATAATTCTCAATTTCAACTTTATAGACTAATCCCAAGTGGCCATGGTAGGTCACGAGCCTACTGGGGTTATTATAGGAATTCTTCGAGAATTGCATTTCGTGGTGGGAATTATTTTCTGATTGACTACTTGTCTAAATTGCCCGCATGTATGCAGTCGACTGTATGGGAGACGGAGACTTTCATGAAAATGCATGACCAATCTCAAATTCAGAATTTACGTGATGAATGGCATGTAAATTATCGCAATTTTTTCAAGATGAACCGAGTTAAAGGGCTGGCCGCTCGTTCCCCGGTGATGCCTTATATCACTGTGACTGCAGTGAAAAGAGGGAAGTGGAATTTTCTTGATACATATTACGCTGACATTCTCATCAACATTCTGAAGATTCATGGAGTCAATCCCTTGGATAGGGGTGTATTTCTCACTTCTCGGCGGATTAGCGAACCTAAGAGTAATTTTCTCAAAGATATTTGGAGGCGCTTTCGGTATGGTCTTTGAGCCTATGAAAATTCAGATTGGAGAAGAATTGTATGAACTTTAAAAGTTCAATCAAAAAGGCCTTAACCTGGTTTGTTCGTCTTACCCCGGCCTCAGTAGGGCGTTATTTGAATAGAGATTTAGCTTATGTTTTATTCTCGCTGAAATTTAGAACGCTGCCGTCTGAGATCAGAGAACATAGGTACTTCTTTCGAGTCAAAGGTCGAGGATTTGGTGAAGATGCATTTCATGCAGCTTGGTTCTACATACTTAAGAAATATAGACCAAGAATTGTCTTAGAAATCGGAGTTTACCGCGGTCAGACTATTTCTCTGTGGTCGATGCTAGCTCGGAGGATTGGTTACGATGTTCAGATTCATGGCCTATCTCCTTTGAATAACTCTGGGGATTCTGTATCAAACTATATCGAGGTAAATTATGAGGAAGATATAATCTCTAATTTCCACAATTTCAAATTGCCTAACCCGCATTTGACCAAGGATTATTCTAATTCTCACACGGGAATTGAATTCTTGAAGTCAAAAGTTTGGGATCTTGTCTACATCGATGGCTCACATGAATACGAAGTAGTGCTTTCTGATTATTACTGTGCAATAGATTCTTTAAAGATTGGTGGGTTGCTAGTCATGGACGACTCGTCACTGTACACGAATTTTACACGTTCTTTTTCAGGCCATCCGGGTCCATCAATGGTTTTACGGGATAATCCCAGTAGTCGGTTGCGCCGCATTCTAAGTGTTGGGCACAATAATTTCTTTGTTAAAATTTCCTAGAAATTCAGGTGTCTGCATTTCATTTTCTTGAAAGTAGATAGTTCGCAAATTCTAAGTCCTCTAAATCATCAATATCCACAGATTCTAGATTTGATTCAATCAGATAAGGCGTAAAATTGTTAGGAACAAAAGTTCGCATTTCTTTCAAGTCGACAGCTTTTGATATATAAATAGAGCCATTTAAACTAAATGCCTTGGGGAGTTCTTGAGACCGTAATTGGAATCCATGATTCTCCATAAATGGGGAGCCTCGACCTTCAACAATCTTCACCGCCCACATTGGGTGGTCTCTAGTTGGCGAAACACTCGCTAAAGGTTTACAGGATTCCTCTTTAAATAGTTCATATGCCTTCAAGATTGATTCTGGTGACCTTAATGGAGAAGTAGGCTGCAAGAGGATTAAGTCATCAAATATTACTCCTTGCTTTTCGTAAAACTCGAGAGCATGCAATGCAACACTTGCAGAGGTTGTATCGTCTTCTGAAAGTTTCGGAGGACGGAGCCAGGCAACCGGGTATCCATGCTCCCTACAGGTTTTTGCGATTTCCTCACTATCAGTTGAAATCACAATTTCGCAGGCAAGTCCAGAGCGGTTGAGGGCCTCGAGGGTCCAAAGAATCAGGGGTTTTCCTTGCAACATAACGAGGTTCTTACCGGGAATCCGTTTAGATCCACCTCTTGCCGGAATTAGAGCCATGAGACTCATTTCGTGTCTTTCGTTATGACTTTGTCTGCTCTAGATAAATCGTCTGGGTTGCCTACATCTAACCAGGCATCATCACTTGGATACACAAAAACATTATTAGATTCTTCCCGGATTTTCCCAATCAGTTCTGGCATATCGCAGTGCTGATTAGCATGCAAATGGATTAGAACTTCAGGACTTAGGGCGTAAACACCAGCGTTTATAAGAGAGTAGTGGAGGGGTTTCTCCGCGTACCCCGTGAGTTTTAGCCCCTCTACCTCCACGACCCCGAAAGGGTTTTGTAACTCATGCATCCGAACGGCCATGGTTGCACTTGAATTATGGCTAACGTGAAAATTTAACAAATTAGCATAATTTAAATCTGTTATGACGTCTCCGTTAGTCACCAGGAATGGCAATGCCGATGGTGGATTCCAAATACTTAGAGCACCCGCGGTGCCCAAGGGTGAGCGTTCTCGTAGATATTCAATATGAACGCCGAGTTTTTCTCCATTGGTAAAATAGTTCTCGATTTGGTCGCCGAAGTGATGAATTGCCAACACAAAGTTCCTAAAACCTTCAGATTTCGCTCTGAGTATCACATGTTCGAGAATTGGCTTGCCCGCAAGTTTCACGAGTGGTTTAGGAGTTTCTTTGGTGAGTGGCATAAGCCTTGAGCCCTTGCCCCCAACCATAATAACCATCCAATTACCTAGTTCAAGCTCCCCAACAATTTCGTCAAAAAGGTGAAGCTCAACAATTTGACTATTCTTACTGACCTCGGGGATCTGGTGGATTTTTTTACTGCGCATTAATTCTCTAATTTGAGAAATCTGAGTACCTTCTTGTACAACGATTGGGTTGTAATTTGCTACCTTGGAAACTGAGTCGGTCAATTGAACTCCGAGCACCAACCCACGTCTAATATCCCCGTCAGAAACTGTTCCAACAAGCTTTCTATTTCCATCTATCAGCAAAACAATTTTTAGGCCGGTGCTATTGAGCACCTCAATAGCGTCACGGACCGACGAAGTTTCAGGCAAAAATACCTTTTCCCATTTTAATGAATGCATGCTCTTACCTGTACCAGCCATCTTTGTATTGCCCAGTGTTAGTCATTTTCTTTCGCAGTATCTGCTCCCCTAAAGGCACTCCTGCGAGAACTGATGCGATCTTTACCCCGGCGTCACCAACACCGTAGGGATTAGGCGCAGATCTACAAATTTCTCTGAATTCATCATCATGCAAGCCGGTTGAAATCGCCTCGTATATTTCTATTTCTTCATATCCGGTATCAATCACATTTTTTCCTCTAAGTCTGCCTTCTTGTCTAGATCCTATGTTTATGGTCGGACATCCAAATGCTGGCGTTTCCTTAATTCCTGAAGAGGAATTCCCCGCACAAACTACTCTGGAGTTGGGGGTTTTTGCTAGAGCTAGAATTCCATGATACTTGTACCTGCCTAGTGAAGTCGAGATAACAAATCCATTATGGTTTCGATACCTTTCAAGTTCTTTAATTATCTCAGCTCCACCCACATCATTATTCGGGTAGGTTAATAGAATCTGCACTCCTTCATTTGCGAGCCTAGCAAGTGCAGACAATGATTGTCTGACTTGCAACCCCGATTTTTGGTATTCGGTTGTCACCGAATGTTGAGTGAAAAGCACTAAAGGTTTGTCAGCGGAAATACCCAAGGATTCTCGTAGCTCCGA
>Ga0247834_1008517_pt1 | contig 10277 bp, 11 predicted proteins | sample LaCruzMarch2015__8_FD_187118 | JGI IMG/M metagenome (GOLD analysis project Ga0247834, IMG submission 187118) | Freshwater microbial communities from meromictic Lake La Cruz, Castile-La Mancha, Spain - LaCruzMarch2015_12m | ecosystem: Environmental > Aquatic > Freshwater > Lake | place: Spain... | reverse complement strand
ACCGAATGGATGAAAGAGTTTATTTCTTTTATCAATATGAAAGTTTTAATGGGACCTTATGTTAAATATTGTCCTACACCAGGCAACCGTGGTATCACAGGTGTGGCCGTTATTGAAACAAGTCATATAGCCATACACGTTTGGGACGAAACCGACCCGGCCATTATGCAGTTTGACGTTTATAGCTGCTCAGAATTTGACCCTTATAAGATAGCAGATAAACTTCAAGCTGATTTTGATGTAACAAAACTAGATTATAAATTTCTTAATAGAGAAACTGAATTGAAACCTATACGATTAAAGAAAGATACAATGAAAAATTATGCAAATAGTAATAATCAACAGACTTCAGAACCCACCTTATTTAATATCTCCTCACTTTAGTCCAAAAGAACTTGACAATATAAAGGAAATGTTATATAATGAAAATATCAAATACGTATTAATATCTAGTGAAAAGGAGAACTTAGAATATGAGCAATTTTTTAAAAGACATAATTAAAGATGTAGGCAACGAGTATGCAACATTAGTATCAGACGGTGTTGACAGTGCTGATGTAACAAATTTTATAGACACAGGTTCATATTCATTTAACGCATTATTATCAGGCAGCATCTTTGGTGGTTTAGCAGGAAATAAAATCACAGCAATTGCTGGTGAAGCCGCAACAGGTAAAACATTTTTTGCTTTAGGTATTTGTAAAAACTTTTTAGATAAAGATAAAGAAGCAGGTGTAATTTATTTCGAATCAGAAAGTGCAATCTCAAAAGAAATGATCGTATCACGTAGTGTTGATGCCACAAGAATGGTAATTGTTCCAGTTGCAACAGTACAAGAATTTAGAAATCAATCAATAAAAGTATTAGACAAATACTTAGAACAGCCAGAAGATAAAAGAAAACCATTAATGCTTGTGTTAGATAGTTTAGGTATGTTATCCACTACAAAAGAAATGGAAGATACGGCTGAAGGAAAAGAAACAAGAGATATGACAAGATCACAAATTGTCAAATCAACATTTAGAGTTTTAACATTGAAACTTGGCAGGGCAAAAGTTCCAATGATAATGACCAACCACACATATGACGTAATTGGTTCTATGTACCCACAAAAAGAAATGGGTGGTGGCTCCGGTCTTAAATACGCTGCCTCATCAATCATTTATCTAGGCAAAAGAAAAGAAAAAGATGCCGACAATGAAGTGATTGGTAATATTATCCACTGTAAAAACTATAAGTCAAGGTTAACAAAAGAAAATGCACAAATAGATGTAAGACTCACATACAAATCAGGTTTAGATCGATACTATGGTTTGTTAGAGATTGCAGAAGAAGAAGGCATTTTCAAAAAAGTATCAACAAGATATGAATTACCAGATGGCACTAAAGTGTTTGGTAAATCAATCAATGATGAACCTGAAAAATATTTTACAAAGGAAATATTAAAGCAGATTGATGAAGCAACGAAAAAAAAGTTCCTCTACGGAGCCGAGTAAATACGTATTTGTCCAAAAGACAGGTGATGACTTTACTTGTATTAAATTACTAGAAGAAAAATATAAAGGTATTATATTTAAATACGGTGATGTAGGCTTTGCAAAAGATGAGAAGCCAGATGGTACGTTGCCAATGAGATTTAAGTATGATATTATAATGAATCCTTATGAGAAGGATACATCATCACAAGAATTTATAGATTACATAGGTGATTTATTAATAGAACTATTAGAAAAACAATTGACAGATGGAAAAGTTGAATTTAAGTAATGAACGAATAGAGATTACAGTATTACGTAATTTTATATTCAATGAAGCATTTACCAGAAAGGCATTACCTTTCTGTAAAGAAGATTACTTTACAAATCGTAATGAACGATTGTTGTTTAGAGAGATAGATATTTTTGTAAACAAATATAAAAATATACCTACAAGAGAAGCCTTAGTCATAGAATTAGGTCAAAGAAAAGACATCAACGAAGATGAATTTAAATCAATCAAAGAATTACTTGATACACTTACAAATGAAACAGTAGACCTACAATGGTTGTTTGATACAACAGAAAAGTTTTGTAAAGACCGTGCCGTTCATAATGCCGTATTAACTGGTATTAAAATACTTGATAAGAAAGATCCTAAACTTACACCAGAAGCAATACCTGGTATTCTTGCAGATGCTCTGGCCGTTTCTTTTGATAATCATATTGGTCACGATTATATAGAAGATGCTCAAAGACGATACGACTTTTATCATACAAAAGAAAAGAAATATCAATTCGACCTATCTTATTTAAATCGTATTACAAAAGGCGGCGTACCACCTAAGACTTTGAATATCGCATTGGCCGGTACAGGCGTTGGTAAATCTTTGTTTATGTGTCATTGTGCCAGTGCCTTTCTTACACAAGGTTTAAATGTATTGTATATCACTTTAGAAATGGCAGAAGAAAGAATTGCCGAAAGAATAGATGCTAATTTATTAGACGTAACTATGGACGATTTACATACAATGCCTAAACAATTGTATGATGACAAGATATTAAAAATAAGAAACAAGACGGCCGGTAAATTAATTATAAAAGAATATCCCACAGCATCAGCACACGCTGGCCACTTCAGAGCATTATTAAACGAACTTGCATTAAAGAAATCTTTTAGACCAAATGTTATCTTTATTGATTACCTAAATATTTGTTCAAGTAGTAGATTCAAAGGTGGTAATATTTCTTCGTACTTCTTCATTAAGGCAATAGCCGAAGAATTACGAGGTCTTGCAGTAGAATTTAATGTACCAATCTTTAGTGCTACACAAACAACAAGAACAGGTTTTGTAAGTACAGACATTGGTTTAGAAGATACTTCTGAATCGTTTGGTCTTCCAGCAACGGCCGACTTTATGTTTGCTTTAATATCAAATGAAGAATTAGAAGCACTAGGTCAAATGAAGATTAAACAATTAAAGAATCGTTATAATGACCCAAGTATCAATCGTGCCTTTATTATTGGTGTAGATAGAGCCAAGATGAAGTTATATGATGTATCTAACAATGCACAAAATATTGTAGATGCTAACCAAAAACAAATAGAGGTGAAAACAAGTTATGATAAGTTTTCAGACTTTAAAATATGAAGAAACAAAAAGTAAGATTTCATAGAAACGATAAACGACCAGGCCATCTTGGTTCTCAACTAAGTTATGAAAAGAAGATGGTTAAATCAAATAATAAGATACAATGGCAGGCCGTTGAACAACCAACAGGCACAATTATAAGACAATCTTTCTTTGAAGAAGATATAGAGAATATAGTTAAGTTTCAAAATACACACCGTCAGTGGCAATCAAATGGCGGCATACCTAAGTTTCTTTGCGATAATATTAAATAACATTATATAAATAATGTTATGACAATGCTAACTACCGGAGAGTTAAGTAAAATAGCTTCAAAAGGTCCTTATGCCGGCAAAAAAAGAACAGAAATCATCAGTTTAAAAATTAAAAACAAACAACCTTTTTATATAGGTTCAGGTTCAGGCACAAAGTTTTTTGCTGAAAAAGTAGATTTAAAAACTTCACCTATAAAATTATTCTATCGTAATAGTAATAAAAAATTAATAGATATATCAATAAATAAAATATATAAAGATTCTGATTTTGGAGGAGGTGGAGGCTCAGGTGGTGGATCAGAAAACACCGATATAACTGAATCAGGACAAGCATATTATTTTTCTCTAGCATTTAATATAATAAAAAAACAGCTAAAACCAGAAGATTGTACTGATGCAAATTTAAAAAAAGCAGCGGCATATGTTACAGCAAAAATTAGCTTAGAAGTTTTTTTAAAAACAGGACCAGTTTCTTGGATTGATGATCAAACATATATAAAAACAGCAAATAAAGTTTTTGATTTTTATAGGTCAAATTTTTCTGGAATAGTATATATGCACCAAGGTAGATCAACGGATAACTTTCTAAAAAAAATTTATGAAGCTAAAAAAAGAGCTCAGAAAATAGATATAGAATTAGCTCAAAAAACTGGAAGTCAACCACAGGCACCAGGATCTTTTGCTGATGATAAATGGAATGCAGGTGACGTTTGGATGTCGTCTTTAAGTCCTACAGTAGACCCTTTTGAAAAAATAAAAGAAAGAGGTAATGGAGATTGGCAAGAATTAAATAATACCGTGTTAGATAAAGCTGGAGAATTAAAATCTAAAGGCGTTGTTTTATTAGCCGTATCATTAAAAAAAACAGGTGGTGTAGTAAGCCTTACAAAATATAATACCAAGGTTAGAAAAATTAATAACATAATACCTTTTACAGGATTTATATTTGGTAAAAATGGAGATTTTTTTAGTTCAATAGATATGTATTTTAAGTTAGGCACAGCAGAAGTTCAATTTAGAGCTTTTAATAGTACGTCTAGTTGGCAAGGAGAAATTAAAGGAGCGGCAGCTGCAGGAGGAAAAATAGGAGGAGGAAATGTAAATTATTATTGCGAAAAACATTTTAAAAAATCAATAGGTAAAAATAGTATTATGAGTGGTTGGAGAGAAACTTCTGCTACCGGCGCTGATATGAAAAATATGTATAAGTTATATAAAAAATATAATACATTACAAATAAATAAAACATCAACTATAGATGAAGGAGAATTTGTTAAAATGTGTAAATCAAAAGGTCAATCTTTTATATTTTCAAAAAATATGTGTTTACTTTTTTTAGATACCTTTATGTCAGGTAACAAATCACAGAAAGATGGATTCGCCACCGATTTATTTAGATATGGAGCTTCAAATACTGATGTATCTTCATTTTTTGTTAAAACAAGCTAATAAAGACTTGACTTTTTATAAATAGTGTAGTATAATAGAATTGATATATTGAATGGATTGCGTGATTTTATTTATGGGAACAATGAGAGGTAAATGTTTAGTTTTAAAGGATTCGTTACTAAGGGTACAAACACCCATTTAGAACATTTAGAAGATAGCCTTATAGACCAAGGTTCAAAAGGTGGTCGTAATGCAGTTAACTTTCTAAAGTCAATCAAAAAAATGTTAACAGGCCACGTAGGTGGTAGACTTAACGTAACTGTTAAATGGGACGGTGCGCCTGCTGTTATATGTGGCATTAATCCAGAAAATGGCAAATTCTTTGTTGGTACAAAATCAGTATTCAACGTAACACCTAAAATTAATTATTCAACAGGTGATATAATGCGAAACCACGATGGCGTTTTAGCTAATAAACTCATTGTATGTTTAAGAGAGTTATCTAAGTTAGGTATCACAGGCATATTACAAGGTGATTTATTGTTTACAAAAGGCGATGTTAAAACTACTACAATAGACGACCAAGATTTTTATGTATTTACACCAAACACAATTACATATGCAGTCGCTACAAATAGTCAAATAGGTAAAAGAATTGCCAGTGCAAGATTAGGTATTGTATTTCATACATTATACACAGGCAGTAAAATGAGTAATCTAAAGGCCAGTTTTGGCTCATTAAGAGGATTTCCTAAACTATCATCAGTGTTTGTAACAGACGCCACTTATAAAGATGCTTCAGGCGTTGCAACATTTAATAATGCAGAAATGACACAGTTTGATAATATTATAGCGATGGCAGAAGGCTCGTTATCAAAGGCAGAACCATTATTAAATCAATTCAATTCAACAGACCCATTATCAGTAGGTTATAAACTTAAATCTTTCTTTAATTACTTTATAAAAAATACACAAGGCGATATTGCCAAAGTAAGAGAATTAATAGATATGTTTAGGTCGTATTATGCAAATATGTTACAACAAGAAGTAGATGCTGTTTCTAAAGATGAAACTAAAAAAAAGTATAGAACAATAAGAGATAATGGTTTAGATTTTATTGATAGAAATAAACAAGCATTATATTTTACAATTGCAAGTTGGATTTCACTACAACGTGCAAAGAATTTTCTTATTAGAAAATTAAATCAAATACAATCAATTGGTCATTTTATAAGAACACCAGATGGATATAGAGTAACAAATCCTGAAGGATATGTGGCCGTTGATAGAGTGAGAGGTGCCGTTAAACTTGTAGATAGGCTAGAGTTTAGTCGTGCAAATTTTACAATAGCCAAAGATTGGGTAAAGGGATAAATGAAAACATTTAAAGAATATATAAAAGAAGATGCCAAAGGGCTTAAAAGTCCGAGTGGTGGATTAACACAAAAGGGTAGAGATTACTTTAATCGCAAAGATGGTAGTAATCTAAAAGCACCTGTTACAAAAAAACCATCTGAATTGAAAAAAGGAGGCAAGGCATACAATAGACGTAAATCGTTTTGTGCTCGTATGTCAGGCAATCCAGGTCCTATGAAAGATGAAAAAGGAAGACCTACACGTAAAGCATTAGCTTTAAGAAAGTGGAATTGCTAGTGAAATCATACGAACAAATACTTTCAGAAGGCCTTTACGACCCTAATATATTTAAGGCTTTCTTTCTTGCAGGCGGGCCAGGTTCAGGTAAGTCTTTTGTTGCAAGAAACGTATTTGCAGGTACAGGATTAAAGTTAGTTAATTCAGATATTATATTAGAAAACAGTTTAAAAAAAGCAGGTCTATCTTTATCTATGCCTGATGAAGAACAATATTTTAGAGATATATTAAGAACAAGAGCAAAGGCCATTGTAGATAACCAAATAGATTTATATGTAAAAGGCCGATTAGGTTTAGTTATAGATGCCACAGGTAGAGATTACAATATTATAAGTCGCCAGTATAGTGCGTTACAATTATTAGGTTACGATTGTTATATGGTATTTGTAAACACAAGTTTAGAAGTTGCATTAGAAAGAAATGCTAAAAGAGAAAGAGTTGTACCAGAATATATTACTAAAAATTCTTGGCAATCAGTTCAAAATAATATAGGTAGATTTCAAAACCTTTTTGGTTTAGCAAGCTTTGTTGTAGTAGATAACAGTAAATCAGAACAAGAATTAGTAACACAAACAATGAACAAAGTAAATTCAGTTATAAGAAGATTTTTAACTACACCTATCAAAAGTTATATTGCAAAAAGATGGATGGCAAAAGAAAGAATGGCAAGAAGAAAAGATGTTTAGATTAATACGAGAAGCGATCATAGATATACCTAGACGTACTTACGCCAAAGGTGTATTTGATGATGCCGATACAGATAATCCAAAATTAAAACAAGGTGTGTTAGATATTATAAACAATCAAATTAAACAATTTAATGATATAAGACCGGTATTAAAATATAGTTTAGTTGGTTCAATACTTACAAAAACATATAGAGATGATGCCGATTTAGATGTGAATGTTTTATTTGATGTGCCATTAGAAGATAGAGATGTTATAAGAAAAGAATTAGCCAAGTCATTAAGAAATATTAATGGTGCATTAGTACCAGGAACAAAACACCCAATTAACTATTATATCATTACAGATCCAAACGTAAAAGAAACAAACGACAAAATGGCTGATGCTGTATTTGATATTAAAAATAATACATTTATAAGAAAAGCAAAAGAATTTAAGTTTGATTCTAAAAAATATGCGGCTGACTTTGAAAAAAAGGTAAGAGAGATAGACGTAGTACAAGGAGAATTAAAAAGAGATATAATAGATTACAACGAATTAAAAGAATTAAATCCTGATGATGTATTAGACTTACAAGAATTAATTAATATTAAACTAGATGAAATAGAAGATAGTATTAAACATTTAGTAGATATAGGCAATACAGTATTAAAAGACCGTGCTGATGCTTTTGCAACAGATATGACACCAGAAGAAATAAAAACTTTTGGTAGAAAAAATCAATTACCTAAAAATGTTATTTACAAGATGTTAGAAAAATATCATTATCTAACAATGTATAAAAAATTAAAAGAAATATTAGATGATGGTCAGATTACAGACGCAGAATTAGATTCAATAAAGACAGAAAATTATAATAGTAGATATACACTGCCAATAGGTAAAAGAGCTTATTTCAAAGACCCTTTTGGTAAAAGTGCAGAAAAAGAATTAAATGCAAGAATTTTTAAACTTCCTGAAAAAAAATTTACATTTACTTTTGGTAGATTTAATCCACCGACAATAGGCCACGAGAAACTCATAAGAACAGTTGCAAGTCAAGGTACAGATTATAAAATCTTTATTAGCAGATCACAAGACGCAATCAAAAATCCATTATCACCATCAGATAAATTAAAATGGATGACAAAGATATTTAAAAATTATGCTAGTCATATATTAGTAATGCCGACAAATATGGTATTAGAACTTGCTACAAAAATATATCAAATGAAATATACAAATATAACAATGGTTGTAGGTAGTGATAGAATTTCAGAATTTAAATCTATACTTACAAAATATAATAATGAATATAACAGGCACGGATATTATAACTTTGAAAAAATTAATATAATATCAGCTGGCGAAAGAGATCCAGACGAAGAAGGTGTTACAGGTATGAGTGCAAGTAAGTTAAGAGATTATGCAAAACGAGGTGATTTAAAAAATTTCAAAAGAGGTGTGCCTGGTAATCTATCTGAAAAAGAAAAGAACGAATTATTTTTTGATGTAAGAAAAGGTATGGGACTATCAATAAGTTTGGCTGCTGATTTTGAACCAAAAGATGATAAAATAAAAACATTACAAGAGTTTGAAACACAACAAGTAAGAGATTTGTATATAAGAGAAGTAATATTTAACATTGGCGAACAAGTTAAAAACAATAAGTTAGAAATAGAAGGTAAAGTAATAAGACGAGGAACAAATTACATTGTATTAGAAGATGTGAATAACAATCTACACAAATCTTGGATTTGGGATTGTACACCTATTACAGCAAACAAGGAGATATTAGTAAGAGAATATAATTTAGATGTTGACTATGGATTTACAGCAGTTTCAAATATAGAAGAAAAGGCCGGCCATACCGACCCATTACCACAAGACAAATCAGTAAGTAAAAAACCAGGAACGCAACCTAAAAAATATTATAAAGATTTATCAAAATCAGATAAAGAAAAACGAGCGGCTCATTTTAGAAGTCAAGATACAACAAAAGGGCCATATGAACCGGCTCCAGGAGATGACAAAGCAAAAACTAAACCAAGCAAACATACACAAAAATTTAAGAAGATGTTTGGAGAATTTAAGAAAGAATTATACAATATGACAGATACGAAGAAGGAAGCTTATGATGTTGGCCACGACTATGCACAACACGCTTCAAAAACAACACCAGGTGAACCAGGATATGACCCTAATTATAAAGGCGATAAGTATAAACCTAGTAAACCTGAAGATAATTTAAAGAAAATAACAACACAGGACATAGATGAATGGGCTTGTTCAAATGAAACAATAGATAAATATAGAGAAAGATATGGAGACAATTTTCAGACTAAAATAGACGAAGTCAAAAGTAAAATGTTGTCTTTTAAAGAATATGAACAGAAGATTTAAAGATATATTAAACGAGGTATCTAATTTACCAAATTATCAAAATCCTTTTAAAAATGTAGGAGGCGTATATGATAAAGATGGTTACATTGACTTTAGAATACCAAAAGGTTTTAGTTTAGCTAAACAAATACAAAAAAAAGCACCTTTATATTATAAGTCTTTTGCAGATTTTAGAAAAGCGAATGAAAAAGATAAACAAAAAGATTATTTAACAGTTAAAAAAGACCGAGCGGCAAGTATGTTAAGTAAATCAAAAAGTGAAAATGATCCTTTTGCAGTTGTTACAAATGGAAAAACAAAATTTATTATTACAAAATCAGAATTACAAAGCTATTTAAATAAAGGATACAAAAAGGTATAATATGAGTTTTATAAAAGAATCTTACTTAGCATATAAAAAAGTACAAGAAGTATTAGAAAAAGAAACTTCAGACCACGAAATAGCTATGGCTCGTAGTGAGTTAGAAGGTATCGCCGATAAGGCAACAGCTACTTCTTCAATGTTAGAAGGTATGACTGAGTCTGGTAATCCATTACCAGCGTGGGTACAATCTAAAATTACTAATGCAAGTGATTATATAACTTCAGTACACGACTATCTAAAATACAATCCTCAAATTAATGAATCAGTTTCTTTAGAAGAAACAACTTTCGAAAAAATATATCAAATGCAACAAGATGGTAAATCAGCAGAAGATATAGCAAAAGAATTAAATTTAAAAGCAGACCTAGTAAAAAAAGTATTAGGTGAAAATAAAGTAATTTCGGAAGGTTTAACAGACGCA
>Ga0247834_1008506_pt1 | contig 10288 bp, 9 predicted proteins | sample LaCruzMarch2015__8_FD_187118 | JGI IMG/M metagenome (GOLD analysis project Ga0247834, IMG submission 187118) | Freshwater microbial communities from meromictic Lake La Cruz, Castile-La Mancha, Spain - LaCruzMarch2015_12m | ecosystem: Environmental > Aquatic > Freshwater > Lake | place: Spain... | reverse complement strand
TGCCCAGTCCCAGCAGCGCGACTGCCTTGTCCTTGAACTCTTGAGTGTATCGTTGGTAGATCTTCTGGCTCATGTGTATGTGTTGGATTCCGGTTACTGCTGGTCCAGGAAACTCGCACACCTCACTGGATGCCGACCGGTGCTTCCAGCTTTGGGAGGAATCCCGCCTGCCTGAAACGACATGGCAGAAATGGCAAGCCCATTTGGCTGCTGCGCCGCCTGCCAGCAAAGACGAGTTCACCCAGACCCTGGCAACGCACCTGGAAGTAGGCCGTCCATCCGATGCCGACCTCCAAATTAAGCTGAGCCACCGCCCCACCGTCGTGGCCCGTTCGCAGAAGCTCATCAATTTCAAAGTCAACGCCACTCGCGATCCGCTCGCTCGTGGGACTGCTGCTGACAAAAGGGCCACCGGTTCCGCCGCACCCGCCCCTGGCGACTCCGCAGCCCAATTTGATTTCATGCTCCGCCGTCGTACCTCCCCGCTCTGGATCGGCTGGCGTGAAGGTGCCCAAGCGGACGACTTCAAAGCTGAAATGCAGCAGCTCCAGCGCGCCAGCCAGGCCAGTGACCGCTTCGCGCTCGACCTCACCGACATCGAAAACACGGGCGGCACCTATGGTTATCTGTTTGTATTTGATCTACCTGTAGAGGCTAGCCCCCGGATTCCCACCCTTGCGGACGCGGTGACTTCTGCCACCAAACCCGGACGCGCGGCCTACTGGCACCGCTATTTCCTGCCAGCTCCTCCAGGCAGGCAAGCAGGGGTGCTGCGTGACTTGTCATTCCCTAGTGCCGAGGCCCAGCGTCTGGCTGGCCACCCAAACTGCCTCTCAGAGGCCGTCATGGCTCCACTGCCGACTGCCGCCCCCCTCAAACCGAGGCTTTCCAAACCCCTTTTGGATGTTTAAGCTACACTCATGAACGATGACTTTCGCGCCGCCCTGAACAGCTATGGACTCGAAGAAGTCCGCCGCTGGTTGCATGACAGACTGCATGGCCTGGACACACTGTGCCCACCGCCGGACCCGCGTGAGGACGAGCGCCTCTATGTGCGTGTCTCTGAGCTTCATGGCAGCGCCCGCATGTGCGACCAGTTCAAGCTCCACGTCCGCACTGCCGTTTGCGAAGCCATGCGCAATGCAGCACGGCATTATCCGCAGGGCGAGTGGACAGATCCAGAAGCGCTCGACAGCCTGTTGCTTCTCGCCGTGGATGTCAGCGAGGGCTTGGTCCGCTCCACCCTCAAAGATGACATTGCCCAGGCGCTCTGGGAGCTGGTGGAAAAGCTGCCTTTCGAAGTTGACGGCATCCCGTTGAAACGTTTCGCCGCCATGGCACTACTGGATGCTCGCACGCCCCCACAACAGCCGGAGACTTTTTGGAAGGAGCTGTGGGCCGTAGCCGCTGCGGACGGCTGGACCGGCTTTGCCGGTGTGGTCTTCGAGGGACTATGGCGTCACACTGGCTTGGAAACCGCCGCCCAGTGGTTCGCCACCGCGAAACCTTGGGATGAGGAGGTCATGCTCCGAGTTCTGGATGACAAGCTCCCCGGAATCATCGCGGATTCCACCCCTGATCGGGTGACAAACATCCTGGAAAAACATCTCATGCTGCCGCTCAGAGAAGTGACCAGACGTTCTGCCGTTAGAAGAGTAGCCGCCCCCCATGGTCTAAGTTTATGGCGAGAGGTTCAGATCATACCTGAGCACTGGCCGATTCTCAGCCGTCTTATGAGAGATGAGCATGGCATTGAGCATGCTCATCTGCTGCCAGATAAGCATAGGGGAGCGGTTCTGTGCTCCCCTGATGCGGCGGCGGTGATTGAGAATCTGCTGCTCCGCTTTGAACAGGAAAAAATGCATCTTTCCAAAGAGGCCAAGGCCCGCACGGTTTGGGCAGCCGTTGGCGAGCGTTATTGGATTGAATTTCTCGAGCAGGCTCCGGTCGGCATGGCCGACGCATTGGAAATCACGTATTCAAAGGCCGCGCAAAAAAACAGACGCCACGAGGAGTTTGGGGTCACCAACTTGAGACTGGAGCCTCCAACCATAGAAGAGACGCGCATGGTGGTGGTGCTTGGCATGCGGGGCATACACCTTGCAAGCGAACGCTGCGCACAGATCGTGTCCGCAGTTCACCATGCTTTCGATGAACCTCTGCAAGCTGTCGTCTAATACCCAGGCAGGGAAGTAATTGCGGCTAGCAGGCATTCCAGGCCCTGCTCTTTAGTGACAAACAAGGTGATGCCTTTTTCATCACCCTCAGAGGGTTCGATGTCTTCGCGGCCTAACACGGAAAAATAAATCCAAGGAACTGAAGCAGTGCCAAAGGGGGGGGAGCAGCAATCTCGAAATAGCTGACGACACCGGACCCCGGCTCTCCGATAAGTTCCCTCCCTGACCGAATCAGGCACAGGAATGTCTGTATTCTCACCCGGCCAAGCCCAGGGCATCATGATGTCTGAAATAATAATGTCTGGCACAGATCGGTCTCCAATTCTGATTTCGTCTAAGTATCGGTGAAAACGGCTCTCTGTGCGCAAAAGCTCCACTTGTGCGCCTAGGTTCTGCACGAGGAAATGAAAAATGGTGTCTCCTTGTAACGGGTCATCTTCCAGCAGAAGTACTCGTTCGTATTTCATGGTGGTGGTTCGTTGGGGAAAATCAGACGCAATTCAGTGCAGCCAGAATCTTTGTCCGTTGGCCTAATGTCAAGCGAACCGCCATGATGGCGCATGATCATATCGACAATGTAAAGCCCCAGACCGTTACCTTCGCCTGCGGCAAGTTGTGCCTCCCCGCCACGCCAACCACGTTCTGTCATATGGCGCACTTCATCCGGCTTGACGGGTATGCCCTTGTTTCGCACGCCAATGTAAAAACAACCTGCCTTTGTTCTTCCACATGTGACGATCACGGTTGTTTTGGCGTACGAGTACTTTATTGCATTATCGACAAGATTGACAATAGCCTGAGCCAGCAACCGACGCTCCATCCTCAGTGCAGGCGGCGCGCATGCGAAAGCTTCATCTGTGTCATACCTGATCTGAATTCCCCGCTGCAAATCAATCCGTGGACGTGCGTTTGAGCAAACCTCGTCTATCACCTGCGCCACAACTGCAGGGCCGATCGTAGTCAGTGATAGGCGTGGAGATTTGCCGGCAGCATAGCCAGCAAATAGATTGATTAGATTCGTGGTGGTATGAGCCCTGTCGATCAACGAGCGCATGATGATAACATCCGATTTTTCCATTTGAAACGGCACTCGCTCAATCCATTGGCAAACTCTATTCCTCGCCTCGACCAGAGGGCTTTTCATCTGGTGCGCAAGGTCTTCGAATGCATTACGAAGCGTGCGTTCATTCTTGGCCGCTTGCAGCGCGGCATCACGTTCCACCTTGCTTTTCTGACTGGTGATCTGATGCCGCTGATTGGCGATCAGCAATGACATCATGAAAACGATGATCTTGGTCCATCCTAGCGCCTCCGGCTCCAACAAGTCATCTGATTGAGAACGAATATCCAACACTCCGACGACCTCGCTTTCGATCACAATGGGCGCTACAATTATGTGGCGCACTCCTTTGTACAATTGAGTGTAGCCCAACGTGTTTTTCTCATCCAGATGAGCAAACAGCATGGGCGTGAAAGGCGCGCTTCGACATACCTGCGCGGCGAGATTGTCCGCAGAAAGTTGAAAACGCATAGATTGCATTCTTGCCAGTGTCATACCCTGGACCAACGTTCCCCGGTGCGGATATAGATAGAAATAGAACTCCTGTTTTTCTTGGTCCAAAAGACGCACCGAATTGATGTCGGATCCTGGCACCAAGGCATCCACAAGTTCCAAAATGGCCTGGAGAACCTCCTTCGTAAGGGAATCGGTTTCTTCCACCTCCGCAGAAGGATTCAGATCGTAATTGCCACCCTTCCAGGGTTCGGCGGTGAATTTCTCCACCTGGGCTTTTCTGATCCGGCGCAGCCTAGCATCTCGCCACTCCCCCAATACGCGGCCAAAATCGAGCGCAACCAGCCTTAACAGGTCCTCATCGTCTTGAGAATAATATTGTGGATTGTTTTGGGCAATCCAACAACGCAGGAAACCGAGCGGGTGGCCGTCAGCCAACACTGGAGCAATGAGAAGCGCATGAGGTGGTGGCAGGGCCCATTCCTGATTGACTCCCAAATGTTCGTTAGCGGCCTCAGCTGCATTCGCAGCATAACCTGAATGCCCCTCAAAGTCGAATGCCTGTCGTCGACATTCATCCTCATCGCGTTCTGGATGCTGGGTGTCATACACATGCACCGATTCGCCAGTTTTAAGTACAAAACCGCTGAAACCGTTGGGACGCTTGAACGAGGCGCGATAAGACTGCTTTCGCACATTCACCACCTTCATAACTTTGTCATCCGTCCAGGCACACACAAAAGTTCCCGGCGTCTCTTCCGGTTCCAAAAAAATCGATGTTTCCAAACCTGCAAAGCACTCGCGCACCGCCTCACCTACCTGACGAATCGTGTCTTTTTCGATTTCATTCTCCTCTATTTGAGCACCATCCAACGCCCTCTTCGTTTTGAGCTGTTTCTCCTTTCCTCTACGCACATTCTCATGTTTTTGGGTCTGTTTACGAAGTATCTCCGCCACACGGCTGATCAGCTTGAATCCCGTGCGGTCCCTCGCGGCACGATATAAATTCGGCAGCCAGTCTTTGAGCTTCTTCAACTCTCCTAGATCGCTTTCGACAAAACACTTGTCCTTCCGATAAAGCACCACCACGCCGTAGCGCCCGCTACGGGCATAGTTGAAGCGCATGACCATGGCATGGCGAATGCCATGATACTGGAAAAATGGGTCTTTGGCAAAACGACGGGGCTTAAGTACAAAATCATTGTCCAACCAAGCCTCACCTGGTTCTGCTGAGGCGTGGCCCGGACTATTCTTGTTGGAGTAGCTCACGCTTCGCACGCTGGGATAGCTGTCGGTGATCCCCTCAAACCAACTAGCCAGCATGGTGTAGCTACCCTGTTCCACCGTGGAATCCGTGGTGGCACGCCACATCACGCAGCCATCCGCCGCGAGCTTTTCACACATTCCCTTCAGCAGCGTGGTCACGCTTTTGCGTTCGCCATCGCCGAGGAGAATAGGGTTGATCAGGCGTTCCATGGTGGGCTGCGGGAGTGGATTGAAATTACTCTGACAAGGGCAGCCCTGTCATCCGAGAAATGAAGGATTCATTTCGCGTAGCAGCCATCACGTGGCGAATTCGGTGCCGAAGCGTGGCCGGCTTTCAGATGCGCAGGGCAACCAAGGCTGACAAACCATCGCAGGCAGCGGAGTCGGCGGACGGGGCGGATGTCTGGGCCGGGAATCTGAAGACACGTCTTCCGCTACGGTAGATGGGCGATTGAGAGCTTGGCGGACAAAAACAGGTGAAAAACAAAGGAAATCGTGCCTGAAACCTATTCAGCCAGCCAGAAAACTTATAAAATGAAGGTCAAAACCTATGCTTTGAAGGCTGGGGGCTATGAAATGTGGGGTAAAACCTATGAAATGAGGACTGGAACGTATGCAGCGGTTTGAAAATCGTATTTTTTGAGGGGCGAAAAGTATGGGGCGAGGGCTGAAACCTATGATTTGACCGCGGGGACGTATGGGCGGGAGGCGGGAACGTGTGTCATGCTGGCTGGGACGTATCGGTGGAAGGGCGGAGCATGGGACGCGGCGACGAGGGGGAGTGATATCCGCAGGAATGCGCTCGGGGTGGACTGGGCCTCACGAAGGGGGAGAGCTTACGCGAACGGGTTGGAAAACCCGTTCTACGACGGGGTGCGCAGGGTGGCGGGGAGGAGCTTCCAGGTGTCGATGAGGTAGTAGCGGGCCATGCCAGCGAACTGGCGCTTTTTGTCCACGAATCGTTCGAGGCGCTTGAGGATTTTCGTGCGGCGGGCGGCGGGCAGGCCTGGCTCCGCGAGGTCTTCGCGGGCTTCGGCGAGGGTTTCGTAGAGGTCGTAGCGCAGCTCGCAGAGTTCCTCCCGATTCAGGCCGTAGTACTGGATGCAGGCGGCGACGCGGCGCTTGACGGCGGCTGTGGCGGTGCGTGGGATGACGGTGACCTGGAAGTCGTCGTCATCGGCCTGGTAGGCGAGCAGGGCTTCGGGGTCTTCGTTGGCGGGGTCGGTGAGGTCGGGCTTTTCAGTGGTGGCGAGCTTTTTCCCGTGGGCTGCGGCTATGGCGGCGTTGGTGGGATCGGGGCCGAGTTTGCCAGCCAGCGTGGCCAGGGCGGCGGGCGCGGTGGCTCCGATGAGGTTGCGGCTGGTGGCACGGCCTGTCGGCGGGGCTGACTTTCCGGCCACCCGGCTGGCTTTTCGGGTGTGGAGTGCGGCGCGAACCTCGCGCAGGAGGGAGATTTTTTCGTCTTCGGTTTCCTTATCGACGCGGGGGCGGGCCGGCTGCATCCCCGCCGATCACGGTGGAGCCGTCCGGGCCTTTCACGGTCGTGGTGCCCTTGCCATCATTGGCGCTGCCGTCCACAGTGATAACCTCGCCTTTGGCGTTCTTGATGGTGAACTTACCGTCCTGAAGGTCGTCGAAGGAGACTGTGGTCACCTCGCCCTTGGACTTGGTTTTGAAAGTGACTTCGCGCTTGGTGTCATCGGTGCTGATGATCTCGATGTCCGGGTTCAGGCGCAGGGCCATGAGGGCGGCTGCCTTGGCCGGGTCTTTCTGGAAGTCCAGATCACCGGCGATCTCCTTGAACTTCGAGCAGCCCTTCGCCACCAGCAGACCGCCGCCGAGAAGGGCGATCGCGAGGATGACCAGGCAGCCGATGCCTGCGATGGCGAGGCCGGAGAGACCTTTCTTTTCTTCAGGAGGTGTGGATGTGCTCATGGGGGGAAGGCAATTGGCTCTGAGTCTATGGTGCCTGGCGGGGAAAAGGCAATCTGTGTGTGTGGCAAGGGAGCGGAGGCACAAGGCTTACGCATCAAAAATAAGAGGCCGGATACTACACGATTAACAAGATTAGCAGGATACACAGGTCTGAAAAAATCCTGTCCATCCTGCTAATCTTGTAAATCCTGTAAAAATGCCTACTTCTATATTTTCAGCTTCGTTTCATGCGTAAGACTTGGCGGAGGCATCTGAGCAGATCAGAGTGGGGGCATCACGCTGCGCAGCAGTGCGAGGAAGCGGCTCTCGTCTTCCGTGAGTCCATCCCGCAACAGGAGGTTCCGCACGACTCCGAGTGCCTCGATCTGGGAATGCGTGTCGGTGAAGTGCAGCGCGCGGTCTTTCATGTAGTCCGCCATTTCCTCGTCTGACTCCGCCGCCACGCGTGCCCTGGCGAAGGATTTTTCCAGAAACAGGCTTTTCGGATAATCTGAGGCCCAACCCTCGGCAATGAAGGCGGACTCCAGCAGCGCCTCCTCTGTGATAGAGATGTGATGGTCGGCGTAAATGGAGAGGGTGAGCAGGTCAAAGAGGGCTTCGCGTTGAGGCTGGGTCATGGCGGCAGTTTATCTGAGTCGTTCGCTATCCGGCAAGCCTGGAATGCTGGCGGCTAAACTTTTCTGGGAAGTGCTGGCTGTGGACCCCGCCGGGGCGTTGCATGTGGCACTGGTAGGCGTATAGGACGCATCCCACACATGCCTTCTGCTTTCCTGCCTGTACTAGATGCACTCCCAGCCCGCAAGTCGCCGCTGATGGAGCGCTTCTGGGCGCTGCTGGAGGTAAAGTCACCTGCGCAACTGGAGGCGATGGCGCGCGAGGCACGCGGGATCACGCGGCGGAATTTTGGGCGGACGATGCGCATGTTCGCACCGCTGTATGTCTCCAACGAATGCGTGAACAACTGCTCCTACTGCGGCTTTTCCCGTGACAATGCGGGCATCATGCGCGTGACGCTGACGGTGGAGCAGGTGGTGAGGGAGGCACGGCATCTGGTGGCGCAGGGGTTTCGAAACATCCTGCTGGTGGCGGGGGAGCACCCGAAGTTTGTGAGCGAGGGTTATCTGGAAGAGTGCATCCGAGCGATCCGGGAGTTTGTGCCGACGATTGGGATCGAGGTGGGGCCAATGGAGGCTGCCGAGTATGAGCGAATGGTGAAGGCGGGCTGCGAGGGGCTAGTGGTCTATCAGGAAACCTATGACCGCGCGGTGTATGCGGAGATGCACACGGCGGGGCCGAAGAAGGACTTCGACTGGCGCCTCGCCTGCCCGGAGCGCGGTTATGAGGGAGGATTCCGCCGCATCGGCATCGGGGCGCTGTTTGGCCTGAGCGACTGGCGGCTGGAGGCGCTGCGGCTGGCGGCGCATCTGGAGCATCTTTATAGGCAGTGCTGGAGGGCAAGCTTTACCGTTGCCTTCCCGCGCCTGCGGCCGGCGGCGGGCGGGTTTCATCCGCTGACGGGCTTCCCGGACTGGGCGCTGGTGCAGACGGTCTGCGCCTTCCGCCTGACTTTCCCGGAGGTGGGCATCGTACTCAGCACGCGGGAGGCCGCGCCGCTACGGGATGCGCTGGCGACTCTGGGCATCACGGTGATGAGCGCAGGTAGTCACACCGAGCCGGGCGGCTACACGGGCGTGGGCAATGACGACCTGCATCTCACGGTGAAGGGCCGCCGCGTGGACGTGCAGGAAAAGGCGGACAATGCCAGGGCGGAGGGCCAGTTCGGCATCGCCGATGAAAGGTCGCCCGCCGAGGTGGCGGCGATGCTGCGACGGCAGGGACTGGACGCTGTGTGGAAGGACTGGGACCAGGCGATCCTCAGTGACGGGGCGCTGGCGGCCTGAAATTGGAAGATTGAGGATGGAAGATTGATTTTAGCGTATGAAGATCACTTTGAACGGAGAGCAGCGTGAAATTCCAGCGGAGCTGACGATGACGGCGCTGCTGGAGGCGGTCGGGCTGGGTGGCAAGCCAGTGGTGGTGGAGCACAACCAGAGGGCGCTGCTGCCCAAAGAAATCGCCACCACCCTGCTGGGTGATGGCGATGTCATCGAGATCATTCAAATCACGGCGGGCGGATGAGTCACGGTGCCAGCGCGTTGTGCTGGAGGAACTCGACGCCATAGTCGCCAGCGGGGATCCAGAGATCGAGCAACGGGGTAAAGACGGCGCGCTGGATTTGCAGCCAGAGGTTTGTGGGCGTGTCAAAGGCAGCGGCGGGGGTGAGGGCACCGGTCGGGCTGATGCTGGCGACTTCGAGATTCCCGTAGCTGCTGGCGAGCAGGTGACCGGTGGTGACATGCAGCAGGCTGGGGAGGGCGGCGGTGGTCCAGGCGGAGAGCTGGCCGAGGCGGCCGGTGGTGCTGTTGTAACCCACCGCGACGACGCCGGGGCCGCTGGTCTCGCGGACGAGATAAATGCGGGTGCCGTCCGTGGTGCTGGCGGTATGCCAGGGTGTGGCAGTGATGTAGCTGTCGAGCTGCCAGGCGCTGACGCCATCGTAGGCGCTGGCCTGGAGGACACGGGTGGCCGGTGCGCCACTGCGCAGGGCCATGTCGCTGTTGGTGAGGACCAAAGCGCCCTGCGCATCCACCTGGGCGATGCTCAGAAGCTGGCCGGGGATGGAGACGGGGCTGCGCAGCACGGGGTCGGCGGCACGGAAGTCCACCACCTGCAGCCACGAGCCGAGGCGGGAAATGGTGGGGCGTAGGGGGATGACGGCAGTGGTGAGGACCGGCAATCCACGTCCAGAAACCGGCGTCGGCGCGGAGGGCGGGGCGGGCTTTTGCAGAGCGATGTCGTAGCTGAAAAAGACGAAGCCGCCCCCGGCAAAAGCGCTGCTGGTACCGCGCACGCTGCCATTCACCCGCACAGCCTGCGGGGTGGTGGCTGTCACGCTGACGGCGTCCACATCTATCTGGCAGAGCACGGCGGCCAGGCTGGTGATGGCTGAGGGTATGGTGGATTTCTCAGAGGCCGTGGTGCGCAACGTGAGGCTGGCGTTCCCGGTCAGGATGACGGTGCCGGTCGTGATCCCCAGCACAGGCTGTATCCTGATGGGCTGAATGGTCATCACCGGGCTGCCGATGTAGATGGGCCTGTCCCACCACCACCAGTTCTGCTGCTGGGCGGGGATGAACCACACCAGAGTCTGCGCATCCGTCCACAGGGGCTGCACGGAGCCGAGCTGTAGTTCCCACTCGCTGAGGCCGCTGAGGTCGTGCTCCACGGTGGTCACCTGCTGCACCACGGGCGGGCCGGAGAGGTCCAGCACCCAGGTGCGGAGACGTTGCGGCTCCGTGCCGGTGGCGCGTAGCCATTGGGCGGCATAGACGCGGTC
>Ga0247834_1008496_pt1 | contig 10303 bp, 9 predicted proteins | sample LaCruzMarch2015__8_FD_187118 | JGI IMG/M metagenome (GOLD analysis project Ga0247834, IMG submission 187118) | Freshwater microbial communities from meromictic Lake La Cruz, Castile-La Mancha, Spain - LaCruzMarch2015_12m | ecosystem: Environmental > Aquatic > Freshwater > Lake | place: Spain... | reverse complement strand
CTCTCTCTCTCTCTCTCTCTCTCTCTCTCTCTCTCTCTCTCTCTCTCTCTCTCTCTCTCTCTCTCTCTCTCTCTGCTCTTGAGGTATGTGTGGCCTTGGACTTGGTCCTAAAACGTCTTGGTTGGTTTAATAAATCAGTTGGTCTGGTTGCCCCCATTTCATGAGCCTTGTATGCAACTTTTTATTATAAATAAATAAGTGAGTCACACATCTTTTTGAGTTGCTTTTCACTGTTTTGTGTGCAGGATTTCTTAAACATAGTTCAATTTTTGTTTTACCTAACTGGTATGACATTCTTTGTTTCTCTGCCTTTTTTAGTGTTACTTTGCATCTGCCAAATAGGCAAAAATGATGAAGCTGACTTCATATGGGCAATCCAAAAGCACATTTTATCAAATCCTGACTCCTAACTAGGCCCTTACATTGCTATACATTGCCAGTAATTGAATCAGGTCTAATTATTGACAAAAACAGCAACAGCAGTACACTCACATACATCTTGATTGGATTTGTTGCCATTTTGTGCAGGTGGATCATCATATGCCCTTGCAGGCTGTAGCACTAGGTTGCCTGTTGCAAGACTGATCAGAATTACCGCATGGAACAAGAACTTGTTTGCTGTCCTTCAAGATAGTTATGAAATTGAAAACCTTAAACTGAAACTTTTGGATTCATTTTTCACTGGCATGTTGACTCCTGCTCATCAAAATGTTCTCAAACACGTGTTTGCACAGTTGCGTGCCTCTGAAAAAAAGGTATACAATCAGGACATTGTTTTGAGTTTGTACCATTCCCACCGAGAAAGTATGTGTGGCCTAATCCATCCAGGTGAACTGGATTTGATTTCAGGGATTTTAATGCAGGGAATCATGTTGACAAAAGCAGTTGGTGGTGCTGCATTCAAGAAAAGTAATCACTTGCAAGGAAATTTTGGTCCTGGCTCTGATTTCCTCAACCTGCTGGAAAATGATCAGAATGAGTTTGCTGTGGTGCAACCTGAAAATCACTTTGACATCTTCACAATGGCTTGTGCTTCAAGCATTGAGCTTGCAGAAACCAGTCTCCAAACTTCAGGTACATGCCCCCATCTTTCTGTGTTATGATATATCTTCCAGGTTTCCTTCTTGCATTCACTTCCATGCACATGCAGGGAGCGTGTTGCCTCTTGTTGATGTAAATCCTGATGGACTTGCTGTACCTGATTGCCCAAATAGTCTGATCTATCCACAAACCTCAAGATATCTCAAGGACCTTCTCACTTTGGTGGCCATTTTTAAACAAATTTCAGAAGAAGAGCTGAAAGCCAGTTTCATATGCCATCTTGAAAAATGCAATTGGAATATTAAAAAAAAAATAGGGTTTCTCAACATGCATAATTCTTCTGTATTCACTACAGTACAAAAAATCTGTGAAGAAAATGTGGACTATGCCTGGGCTCGCTATTGCTAACAGTGTTGCAATCAGCCATATTCAGAATTCAAAAATGAGTTGAGTTTTGAGATGGTGAAAGCCTTCAATGTGAGAATGTTCTTCTTCAAGTCAGATGATGGGGATTCAGCCTATATGATCCACAAGACTGCACAGTTTCAAACCGATCCAGCTATGCTGATTCTTGTCAACCAGGGCACTACAATTGGATTCTCACTCTGTAAAGCAACAGGACTGGATGCTATCCTGAGTCTTAGAGTGCAAAATTTGAAAGGTACTGACAGTGTTAGCAAGAACACCCTCTGTACCCCCTCCTCCTCTCTTGCAGGAGCTGCTGCCACTGGTGATCTTGCTTCATTCTTCAACGCTTTACAAGCAGGTGATACTTCAATATCTGCTGCAAACACAACACTCCCTGTTGGCCAATACACACCAATAACAATATGCCAAGTTTGCTCCATGGATCATGCCAAAATGGCATGCAAAAAGTGCTCAGCACGATTCCACACAAGCTGCTATTTCCAGTGCTGTGGTTTGCCTGAAATAGAGCTAATGCTGCTCTGTGACCTGTGTTGTGAAGAGCAAGAAAAAGATTTTTGCACTAGAAGAAGGGCTTTGCATGAGAGGTCTGACTGGACATGCTTCTCATGCAACCAGCCAGGCTGTCTTGTTGCCTCAAGCATCAGCTCTTGTTCAGCAGTGAAGCAGCAGACTGATGAAGAAGCTGGATTGGCTGATAAATCAAATAAAGTTGAATGTGTAGATTGTTTTGAGTGTGGCAGGCTCTACTGCCATGAATGCATTTGTATGTGGAAGGGCAATGGCAAAAAAAAAAACTGCTGGAAATGCTTTGCATGTATTGGAATCAAGAACCATGACAAGAACATTGCACAGATGATGACAAAAGTGGCCTCTCAAGTAATGCACGTCATGAAACTATATCTGAATAAAACCAACATCCCTCAATATGCTCAGAATCTTTGGGACCAGTTTGCACGTATTATGCTTTACCTACAGGATGGATGTTGCTTCAGCATTTTTCAAAATCATCTTCCTCTGCTCATGAAACTCAGTAAGTTTCAGCTAACAAAAAAATACAAAACAAATCTTATTCCATCAATTGTGCCATACCAATTAAGCTCCATTCTGGGAATGCACAAAATGGCTACTGCTGATATGCTCAGGAAGGTCTCTGCTGCATATGCACACCAAGCTTCTAAGAGTGCAGGAACCTCTTTGCCTATCTCAACCAGAGTGCTTGGTGAGCAACAAATGAAGATAGCATATGGCAGCTCAGACTTGAGATTTCATGCTTTATGGCACCTTTTCAGGGAAGCATTGCTACTGCATTCCAAAACGTTTCAGATCCACCTGTACTCCAAGCCACCCATAGGAGAAAATGTCTTGCAGGATATGATGGATGCTGATATAGATTTTGTGGTAATAGATTACCCTTCCACTGATCTGGATTCAAAAAAGGCTGTGGCACAATTTGTTGTTGTCAACTTTCCTCAGAATACCTGCTCTCAGGACATTGCACTGCAGTTACGTAAAGACATCATTGATATTTATGTTGATCTGAATGGGCATACTGCGCAAAACTTCATAGGTGTGTCAGCACTGCGTGGTGCCTGTGCTCATTTGGCCTTTCTGGGCTATCCAGGTTCCATTGAAGGGTGTGTTGATTTTGTAGTAGCTGATCCCAATGTTCTTAAAGGATCACAGCTAGATGAAATGCAGGAAAAAGTCATAATGCTCAGGTGCTGCCAGCCAAATTCAATGAGGACCCTTCACTTTGAAATGCTTGATGGGCCTTACTCAGATCTTATGATAAGACATTCAAGATTAAAACTGGGGCTTCCCTCACATGGCTTTTTATTTGCCTATTTGGGACGGCTGGGACGCCTGACACCTGACATTGTGAAATGCTGGGGTGAGATTCTCAAACAAACTCCTGGAAGCTTCATCGTCCTCAGAAAGCATCCTTTGCTGGCAGTGCCCCGTGTCAAGGAACTCATATTGTCTTTGGGTATAGATTTGAAACGCTTTGTTTTTGTACCAAGCCTCTCAACTCACTTGTACCTAATGGTTCTCAGTGAGTGTGATGTTGTGCTGGATTCCAGACACTACAGCCTACACACCTGCTGTAGTGATTCACTTGGTGTTGGTACTCCAGTGGTTGCATTGATGGAGAAAAATGCTTGCTGGCCTGGGCTTGTATCAGGCAGCCTGGTGTTGAATGCTATGGGAAATGATGACCTCATTGCAAACACCATGGAGGAGTATGTGTTGAAAGCTGTTAATCTTTTCAGTCATCCAGAGACCTTGAACAGATTGAGAGCACAGTTGAAACAAGCTAGGGAACAAGGAACTGGGATCTTCAACAGCCATGGATTTATTCACTCCCTTGAGGCAGCCTTTCAAATCATCATGGACAGACATTGCAGTGGCATGCCATTTGAAAACATTGACCTCTCCAGCTCATCATGACAACTTATTGGCTTGGTCTGCCCCCTTGTGGTGTGGGCTTCAGCCTGGTCCCCTTTAAGAGGCTTGGCAGATTGAATGACAGTTGAATTTGTTGAAGTGTGTGTTGAGTACACCATATGCATCTTTTGTTATCCATGCCAAGTCAAACTGAGGAATTTATGGTATAATCAGCACTAGTTGAGAGGATTAAAAACAAAACTGTCTCCAATCTTTTGAATTTTTTATAACCTAATTTTTTTAATTTTAACCAGTGTTCAGGTGCAAAAGAACCTCTTGCCATTATTATTAGAGAAACTCTTGTGAAGACTTGTCAGCTTAGACCTCTTTCAGATGTGTTCTTGACATAGTATACATAGATTTCAAGCCAAATTTTGTTGCAGCTGGCTCCACTGTCTTGCATTGAAAGTTCAAATGTCAAAAAACCTTTACACTTTTCCCCAACAAAAACTCTTTTTTGAAATATTATTATTGGGGGAGGGAGGGGTTGCTTCTCAAGAAATTTCTCAGTCTATGTTGGGCACCTGCAGTGTCAGGGTATCTCACCCTTGACAGGATGCACACCTCAATGGAGTTTTTAAGGCTAATTGGCCAATATATTTTCACTTAAACCCATCCCAAAAAAAATGGTTTTACAAATACTCAGAATCATTGACTGCTCTAAAAAGTATGTATCTGTTTGGGATATATGCAAATGAGTATACTAAATTAAATTATAATCTGAACTTCTTTGTATATGATTGTTTCAGGAACAGATGCCAAAGACTCTAAAGAGGTATATATTGAATACAAATGCTGCCATGAATTTTTACCTTGTTTTCAAGCAATTCAAATGATCCTTGTGTTCATTGCCCAGATGAACTCAACATGCATTTCCAAAAACAAAGCTCAATATGAGGATCCAGACTATGAGGCTTTTTTGGCTACAGTGAACTTAGACGAAATTCAACATGCCATTGATGAAGATGCATTCTATGCTACTGTGGACCTCAAAAGCATAGAAAATAAATACTTAAAAAACAGGCAGGCCTGCATTGATCTGACTGTTGAAAATGGCCTTGCCTCTAACAGGGAGGAATCTGAGGCATTAAAACCAAAGGGTGGTGAAGATGACAGGGAGTTTGTGCATCCACTTCCTAGAAAACCAGTGGCAGAAAATAATTTATGTGGTTGCAAGCGTGTGTCTGAGTCAGGAGATTCTGCCTCTGTTGAGGGAACAAATGTCTTGAAGACACAAACAAGAGTTTTGAAGGCAAGGAAAGCTGCTCCTCTTCTCTCTTCTACTGGTTCCTGTGCTAAAATGGGTTCACAGCAACATGGAACCATTGTGTTGCCTGGACAAATCTTGGAAGATGGTGATGCCTTGCCTTCAGATGTGATCAAATGTCTGGGAAAGTTGAAACCAAATACCAAGTTCACTGTGCTGGGGTCTGGTTCCTTTGGGGCTGTTGTTGTGTTTGAAAATGACAAGCCAGATCATGCATACAAGATCAGCAAGTTGCCCTTGGACCAAATCATTAAAAAAAAAGATAATGGGAGAACAAAAGTATTTCATGCTGGGCTTGTATGGGAAGTTTATGTTGCAAACATTGCAGAAGATATAATTCAAAATAAGAAAACAGATTCAGGTCCTGTGGGTAGATTCTCTATCACACTGCTGCGGGATGATTCAAGCTGGGCTGTTGGTGCTGCACTAGTTTCAGAAGCTGGGAAACACTTTGTGGCAATAAGAATGGAGCAGGCAAATATGACTCTCCATGAACTTTTGGGAGATTTTTCATCACTGGAAAGGATGCAGGAAAAGTTGGATCTGTACAAACTGCAGTGTGTCTTGAAAGAATGCAGCAAATTAATTATGTGGATGCATAATGCTGGCTTGACTCATAGAGATCTTAAGCCTGGGAATATTCTGTTGAAAAGACTGCAAAGAGGGTGTGTCATGGGTCATCTCAGTGATGATGTGGCATGGATAGAATGGAAAGGAGACAATTGGCAGCTCTATTTGTCTGATTGGGGGTCTGCCACTTGGGCACTTAAATCACACTCTTTTTCTGAAGAAGGATCTCATGTTCAAGTTGAGTTGTCACTTGAGGATCTTGGCAAAGATGTTCATCTTCTGCGCACCAGAGAAACTTTGTTGCCTTTTTCTCATTACAAAATGAATAGACACCACATACATCTCTATCCTGGGGGCTCTCTTGGGTGGCAAGCACCACATGTACCACGCAGTTTAATTGTGAATGATCAGATGAATTTTGACAAAGCTGGAGATATGTGGGCATTTGGTGTCATCGCCTTTCAGGCTGCCACATTGTCAGGCCCTAACATTGCATCAAACCCCAATAATAAAGAAGCAATTAAAACAGCCTACAATGTGTGGCAACAAAAATTCCATGCAGCAAGCAAAATGGATATGCCCTCTAAGTTTGATAGTAAGTCTCCTAGCTTTGCATCAAAACGTTCAACTAGAATGTTGGCAGCAGCACTTCAAAGTGTGACTGTTGAAGGAGGACAGTCCTGGCTGATGTTGTTTCTTCAGCAACATGATTCCTCTACCTACCAGTGGTTGTCAAAAGAATTTTGTGGTGACAATGGGAAATACTGGACTGGATTGTTCACACTGATGGAAAGTCTGTTGCAGCATGACAGCTTGTGTAGCATAACTGCAGCAAACACTCTCAATCATGAGTTCTTCAGGATTCCTGTTGATGATGACGTCTCAATATTCGCTCATTCTACTTCTGCACATCAGCATTGAAGACTCTTGAAGGAGGAGGAGCTGGGGGGGGAGGGAAGGGGGGAGCTTTGATCCATTCAAAGACATTTTTTGGTTGAGGAATTTCCCCAAAAGCACTTTGTGCTGGAATAAATGCAAGATGCTTGATGGATCTGATCTCATATCAATGTTGTGTTGATAGTGCTGCTAATCATGCACACCATATCCAATCCAAGAGAATAATAGTTCTCAGCACCAATAGCAATGACACCAACAGCAATAATAATTATAATAATAATAATAATATGACTAAATCCAAAATACCAAATAAATACAACAAAATTTAAAAAAATGGTGTTGTTGCCAGTACTTAAAATGATTGATAAGCTGCATATATTTACACCACAGTAACATGGGGTTTTCTTTTTCTGCTTTCTGCATGAAAGTTCTGTTTACCCTTTTTACCATCCAGGGTCCTGGTCTCCAAGTCTACATTCTTTGCTGCAATGGGAAAATATTGACTCCAAAGGCAGACCCACAAGACTGCATGACTCAAAAACTAATTCAGGTATTTTCTTTTTTTTTGGCAAAAGAAAATAATTGACCATGGCACAATTGGTTTGCTGCTCTGACAGCTGCTGTATGTATTTAATATGGCTGGTAACTCATGATGAAGTACCTGTCTCATGCTGAATTCTTTCTGATCCCACCCACCATTGGGAAGGGTACCAACATCAACCAACACTTTGCTCACCATGGCAGCTGCATCTGCTCTGCCAGACTGACCTGTTGGAAACAGGGCCACATCTGAGTGCTTGGAGACTCTCTGGCAGAAGTGGACAAGGAAAGAATATCCATGCTTTCACTTTTGTTGTGACAATCTCAGGTTGAATTATCTGACATTGATTTTTCAGGTTTAAATACTACCCCAGAGATCCCCTCATGTCTGGAATGCCTGAAAATTACAAATGAAACACCTGGAAATTACAAAGGCATTCAGAATGAAGGAAACATGTGCTGGAGAAATTCTATCTTTCAGGTGTTGTTCAAACCTGTGGATCATTTTTACACTCAATACACTCTTTTTTCACATTGAAAATTGTCTAGGGTTCAGAATTTTGAGCATGTATGTGCACTTTTTCTTTTCAGCTGTTGGCTTTTGTTGGACCATTTATTCTCTTACTGATGGAGAAAAACGAAAACCCAACACCATTGCAAAGGATCCTGTGCAGTTTTCTATTGCAGCTCAAGTTCTGTTACAACCCTTCCAGAGCTCTGACTGTGCCTGCTGAACTTAACACAATATGGAAAGACAAATTTGCATACAGAAAGCAACATGATGCAGAAGAGTTTTTGATATTCCTGTTAAATAACCTGTCTGAAGGTCTGTTTTTAAACTTTCTGCTTGAAAACCTTGCTGATATATTGGTTATACTCACACTTTTTTTGTAACTGTTCCCAGGCTCTTTCCCTATAAATATTAATAGTGTGTTTGGATTCCAAATTAATTTCAGTAGGCATTGCCTGCAATGCAACAAGAATTTTCTGCATTGTGGACCATGTGAGAAAATTCTTGTAATTCACAGGAGACCTACTGATGGGAAGATATCAGTACAGGATTCTGTTAGCCGACATTTTGAAGAACGTGAACTTGTTGAGTATAAATGTGGATGCAAACCTGGAAAAGACCTGGAAGCTAATCAATTCAGGCAGTTCATAGGGTTGGATTCTTCCCAAATTCCTGATATACTGGTCTTGGCTCTTTCTCCTTTTTGGTGTAAAACAACACATAAAAAAGAGAAAGTATTCAATATTTATGAAAAGATTGTCATTCCACTTGAGGTGAGCCCCATACTAATAATCCCTATTGCATCACATGGCAATGTTCTGGAAGATCAAGAAGAGTATGCCCTGTTTGGAATGTGTGTGCACAGAGGAAAAAATGCAGGATCTGGTCATTATGTTGCTGTTGGGAGTGGAAACTTTTGTACAAAGCACCAACCTGGTGGGAAATGCTGGATGAGTTTTGATGATGCAAATGCTTCCTCACTGAAAACAATGTCTGATGCCATCCAAGCTGAACAATTACACCAAAATGTATGTGCAGCTCACTCTTTTTCACTGACATACTGTTATGAATTGTACTGATTTGCTCTGTTATGCCAGTCAGTTCCCTATATATTTTTTTATGCCAGGAGCAACCCTGCATCAACTGTGCCATGTTGCCTGTGTAAAGAGCATTCTGGTAACTGGACGGAAGAGCTAAAAAAGAAAATCAGCAAATAGATGTATCTCTTCCAGTGACCAACAAAAGCAGAAACACCTTCACTGTCCTTGTGGCCTTGTCTTGGGATTTCACACATCGTACTGATGATCGTAGCTGGATTTCGAGCACCAAATTTCACCAAACGCAAGGCATCCAGCAACATGGAACCAGAGTTTTTGAGCTGCTGCAGTGGTTCTCAGCAGCACAAGTTGGATATTTGAATTAGTTATATATAAGTGCTGGATTGAGACTACTCTGCCAGTGTCACTACTTGGATTCACATCTGTCACCAGGGCAAACACAGGTAAACAGAGTGTTGTTGCTGGTGTACCTGCCAGGCTTGGAGTGCCACTGGTGGTGGTCTGCCATGCTTCCAACTGGCCTGCCAAGACAGCCCTCCTCCAAGCATATTGTTCCATCAGAAAGGATGGCCATGAGCACTGGGGGGTGGGTTTATGTTTATGTATGTGACATTATCACAAGTTTATGTAGCAGGCATTCTCACTGATTTATGTAGCAGATGTTCTCACTGGTTCATGTATCAGACATTCTCACTGGTTTGTGTTGCAGACATTCTCACTGGTTTATGTAGCACACATTCTCACTGGTTTATGTTGCACTGGTTTTATGTAGCATTCTCACTGGTTCATGTATCAGACATTCTCACTGGTTTATGTAGCAGAGTCTAAGCAGACAATATCTTTGGCTTTATGTAGAGGAGCCTCAGGAACCCTGGGGTTCCTCTAAAATATAGCACCACATTTCCTATGGTAGAAACCCATGCTGAATTGTTTGTGCTCATTGTCAGGATCTGAATCCCAAGTGTTTGTAAGATATTGTTGCAGGAAGTCACTGGAAGTGGGCAGGCTCTGACATACAAAGTGTCTGACTTTGAGACTCTGTGGTTGGCACCCTGAGGCAACTCTAAAAAATATCACCACATGTCCTATGGTAGATACAAACGCTGAATTGTTTGTGTGCATTGCTGGCCTCTGGATCCCATGTGTTTGTAAGATATCATAGCAGGAAGTTACTGGAAGAGGACACATACAAAGGGTCTGACTTTGAGATGCTGGGGTCAGTGCCCTAATGCTTCTTGAAAATATGGCACCACATGTCCTATGGTAGATACACACACTGAATTGTTGGTGCACATTACCAGTCTCTAAATCCCACGCATTTGTAAGATATTGTCACCTGAAATCACTGGAAGTAGATGCCATAAAACACTGGAAATGGACAGGCTCTGAAACACTTTGGTTTTCAGAAAGACATAAAAGATAGAGAGACTGAGAGAGAGAGAGTCTGAAAGAAAAAGTTAAAAAGAGAGAGAGATGGTAATAAAGAGAGAGAGAGAGAGAGAGGGAGGGAGAGAGAGAGGGAGAGACAGAGAGAGAGAGATATGG
>Ga0247834_1008493_pt1 | contig 10305 bp, 12 predicted proteins | sample LaCruzMarch2015__8_FD_187118 | JGI IMG/M metagenome (GOLD analysis project Ga0247834, IMG submission 187118) | Freshwater microbial communities from meromictic Lake La Cruz, Castile-La Mancha, Spain - LaCruzMarch2015_12m | ecosystem: Environmental > Aquatic > Freshwater > Lake | place: Spain... | reverse complement strand
CCGGACACATCCCTCCGCCTCCGCCTCCGCCTTGACAAGTCATGCTACTCGAACACCAATCGGGTTGGCCGGTGACCGTACAAAAATTCTTTCCAGTATTCGAAATGGATGCCAAATTGATACATATATGATGTGATCCACGATCGTCATCTTCGTCGACGCAGAAGCCCGTGCGCGTGTAGCCCGTCAGGGCCATCCCCGGCTGTTTTGAAAGAGTATGCATACATTGATTATTCGCCATGAAGGATATGATATATATATGAAGCAGAAGAAATATATCGTGCACTTTGGTCAGACTCTCTCTCACACACACACAAGTAGCTAGAGAAGATATACGCTTGGCATATTATATTATAAGTAAAGCTTAGAGACTCACCTGCGAGCATTGCTTTAATGGTTCGCCATACACATTCAGCGCCGATAAGGATGGATCTGCCGCCGCCAACACTACCACTGTCGACGACGACCATGTGATAAGGCATGGGAGCAATATCAAGAGCGCTAGAGATGAGGCGTTCACCATGGTCAAGCAACAGAGAGAGTTCGAGTGAGGAGAGAGAAGGGGGAGAGAAGGAGTTGTTTCCCGCCATGGCAATATGGCAATGACTCATTCCTCTTTCTCTTTGTCGCCGTCACATCGATACATACTCTACCTGAGCTCGTGCATAAATTGCAATGATGATCAACAGTCGCAACAGCATGTCACTGCTGTTACTATCGGCATTCAGCAGTGCCGTTCTTCACATGGCCAGTGTTGCTGCCGAGTATCAAAATGTGTATGGCGGAACGTAAGTCGATTTTTGTCCATCGCAGATCTCATTGTTTTATTCTCCATCATAATATGACTTACCTGTTTTTTTCTATGAAAAACACCCCTCTCGTCTCGTTACCAACATACATATACATATAGCCTTGAATCGTGTTCACAGTCGGGATATGCTCTCACGGGATACACCCGCTCCGGGTCCTGCGTGGAACGATCGGACGATTCGGGCTCTCATCACATATGCATCGACCTATCCTCCATCGCCTCGTCCGGCGACGACTTTTGCACCGTCACCGGCCAATCCGATTGGTGTTCGTCGTCCGACATGGCATGTCACGACGATTCGACGTCGTACACGTGCGACATTGCCAATTGGTGCGTCTGTCAATGGGCATTTGCAACGTATATTGAAAAGGCTGGTGGATGTGATGCTATACAAGATATACAATGCGCTGCCATTAATAAAGAGGCGTTGGTCGCATATTCGAGTAACCGCGATAAGTACGAAGAGGCATTAAATTGCCTGGTGGAGAGATGTGAATTGGGGGATGTCGATACCGTCGCCGCTACTTACTATTCCAAGAACTCAGATGCCAATGCAGCAGCAGGTGGGATGTTTATTGGACTTGTTATTGCAACTGCATTCATCAGCATTGTGGCGGTGGGTGCATACCTTACTTTTAAGAAAACGACACGATCTGATAATAATGGTATGATGATGAATCAGCAGAAATATAGTGGAGATGATATGACTGTTGATAATACGGTTGAGATTCATTAAATTAATTTTGACGTGTTTACGTCTTCTGTAAAAAGATCGAGTTGCTCAATGAAGGACGATCATTTGCATTTACGATGATCCATGCAAATGCTGTAAGATTTTTGCAACTTAGTTAGAGAGATGTTTTAGTGTGTGTTAGTATGATTTCTGTGTTTTATAATATTGTAACTAAATTTTTTTAAGCCAACATTTGTAGCCTTTGTATTGACTCTTCGGTATAACTCTCTCTTCTTCTACCAACCATTCTGTGCCGTTTGTTCTGTGTTTCTATTTTATATTTCTACATTTTGTGAACAAATAGAATAATTTCATAGTCTCCAATTCACTCTTGGACATCATCATCTTTACAAACTCCTCATAATTGATCTGACCATCCCCAACCACGTCCGCCTCACGGATCATCTCATCATCAGTTAGCTTCTCCTCCAAGTTGGTCATAATATGACGCAACTCGGCTGCTGAGATGAAGCCATTACCATCCTTGTCAAACACCTTGAATGCCTCAAGGAATTCCTCTTCACTGTCGGTGTCTTTCATTTTACGTGCCACCATTCCCGTCGGCATCGACCTTATTGATCATATAATTCGGCCTCCGTTGGGTTCTGTCCTAGAGATCGCATGACAGTCCCAAGTTCTTATCAAATAAGTAGAAGGCCTCCTTGAATTCAGCAATCTGCTCCTCAGTCAGTTAATCAGCCATGGAGTGATAGTACTTGGCGGATGTAGCTACCTATCTACACATGGACAAATCGAGATTCATCCCTTCTCACATTTTTCTTCCGAAGATTCTTTGCATTTCTTGCACCTGTCAACAAATCTTCAAACGTTCCATAATCATAATATCTTTGCACCCCATATTGACAACATCAATTCCACCATGTAAGCTCGGCACCTCATCATCGTCGTCGTATTGGTCTCTGCTCAAGCTATAGAGGGCCATGGGGCCGTCTTGCCCCGGAGTAGTTGGCAGTATACCGCATCGTCTCTTATTCTTGTTCAATTAACTGTTCCGCGTGTTCCGCCTATTCTCATCATTAGATTCATTCCTACTCCTTCTCCGCTCTCGTTCTCTTCAACGAATATACACTGGAAACAGGGATAACCCCGTCTGCTTCTTTGATATTACCATTGGCGGCACGCCTGCCGGTCGCATCGAAATGGTCCTTCGTGCTGACATCGTCCCAAAGACTGCTGAGAACTTTCGTGCACTTTGTACTGGTAAGTTAATGGAATGAATGTGAATCTGAATGTATATCCGTCATGTTTTCGAATATCATTGGAGGTTTGAAGCTGTGTACACATTTGGCGTTTTCGAGTATATATCATTCGATTTTTGTTTGTTTCTATGTACACTGATCTTCTCTTCCTCGTCTTCGTTTTATGTTACAACACAGGTGAGAATGGAATCGGAAAGTATGGCAAGCCATTGCATTACAAGGGCTCCTCCTTCCACCGGGTAATTCCCCAATTCATGTGTCAGGGGGGTGACATTACGGCTGGCAATGGTAAAGGTGGAGAGTCTATTTACGGAGCCAAGTTTGCCGATGAGAACTTTACTCTCAAACACACTGGTCCGGGAGTGCTTAGCATGGCCAATGCCGGACCGGATACGAATGGAAGTCAATTCTTCCTTTGCATGGTTGCCACTCCCTGGCTTGATGGAAAGCATGTTGTGTTTGGCAATGTTACGGCAGGCCTCGATGATGTTGTCCTCAAGGCGATGCAAGGTGTTGGTTCCCAATCAGGAAAAACTTCGAAACCAGTCATTATTACTGACTGCGGACAGCTTGGTATGCTTTACCCATTCGTCGATCGGGCATTCGGATCCGTCAGTCACCCGGTCAGTACCAAGCTGTATCCGGTCGTTGTTGATGATGATAACAAGGCGCATCTTCCAGCGGGGCGTGTTGCCAAGTCGAAGCCATGGTACTTGTGCTGCACTCGTCGTAATCGGTCTGATTCCGAGGAGAATGCGGATGGCGGCGACTATGTCAAGTTGCTTAATTAGTTGGAGTGAGCTGGGTGATAGTAATTGATGGTGGGTTGGGGTAGGTAGTGCGTGGCGAGCTTGGTTGAGGAGAAAGGTTGGACGATATACTGTTGTTTAGAAGAAGATGATATGTATGATTGTTTTGCAGATTGTGTTGTTTAGTCAATAGTTCTTGATTTTGTACAGGTAATAATCGTAAATTTGTCTAGTAAAAAAGCAGTAGCATTGTAGTTTCCTAACCCTAACAAGGTGGTGACAAAATATGAGGCTTCTTGAGGACTGAGGATGTGTTTTCATCGATTTTGCCTCTTCTGTCAACGTCAAATCATCAGCTGCTTCTTATATTTGATTGCACCTGAACCCAGCTCCATAATTTGCCTCCATTGTGTAAAAAGTAGCAACCAAATAATGTCAGGAGACACCAACTACCTATTTATGTATAGTAGGTGGACGTGGATCAATCAAACTTCCTTGTTTGTTCTCAGGGGAGAAATTGTTCTGGTGAATACATTCGGTATCAATGCAATATTGCGACGAGACCATAAGAGATTAAACCACTGGTGCGTGATGCGTATTGTGTGGATGATGGCGGTCGTTAATCACTCAGTGCGTGTTGTCATGTTTTGAGTTCGTTTCTAACTCTGAGCTCTATCTCGACGAATGGGATATGGTTTCATTGGATTCGGTGCACCCGTTGCCGGCTGTCTGCTGTACGCAACGCCAGAAAAAAACTACTTGATACGTTCCTTCTTCGACTTTATATCCTTACAATTCCTCGTGTCTCCTTCGTCCATCACCATAGATCCAGACTATAATATTATATTTATTCGAGAGATAAATTATCGCACATTCATCGCATCAAAAATAAACCTACTGGCAAATAATGAAGACCATGGTCAATCGCCTCGCAAATGCCGCACCACGTGCGCTCGATTCTCTCATCGGTGCAAACTTGGACCATCAGCAGGAGGCCGATAAGAAGAAGAAGAAGATGAGGGAAAGATCCTGCTCTTTCCACCTTGATTTATCAGAACTTGATCTCAATAATACCTCTAACTCTGATGATTTGACGAGTAGTAGTAAATTCTCTGTAAGTGGGGGTGGGAGTAGCACAGTTGGATTCTCAGACTTGTGTAGCAGCAGTGGTGTCTCTATTGGAGATGAAATGTCTATTGTTGGTGATCTTCTCTTTGGTGACGAACAACTTTCATCATCATCGGATTATTACTCCTCCTCCTCCGCGATTGGTACAATGAATACAACGACTACAACTGCCAATGATGTATCTCCATCTCCCAACTAATTGATTAGCCCCCAAGGAAGAAAGTAGTAACAATGTGTATGGTATGTAGATTATACACAGACAACAAATATGAAAGATAATGTTAAGCATGTTTGAACCTGCCGGCGCAGAAGGAATGACGATAGACAGACCAACAAAATGAAAGAAGTTGAGTGAATCGTCCTTGATCAAATTGCGCCCTGTGCAAGCCTGAAGAAGAAGTGTGTGTGACAACTAGTATTATGTAGTAATTAGTCAAGTGTATGAATCAATTGCATTCTTTTCAAATCAAATTTCATCATTGCACATCATATATAAATGGCAGCGTCTCTTATTGCTTCACTTCTCATCTCAGCACAAGAATTTTTGTTGTAGGCTGTCCAAAGTTGAGTTGATTGTACTTCTACTGACCGAACCCTGATTGAATTCAATTAGCAATTTATGCATGGCAAGATAACTCCCAGCAGATGCAGCGATCATCACAAATGCTTAACACCTCGTTCAATATACTATTTTGATTGATGTTGGAAAGAAAGATAAACATTATATACTATTAGTTTATTTTTTGCTTTTGCAATGCCCTATTACAGTTGTAAACAGTACTCGTAATCTTATCATAATTCATACCAACACCCATACATTCACCAGGATAATGACCTTTAGCAATTGCTGTGCCATGGATAGCTAAAGCAATTGCTACAGGAGCATGGCCTTCTATCAAGCAAGTATTGACAGCCTGCCTGAATGCAGGTGTCTGTTTGAGAGTTGTTTTGCCCACTTCTGGCACAGAGGTCCATTGCATTGCAGCTTCTTGAATGCAGCCTGATTCATTTACCTGAGTATGAGAGATTGTTAGTAAAGTTATGGGATAATAAAAGTAAAATCACAATCAAACGTACCACAAGAACCATCTGCTGATGCTTACTCTCATTAATTTCGTCAATATTCCAAGCAAAGCTCATTGATGTCAGTTCCTGCCTCTCATCTTCATTCAATTTAGTGTCTCCTTGTTGCACATTCTGCACCTAATTTCCTAACGTTGTATCATCCTTGTAATCTCGTGGGACATGAAATCACCATACTTAGCCTTATATGCAATGAGCTTTTCTACTTGTTCCTCAAATGTCCGATGACGATTGCTTCTTCTTCAAGCTGTTTCTTTCGATTTTGTTCTGCTTCCTTTCTAGCATGCTCATCATTCCTACTCATCCCAGATCCTTTGTGCCGATGTGGTTTGAAAATTCCTTCCAACATAGCAATAGTAGACTCGATATTTGTAACAAAAGGAAAATCAGGGTCAGTAATAAGTGCACTAAAAGACAATTGGTCTCAATTCCCCCCTTCACAGCACTCAAAATGTGTATCACGGGCATCAGAGAGTGCTGCCACGACACGGAAGCACAAGCCACGCTGATCTCTAACATTACCTCCATTATACTTTGCACAAATAGAGACGTGGACAGAGTCGTGGCAGATGGTGAGTTTGCCATTCTCAGGGTTGGGTACCTCTGACTCAATAATAAATGCAAACATTATTCTTTTGGAGGTACTCCTAAAGCCCGGCAGCCCTTATTGCTCTCCTGTCCGACTCCTCAGTGATTACAGGTGGAACTTAGGAGGCCCGCAGCCCGCCATTTGTTTGTTAGGGTTGTATGTGGTTTCTTGTAATTATCCTAAACGCCCTCGCAAAAAATATTATCCCGCTCATTCGCCAAAAATCTTTTCTTGAGAAAACAAAGAAAGGGGGATGGGCCCGTGACGCACCAACAGAGGGGGGGTCCGGGGGGGGCATCCCCCCCGGCATTCACACGTACCGCCATCACAAGCCGAAGCTGTTTTCATTTGTAGACACCAAAGCAGTGGCCTCCCGCCATATCTCATCCCGCGCAGACAGACTCTATCATGGTTATGGAAGGACCCACTGTCGTCTCGAGTTGGAGCTAACAACGAACAATACACACTAATAAAATGGCGTCGGCAGCAGAAGGGGTAGAAGACTTGGATTGGGAGGAATGGGATGCGGCATCATCCCCATTATCATTCTTGGATCATTGTTTGGCCGGGAGCTTTGCGGGTGTGATGGAACATACGCTGCTGTATCCGTTGGATACTGTCAAGACTTGTTGGCAGAGTCAGGTGTTAAACAAGGCGTGCAGAGGGTCGGGAGGGTCCTCTGGTGGCGGCGTGGCGGGGTGTAGCCTCGTCGATGGTGGTGGCAATATTGGTGGAATTGGTAGCGGGGTGAGGGGACTGACAAACGCGCCTTCTTCTCTTGCAGCAACTGCGACGACATCAGTGAACAACGGAATGGTGGGAATTGTTGGCACACAACATCAGCAGATGCAATCTCAATCAATTAATATTCAATCTCAGGGGATTTGGTCCACGATGAAGCATCTCATGAATCAAGGAGCTGGAGGAGGAGCTCAACCTCAACAGTATCATCCCATGCAGCTTGCCAAGGCTCAAATGGTCACAATGGCACAGCATGCGCCCAATGTAGTTGATCTTACCGAATCATCAACAGCAATATCAAATTCGTCGGCTACACTTCAACAATCTGCACGTGTAAGTGGTCATCGACCATGGAGTCAACAGAATAGAGCAATACGTGGTGCAACAATATCTGATATAACATCGAGCGGTGCGATCCGGTCATCGAGTGCATTACCACTATCATCATCCACGGCCACAGGAGAAACTAAAATGACAATGTTGAGTGGAGCAGGGAGCAATGGGAGTGGAGCGGGGGGATTCAAACGATTATGGCGTGGCGTGCAGGCCATGTTCTTGGGATGCATCCCCGCACACGCCTTATACTTTTCGAGTTATGAAATTATCAAGAGCATGTGTACTGATCAGCAGGGTGGAGGAATCATGATGACGTCGAATGATGATCATCATCATCATCAGGGAGGAGGAGGAGGACCAGATGAAAATAAACATGTAGGACATGACACACTCTCACCGACCCAGGCCATGTTTGCCGGTACAGTCGCTACACTATTACATGACTTTGTTATGACACCCATGGATACTATGAAACAACGATTGCAATTGGGACATTATGATGGATTGCGTCATTCCTTCATTTCCATTGTCAAAGGAGATGTGGCCGCGGGTGTCCCGGGGGAGGGATGGGGTGGATTGTATCGTAGCTTCCCTGTCACGGTCATGACCAATGTACCATATGGTATGATTATGATGACAACGAATGAATGGCTCCGGGGTGTATTAGAGGATGGATTGTATGGTAGTCGTCGTAATAATGAAATAATTGATGGAGGAGGAGGATTTCACTTTGCCACAATCTTACTATCGGGGATGGGTGCTGGGACTGTCGCGTCGGCATTGACGGCACCACTTGATCGAGTTAAGACACGATTGCAAACTCAACGGATGGGCATTGTCGATCCATCAGGTAGTAGTCGAGGGGCTGGTAGCGGGGAGACTGTGGCAATATTGGAAGAACGTGCATTGGCAGCAGCACAGGGTAAACCAATGGTCTGTCCTAAAACTGCCATGGCAAATGCACGGTCCATCCTTACAGGTGGTGATGGTGTTGCTATGACGTCACCTTCTTCTTCCATGTTAAGACCAACACTACAGTCGTCGTCAACGTCAACGCCGTTCAGGACATATTACTCTACCCCACTCGAGGCATTTAATTCAATATTGGTCGAGGAGGGACCACGTGGATTATTCCGGGGTACAGTCCCTCGTGTAGCATTACATGCACCCAGTGTGGCTATATCATGGACTGCATATGAAATGGCAAAGGACTGGTTACTTTGGGCAAAATGATTCCTTCTTTTAATGTAATTTTTGTGTATCTTTACCTCAGGCAAGTAGATATGACATTGTATTATCACAAAGCTTTTGATATGATGGTGTCGTCGAAAATAAATAACAACTTCAACCTACCCCCCCCCTACCATCACACAAGACACGCACGTACACGCAGACCCCTTTTCCCCACAAACGATCTCCTTTCATAGTTTATTGGTAGTGTGTCATACAATCAATATCTCTTCCCAAATTCCCCACACGCACACACACTTGTTCCTCTTTCAGTCCAACGACCTCATCTACATCTTCCTTTCATTATTCTGTTCTCATAGAATAGGCATGGGCGGTTTGGTAATATGACTAGTCTTGGTTTGTATCATTTCATCGATAATGCCATAATCCACGGCCTCCTCGGCGGTCATGAAGAAGTCCCGATCGCAATCGGCCTCGATTTTATCCTTGGGCTGACCGCAGTACTCGGCAATGTACGTATTTAGCACCTCGCGTATGAATAATATTTCCTTGGCCTGTATTTCGATGTCGGCCGCCTGGCCCTGCGCACCGCCGAGCGGCTGGTGGATCATTATTCGGGCATTGGGCAACGCCCTGCGCTTGCCCGGCGCGCCGGCCCCGAGGAGGAAGGCGCCCATGCTCGCGGCCATGCCGAAGCACACGGTCGAGACGTCGCACGGGACGTATTGCATCGTGTCGTAAATCGCCATGCCGGCGCTGACGCTCCCGCCCGGACTGTTAATGTACATGGTAATATCCTTGGTCGGGTCCTCGTTGGCCAGGTATAATAATTGGGCCACCAGGACGTTGGCGATTTCGTCATCCACGCCTTGACCTAAAACGATGATCCGATCTTGGAGTAAGCGGGACATGACGTCCTTTTGACCCTTTCCATCATCGACTACCGGCATACGTACTGGACCACGTGCTGGTTGATCGTCGGGGTTTTTACGCCGTGGATCAACCTGGATACATCATTCGTCGTTTGTTCGTCGTGTTTGCATGAACGAGTTGGAAGGTGGTGATTGGATTGATGGAGCGAGTGTGGTGAAGCACATAAGCACACCGTAGGAAATGTATATAGTAGTGTACAGTCTAAGCTCTTACCTCCGGTTCCGGTTCGCCAGGCGGGGCCAGCCTTGGGCGGCTGTATCCACTCCCACTTAGAACCCCTCCCCGAATGGACTGTACATTCTTATACTGCTGCGCTAATGGCGATCGACCGCCGCCGCTCATCATGCTCAGTCTGGAAGAAGAAATTGAAGGAGAGGAGAAAGAGAAGGCGGCTACACCGTCCAAGAAGGATGATGACGAGAGCATGACAGCAACAATAACGAAGAGAGATGTTAGGACCGTCATGGAGGAGATTTCTCGGATGTTTTGACGATTGAGCGGGAAAAGGTTTGGTGCCACCAACAACAACAACAATGGACCATCGTCTCGATGCGACGGTCTACCGCTGTGCCGAATGCGGCATTGATGGGGGCATTGGTCTGAAGTCATGCAAGGCGTGTATGGACGTCAAATACTGCAACGCCGAATGCCAGCACAAGCATTGTCCGACGCACAAAAAACAATGCAAACAACGTGCTGCTGAGCTAAGCGATGAGGCATTGTTCAAGGACCCGCCGGCCAAGGAGGATTGTCCCATTTGCTTCCTACCAATGCCCATAAAATTGTTATCT
>Ga0247834_1008486_pt1 | contig 10317 bp, 10 predicted proteins | sample LaCruzMarch2015__8_FD_187118 | JGI IMG/M metagenome (GOLD analysis project Ga0247834, IMG submission 187118) | Freshwater microbial communities from meromictic Lake La Cruz, Castile-La Mancha, Spain - LaCruzMarch2015_12m | ecosystem: Environmental > Aquatic > Freshwater > Lake | place: Spain... | reverse complement strand
TCGTCATCGACACTATCTCTTTCAATACCGTACATTTATTATGTATATATTTGTTTTTAATATATAATTTAAAACAAATATTTTTAATTATATTAAATATGAAAAGATTGATTGTATTTTATCTACAAAACCTGAGGTATTTTAAATTAAGAATATTTAACACATAATCCATTAGAATCTCTTTCTAAACAATCGCCTATAGCATACTTAGTTGTGACAGTAAGATCAACAGGATGTCTTTTTATATAATTAGAATTAGGTCTAGCAATACCTTTAAGCATTCTATAATCATTGCTATATGTAGTAGGAACATTTTCAGAAATAGAAGCAGGAGCAGAAGGAACAGGAGTTGTAGTAGATTCCATAGCTTTTAAGAGAGCAGTTTTAGGGTCAGTACCGTAAGAATAATATTCGCCAATAGTAGTATATTCGTTTTGTGCCATGCATTGAGAAGGACATCCAGAATCTCTATATTGAGGAGCAACATCAAAATTATAAGAACTTGTAGCCATTTTATAAATAAAAAGAAAAAAAAATAATTTACAATTTATTGACGAACTTTAAGACAATTGCCGTAAGAATCACGAAGCGAGCACTCTTCAAAACGAGTAGCAATACTTCCTAAATAAATAGGTTTTCTTTCCATTTGATACATTTGAGGAGGTTTTACGCCCATACGATAATCTCCGAAAGTAGAAGGAGGAGAAATATTAGCAACAACTTCAGGAGTTACAGAAGGTGCATTAGTAATGGCTTCAGGCATAGGCATAGGCATAGGAGTAGGACTAGGAGTAGGAGTAGGAGTAGATTCCATAGCTTTCAAAAGAGCAGTTTTAGGATCAGTACCATAACCGTAATATTCGCCAATAGTAGTATATTCATTTTGAGACATACATTGTGAAGGACATCCAGCATCTCTATATTGAGGAGCAACATCAAAATTATAAGAACTTGTAGCCATTTTATAAATAAAAAGAAAAAAAAAATAAATTTAATACTTATTAAAATGTCGGATGCAATAACAGATAATAATATTAATAGAGTTTTATATAATATTTCTAAAGAAATTAAAGAGCAGAATATTGAACTAAAAATAGATATTCAAGAAAATGAGTCACCAGATATTAACTCTATTAAAAGAAATTCAGATGATAACGACCCATCCCCTTTAACATATATAAAAGATGAAAATGATATACAATGGACAGAAAAAATAGAAGAAGAAATAAAGAAATTTTCAGATATATGTAAAAAAGAATGTGATAATACAAGATTCAAATCAAAAAGACATTATTTATTTGGAAGAGTAATACAAATATCATTAATAATTTTAGGTTCTTTATCAGTTTATAGTTCAGCTTCTTCAATAGAAATTGAAACTAAGAATATTATAAATATTTTTACAGGATTTTCTACAACTGTAATATCATCAATTTATACAATATTTGGATTTACAAAGAAAGCGACAATAGAGTTTGAAGCAAGTTTAGGATTAGATAATATAAGTAAAATGTTAAAATATGAACTTTTAAAACCGATACATCAAAGGAAATCTCCTTTTGATTTAATATATTTTAGTAATATGACAAGAGATAAAATAATAAAGAAACTAGGAATGTGACTAGTTTTTTCTCCATTTAAATTTGCATTGTTTTTCTATACATGAAATAAAAATAGTAGGAGGTTCGTCTGACCTTCTGAGTTGAACAGAATAGTGATTAGTTCTTTTAGATTTACATTTAGGACATTGAAAGATTCCCTCAACAATTTCAATGGGAGTTGTAATTTTTGAAATTTCTTTTAAAATTAACTCTTTTTCATTTTTATAAAATGAATTGTTAAAGTGAGTTTGATTATTAATAATATCATTTGCAATATCTTTATTATTTTTTTCATTTATGAAACCTATAATAAATTTTGTTAGATGTATATAATGTTCCAAATCATAAGAATATTTGTATAAAAGATGTTCAAAAACTTTAGCGTTATGAAGATTAACAAATTGATTTAATAATTCAATTATATCTTCACGAGGATAGTTCATTTTTATTAAATATATAATTGATTTTTTAACATTTTATATTTTTCATTTATTTAAAATGAGAAAACTAACAGAAGAAGAGTTTGAAGATATTTGTTCTGTAATAGAACTAGATGGAACTACTCCATTTGATGTAGCAATATCAGTGTATGAACATACGGTAGAAGAATTAAAAAAACAACTAAATGATATTAAAATATATCCTGAAAATATAAAATTATTAAAAGAAAAAATTAAAAAACAATATTTTTATTCTAAAGCACAACCAGGAGAAATGATAGGATGCATTGCTGCATCTTCTATAGGAGAACAAAATACTCAAGCATCTTTAAATTCATTTCATAGTGCTGGAATTATGAAGGCTAATTTAACAGATGGAATTAGCCGTTTAGATGAGCTTATAAGCGCAAATAAAAAGATAAAGACACCTTCATGTACATTTTATTTTAATAATATATCAAATACAGAATTATATCAAGTAAAAAGATTATCTAATATGTACATTTTATATCACGATATAATGGCATGTATAGATAAATATAATATACATTATCAATATAAATTTACAGATTACGAATTGAAATATTTAAATTTTTACAAAAAATTTTATAAATCTGTAGAAATAACAGATTGGTCGGTAAGAATGTATTTTGAAAAAACGAAATTATATAATATAAATAAAACAATAGAAGAAATTTGTAAAATTATCAATAATAATTTTACAAATTTACATTGTATATTTTATCCTGAAAATAAATTATATATAGATATTTTTATATCAAATAATATTCCAAATCCATCAGAAATAATGAAAAAAGGATATTCATACAATATAGAGTATGAAGAAAAGAGTGATAAAAATAAAATGAAGAAAGAAAAAGAACACAGTGAAATGAATTATGAAGATTATGATGATATAGAAGACGAAACACATATTGAAAATAAAGACGAAGAAGAAGAAAATAATAAATACGAAGAAGAAAATAATAAATACGAGGATTTAGTCAATGATGATAATAAAATGTATTTTTATATAAAAGATGTAGTTATACCTTCAATTTTAGTTTTACAATTGTCAGGAATAAAAGAAATAAAAGAATGTTATTTCTCTGAAGATACAAAAGGAAAATGGTTTGTTCAAACAAAAGGAAGTAATTTAAGAGAACTGTTAAATGTAGATATTATCGACTATAAAACATCAATTAGTAATAATATGAATGAAGTTTTCAGTATATTGGGAATAGAAGCAACGAAACAATTTATTACAGATGAATTTTATAAAATTATTAATGTATCAAAAAGACACTTGCAAATGTTAGTAAGTGCAATGACTTTTTATGGTATAATATCACCCGTATCTAGATATGGAATGAACCAAACTTCAGGAATATTAACAAAGATTTCATTTGAACAACCATTCGATAATTTAGTCAATTCTGCATGTTTAGGAACAATTGATAATATAAAAGGTGTTTCTTCTTCTATTTGTATTGGTAAATTAGGTAGATTTGGAACAGGTATGATAGATGTAATTGAAGATAAAACAAAGAAATCAGATATAGTGATAGAAAAAAATGACATTAATATTGAAAATTATATTAAACCTAAACCTGAAAATAAAAATATTGAAAAATCAAAAAAATTAATAGTGAAAACAATAAAGACTAATGTAGTTGAAAAAAATAATGTAATGTCTTCTTTAGAAATTAACAAAAATATTATTAAAAAATATATTAATAACTCATATAATGAAAATGAATTAATTGTATAATCAATGAATAATTTATATTGTTCATTGAATAATTTATATTGAATTTAAACAAGATCATAACTAAGTTTTTCAGTATTACCAAATTGGTTAAGTTTTGATTCGAGTTTTTCATCTTCTGTAAGCGTTCTTTCATACAAACTGTCTTGAATTTGAGTAGCTTGTTGTATATCAATATAATTTTCGAAATATCCTTTGACAACATCGTTTTGAGATGCAGGAGAAATATCAAACCAACCTCTTTGTTGTTGAGGTATCATTAAATCACCGCGAATATAATCAACATCAGCGCCATATCTTCTTTTAAGAGGAGCAAAAATAGTTCTATCATATATAAAATTATTAGGGTCAGTTGGGTCTAATGTCATAACAGAACCTTTCATATCAGGAACAGGCATTACATCCGTAGTTTCTTGATATACAGGTGTTCCGCTTCCAATTCGATTTTGAATTTCTTGAACTTGATTATTTGTTAATGTTGAATTTACATCACCTCCCATTTCTTCAAAATTTGTAGGAACTGTCATTTTTAAAGGTATATTATTATTCATTTGTGAAACAGGAACAATAGGAGATGCTTGAAAAGCCATTGGAGGAGGATTGTTATATATAGTACCAGGTGTTACAGCATCAAATCTAGGGGATAAATCTGCTTTAAAAGTAGGTTGTGCAAACAATGCATTATTTTGTTGTTCTGATGAAAGAGGTTTATTATTATAAGCGCCCATTTTTGAAGTTATTTCAAATTTCTCTTTACTATAGTAAGCATTATATACTATGTAAATTACAAATATAACTAAAACACCTATCAAAATCTTTCTATCTAATGATATTTCAGACATTTTTAATATTTTATTTACATTATTATAATGAACGAAAATATTTTTTTGATATTATTACTAATAATTTTATTATTTTGTATTTTTTCTTTAAATAAAGTCTTTATTTATGAAGATCCTTTAATTTACAAGCTTAAAAAAGACCTTATAAAAATAGACGAAAGAGTTAAATATATTAATTTTTATGCTTCTGACTCTTCATTTACTGAAGATAAAATACGAATCTATCTGTGTCTTAAAGATGTTAATGGAAATTATTATAATTATAATGATTTAATTTATGTTTCATTGCATGAACTTGCTCATGCTTTTTCTTCTACTATTGATAATAATCACACATCTGATGAATTTTTAAATAATTTTCAATATCTAATAAATAAAGGAACTGAACTAAAAATATACGACCCAACTCAACCTTTTATAGATGGATATTGTAGTAAATGAAATAATATATATTCTATTATTTCATTTCATTTAACATTTATTACATACATCAGACCATGCTATAAAATATAATATTATATAAATTATATTAAATATACCAGCAAACATTGCTCTTATTACTTTCTCTGCTATATTCATATTAGGATTACATTTTGAATTACAATACCAACTCAAATAGATAGCACTAATAAATAATATAATGCCTATAAGACTCGACATTTCTTGTTTTACGAATAAATCTTTTCTCTGAATTTCCATTTTAATATTATCTCCTGAAATAGGATTTCTTTGTAATACATGTTTATTTATACTTTGTTTGGTTATTTCACCAATTTTTATTGCTGGAATAACATTAGATATAGTAGAATACATATTTATATATCATAAGAAAAAATTATTATTCAAAAAAAATAAAAGGATTTCTAATAATTTTTTCAATATAATATGTTGTCAATTTAGTTTTTGTTACAATACATAATCCTTCTTCGTTTATAAGAACTTTTTCATTTTTTGATAAATAAAATATAAAATATTCATTTCCTTCCGTAATTAAACAATTATTAAATTCTACTATATCGCTATTTAAGTTTTTTTTATCTCCATAAAAAATTAGATTTTTTGTTTTTTGTTTATCCAATTTTTTAATCACTTTAAAAAGCGAATTGTCTTCATTATAAAACATAAAATAGTAAAACATTTTATAAAATTTATATAATTTATATAATTTTAAATTATATTCTCAATTAATTAACTGATTTATAAAATTTAATTTATATAATTTTAAAAGAATAAAAGAATAAAAATGAAAACTAATTTTTATTGTTCTAAATGTAATTATAATTTGACATATGATTCTATTTATATTACGGATGATTATAAAATGTATTGTTTAGATTGTTCTAATAATTTTTGCAAAATTTGTAATAGAAACGGGATTACAGTTTACGGAAAAAAAAAATATAATAATCATAATTTATGTAAGAAGTGTTATGATGATATTAAGATACATATTCTTAAAGATAAAAGTGATTGTATGTATAGTATTTTTAAATATATTTAATTCATTATTAATAAATTCATTATATTTTTTATAATGAATTTTGTATTTTTCTAATTTTTTTTAATTTATTTATTGAGCTCTTTTCTCAAGTTCTTCTACTCTTTTCATCAAGTTTTGACAGCATACAATCAATTCAAACAATTGACTTGACATATCAACATTCTTGAAATTCTCCAATACTTCACCTTCAATTTCTAAATCTCCTTTACTTACAACACAATCAGGATGTGTTTGTTGTAATTCATCAGCAATTACACCAATAGTTTTTTGTGCAGTAAGACCGAATTTCTCAAGATATGATTGTTTATAATTAAAATTCTTAACTTTAATATCTTGAATTCTTTTCAAACAATTAGCTTCGTCAGCATCCATAATATTTTCTTTTACTCTAGAATCAGATGTAATTGTCCAAAATTGTGAACCAGCAGGCTTATATGTGTTAACAGCAGTCAACCATACGAAGTATCCAGTATCACCTGTAAAGTTAGCGGCTGACAAACTAGTAGTACTCAAAGAAGCAATAGAAGCACTAGAACCAGTTAAAGAATTAATGTAAGCATTAGTACCAGTCAAGTTACTTATAATAGCATAGGTATTAGTTAAAGTTGTTAATTGTGAAGTTTCAACATACAAAGAATTACCTGTGAAACTATTAACAGTCATGTTATTAAAGTGTGCAAGATTACCAGTAGTATAATATGAACTTAATGCAACATTAACAGTAGCATATGCGCCAGTGAAGTTATCAAAAGTAATATCAGTAAAATGAGCTCGTGCACCAGTTAAATTGTTAATTGAAGCAGTACCAGTAATATTCATATTTGTACCTGTAATATTTTTGACAATTAAAGTTTCACCAAGATCCAAGTTTGAAGCAGACAAATTAGTAAAACTAGCATTAATACCAGTCAAATAAGAAATTACAGCATTTGTACCAGTCAATGATACAATTGTAGAATTTTCAAATGAAGTATTAGCACCAGTTAAATAAGATATAGAAGCATTAGCGCTTGACAATTGGGTGTTGTTTAGATTAGTCAAAACAGCATTAGCATAAGCCAAATCAGAACCAGTAAGAGAAGCGATAACAGCATTAGTACCAGTCAAAGAGACAATAGTAGAGTTTTGGAAAGCAGTATGAGCACCAGTCAAATATGAGATAGAAGCATTAGCGCCAGTAAATTGAGTAGATGTCAAATTAGTCAAAGAAGAATTTACATAACTCAAATCAGAACCACTTAAAGTAGTAAGAGAAGCATTAGAACCAGTCAAAGATACAATAGTAGAGTTTTGGAAAGCAGTATGAGTACCAGTCAAATAAGAAATAGAAGCATTCGCGCTTGACAATTGGGTATTGTTCAAATTAGTCAAAGCAGCATTAGCATAAGCCAAATCAGAACCAGTAAGAGAAGTAATTACAGCATTAGCTCCTGTAAAATTTATACTGTTCATATAATCCAATGATGCATTTGTATAATTTACACTATAACCAGATAAAGTATTAAGAGAAGCATTAGAACCAGTCAAAGATAAAATACTAGAGTTTTGGAAAGCAGTATGAGTACCAGTCAAATAAGAAATAGAAGCATTGGCACTTGACAATTGGGTATTGCTAAGGTTAGTCAAAGCAGCATTGGTATAAGCCAAATCACTACCAGTCAATGAAGCAATTACAGCGTTAGTACCAGTCAATGACACAACTGAAGCATTAGTAAGAACATTATTGACAGCATTCAAGTTAGTCAAAGCAGCATTGGTATAAGCCAAATCACTACCAGTCAAAGAAGCAATTACAGCGTTAGTACCAGTCAATGACACAACAGAAGCATTAGTAAGAACATTATTGACAGCATTCAAGTTAGTCAAAGCAGCATTTACATAAGCCAAATCAGAACCAGTCAAAGAAGCAATTACAGCGTTAGTACCAGTCAATGACACAACTGAAGCATTAGTAAGAACATTATTTACAGCATTCAAGTTAGTCAAAACAGCATTAGTATAAGCCAAATCAGAACCAGTCAAAGAAGCAATTACAGCATTAGTACCAGTCAATGACACAACAGAAGCATTAGTAAGAACATTATTTACAGCATTCAAGTTAGTCAAAGCAGCATTGGTATAAGCCAAATCACTACCAGTCAAAGAAGCAATTACAGCGTTGGATCCAGTCAAAGATACAATAGTAGAGTTTTGGAAAGCAGAATGAGTACCAGTCAAATACACAACTGAAGCGTTTGTAAGAACATTATTGACAGCATTCAAGTTAGTCAAAGCAGCATTTACATAAGCCAAATCACTACCAGTCAAAGAAGCAATTACAGCGTTAGTACCAGTCAATGACACAACAGAAGCGTTAGTAAGAACATTATTGACAGCGTTCAAGTTAGTCAAAGAAGCATTTACATAAGCCAAATCAGAACCAGTCAAAGAAGCAATTACAGCGTTAGTACCAGTCAAAGAGACAACGGAAGCATTAGTAAGAACATTATTGACAGCATTCAAGTTAGTCAAAGCAGCGTTGGTATAAGCCAAATCAGAACCAGTCAAAGAAGCAATTACAGCGTTGGAACCAGTCAAAGATACAATAGTAGAGTTTTGGAAAGCAGAATGAGTACCAGTCAAATACACAACTGAAGCATTAGTAAGAACATTATTTACAGCGTTCAAATTAGTCAAAACAGCATTAGTATAAGCCAAATCAGAACCAGTCAAAGAAGCAATTACAGCGTTAGTACCAGTCAAAGACACAACTGAAGCATTAGTAAGAACATTATTGACAGCGTTCAAGTTAGTCAAAGAAGCATTGGTATAAGCCAAATCAGAACCAGTCAAAGAAGCAATTACAGCGTTAGAACCAGTCAAAGATACAATAGTAGAGTTTTGGAAAGCAGAATGAGTACCAGTCAAATACACAACAGAAGCGTTAGTAAGAACATTATTGACAGCGTTCAAGTTAGTCAAAGCAGCATTGGTATAAGCCAAATCAGAACCAGTCAAAGAAGCGATAACAGCATTAGTACCAGTCAATGACACAACAGAAGCGTTAGTAAGAACATTATTGACAGCATTCAAGTTAGTCAAAGAAGCATTTACATAAGCCAAATCAGAACCAGTCAAAGAAGCAATTACAGCGTTAGTACCAGTCAAAGAGACAACTGAAGCATTAGTAAGAACATTATTGACAGCATTCAAGTTAGTCAAAGAAGCATTTACATAAGCCAAATCAGAACCAGTCAAAGAAGCGATAATAGCGTTAGTACCAGTTAAAGAAGCAATTACAGCATTAGTCAAAACAGCATTAGTATAAGCCAAATCAGAACCAGTCAAAGAAGCAATTACAGCGTTAGTACCAGTCAATGATAAAATAGAAGCATTAGTGAGATTATTGTGAGTAGAGGTCAAGCTGTTTATAGTTGAAGTAGTGGAGTTCAAATTAGTCAAAGAAGCATTTATATAAGCCAAATCAGAACCAGTCAAAGAAGCAATTACAGCATTAGTACCAGTCAAAGATACAACGGAAGCATTAGTAAGAACATTATTGACAGATGTTAAATTAGTAATAGATGAATTAGTAGAATTCAAGTCAGTCAAAACAGCATTAGTATAAGCCAAATCAGAACCAGTCAAAGAAGCAATTACAGCGTTAGTACCAGTCAAAGATACAATAGTAGAGTTTTGGAAAGCAGTATGAGTACCAGTCAAATAAGAAATAAAAGCATTAGAACCAGTAAATTGAGTAGAAGTCAAATTAGTCAAAGAAGAATTTACATAACTCAAATCAGAACCACTTAAAGTAGTAAGAGAAGCATTAGAACCAGTCAAAGATACAATAGTAGAGTTTTGGAAAGCAGTATGAGTACCAGTCAAATATACAACTGAAGCATTAGTAAGAGTAGTATTGATAGCATTCAAGTTAGTCAAAGCAGCATTGGTATAAGCCAAATCCGAACCAGTCAAAGAAGCAATTACAGCGTTAGTACCAGTCAAAGAGACAACAGAAGCATTAGTAAGAACATTATTGACAGAATTCAAGTTAGCAATAGATACATTAGTACCAGTCAAAGATACAACAGAAGCATTAGTAAGAACATTATTTACAGCATTCAAATTAGCAATAGATACATTAGTACCAGTCAAAGATTCTAAAGAAGCATTAGTACCAGTA
>Ga0247834_1008472_pt1 | contig 10333 bp, 19 predicted proteins | sample LaCruzMarch2015__8_FD_187118 | JGI IMG/M metagenome (GOLD analysis project Ga0247834, IMG submission 187118) | Freshwater microbial communities from meromictic Lake La Cruz, Castile-La Mancha, Spain - LaCruzMarch2015_12m | ecosystem: Environmental > Aquatic > Freshwater > Lake | place: Spain... | reverse complement strand
CCACGTCCACACAATCTTCGGACTCCACACACTCGATGCCCAACTTCTGTATGTTTTTATAATCCAGTTCTATAGGTTCGCGGAACACGTAGTGTCCCTTGGCATCCTTGATGGGTGCCTCGTGCTGGTCATATTCGTCTATGTGCAGGCAGTTGCCGGACTCAATGGGAGCGCCATTGGTGTGCGCCACGTTGTCGTTCTCGTACCAATCTCTCTCAAAACGTGCCTCCTTGGGCAGGTTGTGTTCCTTCTCGTAATTTTCTCTGTCGAACCCCATGAGATAGTCTGTGAGTTCGGACTCTCGGTTCTTCCAGTAGTGATACTGATAGGGCGTGATGGTGCCCACCACAGTCTCTCCACCGTATCTCTGTATGCTGAATTTGTATTTCCTTATGCCGTGCTTGATTCTATCAATCAATTGTTGTTTTTGTTTTTTGGTAGCCATTTAATCTTTGTCCTTTTTGGTTTTGGGTTTCTTTTCCAACATCTTCTGAATCATGATCTGATCCAGACTGTCAATGATGCCCAACAGCAATCCATGACGACGACCTATGTAGTAGCTCACAGCTATCAGTGCTGTGACATACAGTATGAATTTGATTTCAAACATTGGATCTATCCAAGTATGGATGGGTCAGCAGTGTGATGCTGTGTATCACATCATAGAGCTGTTGTTCTATGTGTGCCCTGCGGGTGAATCCGTTGGTGTATTCCAGTTGATCTTCCAGCATGATCTTCTGTCTGGTCAATTCTGCGATGCGTTGCTTAACATGTTCGGGCATCGTGTCCACTTGAGTGTTGTTCATATGTGTGCCTGTTTGGTTTGTACACTTATAATATGTGATTCAGCACCAAAAGTCAATGGAGTTCTCACACAATTTTGGCAAGTGTTTGATTTTGAAGAGTTTTTAATTTACCAGTGACAAGCCACTTTGTTGTCCCAACGAAATCCCTGTCTAGCACACTCTCTTTGCATGGCATTGGGCTCATTGGGTATGATCACCCAATCTTCTCCACAGATTGTACACACATCACCGGGTTTATCACCCTGTCTCACGTTGGAGTTCAGCCATTCATGCTGATTCAGCCAGCCTTGAGTGGTGCCAGCACAGTTGCTCAGCATCAACATCAGTGAAAAATATAAAAAAATCTGTTTCATACGGTTCATATGACATATATTACACTAAATTATCCACACAGTCAAGCCTAAAAGAATGGTTGACACAGAACAATTTTTGCTTTATGCTGAAGAAAAAAATGTTTTTAAGAAAAATTTTATTCTTTTTTGCTAACAAAAATAATTCACATTCATCTACTGACGAAGGACCACTTTTTATAAGTATTTTATAAATAAATTCATGAACGAATTGTTGCAACACAAACATATTCTTATCAGAGCAGAAGTAAAAAATCCTTTGAAGGATGAACACCAGGCCACCCAGTGGCTGAAAACTTTGGTCAAAGACATCAACATGAAAATCCTAATAGGCCCCATTGCCAAGTACTTGGATGTGCCCGGCAACAGAGGTTTAACTGTGGCTGCTATCATTGAAACTTCACACATTGTGATGCACTGTTGGGATGAATGCTCACCAGGAATCATGCAGTTGGATGTGTACACCTGTGGCCCATTTGATCCCAAAACTGTGTTGGATGCCATTGAGCAGTTTGATGTGGTGAAGATCGATTACAAATACCTAGACAGAGAGTCTGGTTTCCAAGAATTATCTCTTTAAATTTAAAATTATCCCTAATGTCCGTTGGTGGCAGAGTTGTAGAACACCTTGCCGGTCACATCGGTGGTTTTCACAATGGTGGGCGTTGAATAGTTTAGTTCTAAAACATTATTTCCACCATTATCTCCCATTTGTATTCTTATAGGATAATACACACCAGCTGTGAGGGCGATACTGGCACTGACTTCCGTAGCGCCGTGTGTGCCTCCGTTGTTGATCAGTGCATTGGCAGTGGTGAATCCTGTGACAGCAGTGGCGCCAAGCCACATAAAACTGGCATCATCGCTGTTGAGGAAGAATGTGTGGGTCTCTGTGGTGGTGGGTTTGAAGTAGCCCAATAATTGCACACTGAAAGGTTCAATACCTGGGTCACCATCGCCGATGGGACTGAGATTTACTGCCGCACTGCTCACTGTGGCTGTGGCAAAGAATGCAGGAACATCAGAAAAGTAGCCTGTGTAAGTGGTTCTGTATAAGCCAGCGGTATCTCCCGAAGGCGCTAATGAAGTGTCATTGATTGTGATGCTGCCACTGGTCACTATCACTGTGCCACTGATGCTGCCACTGCGCACACTCACTGTGAATGTTTGAGCACCTTCTGTGGTGTTGTCTGCCACAGTAGACAATGAGAACGAGCCAGTGCCGTTGTCCTGTGCTCCTCCACCTGTGAGAGAGAATGATCCACTCACTGCACTAAAGTCTGCATTGGCAGTGGTGACGTGGTTGATGGTCCAGTAATAAGTGCCGTTGGGTCCAAGGTTGGTCACTGTGAATGACAATGAGGAGCCTTCATCCACTGAGTTGGCAGCAGGAGTGATCGTGGGTGTCAATGACACATCAAAGATTTCCACATTGGCGAACGTGGCCACCACTGTGCCTGATGAACTGCCCCTGCGCAGGGTGATGTTGAATGTTTCTGTGCCCTCTGTGCTGAGGTCTTTGGTGGGAGTCACTGTGAAACTGCCGCTGTCATTGTTCACGACGAATGTGCCCAACGCTGTGCCAAAATCTCCAGCACTGCTCACTGACCAATACACAGTGGTGCCATCCAGTATTTCCAGTAGGGCAATATTCACTACAAGAGTGCCGCCTTCATTCACTATGTTGGCAGTGGGGTTAATATCATAAGCAGTCCACGGTCTTGCTCTCAGCAGTCCAACAGCGTGGGCGTTGTTGACAATGCCATCACCACTGTATTGAGTGGGCATTCGATCTCGATCGTACACGTTGCGAGCACGATAATAGGGTTTGGTAGAATCTTCAGGTCCAGTAATTGTGCCATTATCAGCCACCACTCGGCCTTCTCTCTTGGCCTGATCTATGTCCAGTTTGGCCACTTGTTTCAGTTCTTTGGTTCCCAGTGTGGATATTCCGTTTGCTGCCATACCATTATTTATTGTTTTTTTTGTAAATACTGTATCACCAACCATCCATTCGGAGGGCAGTATGAATCTCAGAAAAATCAGTATAGATCTCACAGTGGGCCAGCAAATTCAACTGGGCAGCCATGTGGCCACCATCACCAAAATAGAACAGCACAGCAGTGGCGACATCAGCATAGGCACCACACGTGGCAGTCGTAAAGTGCTCACTTTTAAATTGCTGCCCAATCAACCCACTGTAAGTAGTGTGGCAGCCGACAAATATCGCTAAATATTTTTATGAAGATTGCAGAAATCATCACAGGATTGCAGTACGAAGTCAAAGCCACCAAGGCACTGTGCCGCAGTCGCAAGAGCAATTCTGAATTGGGAGCCAGTCAATTGGCATCCTGCAAGAGTCAAGGATTGAGACCCAGAGAGGGTGAAAAGAGTTTCAAAATAGGTCGCAAGCGAGTCAAGGTCAAAAACAGAATAATCAAGGGCAAACCCTACGGTGGGCCACTGCCTTTGTACAGCCGATGATAAGATTTCTCAATAAAATATTGGTCAGCACACCTGTGATGGGCACTGATGCCACTTTTGATAAATCAGTGATACTGATCTACGAAGAGAGTCTGCAGCACGTGGCTGGTGTAATATTGAACAAACCCAACATCACCACTGTGCATGAAGTGTTTCGCATCAAAGGATTCAAGACCACAGATTTCCGCAAGGACAAACTGTTCATGGGTGGACCTGTCAACCATGATCATGTGATGCTGTTGCACTCAGAAGAATGGAAAAGCAAAAACACCATGCGTTTGGGCAATGGATTCAGCATCACTTCCGATCACATCATGATGGACAGATTTTATCTGGGCGATAGACCCAAAAATTGGAGAATGATCTGTGGTATCAGTCTGTGGACTCCGGATCAGCTGGAGCAGGAAATCAAACGCAAGTATTGGATGATTTTGGACAATGCTTCCAAGGACCTCATATTGGAACCCAAATGGGCTCGACAGTGGCAGCAGGCTGTGGATCAGGTCAGTCAGCAAACCATAGATAAATTCTTCAACTAAACGCCACCATAAATACTTGTATGCTGCCAATTGACAAGTTCACACGTATCACGGATCAACTGAAAGAATCCGGCAATTATCGTGTGTTCAATGACATACTGAGAGAACGGGGCAGTTTTCCCAACTCCATATGGCATTCCAAGTACAACATAAAAAAAGTTATCAATTGGTGTTCCAATGATTATCTTGGCATGGGCCAGCACAAAGTGGTGTTGGATGCCATGCGTACGGCATTGGATCATGTGGGCGCAGGATCGGGTGGCACTAGAAACATTTCAGGCACCACACACTATCACATAGCATTGGAGACTGAGTTGGCTGCTTTGCATCGCAAACCAGCTGCTCTATTGTACACGTCTGCCTATGTCGCAAATGAATGGACGTTGATCGCTTTGAAAAAAATCATTCCGGATGTTGAATACGTAAGTGATGATAAAAATCACGCCAGTCTAATTCAAGGTATTAGACACAGTGGTGCTGTGAAGCATGTGTTCCGACATAATGATATAAAGGATCTGGAGAGCAAACTGATGGCTGTCAAAGGCACTCCCTGTATTGTTTTTGAGTCCGTGTATAGCATGGATGGGAGCGTGGGTTTGATTTCTGAAATTTGCGACCTCGCCGACAAATACCACGCCATCACTTACATAGATGAAGTGCATGCTGTGGGTTTGTACGGTGAGCAGGGTGGTGGCATGGTGCAACAGCAAGGGTTGGAAAACAGAGTGGACATCATCAATGGCACCTTGGGCAAAGCGTTTGGCTGTCATGGTGGATATATTGCTGCCGCTGCGGAATTGATTGATGCTGTGAGATCTGTGAGTTCAGGATTTATTTTTACCACTTCGCTGCCACCAGTGGTGTGTGCAGGTGCCACTGCCAGTATTAAATTTTTAAGAGATGAAACAGGACAAGTGATGAGAGAAAATCATCAACGCATAGTGGATCAGACCAAACAAGCACTGCGTGATGCCAAAATTGAAATCATGGAAAACTCCACACACATTGTGCCTGTGATGGTGAGAGATCCAAAAATTTGCAAAAGCATCAGCGATCATCTGTTGTATGAGCATGATTCCTACATTCAGCCCATCAATTATCCCACTGTGCCTGAAGGTACCGAAAGATTGAGAATAGCACCCACTCCCAATCACACACCTGACATGATCACTCAATTGATCAAAGGACTCACCACAGGGTTCACTAAATATTTCAAATGAAATTTATCTTAAAATATTTTGACGTCACATTGTTACAATGGCCTTGGTTTGTAAATTACAATTGTATGACAGAATTCAAAAACACCCCCAATAAAAGATGAATCCCAATCAATTCCGCGTCACTCCATTGTTTGCCACACCATTGCTGGAGGCCATGATTGATGTGCCTGCTGATGCCAAAGAATTTATAAAAAAAACTGAATACACAAGATTTCCAGTGGACAATGGTTTTGGCACTCCCAACAAATTTCTTTTGGATTCACCAGAATTAAATCAATTGAAGCAGAACATAATGCAGGCCTGCCAACACTACATCTATCAAATACTACAAGTAGAAAATACTGCTGACTTTCAGATGACCAACAGTTGGGCAGTGAAACACGTCAAAGGTGATGAATCAGGTGCTCATGGTCATGCTAATGCAATGTTGAGCGGAGTGCTGTACATACAGACTGATGATCTCAGTGGTGACATACTGTTCACCAAAGACAGAGCACATTACAATCTATTCACACCCACTGTGGAAGTGCCGTTCACTCAACACAATTCATTCAATGCACAAGGATGGGCTGTGCGACCACGAGACAATTTATTAATATTGTTTCCCAGCACTTTACAACATTCAGTATATCCCAGCCGCAGTGAACAAGAGCGATATGCTGTGGCATTTAATCTTTTTGCATTTGGCAAGTTTGGCTATGATCAAGTGACTCAACTGCATATCAAAAACGAATTGAACCCTAAATCACTTTGAGCAAGCCCATAAATAATTGGATGGATGACAGTCACATGTACGAACAACTCACCCTGGAAGAATTGTTTCAGGAAGAGATTGATAACCTTCAAATGGCCATAGATGAATTGGATGATGAAGGGTTGACTGTGGCCAATCAAACCAAGATATTGAAATATCGCATTGTGCAGGAATACTTCCGAGCTAGAATAGACAGCCTCACAGGAGGCAAGGACATGGTTCCACCGCACGCAGATGGCACTTTACACTGAAAGCGACTAAGGTAAAAAACTGGAGATTGAAGCCACCACAGCCAGCACAAATACAGCAACACCAACGATGCCTGCCAGCACTGCATACACTGGCTCATATTCCATCCAGTGTGATTTGACTTTTTTCCTAGTGGTACTCAACCAACGATTTTCACAAATATTATAAGGTAACATGTTTTTCTTTTTGTATAGGCCACGGCAGACAAAAGACACTGCTGATGTCTGCCACAACCGTTATGATTAGTTTTGTATTAAAAACTACTTCTTCTCAACACCATTAACAAATGCTTTGGTGAATTTCTCTACGTTGTTTTGAAATTCCTTCACATTGCTAAGGATGGCTTCAGGTTTGAAAGATTCTTGCACTTTGGCATTGAATTTCTTCATACCTTCCATCAACACTTGAGTATTCTCTGCATAAGATTGACCATTGGTCACGAACTCATTGAATTTTTGAGCAGTGGCAATGATGTCTTCAGCGGCAATGGTAGGGGCTTTGAATTCGGCCACCACTTGATCGCCTTCTTTTCTTAGGCTGTACTCATACTCTTGTTGTTTCATTGTGTAGTTGAACTCGGCGATATTTTTCGCAAGTCCTAATAGGTCGGCACGGATTTCGTAGCCGTTTCTTGTTGTGTTAGACATGTTGTTCTCCTTTGTTTGTGTGTTTGTGTGTCTATTGCCATATCCACTTGATAAAGCATATCAGTAATATAGCAGTGTTATTTATCAAAGTCAACCACTTTTTCGCTGCAATGCAGCAATTTTTTGTTGCAATTGAACATCAATTCTGCCAAAACTTAATTGAAATGATAAATAATGTTGCTGACTAACATAAAATAAAGAAATATATGATCAATTGGAAAATTATAAACGGTTATCCTGATTACGCTGTAAGTGACACAGGTCAAGTCAAATCTTTAAGATATCAAAGAATTTTAAAAACATCAATAAATGGCAATTGGTATCATCATGTCAATCTACTATGCAATAAAAGTAGAAAAACTCATTCTGTACATAAGCTGGTAATTGAACATTTTGGACCTATCAAACCTAATGTTAAATTTGTAGTAAACCACATAGACAATGATAGAAACAATAATCATATTGATAATTTAGAATGGATTTCTATAAAAGAAAATACTTTAAAAGGTTATGGAAATTGTGAAAAAAAAATTAAAGTAAAAGAACTTAGAGCACAAGGATTAACATTTAAAAAAATAGCAGAAATTGTTGGAATGAGTACAAGTTTTGTTCAAGATACAATACACGACAATAATCTATAAATAACAGCACATAATGAATAGAATATTTGTGGTATTATTGTTGGTGGGTATCAGTGGATGTGCAGGCATGCTGCCCAGCTTCTGGGACGACAATCAATCCCGAGTGATCATAGATGTGCGTCAAACTGTGCGACACATCAACTGTGTGGAACCACACCTGCCACAGGTGCAAAAAATACAACATCAGTTGGAATGGTTTCAATTGTACAGTGAAAGCAAAGGTTATTTGCAAAAAGACGTGCTGCTGTTGATCAAACCCATGCAGGACACTGTGGCAGACTTTGTCACTCGCAGTGGCGGCACACAAGGCAGCAAAGCCTATTGTGAAACCAAAAAACAACTGCTGGACACTCAGAGCCGCATGGCAGCTCAGGCAGTGTTGGCTAGATTTTAAACATGGAACACATTGAAAAACTGAAAGAACTCACTGGTTGTGGACATGCATGGGCTGAGCAGCGTGCTCGCACTGCCTTACAATTGGTGGAGTATCGTGAAAAAGCAGAGATCTCCGAGTCAGAGTATCAAGAACTGATGCAGGATCTCATACGCACAGATCAGTTGGATGCAGAAGCCACAGAGATGGAAGTCAAAGCAGCCTTGGTGGCCTGTGTGAGCATATTGGCTCGACTGACTTAAAACACCATATAATTCGCGGTGTATTACCGCTTGACACACCCCATCTAGCGTGTTACAATTAAACATACACTGTTTTTGATAGGTTTTGACGGTAAATACCTTGAAAGCTCTTTATGAAAAAACAGACTAGATCCATTCTGCAGGAATTGAACCACATGTACAGGTCCAAAGACCTGGATCACATAGTGGAAGCCAAAGGCAGCAACATCATTGAGAGCGCTATCAATTTTTTCCAAATGATCAATGAAAAATACGATCCCGAAACTGCTCAAGAGTTGGAACGCAGATTCATCAACTCCATCAAAAATGGCGACAGCAAGAAATTCAAAATGGGAGTGAAGAAGATCCAAGAAGGTGAGAGTGACTAATGATACTCAAAGAAGGTGGCAACATTTTCAAAGGCTCTCAAGGTGAGTTACTCACAGGCAGAATCAATCAAGCAGACGTTGCACCCACAGTGAAATGGTTGGAAGGCATCACAGGACTGCCATTGCAGGATGGCATGTTGGGCACCACAGGCAAGGCTCCCACCAGCGGTGACCTGGATCTCAGTGTGGATGAAAACAAAATCAGCAAAGACGAATTGGTAGCAAAGTTGTCTCAGTGGGCACAATCAAAAAAACAAGATCCCAAACAGTGGGTGCGCAAGAGTGGCATCAGTGTGCATTTTAAAACTCCCATAGCAGGTGATGAGAAAAAAGGTTTTGTGCAGACAGATTTTATGTTTGGTGAACCCACATGGCAAAAGTTCAGTCTACAGGGTGGCATGACCGGCAGCGAATACAAAGGCATGGATCGTCACATACTGCTGGCCAGCATTGCCAAAGCATTGGGATATCGTTGGAGTCACAACTATGGATTGCTGAATCGTGAGAGCAATCAACCAGTGAGCAAGGATCCAGACAGAATTGCTCAGCTGTTGTTGGGAGTGGATCACACTGCCAAAGATTTGGCCAGTGTGGAAAGCATACATAAAATTATCAAAAACAGATCAGACTATGAAAAATTGGTGGCAGATGCTGCGGAGTCATTTGGTCGAGCTGGCAAGAAATTGCCAGAGCACACAGTGGAAGGCAGCAACATATGGTTTAGAAACATGATGAACGTGGTGACCAAATGAAACTGGTAGAATTCAAACACATCACTGGTCGCTGTGATATCCTGTTGGAAGATGCCAGGATACATCACCTGGAAGATTTTGTGCTGTGGGATGGCAGTCAAGGAGCCCGTGATGCAGTCACAGCGCTCAGCAACATCAATAAAAATTTAAAAAGTGTGACCATCAAATGGGATGGTGCAGTGGGAGTGATCTTTGGAAGAAATCCCAATGGTGAATTCATATTCACAGACAAAGCAGGTTTTGTGGCCAAAGGCTATGATGGTAGGACCACCAATGCAGATGATCTTGAGGCAATGATCCAAGGCAGAGTGAAAGACCCCAGCAAGGCAGCGGACTACAAAATATTTGCTGGCAAAATGAAATCAGTATTCTCTGTGGTGGAAGCCGCCACTCCAGAAGATTTGGAAGGCTATTACAAAGCAGACATTTTATATTTTCAACAACCTCAATTACAAAACAATGTGTACAAATTCAAACCCAATGTGGTCACATACAGTGTGAAGGCAGACAGTGTGTTGGGCAAAAAGATTGCTCGCAGTGAAGTGGGCATTGTGATTCACAGCAAGATCAATGAGCAAGGAGTTGCACAAAGCATGCCAGAAGATTTGGAATTCCGAGGCAGCAAACTGCTGGTGGTGCCACCTGTGACTGTGAGTGAACCTGTCACGGTGGATGACGCAGCATTGGATCAAGTGAAAGCTCTGCTGAGTCAGCACAGCCAAGACATTGATTCTGTGTTGGATCGCAACAAACTCAGCACCATGAAAGTGTCAGACTTTGCACAAATTTTATACACCTATGTGAACAACAAAGTGTTGAAAGGTGAAAGTGATTTGGGCCGAGACTTTGTGAAATGGCTCACCATGACCAGTGCAGTGAGTCGCAAC
>Ga0247834_1008464_pt1 | contig 10341 bp, 11 predicted proteins | sample LaCruzMarch2015__8_FD_187118 | JGI IMG/M metagenome (GOLD analysis project Ga0247834, IMG submission 187118) | Freshwater microbial communities from meromictic Lake La Cruz, Castile-La Mancha, Spain - LaCruzMarch2015_12m | ecosystem: Environmental > Aquatic > Freshwater > Lake | place: Spain... | reverse complement strand
TAGACCTCTTGCGGTACATGTTGGCCGACTATGTGTAACGGGGCTTCGGACGGGGACCGCTATAGCGGCCGTACGGAGCCAGCGCAGGTCAGCGGAGCTCATGGTGACGGTGAGGCGGCGTCGCCTCATTTTTGTGTGTGTTTTGTGGGTTGTGCCCTCCAAAGCAAAATTTTTATACCTCAAGCATCGATCAGTCTTACGATATTGGCCATGACTATGCGGCTAATGGTCCGATTTACACAATCTGAGGAGACGAATCGATAGCCAAGAAGATAGATCAGGTTTGTATACTAGATTATTAAAATCGGACTAAAATTGACGGAGATATTAACTGTCAAAGTAGGAATCTGTACCAAAACTGTACCAAGTTAAAGAATCTCGTGCGTGTCCGCTTCTTTTTTGTGTGGGTGCAAAATCGTTGGCGCCACATTTGCCTTCGTCTTGTGTGTTTGCCTTCGTCATTGCTTTTGAGCTAGCAAGATGGACGTCAAACCACGTAGTATCAAAGCCGAGCCACGACCATGGCCGTACGGCAATGCGGAAAGTAATAAATCCACGCTTTCTGATGATTATTTGTCGACGTCGAACAACAATAGCCTCTTCGGACTTGCCGATTTCATTTCCCCAATGGTTGTCCAATACCTCGGCGTCCGGAGCCTCATCTCGTTCGGTGCTACGAGTAAATCCCAACAGACGACGATGGCGCATGAGGTGGAGCGTAGGAAGGCGTGCATTGCCGATATTGAGGTGGAGGTGACGAGGCTAATGGCCTCGGCGAAACAGTCCACGAAACTACCTCCTTCCTCCTCCTCCCACTGTTACAACTCTTTATCCGCCTATATCAATGGATCTCTGAAAGGATTTTGTGAGGGAGGCATACAAGATGGATGGCCTCCAGAATTCGAAGAAACGGATTTGAGACTAGATGAAAACGAGGAGCTCGAAGTCAGCAATCTCTCCTACCATAATTTCGTAGAGGCTAAGATATTGGTGTACAAAGCAATGCGTTTGATCGATGATGAGATTGGTATTTTCCACAAAACCTTGGTGTGCGACGATGAGGGGACAGAGTATTACAATATCTGGGAGGATGTTCGATACACCTGTATGCCGCGTCACACTATTGAGTTGCGGCTCAGCACTATTCCATCTTCCGAGGAGGTGGAGATGGGTATCTCTTTGTTGTGCGAGCCTGGTGATAAAATTGGACTCTTCTTCGAGGAAAGACGGAAGTTCTTTTCCTATGTGCAACATTTCAGGCTATACCGATCCCGCCTTATGCTAGCATTCAGCGAGGATAAGTGTCCAGTCGGGTCCCTCTTTCTTTTGCCAGCATGCTTTTATTTCTCTCCAGAAGGGGAGTCAAACAGGATGTCTTCGGAAGCTATACAAAGAGCCATTAACAGGGTTGAGAGGTTTGTGGGAAATTACACATATGTGCTTGCTCATGATAGTAAGAATGACGAAGCCTTCAATAACTTTATCAAACAAGAAATTCGCGCTATTTTGTATGAAGATAATATTGATGCCGTTCGTATAGTGTCGAGAGAATTTCTGTACAATCACGGTTGTGGATTTATGAAAGCTTTACTCTGGAAGATGATAAAGTTGGTTGATAATATCAGCTCTTCGACTGCCAATGATGAGACTTTCAACTGCTCATATGTTACGGACTACTATTGATCAGGCGCATTTAGAACCAGTTTGTCTCGTAAGTATTTACATTGTTGGGATGAAGATAGTAATGGTAGATACTGCAGAATCACATCACGTGGGGTATCTGTGTGCGAGAGCAAACACCTTTGTAGCAAACATTTTCTGCTCAAATTCAGTATAAAAACATTATTCATAGATCAAGCATAATCCTGCCCCCAACTTTTGTTCCAATAAGTTACCAACAAAATGCATTCAGCTCAACCAATGAATTAATGCCCCCACAATTAATGGTATCAATAAATTATCGTCCACAAGAAATATTCCAATGACAGGAATATTTCTCTTTCCGGCCATAGCCTCTGTTACTGCGGTGAGTAGTCCAACAACTAAACGCGAGCCAAGTGATAGACAGATTACTCTGTCTTTCGCCACTACCATAGTCGACGATGGCAGTGTCATTGAGACAAGTGAATTAGAAGTAGGAATGTAGACATAGGTGCATAAGATGGTTGTGAGAGCACATGCAATGGATCCAATGACTGATGGTCCTCCATCGGCAACAAAATTGCAATTGCCCCGTTGTGTACGTAGCAACTGCTCCCAGCTAACACTCCAGCCTGGTAGGTGTATCCTAAACCATGATCCAACAAGTCCCGCGGCGGGATCAGCTATCGACAGTACCAACAATGCCGTGCGTGCTACGATTGTATTGTAAAGGAGGGTGGAAAGTGTTGTACCAAGAAGGAAGTAGTATGCGCCAGGTAGATTGGGTTCTGTCTTCCTTCGTCGTCTTATTGTATTTACAGTACCATTCGATACAGCTGTCTTTCTTAACGTGTTATTGTCATTGTGTACTGTTTCTTCTATTTCTTCCCACGCACCCCTCTCATGATCACGAAGCAATGTGCCAAATTGTTGCAAATACCAACTATCCCACACTTCATCATGTACTCTCCGCAAATGTACAGCATAAAATGCCACCGTTGCAATAGACAGTAGTGCAACCCCGATAGGATACGCTGGGATGATATATGATATTGCAAGTAATATAAGTCCTGTCACGGCATGTTGGATCCGTCGTGACAAATGCAGACTACTACTGTTGTTATTATTGGGAGGAACGCTACTACTACTGGTCATAGTAGTCCTCTTCGCGAAGTTCTAAGTTCCACAGCCACTGTACTGAGCTGAATGAGTGGAAGGTTAATCGGGGGTTAATTGGATTGGAGAGCCACACACGCCTCTCAAGCAACAATGGGCGTCGATGTTCCCAGCGTCCACAACCAATAGCAGCATCCGCTACTGCAGTGCTCATCGTCGTCGTATTTGCCAATGCATGTCTCTCTTAGTGGCAGCGACAACAATCAGTAGAAAACAGCCACAACGAATAATCGTCGGTGTATCTTCCTTCGTCTTTCGTCCGGTGGTGGGACGGGCAGTAACGACGACGCGGCATTTCGATAGCAACAACAATAGCAATATGAATACCAATAGCAAAGTTGAATATTTAAACCAACAAAACGATGAATTATTGACCACTAACGTCGTGGCAAAATTCGTTTCGGCAACACAAACTTCTCTAAATGAATGTGGCGAACGTTTACGCTCTGGAAAATTAGTATCCTTCCCCACTGAAACAGTATACGGACTAGGGTGTCATGCATTAGATCCAATTGCCGTCCAAAGAGTATTTACAGCCAAGGAACGTCCATTGAGTGATCCATTAATTGTACATGTCAATAATGCTGAGGATGCATTAAACATGTGGGCATCATCTACGTCCTTATCGTACGATAGTAGCAAGAATTCTTCAAATAGTTTTGTTACCGATATTGAAGGATTGGCATTGGCCGCATTATCCGAAGCATACTTCCCAGGACCATTAACTATAGTTGCAAAAGCATGTCAAAATATGCCACAGATACTCATGGCTGGGACGGGATATGTGGCATGTCGATCTCCGTCACATTCGGTTGCACGTGCATTAATTGATGCGGCACGTGTACCCATCGCTGCACCAAGTGCTAATAAATTTGGTCATGTTAGTCCGACGTGTGCACAACATGTTATGGATGATTTAGGAAAGGAGGATGTTTGGATTATTGATCCTAGTCTTGGTATAATGATGATGGATGAGAAGGAAGATACCGTTGGGGAGAAGGGTGGCGATTATAATGACGGAAAAATAGATAAAGAAACAGATTCAGCAGGTGTATGCCAAGTGGGAGTAGAAAGCACAGTGGTCAAAGTGGAGATGTCATCATCATTATCATTATCATCTGATGAAGAAATTTTGGGGAATATTACAATCCTTCGACATGGAGCCATCTCTGTCGAATCAATACGTAAAACCATGAACAATGCGGGCCTGTCGCGATATTTTCATATCGCCGAAAAAATGAAGTTCACATCAGAGGCATCACATAATGTCGCTCCAGGACAGATGATTAAACATTATTCGCCTAACGTACCAACGTTTATGATTGGGCGATCACGACAACGAATTGTACTGCAAGAAGCAGCAGTCGACGAGGTACAGAATGGCATTACGCTAGAGGATGAGGAGAAATCTATCCTTTCTAAATCAGTAATAATCGATTACGGGGGTAGACTCGTACATTACCAGCCGTATGCATTGGTCTATCGTGATTTGAGCCCTGATTGTGATCCAGCAATGGCAGCGTCGATATTATTTGAGACGCTTCGCTGGTCCGAGACAATTGATGGTGCTATAAGAGTATTCGTTCCTGAACTTGTGTTGGAAGGCGAAGGTGCTTATCCGTTGGTATTGGCGGTCAAGGATAAACTGACGAGGGCAGCAAGTGCAGTTATCGTTGAACGCTTTCAATAAACTTCAATTGTAATAGATTTACTTTACACAATATTACGTGTACAATCATTTTCCACCTCTGTTAAATATTGTTCGATGATACCGCTTCTTCTCTATCGATAAGGTATTCATCGATCCATTTACAGATTCTTGTTCCTTACCGAGTGCGATATTTGTTCGGTATATGTTAATGAACTCGCTAAAAGACACATACTTCTCTTGCGAATCATTAGCGCATTGATCATCTAGCGAGTCACATCCCAAAAGGTCCGCAACCTGTTGATCTCCAACGATCATATCCGATGATCGGAGAAGCTGTTGGACCAATTCCGACAGCTTTACCTTACCATCTTCAGGTCGGGTTGACATGGATGTTGAGAAAAGTCTAAATAATTTACGAGTCTCTTCTCGGTCACCATCGGTGTCTATTTCTTCGGCAAGTCCAGAAAGTTCTTGAATGTTCTTCTCCTTCGGCATTACGGGATATAATGGTGCAGCCACGTTGTTAAAGGCGATGGCGGCACCGAATCCATTCGAGTATGGAAGCAACTCAGTATTTCTTTTTATTCCTAATCGTTCCCCTAGCCCCGAAGCGACAGTACCTGTTGATACAATAACTTCAGTAGCGCCAGCTAATATGAGTTTCTTAGTTTTGCTCAATTCGTCAGAGCGGACGAAGATGGGAGTATCAGGAAAGGCATCTCTTAAACATTCTGTGGCCTTCAGGCATCTGTCGGGCTCGGCGTACGTGATTGCAATCGCTGTAGGCTCTTGCACACCGGCAGCACGGATGAGAGCTCCAGATGTCCCGTCGCCATACACGACGCGTGCACCATCCACAATGCTTGCTGATATCTGTTCAGTCTTCCTGGCGAATGCAACATAGGGGATACCAGCAATGTTAGCCTTGTCCAAGAGGGAACACAATTGCTGACCAACCTCATTGTATCCACAAACAACAACCGCACGACGAAGGGATTCCTGACTCATAGCTGATCGACGTTTTGCCATCCATAGTTGAGCAAACTCCTCATACTGAAGATTTCCATCACTATTGTCATCGAACCGACGAATTATGCTTTTCACTTGATCGAGCGATAAGAACCTACCTTCCCCATCCGTCTCACCGATGGTGGTAAATATGTTCTGTAATTCCTCTGCAGTTATCACGCCATTGCCATCCTTATCGAAGCGAGAGAATGCTTCTCTTATTTTCGACTCATCAATTATGCCCACATCGTATGCGATACTACTACCATCCTCTCCCCCAAACCACTGTTCCTTCGCCTCGACGGCTTCCTGTACGTCAAGCGTATTGCCAACATACTCAGCAAGTTCACCAAGGAGTGGCGTCAAAGCCATGGATATGATAACGGACGCGGTTAGGAGCTGTCCAAGTGATTCAGGAAACATATTGTTCTGCTGGGCGAGATTGAATATGACGAATGCAAATTCTCCCCCACCGGCAAGGAGTAAACCTACTCGTGCAGCATCAGCCCTAGACAGACCAAGAGCGCCACCACCGGAATATATAACACCAAACTTTATGAGTAGGAATGACGAAATACCAACGAGCAACGTCGGCCAGCAATCTATGACGGTTTGTGGGTCAAGTGCCGAACCCGCAGTGATGAAGAAAACACCCAGCAAAATCCCCTCAAAGGGCTGAATGTCTGCCTCAATTTGGGCTCGATATCCCGACTCCGCCAGAAGGACTCCGGCAGCGAAAGCACCTGTTGTGGAACTCAGTCCAAGGAAGTCAGATACAACTCCCATCCCCACAGCAACAAGTAAACTCGCTGCAACGAATGATTGACTCGATCTGCTACTAGCAACAACCTGGAATACTCGTCGAAGTGCCACACTTGCTAATGCAAGTACTGCACCAAAGACAACTGTGGCCTTGAATGCGAGTATTCCAAGCACAATGGGATCAGCACCTCCTCCACTATCTCCCGTGGCACTAACTCCTCCCTCCACATTGGCAATTAGTGGTAATATCACTAGTAGTGGTGCCACGGCTAAATCCTGAAGTAGCAATATTGACAATGCCGCAATGCCATCTGGTCGATCCTCCCATCCCTTCTCTTTCAATATTGGTAATACGAATGCACTTGATGACAATGCTCCGGCGGCAGCTATTGCAAATGCCACAACAGGCTGTTCTAATAACTGAACTAGTAGTGGATCGATGGGGACATTGGGATTACTAACAACCTGGAATAATAGTGGACCACCCAAGAACAAACCAAAGAAGATGACACCCACACTCAATAATAGCTGTGTCGCGCCTAAACTAAAGAATGACCCTAATTCACGCAATCGTTCAGGACTTAGATTCAACCCTTCCACGAATAGTAAGAACAATATACCAATGTCGCCCAATTCAAACCCCACCTCTTCATTGCCCCGAAGTATGCCCATCCCATGCGGACCAGAGACTAGTCCAAATGCTAGGTACAGTAATACGGGTGATATGTTCAATGCTGTGCTAAGTGGTGCAGCCACGACACATATAGTTAAGAAAATGATTAGATCATGTCCCACGGCATTTAGACTTGCCTTTTGCATTTCCGGCGTAACGAGCGGGCCATTCGTATTGGCTAGCTTGGCACCTTCTTCTATCAATTCTTCACGTAATTCCTTTTGTACCTCATTGGCCACTTCGACTATGTCACGTCGGAATTCATTCACTGTCATGTGCGGTACATGATGAGTTGGCGTTGGCAATGATGTTGCGGTGATCGAGGAGACGTCCGAGAGCAGTGCTGATGATGATGATGTTATAATTGAATGATGAGTATGCAAATAATCGACACCATCTCCAGCACTGGCGGCATGTTGGAATGATGGGAAATCACCCAATGAGCTAAGAAAAGATGGAATATGATGAACCATCGTCATTGATGAGTCCATAATTTGCAGTGTCAACGGGAGCGCATATAATGGCTCGTGCTGCTTTTGTTGGTGCATTGTTCTACCCCTGTCTCTTCTGCCTCGACTGTTCGGCATTGTTGTTTCCGAACAAGGAGCGCTTCGAAAGGCCGTCACTCCTTTTATCATCATACTGCTGCTATAGAATTCTAGCATATTCAATGCTAGTAACGCATTCATCGTCCGTCGCCGTCGACCATGTGCCGCCATGAGATTCCACCGAGCGCGAGCAGGGTGGGGGGAAGAAGATGACGAGACTCGCGCTTGAGGCGGGAACAAGCTTCAACATGGAACCTTCATGATGGATAATGAGGGATTCGTTGGTGGTAATGAGCGCGTGATTTTGTAGATGAAGATGCGCTCACCGATGAGGACGACGATGATGCGCTCCCTGATGATGATCACGATGATGAAGATGAAATCAGGGGGCGTAGGGAATATCGGGAGGAAGTTATACGCCAAGTTAGGGACAATGAACCCTCGCTGTGGGATACTTGGATAGGGGATGAAGACGAAGACGGTCAGGTATATCCGAACGATGGAGATTGGGAAAGATTTGGAGCTAGCATGGGAAGAAACACGCACATCAAATGAAGTCACCATCTCTTTTAACACAACAACAATGGGGGTGCAAGCGGTGCACTTATCCAGGGGCTTGCCATGAATCGAAGCATTGTTGAGTTGCATGTGACTGATGTCCAAAGCAGTGACATTTTTCGTCTTCTTGTTCCATTTTTCGTGAACAATAACTCTTTTAAGACTCTTCGTGTAACATGCAAGAAAGGGGGCGATGAATGTATTTCAAAGATTGCATTTGCGCTAGGGCAATTCAATTCTTTGACGGACTTCACTCTTTTTTATGCTTCTGCTTACTACGAGGGAGGTGCATCGTGCGAGGTTATTGAGGCATTGGCAGGACATTCCGGGTTGAAATGCCTTTCTCTCAATAATTTTCCAATAGGGCGAGATGCGTGTACAGGCTCTAGCTGATTTACTTCGAAACCCTCGTGTAAGTCTTGAGTCACTGAATCTATTTCGCACTGAAATTTATGACAAAGGTGCTGATATTCTGTCGGCTGGTCTATTGGGAAACAATTCGCTCACAAATCTTTACATAAATGGCTTTAGTGAGATTGGGTGGCTTGCCATCTTTGCTATGCTGAAGAATCCGCAGTGCAGATTGAGCTGCCTTGATCTAATGCATTCTAATTTCAATGATGCAGTTGCACGATCTCTTGCCAACGCCCTCCGCTACAACAGCACCCTTAAAATGTTGTTCTTGAAAGATATTCATGGTATCACCAACTCAGGCTGGAGGGATTTGTTCATGGGTATTCTTGATGGCCCGCATTGTATACTGGAAAAGCTAGACCTACGTGATAGCCGGGGGGATGATCCTGATAGTATGATAGAATCACTTACAAGTGCGTTGGCTGGGAATGTCAATCTGAAAGAATTGCACCTTTTCACATGTGGATCCGCTACTCCTGTCGGATGGCAAACTCTTGCAAGTATTCTGCGTAATCCTAGCTCGGTATTGGAGATACTTGATCTGGAGGATAATTCAATCAACGACGATATCATGTCTGAATTTGCCATGGCTCTGGCCAACAATACCAAGTTGAAGATATTCTTTATTGTAAACATTAGAGGCGTCACGTCCATCAGCCATGATGCCCTTTCACGTTTGTTGTGTGACACATCCTCAATTCTCAACACCTTCAATTCCAATCATACTCTTGAGAGCATTGGTTTTGTACTTCGTGAGGATTTTTCTGCACTTCATAGAATCAACAGAAACAATAGTATCCGCCAAGCTGCACGCATCAAAATCCTCAATTCTCATTTCAGTGGAAGTGACATTAATACACAAGTCTTCACTGACATGAAATTAAATATTCTTCCAACTGCTATGTCTTGGATGGGCCACGACAATGGAAGTAATGGAGGTAGAAATCTAATGTTTGAATTCCTGAGGAGAGTACCATTGATATGTGATACAAAAAGCGTGAGTAAGAAGAGGAAGGCAAGTATTGATCTCAAATCTTTCACATCCGAAAGGCACAAGTGAAAGGAAAAAGAGGTTGGCATGTATTGATCACAAATCTCACAAATCTTATTGCTCGATGTTTAAGATTCTATCTTTGTATTATTGATATCTTTTGTGTGAGAAAATCCATTACCTAATGCATGACCTAATTTACCGACATTCTCCGGTTCCATTAGAGGTCCGCTTTTTTTCAGGTTCTCACTCAACGTCAACCTCTCTCAAGCACGGACTCTCTCAACCCCTCTTACCTAGGAACTGTTGGAAAGTATGTATCAAATGGTTGTTTATTCAGTGTAACAAGCAGCTTTAATAATAATATGGTTGTTCATCATTTTCTCATGTTCCATCTGAGACCTGTACTGGCAAGTCGAACTTCTCGATCATCTCTCAATGCATCTTCAGCTTTCGCCGATCGCTGCGTACTAATCCACTTTCCAAGAGCCTTACCACAAGGAGTCTTGTAGCTCGTTGGTACATTCCCATCCCAGATCCATGCGGCCTTTTGATCCTCATTCATGTGCCTGGTTGCCATCTCACGGATTTCCTCGATATACCTCACAAGACATTCGAACATATCCTCCCACTGTTGTTCATTCTGTTTTTTGAGTTAAGTGCAGATGAAAGGACAGAAGGATTCCGATACTACAGTCTCCAGATCAATTGTCTCCGTTTTTTTGTTGGGAAATATCCCACTGTGCGTGGGAAATATCCCCATTTCGTCCTGATGGTCGCCGTGGTGGAGTTTGACGGCTGTATGACATACTGGCGGAAAGACCATTGTCTTACGCTTCTTTTGGTACCCCACTTTTGTCTGTAGCACGCGTGTGTGCGGAGATATGGCCATTCTCCTGTAGTGAAAATGGTAGAAATG
>Ga0247834_1008463_pt1 | contig 10342 bp, 4 predicted proteins | sample LaCruzMarch2015__8_FD_187118 | JGI IMG/M metagenome (GOLD analysis project Ga0247834, IMG submission 187118) | Freshwater microbial communities from meromictic Lake La Cruz, Castile-La Mancha, Spain - LaCruzMarch2015_12m | ecosystem: Environmental > Aquatic > Freshwater > Lake | place: Spain... | reverse complement strand
GGTGCGCGTCAGCGGATCGAGCGCCTGGAGCGGGCCGTGGCGCGGGTCCGCACGCTGACCGAGGAGCTGACGGAGGCCGAGCGCAAGGACCCCAAGAAGGCGCCGCGCGTCTCCGCGACGGACCCCGAAGCGACCCGGATGAAGATGAGCGACGGGGGCTTTCGACCTGCGTACAACGTGCAGTTCGACACCACCGCGGACGGCCAAGGCGCGGTGGTGGGCGTGTCGGTCTCGGACCGGGGCAACGACTACGGCGAGATGACGCCCATGCTGGCGCAGGTCGAGGAGCGCAGCGGTCAGCGCCCCGATCAGAAGCTGGTGGATGGGGGCTATGTGCAGAGGGAGGACATCCGGCGGGTCGAGCAGAGCGGCACGCAGGTCTTCGCGCCCGTGCCCAAGAAGAGCGCCGCACCGGGGAGCGTGCGAGACGGTCAGCGGACGGCCGAGGATCGGGCGTTCCACGAGCGGATCCAGAGCGCGGAGGGCAAGGCGGTGTACCACCAGCGCGGCGAGGTCGCGGAGTTGACCAACGCCCACGCCAAGAGCCGCTACGGCCTGGTGCTGCTGATGCTGCGCGGGGTGAAGGGTGCGTTGGTGATGGCGCTGCTGGCTGCGCTCACCAAGGACGTGCAGGTGCTCGTGCGAGCGCGCGCCGTGCGAGCGCAGGCGGCGCCGATCGCGGCGGTGGTGGTCACGTCGTGACGTGACGCAGGGCGCCGCGCGACGCGGCGCTCCGAGGAGGAACGTGGGAAGGCGGCGGGGCGGAGTGCGTTTCGAGGGAGATCGGTCACGAGCGCGGTTGTGGCCAGAGAGCCCTGCGCGAACGAACTCGTGGGACACCGGACGATCACTCGCCGCTCGTCGTCTCCTCCGGCACCCTCCGCGAGAGCTTTATGCTGACCTTCTGAGCGGACGGCGCCCGGAGCCCGCGGAGGCGGTACAGCGTCACCCGCATGGTCGGGTGCTGCCGCTCGAACTCGTGGGTGTTGACCTCCATCGACAGCCCCGAGGTGAAGAACATGAACACCTCCCGCCGACGCGTCGTCCCCATCACGGGCTGGAGGTCGAAGCGGGCGAACACGGCGTCATAGGGCGTCGCGGAGCCCGGTCGGGCGAGGGCCCGCTGCGCGTCGCACTCCAGACCGCAGAAGAAGTAGACGTTACGGCGGGTGAGGTCGACGCCGGCGACGTCATCGATGAACGAGGGCGCCCGTGCGGGCGGGGAGGCTTCCTCGCCCCAATGGAGGTAGTTCGCGTAATACGCGCGCACGCGCTCGCCCTGATGGTTGACCGCGAAGGGGATCTCCAGGATCTGATCGCCGGGGCGGAGCAGGGCCGCGGTGCGCGCCACCAGGCGGTACTCGTGCTGGTAGTCGAGGTCCTTGCGGATGTAGGCCGCGGACAGCCACGGCATCGACAGGACGAGGGCCATGGCGGGAGCCCACATCCACGGCCGCCGGATGAGGCGCACCGCGTGGGCGGACATGATGATCAGGGGGTAGATCAGCTGGAGGAAGTACTTGGAGTTGCCCACCACCGTCTCGGACAGGGCGACCGAGGTGACGGCCATCGTGCCGAGGTACCAGATCGCCACGAGGGCCATCCCCTCGGGCATCGACACGGCGAACACCGCGGTGCCCAGCGCGAGGAGCGCGAGCCCGGGCCAGGAGACCACCCACGGGTTGAAGAGCACGTTGTGCTCGGAGAAGAAGAGCCGCCGGAAGCTGTGAAGGATCTGCACCGAGTGCCGCGGGCTCAGCATCTGGGTGCTGGAGTCGAGCACCCGGATGAAGCCGAGGTTGACGGCCAGCAGCGCCGCGAGGAAGGCCCAGAGCAGCGGGTGGGGGCGGATGTCGCGGCGGTAGAGAACCGCGAAGACGTAGAGCACCGGAAACGCCAGGAAGTTCAGCGGACGGGTGAGCAGGAACGCCGGCAGGATCAGCAGCATCACGAGGGCCATGGGGACCTGCGCGCGCCACCCGGGTCGCTTCACCGTGAGGTGGAAGAGCACGAACACCAGCGCGCCCAGGAAGAGCGAGCTGATCACCGGCGCCTCGGTGGAGGAGAGCTTGATGTGCATCGGGTGGCAGGCGAGCAGCCACGCCGAGAACCAGCTCATGGCCTTCTTCTCGAAGATGAGCTCGGTGTGCAGCGCGATTAGCAGGGGCGACAGGACGGCCAGCGCCAGGTTGAACGCGAACACGCCACGGTAGGGGCTGAACACGACCCCCAGGAGGTGGTCCGCGGCGGAGCTCAGCAGGACCATCATCCGCGGCAGGCGTTCGAGTGCCGTGTAGTGCGAATGCTCGTAGACGACCGGGTTGTAGAAATACCAGCGGAGCCCGACGGTCAGCGCCAGGAGCCCGATGAGTTGGAGCAGGTCGTGGCGGTCCTTGAGGAGGCGTCGACGAAACTCATCGAGGAAGGCGGCGACGGCCAGCAGGACGGCCATGACCTGCGCGAACATCCACGCGTCGCCGTTCAGACTCTCAACAAACCAGGGGGGGTAATACATCGCTCGGCCCCCCGGAACCTATCAGCTAGCCCAGGCCGCTCCACTCAAGGTTTCGCTCCATGATGGTGCGTTGCGTGGGAGGGCCGGTGACGGTGTAGCCCTCGTTGGCGAAGGGCTTGTACCGGGGGAGGTTGAGCGCGGCGAGTTCGGCCATGCGCTCGGGGGTGGTCGGCGCGAGTCGAGCATCGAGGGCCTGGAGGAAGGGCCCCAGCACGCGGATGAGCTGCGAGACCAGCTGCGGGAGGTTGTCGGCGAGCTGGTTGCGGGTCTGGTGGGTGACCCGGTCGCTGAGGGTCTGGAGCGCGGAGCTGCGCCAGGTGAAGGTGTACCGGGGCGAGGTGACGAAGCCCTGCTGCCCGGAGGAGACCGGGAGCACGGTGAAGTCGACGGGGACGTTCACCAGGGAGAGCTGGTCGGCCTCGTTCACGCGCCCGAGGATGTGCGGGATGTTCACCTGGAAGCGGTTGCGGGGGATGACCTCCGGGGGCGCCTCCACGTTGGGGCCGTCGAAGGCGTTGGAGCCCGCGGCGGGGCCCTGACCCGGGAAGATGGTCTTCGCGGTCTGCAGGTAGAGCTCGGAGATCTCCGCCTTGCGGTCGTGCCCGAGGGCCGAATACAAGAACATCAACAGGTAGAGGTCGATGTTTCCGGCCACGCAGCGGGACTGTCCCTTGGCGCGGGTGATGGTCTTGTAGAAGCGCTGGGTCGACGCCACGATCTGCTGCTTCTTCTCCTCCCATCGCAGCCCGTCGCTCTCCCACTTGCCGCCCGGGATCTCGTTGAAGGCCTGGTCTTCCAGGAACTTCGTCGCGTCGGTGAGGCGGTCGATGCCGAACTTCTCGGGGTTCTTGCCCCAGGGGGAGGTGGCGATCAGGTAGTACGAAGAGACCGAGTAGAAGTCCGTGGTGTGCGCCGTGCGCTCCAGGAACTCCATGATGCGGTCCTGCTTGGCGCGGGTCTCGTGGGGCATCCCGGCGATGAGCAGCACGTGGTTCCAGATGCCGAGCTCGTGGCTGGCCTTGAGGAGCCGCTCGATGGTCTCGGTGTTGATCCCCTTGTTGATCATGCGGAGCATGGAGTCCTCCGGGGACTCCACCCCGAAGACCAGCCGCATCGCGCCGGAGCGCCGCATCTTCTCCAGCAGGTGCTCGTCGAGCGAGCGCATGTTGCAGCAGTCCGACCAGAGGATGTCGAGGCGCTGGTCGACGAGCGCGTCGCAGAACATCTCGGCGTACTTGTAGACCGAGTTGATCTGCGTATTGAGGAAGTGGAAGTGCTTGCAGTTGTAGGTCTCGGACAGGAACCGTAGCCCCGCCACGGTCTGCGCGAGGTCTTCGCCTTCGATCTTCGTATAGGCGTAGGAGCAGAACCCGCACGGGGCGTTGCAGCCGCGGATGAAGATGTGCGGCAGCACCACGATCTGGTCGTTCTCGAAGCGAGAGAACTTCAGCATCGTCTCCTTGTCGAAGTGGAACCGCTTCATGATCTGGCGGCCGGAGTACCGGAAGCGGTCGACCAGCTTCGGGTCGAACACCGGCACCGCCGCCGGGATCGTGTCGTACGCGTGCGCCCCGGCCTCCGCCGCGCTCAGGTCGGTGCGCTCGAAATCCAGGGCCTTCGAGCCGGTCGGCGCGGGCACGTGCTGCACGCCGTCGATCACGGTGCGCTGGCGCATGAGCTGCCGCGCGGCGATGACCACCGGGGCCTCCGCCTCGGCGAGCCCGCCGGCCGCGGCCATCGCGTTGGCGCCGATGTTGGTGTGCTCGGGCACGCCCTTGCGCAGCCCCGACAGCGTCAGGAGGTCGCGGTCCATGGCCGTGTCCGGGGCCGCGCGCCCGAAACAGATGGAGCCGTCCCCGGAGCGGTAGATCACCCGCGGGCCGAGCGTGCGGTTGCGCGCGTGCTCGCCGCTCCAGCTGTTGCGGAACAGCTGGACGGTGATCGCCTCGGCCTGCCCGACGAAGGCGTAGTCGATGGCCGGACACTCCTCCATGATCCGCTGGTAGATCGCGGGCTGGGTGCTGTCCGGCGAGGCCTGGAGCCCGCCGATGATGATGGTGCACTTCGGGTATCGCTCGCGGAGCACCTTGGCGAGGCACTGCCCCACGGCGGCCAGGGCCATGACGTTCACGATGCGGTCGAGCACGGCGGAGAGGGAGATGCCGAACACGGCCTTCTCGGTGACGCCGAGCACCACGAGCAGCTTCTCGGTCTGCGGGCGCAGCGTGTCGTCGGTGCCCGCGAGGAAGCCCGCGACCAGCGCATGGTCGAAGTACTGCCGGAGGTCGAAGGCGTTCGCGTCTTCGGAGCACGCCTCGCAGACCTGCGCGTCGAAGTCCCAGTGCTCGAGGTCGCGGTGCCCGAGGCGGAAGAGGTGCCCCATCAGCGTGGGCACCCCGAGCTTCACCATCTCGTAGTCGTGCTCCCAGTTCATCTCGAGCACACGAAACGTCGGACTGATAAAGCCGATATTCATGGAGTCACTCCCGGACGTGAGCAGCGAAGGGCGTCGATCGACCGCAGGCAGGTTCGCCCCGAGGAGCCGGCGGACGTGGCCGTCCATGGGCTCGCCGGGGTGCCGCGCCATGCCTCGGTGGAAGAAATCACGCAGGGCCGCGCCGCCGACGACGGGGCGCAGCTCCGACTCGCCGTGCACGGCGACGTAGCGCCGGTCGAGCTTGGTGCACACCGACGACAGCGCGCAGCCCTCGCACACCGAGGCCGACCCGCGGCGGTGGTCGGAGGCGCGGCCGTCGATGAGCACCTCGCCGTCGCGGTTGATGGAGAGGATGTTCTCGTCCGTGAGGTCGGTCGCGAAGACGGCCTCCTCGCCCAGCAGGCAGAGCGGGAAGTGCGTCAGCGTCACCATCGCCCCGCGCGCCCGCGCAACGCGCACGGCCTCGCGCACGTACCCCATGAGCTCGGTGTAGCGGGCCACCAGGGCGGCGTCGGACCCATCGGCGCCTTCGAAGCAGTGCTTGAAGCGCAGCGTGGGGATGCCCTCGTCGACGAGCATCGCGGCGATGGCCGGAAGCCGCGGGGCGTTGCGCGCGGTCACCACGGTGGTCGCGCCCAGCACGGGCCGGTACTTCGCGGAGAGCTCGCGCAGGTGGCCCATCCCCCGGCGAAACGCCGCGAAGGCCCCGGGCCGGGCCATCATGGCGTCGTGCATCTCGGCGCCGTCGCCGTGGATGGAGAAGTCGATGTGGGAGAGGCCTGCGGCGAGGGCCGCCTCGGTCCACGCGCGGCTCTTGAACACGATGCCGTTGGTGTTGATGGTGATGGACTCGTACCCGAGCTCGCGGCCGCGTCGGCAGAACTCCGCGAAGCGCGGGTGCACCGTGGGCTCGCCGCCGGTGAAGCCGAGGATGGTGCAGCCCTCCGCGCGGGCCTCGGCCATGCGCTCGAGGATCTTCTCGTCGGTCGGGTTGAGCTCGGGGCGATTGAGGATGTCGAGCACGCAGCAGAAGGGGCACGCCGCGTTGCAGAAGGTAGTCAGGCTGATCAGCGCCACGCGCGAAGGCCGCGGCGGGGGCGCTGCGCCGAGCACCTTCAGGTGGGTTGTCCGTGAAGAGTCTGCCGACATGGTGGAGGGAGCCGCGAACGTAGCACGGCGCGCGTGCGAATCAGGGAGCGCCCTGGTTCGGCGCAGAGGCCCTGGGGATGCCCGCTCGCTACGGCGCTGCTGCCTGCTGGTCCCCTTCGGCGCCCGGAATGCCCGCGCGGGCCTTCTTCAGGGCCCCCTTAGGCCAGCTCCACCACGCAGTCGTCGCCCACCATCAGGCTGAGGGCGCCGGCGCGGGTGCTGCCCGGCCGCACCCGCACCCGACGGCCGAGGAGCGAGTCCTCCAGGCGCGCGGTGTCCTCGACCACGCAGCCCTCCATCAGCACCGAGTGGTCGACGCCCGAGCGCAGCACCGTCACCCCGTCGCCGATGCTGGTGTACGGGCCCACGCGCGCGTCGGTCAGCCGCGCCCCCGCGCCGATGATCACCGGGCCGCGGATGGTCGAGCGCTCCACCACGGCGCCGGCCTCGATGCGCACCCGGCCGCTCACCCGGCTCGCGGCGTCGACGAGCCCGAGGCGCGCGGGCACCAGCCACGAGTCGAGCACGGTGGAGTTGGCCAGGAGGAGGTCGTCCTTCTTGCCGGTGTCCAGCCACCAGGAGCCGAGCACGTCGTGGTGGATGTGCTCGCCCCGCGCGAGGATGCGCGAGAGCGTGTCGGTGATCTCCAGCTCGCCGCGCGCCGACGGGGCGATCTCCGCGATGGCCGCGAACACCGACGGGCGGAACAGGTACACCCCCACCAGCGCGAGGTCGCTCGGCGGGTCGGCGGGCTTCTCGACCAGCCGGGTGATGGCCCCGTCGGCGTCGAGCACGGCCACCCCGAAGGCCCGCGGGTCGTCGACGGCCTTGAGCATCACCGAGGCGCTCCAGGCGGGCTCGGCCCGGAAGGCCTCCACCGCCGGGCGGATGGGATCGCCGATGAGGTTGTCGCCCAGGTACATGCAGAAGTCGTCGTCGCCCAGGAAGGGCCGCGCCGTGAGCGCCGCGTGCGCCAGCCCGGCGGGGCGCTCCTGGACGATGTACGTGAGCCGGGCGCCCCAGCGGGCGCCGTCGCCCAGGGCCGCGCGCACCTCCGCGCCCGTCTCCGGCGAGATGATCACGCCGATGTCGGTGATGCCCGCGTCGACCAGCTTGTCGACGACGAAGAACAGGATCGGCCGGTTGGCCACGGGCACCAGCTGCTTGGCGCCGGTGTACGTGATCGGCCGCAGCCGCGAGCCCGCGCCGCCCGCCAGGACGAGGCCCTTCACGCGCCGCCCCCGAGGCCGAGGCGCGCGCGGGCGTGGGCGCGGGCGTCGCACCAGCCGCGGTGCGCGAGGTACCAGCCCACGGTGGCGCGGAGGCCCGCGTCGAGCGAGTGCGCGGGCGACCAGCCGAGGGCGTCGCGGGCGCGCGCGGCGTCCACGGCGTAGCGGCGGTCGTGGCCGGGGCGGTCGTCGACGAAGCGGATGAGGGCGCGGTAGCCGCCGGGCGGGGCGCGGAGGCCCGCCGCGGGCGCGAGCTCGTCGAGCAGCGCGCAGAGCGACTCGACCAGGGCGAGGTTGGTGCGCTCGGCGCCGCCGCCCAGGGTGTAGGTGGCCCCGGGGGCGCCGCGCAGGGCCGCGGCCAGGAGGGCGTCGCAGTGGTCGTCGACGTAGAGCCAGTCGCGCACGTGCTGCCCGTCGCCGTACACGGGCAGCGCGCGGTGCTCGACGGCGTTGAGGATCATCAGCGGGATGAGCTTCTCGGGGAACTGGTACGGCCCGTAGTTGTTCGAGCAGTGGGTGGTCACCACCGGGAGGCCGTAGGTGTTGGCCCAGGCCCGCGCGAGGTGGTCGCCGCCGGCCTTGGAGGCCGCGTAGGGCGAGTTGGGCGCGTGGGCCGAGCCCTCGTGGAAGCGCCCGCCGGCGCCGAGGGAGCCGAAGACCTCGTCGGTGGACACCTGCACGAAGCGGAAGCCGGGCGGGGCGGCGCCGGACCCGACGTAGCGCCGGGCGGCCTCGAGCATCGCGTGCGTGCCGAGCACGTTGGTGCGCAGGAAGTCCGTCGCGTCGTCGATGGAGCGGTCGACGTGGGACTCCGCCGCGAGGTGGAGCACGGCGTCGGGGCGGTGCTCTCGCAGCAGGGCCTCGACCAGGGCGCGGTCGCAGACGTCGCCGCGCACGAAGCGGTGCCGCGGGTGCCCGGCCACGTCGCGGAGGTTGTCGAGGCTGCCGGCGTAGGTGAGCAGGTCGAGGGTGACCACGGAGCAGGCGTCGTCGCGCAGGGCGCGGCGCACGAGGTTGGCGCCGATGAAGCCCGCGCCGCCGGTGACGAGCAGGGCGGTCACGCGGGCACCACCCCGAAGGCCGCGAGCGCGCCGAGGCCCGGCGCCCGCCGCGCGAGCCGCGCCACCCGCTCGGGGCCGCGCAGCACCTCGAGGGCGCCGTCGGTCAGGCGCAGCCCGTCGCCGAGGGAGAGCACCGCCCCGAGGGCCCGCTCGAAGCCGTCGCGCACGGCGCGGTCGTCCGTGGGCGACACGCCACCGACGACGCCGCCGTAGCGCAGCACGTCGGCGTCCTGGCGCGCGTCGGTGAGCACCACGAGGCGGGCGTGGTCGAAGAACAGCACCGGCCGCGCGAGGGCCTCCCGCAGCGTCGCCGCCGCGGCGGGCTGGGCGCGCGCCAGCAGGTCGAGCACGGCCTCGGCCTGGGCCACCGCCCGCGGGCACCCGTACGAGCACGGGAACGACGGCAGCACGTACGCGAAGAGGTTGTTGAGCACCGGCGCGAAGGGCAGGCCCAGCCGGCGGGTGCGCGCGAGCGCGGCGTAGCGGATGGCCGTGTTGTTGGAGCGGTCGGGGAGGGCAGCGAAGGCCTCCACGCAGCACGGCGGGTACCCGAGCATGGCGCCCATCTCGGCGAGGTGCTCGCTCGGGCCGCGGGGGTCTTCGTAGATGGCGCGGGCGCGGGCCACGAGGGCGGGGTCGCGGGAGAGGAAGAGGTCGACGTGGGTGCCCTCGCCGGGCGCCGCGGGGGCGCGGCCGCGCACGTCGGTGACGGCGTCATACGTGAACAGGTAATCGACCCGCGCGGCGTGGTGGTCGGCGAAGCGCGCGGCGAAGGCCTCGGCCTCGGCGCGGGGGAGGGTGAGGTAGAGCGCGGGCTTCAGGCCGTGCTCGTAGGCGAGCACCTCGAGGCGCGGGACGTCCATCCGCAGCGGGTCGGCCGCGAGCGGGGGAGGGTCCGCGGGGAGCCCGTCGGGGGCCTCGAGGCCGAGGGCGCGGAGGGCCTCGGCGGGGGTGCGGGCGTCGCGGGCCGCGGCGCTGACGCGCTGCCAGCCGGCGCGGTCGTCGGCCGGGGGCGGGCCGATGACGACGGCGGGAGAGGGGCGGGCGGGAGGGCGCGCGGGCGAGGGGGAGGGCGCGCCGTCGGCGCCGGGGGAGGTGTGGCGGATCTGCTGGAAGCGCGAGCCGAGCGAGCGGACGACGTCGCGGGCGAGGTCGGGGACGGGGTCGCCCCAGCGGTCGGGGCGGCGCTCGAGGAAGCGCACGATCTCGCGCAGCATGCGCACCTCGTCGTGGCGGCCCACCACGCGGAACATCGCGTCGTGGACGCCGTACGCCCGGTCGGTGGCGAGGTGCTGGAAGCGCCACGGGACCTCGGCCTCGTAGCCGTAGCGCCGGGCCGAGTCCATGGCCTCGTAGGGGAAGCGCTCGGCCAGCAGGCCCTCGTGCTTGGCTTTGTAGAAGAGCGCGGTGTCGGGGTAGAGCCGGAGCTTGGCGCGGGTGACCTGGCCGCGGAACTCCTGGAGCCCGACGCGCTCGGCGGCGTCGAGGTTGAGGACGATGTCCGAGAGCTCGGTCCAGGGGTTGTAGAGGATGAACCCGAAGGCCGCGGGGGTGTCCGAGTAGCTCTTGGGGTAGCGCCGGCGGAGGCGCCGGCACTCGAGCACGGTGCGCTCGTTCTGCTCGACGGTGACGCCCTTGTTGTAGAGGTCGAGCTCCTTCTGCGAGAGGCTCTCCAGGCCCACCAGGAAGAGCAGGATCCGGTGCCCGTGCCGCTCGGCCCCCTGGAGCGCGCGCTCCATCACCGGCATCGCCCCGAGGAACCAGTCGGCCCGCGTCTCGATGAGCACCTCCATCGGGTGCGCCGCGCGCGCGCCGAGGCGCTCGATGAGCTGCACCAGGTAGGGGAAGGGGTTCTGGTCGTTGAGCTGGATGCGCGCGGTCTCGGGCGCGTGGTCGAGCACGTGGTCGAGCTGCGCCAGCACCGAGGCCAGCACCTCGCCCGCGGGCCGGC
>Ga0247834_1008460_pt1 | contig 10353 bp, 7 predicted proteins | sample LaCruzMarch2015__8_FD_187118 | JGI IMG/M metagenome (GOLD analysis project Ga0247834, IMG submission 187118) | Freshwater microbial communities from meromictic Lake La Cruz, Castile-La Mancha, Spain - LaCruzMarch2015_12m | ecosystem: Environmental > Aquatic > Freshwater > Lake | place: Spain... | reverse complement strand
TGAAGCAATCGAGATTTGGGAGCAATTACTAAAAAGTTCAGATCCTGACCTTGTTACTGCTTCGTCACAAATGTTACTTGTACAACGCCCCTATATATTAAGACCTCTTGAAGATGCAGCACAATTGAGAATTGATGGTTATCCTGAAAAATCTCTTGTTATGATCGAGCAACATCTTCAGAATGGTGAAACAAATGATTGGTGGCTCGACAACAAAGCAAGGGCCTTAGTTATGCTTGGCAGACGTATTGAAGCAATCGAGATTTGGGAGCAATTACTAAAAAGTTCAGATCCCGACCTTGTTACTGTTTCATCACAAATGCTGCATTTACAACGCTCCTTAATTCTTAAACCCTTGATGGATTTTTGTGAATTATCTAATTGGCCCACGGAATTCTTAGATCAGGGGCATAAAGGAAGCCTTCCACTGCAAGATTCTATACTACTTGAAATATCCAAATTAGCTATAGCTGATCGCAATTTCGTTGGATTGGGATTAGCTAACCATGCTATTCATCAAGGTATAAATAGTCCTTGGCTCCTACTAGCCAAAGCTGAAGCTCTTCACGCCCTAGGTAAAACTCAAGAAGCCTCTTATTGGTTTACTACTCTTATAAAAGCAAATAATAATGATGAAATAATCATGATAATTAAAAATAAATACATTGATGCCCTTTAATGCATCATAAATGAAGCATAGTTTATGCTAAATAAACTTTAATTTCAGTTAAGGGCTGTGGAGCACTTCTGCGCACCCTGATTGCCCACACTTATGAACAGGGTGAACAAAAAATTCGTGTGTCTGCTGCACAAAAACCACAGAAAATGCCGGTAATTAGCAATCCAGGAGCTGATTGCTAAACTTAAACGCAAAATTATTCCACGCCAACCGACTTCCCTTTTTAAACTTCTTCCTTAGCTTAAAAGCTATCTATTAATCCTTTTCCCAAAGTTGATTAAGACGTTGTGCATATCGTTTTCCAGCCAGGCCAACTGATAAAACCTCCTGAATTTCTACATTTATGGAGGGGAAGGTATTTTGTCTGATTTCTTCACAGTATTTTTGATAAAACTGACGAATTAAAAAAGCTGCGTTATCAATATCAGGTTCAGCCCAAAATTGATTTTCAGGGTTTATCAGTTTCGCAAGCTTATCTGCAGCTTTCAACTCATATGTAACAGGATAAACATTGTCACCTTGCATGTAATCCGTATTACCACTATAGTTGGTAGCGATTACACCCAAACCTAAAATCATACTTTCCGATATAACTCTTCCATAACCTTCTGCCCTATGAAGCGACAATAGTCCATCGCAGCACCTTAGTAATTCAATCACTTGATCGTTTGTATAAGTTTTTTCTATGATCATAAATCTTGAATCATTAGCAACCGCTAACTTCAGGTGCTCCCAAGGTCCACAAAAAGACGTAATATTGTGCGTTTTTAATATTAAGCAAACGTCTCTATTGCTATATTGAGGAGCATCAAAGGCTTTCCTGAATGCTGCAACTGCTCCTTGTGGATTTTTTCTATGAAAATTAGATAGCACATCAAACTGGCAGATCATTACGAAAGCCCCTTCAGGTATCCCAAAAAAACTCCTTGCTGCTTTTTTTGATTCAAACATACTTTGAAGTGGCACCTCAGTAGCGGCTGGCATTAAATAAATAGGTGGCTTTACGTGATATTTGCTTGCGCTTAGAGATCTCTCAATATGTTTACTATTAGCCCAGAGCTCATTTACCATAGAAAAGTAATGAACCATTTCAGTAGGCCAATGCGTAAACTCCCACGGCCAAGCAGCTATTAAATAGTTATCTTTAAAAAAAGAATCATTCTTTCCCACTAAGCAAGCCTCCATCCGGTCGGGAGTCATGCAAAAAAGTGATGTTTTATAATGGGCTTGATCAAAAGAAATTTCATAGTTGTTTAGGAATGAATTCGAGTATCTGAGATCATTCTCCAAAGTTATATTTACAACCTCAAATGGAATATTGCTTGCAAGGAGGCTTCTAGCTACCATGCGTAAATCCTCACCAAGACCAATATCTGCATATGCATGGCCGATAAGATTAATTCCTTGTTTTATCATTGCTTCAGCCAAGGCGGCGCCATGGATGAGTTGATGGTAATTGACGCACCAATTCAGCCCTGCCTGGCTTAGCGATAAGGCAACCCAATCGTTCACGTACAATATTACTAATCTTAGTGATATTCAAATTACTCTCCACAGTTTTTCTTCCACTTTTTGCCAGATGTTTTCGATAATCGGCATTTTCGGCAAGATTGCGAATTGCTTTTGCTGCCGCATCAAGATCTGGATCAGCCCAAAGTTCACCGGCTCTATAGTCCCCTTCTGTTTTATTTATTTTAATGAGTTTATAGGGAATCAACTCAGCACTTCCAGTGGGCATGAAATCAAGATTTCCACTGTAACCAGTAGCCACAACTGGTAATTCTGCTGCCATTGCTTCTGCGAGTGATAGGCCAAAGCCTTCTGCCCTATGCAAACTCACTAAAACATCAGCCTCCCTATAAAGCTGATCAAATTCTTGATTATTTAGATGTTCACTAATTAATTTAATGCGTTGATCAGCTTGGGCCCGTTGCCGCAGAGCTTCGGTGGCATCGGGAAACTGAGCGCTGCTTGAAAGCTTTAAAACAAGGCGTGCCTCCGGGGTGTGAGATCCCCAGTTGCGACGTCTCGGGAAGGCCAATTGGAAGGCATCTATGACCCCATGGGGGTTTTTGCGCCCAACGGTGCTCCAGAAATCAAAAGCAAATAGGCAGTTAAAAATTTTATTGGCCTTGCTGGCGCTTGAACTACGCAATAAGCGCAAGTGTTGAGCCCTATCCCAATCAATCAGATGAGGCAGTGGCGTTACCGGAATCGGGCTGCGCAGGCCGAGGCTGGCGGCACAAAAGCTAGAAGGGCACCAAAGCTGATCAAGGCCACTAAAGCCAGCTTCCCAGCCAATGGGAAAACTTTCCAATTCCCAGGCCCAAAAGCCAATTCGCAATGGCGCCTGCAGATCGATTTGCTGCATGATTCCATCCGTTTGACGCAACACATTTGGATTGGTGTGGATCAAATCGATGGCAGCAGCTTGAAATGGTTCGGCTTGAGCCAGAGGGTGATCATTCATATGGGTTGCAAGTGGTAGATCGCGCCATTGAACCCTCACCCCTGCAGCAGTTAAGGCCCTGGCGGTGCAGCGGGCCCCTTCCCCTAAACCAAAGCCGCCGCTGAGGTGGCCCCAAAGATTCACCGTTAATTGGGGAACTGCGTTATTCATGGGGATTTTTCAAGCCAAGCAGCGAGCAGCCAAGCGATTTCCAGCTGGCTTGTTTAAGTAGATCGGCAACGCTAACTGGAGCTGGTTGTAGTTCTTGACAGGAACTAAATAGGCGCAGGGCATTCATAAATTGCTTTGCCAATGGCGCTTGGCTGTGGCAGCAGCCGCGACGCCAGAGCTTGAGTGCTAGTTCGGCATCGCCTTGCTCAAAGGCTTGCCAAGCCGCTAGCCAACGGCTGTGACGGCGGCGCTCCAATTCTTGGCGCCATGGCCAAGCCCAATTCTGGCACTGGGCAGCAAGTTGATGATCCCTATGCTGCAGCCATGGCTCTGGATCGATTTTTAAAGGGGTGTACTCGAGGATTGGTTCCGCAAAAATTCTCAAGGGTTGAGCGGTGTTAAGGGCCTCTGCCAAATGAGTTTCTGGCAACTGTTGATCAGGCTTTTTACTTTGCGTTGGCAACTGTTGCTGCAGCACACAACCGCCCGGCAGGGAGTAGGGAAGGCTCCAGAGGTCTGCAGGGGTTAGGGACAGCTGGAGCGGTTTTAGATTTACCGCTGGCTGGCGCCAGGCAGAAAAGCAGCGCCGCCAGCCCAGCAACGCAATAGTTGTGGTTGGAGGCAACCTATTGACCCAGGCCACCAGAGCGGGGAATAGCTCCCATGCGAATTGGGAGTTTTTGGGAAGGGTGGCAAGCCATTCACCCGGTTGGAAGCTCTGGGTTTTGCTAGCCATGGTCTGCAAGCGAACTAACCTTAGGAGAGAGTGATCTGCCTGGGGCAGGCGATCACGCAATTGTTGTTCTTGCCATCTGAGGTTCTCGCAAGTAAAGGTAAAGAACACTTCCCAAACCTGCCTTTGCTCCATCCTGCCAGCCACCACGATCTGGGCCGCAAGGCCCATGCAAACGGCGATCAATTGCTGGCATTGCATCACCTGCACCAAGCAACCCAGGGCCATGCTGGGCAGCAATGGTCTCGGCAAAACCTCGGCACGGTGCTGGCATACCTGGGCCGTTATTGGGAAGCTACTTACTGCTTGCAACCGCTTGTGCAACAACTTCCCCAGGATCCGTGGATCGCCTATGCCTTAGCGGAGGCTGCCCTGGAGCTGGGGGATTCCAGCGGCTTTCAAGCATGGTTAAGGGAGGCCGAACGGCGAGGCGCTGCTAGTGGGGAAATAGCTCCGCTTCGTCGCTGGCTGGAAGCTGGCTGGGCGCCAATCGATGGCTGGGAAACGGCCGTTGCCAGTTTTCTGGAAACGGATGGCTGGCATCCAGATCCGGATCTGTTACTGCCAAGTTGGGAAAACCATTACCAAAGCATGGATAATCCCCAGTGGCAGGCCCTAGAAGATCAACTACAGGCAGCGCTGCCAAGTAAGCAAGTATCGGTAATAATTCCAAGCCGCGATCGTCCGGATCTTCTGGGCCCCTGCCTCAAGAGCTTGGAGGAATTGGGAAAGTGGGGCCAGGCCGAGGGTGTGATCGGCCAGGTTGTGCTGGTGGATAATGGCAGCTGCCAAGCCCGCACTGCAAAGCTGCTGCTGCACTGGCAAGAACGCAAAGGGGAGGCATTTAAATTGCTGCGGCTGGATGAACCATTCAACTGGAGCCGGCTTAGCAATGCCGGTGCCCATGCCAGCACTGGCTCATTGCTGCTGTTCTTAAACGACGACACCCGCCTGCTGAATGGCGAAACCCTGGGCTGGTTGGCGAGGGCGGCGTTGCAGCCAGCCGTTGGCCCCGTGGGGGCCCTGCTGCTGGATGATCAGGGCCGGGTGGCAGATGGGGGACTAGTGAAGCAAGCGGATGGTTACGTAGCACGCTGGCGCGGCTGGCCACTGCGGGAATTACCAGGAAAAGCCTGCCATGGGGCATGGACAACCGATGCGGTAACGGGGGCGTGCCTGATGGTGCGGCGGGAGCTGTGGCAGGAGGTGCAATTTGATGAACATCTACCAGAAGATGGCAATGACGTTGCTTTTGCCTGTTCCTCTAGGGAGTTGGGTTTTCAATCTTTGCTCCTAGGTGCTGCCAGAATGCTGCATGGGGTTTCGAGTTCTCGGGGCGTTTGCCGGGCTGGTTTGAGCAATTGAGGCAGAATCCTTTTCACAGCTATGGGGCCCAATGGTTCAGGTAATCCAGCTTGGGACCGAAACAGTTGATCCAGCGCTGGAACCCTGGAAGGATTTTGCAGGGCGCTGGCAAAATTGGCGTAGTCGCTTTAATCGACACCATTGGCCCGAAAGCTGGCAGGGCCAGGCTTATCAGGCTGATCGGTTGGTTTTTCCTTCCCCCTGGGATGATCAAGATCTGATCACCCGCTATAGCTTGAGGCAGGGGCTGCTGTTTGGCTATGTGATTCAACAAGATAGGCGCCGAGCATTGTTGCTTCCTGGGTACCTAGGGGCGGGCCATGAGCTGGAGGCGATTTATCTGATCCAGGAGCAGGTGCTGCTGCATTTTCCCTGTTCCTTGGCGGGTTCAGATTGGTTTTTACAGGTAATTAATGTTTTGCTACCTGAGCTACTAAGCAGGCCTGCGGTGCCACCTGAATTAGTTCAAGCACCCCTTCAGCTCAGGATTGAAGGCCATCCAAACTTTGCCCATTGCCTGCTAAATACTTATACTTGCCTTGAGGATTTTCTACCAGAAATCAATACACGTCTTCAGGTCGTAGGTGCTCAACCCTTTGGGCCTATTGATGCTTTGTTTCCTGAGTGTCAGTGGGTTCTTTCTCCTGCTGGTCATGAAAGGGAGGAGATAGAGTTTGAGCTACCTTTAAGTCATCGACCCAATCAAATTAATCACTCATTGCGTCGTCGGATTCAAGGCTTTGCTGAGAAATGCTCAACAGGAGATCATGAGGATTTTGAAGAACGTTTGACGACTTGGAAGTCTAATGGAGGATGGATTCTCTGGGTTTCACTCAAGACAAGGGGGGCTGTTGCCCATGGTCTTGAGGAATTTATTGCACAGCTACTAAAGGAATTGGCTTTCCGGCAGTGTGCCCCATTGCTTCTGCTGGATGGATTTTCGTATCAGAGCGGTGATACATCAGAAGATATTTATTATGGCTTATCAATTCAAGAGCTTTTGGTGGAAGAGTTGGAACAGGCTAATACCATCCGAAAGCTAATTCAAGTAGAGGGATGCAAAATCGAGATAATTGAGGCAATTGGGTTGCCACTCTTGAAGAGCATAAAATTGGCGTCTTTTGCTGATTTCTATGTCTGTCACCAGGGAACAGTACAGCATAAGATTGGCTGGACCTGCTGGGATACGCCTGGAGTTGTTCACTCCAACCTAACCCGTTGGCGTTCTGGCGAGCATGAGTGGGGGGGCATGGGGGGAAGATCTCCGATTTGGTTGCAAAATGAAGCCATTTCCGAGTATCAGCAAGCCCCTAGTTCTATCCAGTCTGATTCATTTGACCCACGCCGCTCCTATCAAATTAATTGCCAGCCTGCGATTGTGTCTGTTCTGGAGGAATTAGGAGAAGTCTCATTGATTCCGATGCATGATCAAATAATGTCTATTTTAACTGATGATAGCGAATCTGAATCAATGCCGTTATCTTGTTTGGTTCATGGTGGCTTTTTCCAGGAAGCTGAGGATCAGATCAGCAAACAACTCCAGATTGAGCCAAAAGTTTCAGATTCTTATCAAGCATTGCTTGCCTCAATCTTTTTCCGCCAAGCAGGTGATCAAGTTAAGGCACAGTCGATGCTGAAAATGCATTCAGGGCTAGAAGCCTTGGAATTTGATTTCGCTCATAATTATTTGCAATCACTGCTTTGTCAGCCAAATTTGCAAGAAGCACTATTTTTTGCTGGTGCTTCTAGTAGAAGTGTAGAGAATGGAAGTATCTGGAGTCGGGCCCAGATTGATCGCTTTAAAGCTGTAGTCAATTCCTTGAGCTTAATTGGTGATAGCTTTGATGTTGCCGAGGGCTGCTCACTAGAGCAAGCAACATATATTGAGTCAAGTACGGGCCGCCAATGGAATAATCCTTCAGTGATTGATCGAAGTAATAGATATTCTAAGGTTGTGGAAGCTGTCTATTGTCCCCTGTCTCGAGCATGGTACGATGCTAAGACTGGAGTTGTGGTAAGAGAGCTTCTTCAGCCAATTTATGATTATACGGGATTTTATGGTGGATCAAATCCCCATCTTTCTGTGAATATTGATCATTTACTTAGAGATGCAGACCATCTTGAAGAGCCTTCAAGCTTTCTTGTCCCAACGGGCCATTTTGGTCATTTTCTTACTCAAGCAGCTTCTTATGCTGGGGCTCTTGTGCTCCCAATTGAGGATAATCTTGGCTTGTCGTCCCTTCCTCGAATTTGTTTGACAAATGGCTCGCTGCATCAGTGGTCTAAAGATATTCTAGCTACAGGCGCACAATGTGATCTTCAATTCAGGGAGCTTAGCTCTTCAAGGCCATTACTTGCAAAGCAGCTTATTGTTGCCCGTCAAAGCTGGATTGAATGGAATTATTGCCATGAATCTCATCCTTTAATCTTTCGTGAGAGTGCTCGTAAGGTTCTTGATGGAACAAGGTCAGCTGCTGCAATACCTTCTTCATCCAAGAATTACTATTTTAGTCGTAGTAAGATTACAAATGGTCTTAGATATTCCGTCAATGAAATTTCTCTTGAGGAGCAGCTTGTGAAGAGGGGATTTGAGGTGATCTATCCTGAGCTTGTGCCACCTGCTGAGCTTTATGCGATTATGAACAATGCAAAAGTTATAGCAGGCTCTATGGGTAGTGCTATGCATAATATTCTTTTTCGTACTAGTGATTCTCCCCTTGTGACGCTAAATTTTGCTCATTTTCTGCCTCCGCTTAATTTCGCAATGATAGAAGCTTGTTGTGGAGTTCGAGAGAATATTTATTCACGGAGTTGCGAGGAAATTAGTACTGGCGATGGGAGGCAGCTTCTCTATTTCGACATTGTTGCCTGCATGGGGGCTATTGATAGAGTATTAGATATTGCTTAGGCGTTGTTACCCTTGTCGATCTAGTATGTAGTCCCAGTTTGGGTCATATCGATATTGGTCTGCAGTGGGGTTGTGGCCAATAAGTGATGGCTGTATAGTTGTTATTTGATCTACGGGAATCTCTATGCTTACAGTTGGGCGCCTTAGCGCATTCAAGAATTGTTTGTATTGATGATGCTTAAATGGCTGCTCTGGGCTTGCATTTGAAGACCGCATGGCATTGAATATTCTAGGCTCATTTAGGCCAGCCCAGGCTTCTGCTGTGTACCGTGATGACCATTCAAGTGAGGGGGTGGGCAATCCAGATAAATAATCGCTACGCGCCCACCAGAAGTTGCCCATAAAATGACCATAGAGACGTGACTTGGGCCATGGAAAGGTAGTGTCAAAGGCAAAGTTTGAGTAAGACCAGTTAACCCCAAACAGATGGTAAGAATTTAGCTTGTGGAGTGCATTTTCCCAGCAGCCAACGTTGAAGTCAAGCATATATTTTCTCCATGCTTGTTGAATTATATTGTCTCCACTTGCTCCTTTTGTGTGAAGATAAAGGCAGGCATTGACCTCGTTCATGCCTTGGGTCATTCTGCTGATAATGGCAAGGGTTTGGAGCTCGCCGCACAAGGTAGAAGATTTATCTGGTTGGTGTAAAATTAATATTCTACGCAAAAGAAGTAAATCTTTTATTGAGGGGCCAAATTTGTCGTCACCAGTAATGACTAGGTGGAGTTCACTGATCTGATCCAGTAGCTTATTGCGAAGCAGAGACTGAATGATTTCTGAAAATATACTTCTTGAGTCTATTGACCCGTAGTAATGAATAAAACAATAGGTCTTCATTGGATTGCTACTTTTTGATTTCCCATATCAAGTGGGCGCCTCTCCAGGTCTGTGAGATGAGCTCAAAGGAACCTGAGAATCCATAGGCTTGGCATTGTTTCAGGAGCTGGTTGATATTTGGATCGTTGGGGTCAAGGCGGGGGCAGAAGTAATATATTGATTCCTCCGTCAATATGTTTACATGTGTGGGATCTTGAAATGCCACTCCGTGGGGGTAGGCGGGTGTTTCTGCGTAAAATAAACCGCCTGGTTTTAAGCATCGAAATATTTCAGACATCAGGAATATAAAAGGGTTGATAAGTTCGCCGTCTCGCCAAAGAACGCGCGGCACATGCTCTATTACGTCAAAGGCAGTAAAATAATCTATTTGTTGATCGGCAAATGGAAGCGAGTCTATGCCCAAGCGGCAGCGCTTGTAATTAGGAATACTTAAATCTTGATAGTCTAAGGCTATCAGTCTGTGGGCGCCATAGTGATTTCTTGGTGTTGATCCTGAGCCTAGGTCGATAGCGGTTGTGAGGGATTCGTCTGGTGACATGATTTGAAGTGCTGGGGTTTAATGATTTCAGGCAAAATAGCAGTTTTATCCTTGATAACTCCACAACAGGTTGCCTGGGTCTCTGTTTTCCTCCGTGAGCTTCAGCCACCAGTCCCGTCTCCCGGCAAGTGCCCAGTATCAACTACCTAAGGCGGGCAGGAGACCCCACCCCCATGCCATGGCATGGGGGTGGGCCGCGCTTGATTTGGGCTCAGTTGGCGGGTAATTGACACCTGGTCAGGACGCTGAGTGCCGAGCCCGTTTGCGGCGGTAGCTAGCGCCATTGACCTGGATGATCGTGCTGTGATCCACCAGCCGGTCCACTGCTGCCATCGCGACTACTCGGTAACTGTCAGGAAAAAAGACGTCTCTGCCGCTGATAATGCAGCCAGTGCCAACGTAGCTGTTTGAGCGACGAAATCATCAGCTGGCCGGTTAATCCACACCACTCCTGGTTGGCGCCAACAGCCTGGGGCCCCAGTCCACCGGCGGGGATGACTGGTGGGCATGTTCATAAGCAATGCACCACCTAGCCCAGCACTATCGCACCAGAAGGCAGGCTATTGGTTCCCTTTAGCAGTGCTAACAGCTCATCACCACTATTGTAAATACCATTGCCATTTCTATCTTCATAGAGACCAACGCCTGCACCAACATCCAGGTTCAGTGCTGT
>Ga0247834_1008456_pt1 | contig 10358 bp, 23 predicted proteins | sample LaCruzMarch2015__8_FD_187118 | JGI IMG/M metagenome (GOLD analysis project Ga0247834, IMG submission 187118) | Freshwater microbial communities from meromictic Lake La Cruz, Castile-La Mancha, Spain - LaCruzMarch2015_12m | ecosystem: Environmental > Aquatic > Freshwater > Lake | place: Spain... | reverse complement strand
GGCGGCTCTGGCAAACTCCTCGTCCAGGTCGAGAAACTCGCTCACAGCAATACCTTGTGGGGCGCTATCGAGGTCAACCTGTCGGGTCATATTCAGAAGTTCTCCATCGGCGCAGGGATCTGACCGCCATGAGACTTATCCTCCTCGCCACCGCCCTGATCCTCAGCGGCTGCGCTCCGATCAACTTGCACCCGACCGAGGTCATGCCGACCGCCGTGCCCACGCCGAAGAAGCTGCTCGACTGCGACCTCATCTTCCCGGCACCATCCGCGGACACGCTCAAGCCGTGAAGTGGGTGTTGGGTGGCTGCGCGGTGATCGCGGTCGCGAGCTACAGCGTCGTCTACGCGGCGGTCAAGTCACTGCTTGATGAGGACTGGCAGCCGCAGTGGGAATCCTGGGACCGCGAATGACCTACGGCCTGCCCACGGGGAGCAGCATCACCTACGGCGCCGCAGGCTTTCCCGAGTGGGTCTACGAGCTGGCCCGGGCATTCTCGCTGCGCGGGTCAACCTACCCCGGGCACCAAGAATCGGAGCGCGCCGAGATCGGGTTCGCACCCAACCCTAAGCGCCTCAACCGCGGCATCGACTTCACCGGCTCAGCACCGGACATGCAGCGGTTCGCCCAGTACCTGCTGACCGTCCGCAAAAGCCTTGAGCAGGTCATCTGGGAGAACCCCGAGACCGGCCAGCGGGTCGGCGTGGCCGGCGGCGACGACGTCTCCAACGGCCCGTACTACCAGGGCAACATGGCGGGGCACCGTGACCACGTCCACGTCCGCACTTCCATGCCGATCCCGCTACCGAAATACCCAAGTACCCAAGTACCCGAGGAGACCACCGTGGGATGGACCGGCGACCCCGTCTGGCTGGCCGAGGTACTCCGCGCCCAAGAGCCCAAGCTCAATGTCGTCGAACTGCCCGACTGGATGAGCTACGGCCACGGCGACTACGGCCCGATCTGGGGCGTCATGGTGCACCACACCGGCAACGCACGCGCCGACGCCATGAGCATCCGCAACGGCCGACCCGACCTGCGCGGCCCGCTGTCGAATCTGCACATCGCCCAGGACGGCACGGTCACCATTGTCGCCGCGGGCGTCTGCTGGCACGCCGGCATGGGCTTCTATCCAGGGATCCCGACCGACGGCGGCAACCAGGTACTCATCGGCATCGAGTGCGCCTGGCCGCGGGACACCTCGATCACCCCGGCTACCCAAACCCGAGAGCGCTGGCCCGACGCCGAGATCATCGCGATGCGCGACACCGTCGCCGCGATCCTGACCAAGCTCGGCTATGGCTCCGACCGCGTGATCGCGCACAGGGAATACGCCGGCCGCGCGCAAGGCAAGTGGGATCCCGGCAACCTGGATATGGGGTGGTTTCGCCGCGAGGTCGCCAAGGCGCAGCGCGGCGACTTCGTCACCGCAAAGCCGATGAACCCGCCGCGCGACTGGAGCGACCGCCAGCTCCTCGAAGCGATCTACGCCGACGTCCAAGCATTGAAGGCCCGATGAAGATCGGCGGCGCGTGGGTCGGCTGGGGGCTGGGCGATGAGTCCGACGAGATCGCCAGGTTCAAGGCGTTTATGCGCAGCAAGTTCTCCTACGCCAAGACACTCACCGACGACGGAATCTTCGACGACGCCACCCTGACCGCCGTGTTGGACATGCAGAAGCGTTACGTCGCCGCCGGGAAGATCGGCTCGGCCAGCGGGATCATCGACTGGCGCACCAAAGTCGTGAGCGGTTTCCTCAAACCTGCCCAGCCGGTCGACACCCGCCCGATGCTGTTTACGGTCTGCGGCACCGCAGTGCCGTGGTGGATCGGTCCCGACGCCGACGTCGCCCGAGACGTCGAGGGGCGCTGGAAGTGGCAGCCCGTCGGCTACCCCGCCGCGCCATTCCCAATGAACCCGAGCGTCCAGGCCGGTCGGCTGGAACTGATCCGACTGTTTGAGCTGCACCGTGCGCGGATCGAAAAGTATGGCGCGGGGCTGATCGGCTACAGCCAGGGCGCGATCGTGATCTGCGAGACCTGGCTGGACGACATCTTCGCCGAGAACGGCAGACTGCGCTGGGCAAAGGGAAGCATCATCAAGGCCGCCACGTTCGGCAACCCGATGCGCGAGGCCGGCAAGGTCTGGGCGGACGGGGGAGCGCCGCCCGCGTCGATCACCTCGCACGGCATCGCCGACCGGCTCATGGTCAACACCCCGGCCTGGTGGCGCGACTTCGCCCACAAAGGCGACATCTACACCGAAGTAGAAGGCGACGCCGGAGAGTTCAAAACGGCAATCTACAAAGTCATCATGGGCGCCCGCATCATGCAAGGCCCCGACTCCATCCTCGCCCAAGTGCTTGAGCTGACCCAAGCGCCGGCCACCGAAGCCATCGCCGCCATGCAAGCGATCTTGCGAGCCGGAATGTTTTTCGTCCGAGGCACCGGCCCCCACCTGAACTACGACACCCGTCCCGCCATCGCTCATCTGCTGTCATAAAGGAGAACCATGCTGACCCGCACATTTTGGATCGGTGAATCGGGCGTTTTCGTCAGAGCAATGAGAACCTTCGCCCAGACCGCACTAGCCGCGCTGGGTGTTGGACAAACCGACTTGTTTTCCGCCGACATCAAAAACATCCTCGCACTTGCAACCTCGGCCGCAGTGCTGTCAATCCTGATGGCCGTCGACCGGAACTCAGAACCCACCAAGGTTGTCGTTGAGACACCCGCAACGGAGCCCCAGCTTCAAGCTAGTTACAGCGACGAGACATGACCACCATCCCCGACCCGAACTCGTGGATGGACGTGTTCACCATCCTGGCCGCCACCGCAATGGTCGCCATCCCATCGTGGTTCGCCGCTAGGAACCACAAGTCGATCAAGAAGGTCACCGACCAAGTGGTTAACGGGCACACCACCCCGATGCGGGCCGACCTGGACGGCATGAAAACGACCCTCGACGAAATCCACACCGACATGCGCGGCGTCAAAAGCGACATTTCGGACATGAAGGCTGAATTGCGGCAGGAGCGCAAAGACCGAATCGACCTGGACGACAGGTTCGAAAGGTACAAAAAAACCTCGTAGGAGGACAGCAGTGTCTCTGGCTGATCGACTCAACGCTGACGGGCCGCGACGATCTAACGTCGGGTGCGTTACGTGCGAGTATTTGGCTGGTCTATCGAAAACGGATAGGGCGGCGTTTGATGCTTGGGTATTGGGGGGCCATTCGTTGGTGCAGTTGTGGGATGCGTGCGCTGCCGACGACCCACCGTTGACGGTGTCGGTCACGGCGCTCCGTAACCATCTGCGGCACCACGAAAACCTGACATGACCCTTGAAGATCGTTTAGATGACTTGTTGGCGACCCCGGCCGCCGACGACGTCAAATATAAGCCCCGCACCGAATTCGATGGGGTGTCCGGGTTTGTGCAAACCGGGCCACTGAAAGAAGCCCCATCGGATTACGACGCCTTGTTGACATCGTTCGGCTACGACCCGGAGCTGGTGCAGATCGTCGGCCATCCTCGGGTGTCGAAGTGGCAGCAACGCAGCCGGATCCGCGGAACCTCCGACTATGAGACGTCGTGGCTGTCGGCGTTCAAGTTCCAGATTTCCACAAAACAGGCTATTTCCCGAACAGCCGACCTTGAGGCCATCGCCAAAAAGGTGAAGAAAACACCCAAGCCCGGGACTGGGCCGCATTGGCTGGTGTTCCAGGCCGGTGATCTACAGCTCGGGAAGCGCAGCCGCGACGGCTCCACTGAAAAGATCGTGGAACGATATTTCCAGTCCTTGTCCGATACCGTCGATGAGTTCAAGGCTTTGAAGCGGCTCGGCATCGAAGGAATACAGATCAGTATGCCGGGGGATATGTGCGAAGGTAACCAGTCCCAGGCCGGTCGGAACCTGTGGCTGACGCAGGAGACGATCACCGAGCAGGGCCGCATTTTGCGCCGGCTGATGATGGCCACCGTTGAGATGTTCGCCCCACTGGTTGACCAAGTGCTGCTGTCGGTGGTCAACGGCAACCACGACGAAGCACAGAGGCAGCAGAACACCTATCCGGGGGATGGGTGGGCCACCGAATCCGCGATTGCGGTCAGTGACGCCATAGCCTGCAACCCGGCCTCTTTTGGTCACGTGACAGTACAAGTACCTGAGAAGTGGTCCGGGTCGATGACCATCCCCGTCGGGGACACCATCGTCACCGTCGTACATGGGCACCAGTGGCGACCCAACCAAGGCTTCCGGTGGTGGTCCGATCAAGCGATGAACAACCAGCCGCCCGGAGCCGCACAGATTCTTCAGCACGGGCACTATCACAGTTGGCAGATCGAAACCACGGAGCACAAAACCCGGATTCAATCGTCCACGTTCGATTGCGGATCCGACTGGTTCAGGGAACGCCGCGGCGCGGGCAACCGCCGAGGGGCACTTGTATACCTGCTAAACAGTGGTGAGGTTTCGAGGATGAGTGTCATCTGATGATGAAGCACGGAGACGCGGCCTGGGCAGCCATCGGGCTAGCTGTCTTGGTTTACGAATTGTGTGCGCCGCCTGGGCAGCTTTTGTCCGAAGCCGTGGACAAGTACCGCGACGGCCACCCCATCCTCACCAACGGCCTGATCGTGTTCCTGGCCGGCCATCTGCTGAGAATCTGGCCGCGCCCCATCGACCCGCTGCACCAACTAGCCATCAGGACCCGCCGATGCTGAGTCCCAAAGAGCGTCTACGCGACGCGATCCAACGGGTCCTGAACGAAGAGGGCGACGGTTGGATCGTCGGGCAGTTCGTCCTGGCGCTCGGCCTTGAGAAAATGGTTGACGGTGTCATTGAGTCCACGGCGTGGGTGTGGGCGCCGGCCGACCAACCAGACTGGATCACCGACGGGCTCATCCGGGCGGCCTCGGAGTTGCGTGAGGACGCCGACATCGACACCGACTGACTACTTGTACGACTTTTTGTACCAGGGGCTGTGACTGGTTCTATGACTGTAGTTCGGTTGGGGAATATCGTCGATCCACCCCAACAGTTCTTTCTCTCCCGACGTCGTCGCCCCAGGCAAAGAACCGGCGTTGGGCAATTCTTCCAACCAGCCCAACAGTTTCGGCAGGTTGATGCTCGGCCCGAAGACCAGATAAGTGCCGTCCACCGAGTGACACCCCCACTTGTGCGCGAGTTGTAGTCGGCGGCGGGAGTTCACTCTCCCCATGTGGGTGTGCTTCTTGCGGGCCAATCCCTCGGCAACAATCTCTTGGGCCGTCTCTGAGAGTTTGAAGTCGTTGGTGCCGCCCAGGAACACGGCATCGAAGTCATCCCACGGCACCGTGGTGGAGGTGGCCCCGTCCTGGGCTACAAACGCGGCAGGGTAACCCAGTTCCCGGATTTGGGGAAGCCAAGGAACGGATCGCTCCATCGTGGCCGCGTGGTCTCCGACGACATCGGGGGCGGTAGCGAACAGGCACGAACCCGCCGCGTCTTTGTGCTTGTTCAGCCACGCCCACCACCGTTCCTCCTTGAACGTGGATTCGTTGAAGCACCCGTTGTCGGCACACCAAATGACTTCGCCGGGGCGTTTATTGCCCTGTAGGGGCACTTGTTTCGCACGTCCGCGCTGGCAACACATCGCGACGAAATCCGTTCATCGGAACCGCGGTGGACGCGGGTTCGAATCCCGCCGGCTCCACAACTTTGACTTACGTTGTACGTACACGCCCCCACCCGATATGGGTGGGGGCTTTTTTCCGTAGGTAGGAAAGCCCAGCTTGCGTAAGAGTACAGTTTGAGTACATCGCATTTCCGAAAAACCTCTGACCTGCACCTCCGGTAGGAATCGAACCTACGACCCAGGGCTTAGAAGTCTCACCAAGCTAGCCCTTCAAAATCTGTTTTTCCTGCAAAACAGCATTTCAGACCATATGGGGCATTGCAGACTTATGCAGGCTAAAGCAAACCATAGAGTGACACGTAGAGTGACATGGGAAACCTAGGGATTTAGCAAGGGATTAACACCTAGGGATTAAGTCGGGGAGGAAATGTTTATGACTAGACGGACCCGGGGCGACGGAACACTGTTCAAAAGGACCGACGGCTACTGGGTTGGGGGCATCGAACTACCCGCGGGCCCGGACGGTAAACGCCGGCACAAACGCATCGTCCGAAAAAATCGCAACGACGTCATCGCCGCCCTACGTCAACTCAAAGTGAACCTCGACGCCGGAAAAATCACGACGGCCAAAACCACCACACTCACCAAGTGGCTTGACTACTGGGTAGAGGAAATCCTGCCCCACCGGGACATAAAACCGGGCACGTCCTACTCCTACAAGTCAACAATCCGCTTGCACATCAAACCCCACATCGGAGCCAAGCGGCTCGACAAGCTCCATCCATCCGATTTTCGCGGCCTGTATGTCCTGTTGCAGAAAACCGTGTCCGGTCGTGCCGCGCAGAAAGCCGATCAAGTACTTCGCCTGGTCATTAAGGCCGCTGTCCGCGACGGCGTCCTGGCAGCCAACGTCATGGATCGCGTTGACAAACCTGCCCATAACGCCAAGGAGTCGACCGCGTTTTCCGCCGCCACCACCATGCACATCATTGAGACGGCGTTTGCCACCCAAGGCGATATGTGGGGTGTGCGTTGGGCTTTAGGATTTTTTACGGGCTGCCGAGAATCAGAGCTGCTCGGTGCGGAATGGAACCGCGTCAACTTTGACCAGGCGCTCATTGACATTTCGTGGCAGCTACAACGGATGCAGAAACAACACGGGTGCGGGCCTGTCACCGGCAACGGTTATCCCTGCGGGTTGAAAAAGTCTGCCTACTGCCCCAGCTCTTACTGGGAGTTCCCGCCAAGCATGGTGTGGCGGGAATGCGAAAACACCCTCGTCTGGACGGTCCCCAAAACCAAAGCCGGAACGCGCATCGTTCCGTTGATACCACCGGCCCTTGAGCTTCTACGGGCTTTGAAAGCGACCGACGTTAACAATCCGCACGGCCTAGTATTCCATAACCCAAACGGTAAGCCGTTCACTCAGGATCAAGACCAGAAAATGTGGAAGGCGTTGCTTGAAGCGGCCGGCGTCGATCACGTTCCGCAACACACCATCCGGCACTCCACCGCCACCTTGCTGCTGGAGTCCGGGGCCGACACCCACGTCATCCAATCGGTCATAGGGCACACCGAAGTGTCAACCACTCGCGGCTATCAGCACGTCAACTTAGAGTTGGCTCGGCGGGCCTGGGGCAACCTCAGCCAAATCATGCCCGTAAGAAAAATCCTAGAGTGAGTGTGATGTGTTCCTGCTAGGTTTCTAAAAACTTCATTTGTCGCAGCGTGTGAATGATCCGGCTGTGATACGGGGACGACGCCTAGAACCTAGCGGGGGATCGCATGACCGACCAGTTTTTTAAGCTGCTGCACTCCGGGGCCGTCAATGCTGAAAACATCACAGACAAAGATCGCCGCGCCCTGGTCGCCCTCATCAAGGAATCTTTAAACAGCGGGGGGGGGGGGGCAATTCGATGCCCCTGACTTACTCCGGGAATCGTCGTGACAGCTCGTCGAGCAGCTCGTGCATCGCGTACTCCCGCAGCGGCGTCCGCGACTTCGGCAAACGCGCCTTCACCCCGGCTTCGGCCAACGTCAAATAGCCAGCCGCCATCAACGCCTCGACCGGGGGCTGGTCAAACGCCCGGGCAAAAATAACGACACTGTCGGCTTTCGGCTGACCGGGCGCCCCGCGAAGCCAGCGGCCGATGTTCGTTTGCGCCAACCCAGTCTTCGCGGCGACCTCTAGCTGATTCAGTTCACCGACGATCCGGCGAACATAATCTGACCAATCCTCCATGATGCGGAACCTACTATAGCATCCCAATGCTAGAAAACGTCCGTTACCGAACTGTGACCTAAGTTTTTGGGCGTGCCGTGTTGCTAGGAACCATACGTTGCTAATGTGGCCGTCATGCCCGACCATGAATACGCAAGCAGCGGCCTGCTAACGGTTGCAGGAGCAGCCCAATTTTTGAGTACATCTAACCGCCGCGTCTTTGAACTGATCCGAACCGGATCGCTTGCTGCTGTGAGGGATGGCCAGAAGGTCAAGATCTTGGCTTCCGAGCTTGAGCGGTACGTGGCAGACCTTCCCGCCTACGAGCCGGTGGCGGTCTGATGAGTCTTTGGTCGCGCGTGGCAAACCGATTCATCAAACGGATCGTGCCGCCCGTGAATACGGATTGGTTGACTGAATATGAGGCTGCCCACGAATCGTGGGAGCCCTACGAACTCACCGACGCCGCAACCCCCCTTGCGTGTGTGTCGGTGACGCCCGCCGCCCCGGCCAGCGCCAGGGGCGGCGGGCACCTCCACCGCGACGTCGAACTGCTGATGACCGAGGCCGACATCGAGGCCGCGATCGAGTCCTTGGCCAACACCGAGCCGATCGCCGACACCCCGCCGCCACCGCCACCACCCTCCCCGGTCGGCCAGCCCAGCTCCGCGTCACTGCGTCGTCGGCGGGCCGCATGATCGCCACCGCCGTCGCCGAGATTGACACCCTGCGCGCCGAGCTGTACCGCGCCCGGGGCGACGTGGCCGCGTTCGCCTATCTCCTCGAGGACGCCAACACCGAGCTGGCCGCCACGCGCCGCAAGCTCGACCAAGCCGTCGGCGACCTGGCACGCATGACCGCCCGCGCGTACAGCGAGCCGAGCCGATGATCACCGCCGCGTTCCTCGCCGTGCTTGCCTGCACTATCGCCCTCGGCGGCTGGCTGATCGCCCGCGTCAAGCCTGATTTGCCTTTCCAAAGACTCTCCGCGCGCCGTGATCCGGCCGCTGCGGAGACCGGCCCGCGCGCTGAATCCCCCCTCGGCGCGCGGGCCACCTCCAAACCCCCGGCGCCGGCGGAGGAGCCAGCGCAACTGTCACCAACCCCCGACGCCGGGTTCAACAAATAAATGGCCGCCGCGGACGCAACCGCGACGGCCTGTCCACCACGAGAGAGGAAACGCAGTGAACACCTACCAGTCTATCTGGACAGCGGACGAGTTCCGAGCACTCGTCATCGCCTGCCGTGCGGCGGCCGCGCCCGAGTTGCCCACCGCCGCCCCGGTGATCGACATCAAGACCCGCGAGCGTGTCGCGTGAGCGCCATTGAGGAAGTCTTCAACGCTCTCTCCCAACTCTGCGAGGAGAAGGGCAACACCTGGTGGGCGTTAGAAGGCGCGCCGACGTCGTCCCCGTGGACTCGCGAAGAACGCAACGCCTTCCATGTCGCCCACGGCGAGCATCTCGCAGCGATGGAGGCTCTTTACCTCGCGCGCAAGGTTTACAGGATCGCCAACGAGGCCCAGGCGGTGACCGCGTGAAGGCTGAGGACCGCGGCCCGGTCGCTCTGCTCATGGCCACCTCCGCACTCCTGGGCGCCGCCCTGTACTTCTCGGCCCCGGCCAACGCCGACGGCTACCTCAGCGACTCCGAGGCCGACTACGTCAGCCTGTACAGCGATCCGGTCTGCCAGACCATCGACGAGCACCACACCGTGCCCGGCGTCATGGGTGTCGTGGCCGGCGTCGTCGAGCATGGCGGGTTCGCCGACCATGACGCGATCGACGTGATCAACGCCAGCGTCTGGCTCCACTGCCCGCGCAACTGGCCGCTACTTGTGGCGATCGGCAACATCGCGCGCGGCGAGATCTCGGAGAAGGTCGCGTGAGCATCGAGCGCGGCCGCGTGGCCGGGTCACCCCTTATTGACGATATGCGCCAGGCCGCCGACATCATCGAGCGGCTGAACCGACTGCACGGCTACAGAGACCCGCAGACCGGCGAGTGGTCACCCAAGCAACTCCGCGCCGAGGCCGCATACCTTGAGAAGCCGATCGCATGAGGCCGCAAGCGTATTGGGGATTCGGCGCCGGCCTGACCGTCGGCTCGCTGGCCATCGCGATCGCCGCCGCCTTCGGATCCGCTGAGGCTCAACAGCTTCCGGCCTGCGAGACGCCGGTCTACGCGAGCTGGCTGCAGTGAGCACCTACATCGTCCCTTGCGACTCCTGCGGCATCCGCATGATGGTGACCGACCGCCGCCGGCTTCTCTGCGACGAGTGTGTCGGGGAGCAGGCGCAGTCTGACCTTGACCACATCCCGCCGTGGCAGGTGCATGGATGAGCGCGTTCGACGACTTGCCCATCCTGCGGATACCGCCCGGCCCGACCGACGAGGAGATCGCGTTCTGGGGCGACCTCGCATACATGCGGGCGCTGCTCGACGACATCGGCCGCGCCGCTGCGGAATTGCGGGGCGTGACGTGGTGACCGAGTGCAGCAAGGGCTGCGGGCGCAAGGCCACCCG
>Ga0247834_1008455_pt1 | contig 10360 bp, 8 predicted proteins | sample LaCruzMarch2015__8_FD_187118 | JGI IMG/M metagenome (GOLD analysis project Ga0247834, IMG submission 187118) | Freshwater microbial communities from meromictic Lake La Cruz, Castile-La Mancha, Spain - LaCruzMarch2015_12m | ecosystem: Environmental > Aquatic > Freshwater > Lake | place: Spain... | reverse complement strand
TAGGCCTCGGCACTGTCGGGCCGCTGGGCAATGACTTCCTGCATGCGTTCCGCGGCCTCCGCGGTGCGTCCGCGATCGTCCAGGGCCGATGCGTAATTGTGCATCGCTTTCCAGCTCTGCGGGTTCACTTCCAGCGTGGCGGCAAAGAGTTTCACATCTTCCGACCAAAGTGGCAGTCGTTGCACCGTGCAGAAGAGGAGTGCCGTAACCGTGAGCACGGCCAGCACGGTAGCCGGGAGCACCGGAGAGCGAGCCACGATCAGGGACAGAGCCAAAGCCGGTCCGATGAGGGCGAGGTAGGCGTAGCGGTCGGCCACCGTGCTCACCACTTGGAAATTGAACGGCACCAACCCCAAGGTCGGGAGCAGTGCGGCGGCGAAAACAAGGAGGGGCACAAGGTAGATGCGCAGCTGCTTCACGGCGCCGAGCAGCACGGCAAGCGCCACCGGACCCAGCCATACCCACCAAAGCCAACCTGCCGCGAGCACAAGGTCGGGGGAGCGTCCGTAGTCGGCAGCCAGGCCGGATGGCCACAAAGTTTTGGCCAGGTAAAAAGCCAAGGCGTCACCAGCGACCAGCGGGCGCGTCCAGACAGGCACGAGGCCGACGGCGAGCTCTGCCGCCCATTGCGCGCTGCTGGTCAGGACAACCCACAGCATGCCAATGACCAGCCATGGTCCGAGGGAAAAAGCGATTTGCCGTCCCGACCAGCGGAACGGCATGACGGCCAGCACGCCGGCGACGAGCGGGAGAGCAACGCCGGCGGGCTTCGCCGCCAAGGAAGCGAGAAAGAGCAGGGTGGCCGCGGTCCAGCGCGGCGGGCCCGGACGTTCTCCCCCGAAGAGCACAACGAGAGAAGCCAGTCCGAGGCATCCGCCGAGCACATCGCGCAGCCCGGAGATCCAGGCCACGGGTTCGACTTGGAGGGGATGTAGGGCGAAAAACAAGGCGCCAAGAGCGGAGGCCAAATCCAGCCGTTGCCCCGGAGCACCAACGCAGAATTTCCCCGTCACTCGCCGCAGAAGGAGGAAAGCGAGCAGGGCGGAAATTGTGTGCCCGAGCACGTTGGCCCCATGGAACCAAGCAGCATTGAGCGCGCCGGAAGAGACCGGTAAACCGTCCGTCCAGCGCGACAAAGCCGCCAGGCCGGCCCAAGTGGAATAAGTGAGCGGAATGTAAAGTTGCTGCCATGGCCCAGACCAAAAGGCCCCGATGCTGCGCCAGGAAAGCTCGGTAATGTGCGGATTGGCGTGCACGTGGATGTCATCATCCCAAAAGGGGAAAAACGGAAACCGGACGGACGGCAGGAAGACAACCACCGTGACCACGGCGACCAAAAGGCCCCAAGTCCACCACGGCCTGATTTTTCCCACCTCACTCATCCGGTCCTTTCTGGCAGCAAAAGGAGGTAAAATCCATCCTTACAAAGGCTTTGCCACTGCGGCCGAAGCGAGTAGCCCGTGTGCCATCCCGGCCGGTGCGGGACGAGGGATCGTTGCACCGATCCGCTTTTCCGAGGATGGATGGAGGCGAAAATTTCGCTCGTTTTGCCGGGATGGCTGCGCGATATAGCCTTTCTTTATGAACACTTCCCGATTCTTTCCGTTCGTCGCCTTGTTGCTCGCGTCCGGCCTGCTCACCGGTTGCGGCTACAATCGTCTCGTCAGCCTCAAGCAGCAGACCGACAGCAGTTGGGCGGACGTGGAAAATGTTTACCAGCGCCGGGCGGATCTCGTGCCGAATCTGGTCAAAACGGTCGAAGGCGCGGCCAACTTCGAAAAGGAAACGCTAACGCAGGTCATCCAAGCGCGTCAGCAAGTGAACAACATCAAGGTGGATCCGAATTCCCCGCCGGCTACGTCGGAAGCCATGGCGGCATTCCAGCAGACGCAGGACCAACTCTCGTCGGCTCTCTCGCGCTTGCTGGTCACGGTGGAACGTTATCCGGACATCAAAGCCAACGCGAATTTCCGCGATTTGCAGGCGCAACTCGAGGGGACGGAGAACCGCATCACGGTGGAGCGGCGCAAGTTCAACCAATCCGTGCAGCAATACAACACGGCGACCAAGCAGTTCCCCACGGTCATCTATGCAGGGTTTCTCGGGTTCAAGGAACGTCCGTATTTCGCGGCGCGGGCCGGAGCGGATCAGGCGCCGGAGGTGAACTTCAATTTCGGCGGATCTGGGGCGCCGCCGTCTTGAGGGATCAAAGCGGGGACAAAGGCGGGTCGCGTCCCGACTATTCCCACTCGATGCCGGCGGGGGGTTTGGTTGAGACGTCGTAGAGGACGCGGTTGATGCCGGGGACGCGGTTGAGGATGTCCTTGGAGACACGGGCCAGCACCTCCGCCGGCAACGGGACCCAGTCGGCGGTCATGGCGTCAACACTGGTCACGGCACGGAGGCTGACCGCTTCCTCGTAGGTGCGTTCGTCGCCCTTGACTCCGACGGTGCGGACGGGCAGGAGTGCGGTGCCGGCCTGCCAAACTTTGTCATACCACCCGCTGCGCTTCAATTCTCCGATGAAAATGGCATCGGCGGCGCGGCAGATTTCGAGTCGCGCGGGGGTGATTTCGCCCACCACGCGGACAGCCAGTCCAGGGCCAGGGAAGGGATGGCGGTGGAGCATGTCGTGGGGAATGTTGAGGGCGGCGCCGAGTTCGCGGACTTCATCCTTGAACAGTTCGGCCAAGGGTTCGAGGAGGCGTCCTTCGGCCTGTAACTCGAGGATGCGGTCGACGCGGTTGTGATGCGTTTTGATCCGCGAGGCTTTGGATCCGCTGGTCGCACTTTCGATCACATCGGGATAAAGCGTGCCCTGGGCGAGGAGCTCGATCTGCCCGGCATGGCTGAAAAAGACGTCGATGAATTCGTCGCCGATACGGCGGCGTTTTTCTTCCGGATCGGTGATGCCGGCCAGGCGCCCGAGGAATCGGTCGGTCGCATCAACCCGGTCGATGCCGATACCGAGCCGCTGGAATTGCGCGACGACCTCGTTGCCCTCGTCGCGGCGGAGGAGCCCGTTGTCGACAAAGATGGGATGCATGTCGGCGCCGGCCTCCTTGAGGAGCATGGCGAGCACGGTGGAATCGACGCCTCCGGAAACCGCGCAGACCACTCTGCGTCCGGCGATCTGTTCGCGTGTCTCGGCGATGAGCTGTTCTTTGAAGCGGTCCATGGTGAAAGCGGGCGCTTCACCGCAGAGGTCGAGAAAGTTGCGGAGGATTTCCGTGCCGTATTCGGTGTGGCTGACTTCGGGGTGGAATTGGATGCCGAAGAAGCGCTCATTCCAGCGTACGGCCACCGGGGTCCCGCGCGGGTTGACCGCGAGCACTTCGCAGGCGGCCGGCAACTCGGAGACGCTGTCCGAATGGCTCATCCAGATGGTGCTCTGCGCGGGGAGATTCTTGAGCAAGGCATCCGGGCGTTGCACGTCCATGGTGACCGGCCCGTATTCCCGGTCGCCGCAGTGTGCCACCGTACCGCCGAATTTGCGGTTTAGCAGTTGCATGCCGTAACAGACGCCGAGCACGGGGCAGCCGAGTGACTGCAGGCGGTCGAAGTCAATATCGGGGGCTCCGGGATCGTTGACCCTGGCCGGTCCGCCGGAAAGGACAACGGCCGCTGGGCGGTCGAGGTCATCCCAATGTCCCGGCAGGTAAAGCTTGGCGAAGTAACCGAGCCCGCGCAGGCGGCGGACGATGAGTTGGGAGTATTGCGAGCCGTAGTCGATGACGGCGATTTGCGTGCGCATGGAAATCAGGACGAGTGATAGTTGACCGGCTCTTCGGTGATGGTGACGTCGTGCGGATGACTTTCCCGCAAACCGGCGGCGGTGACCTGCATGAAGGTGGCTTTGGCGCGCAATTCTTCGAGGTTCGAAGCGCCCACGTAGCCCATGCCGGCGCGGAGTCCCCCCATGAGATGGAAGACGAGTTCGCCGAGCGTTCCGCGGTAGGGGATGCGGGCCTCGACGCCTTCGGGCACGAATTTGGCGGCACCCTCTTGTCCGTAGCGGTCACGGGAGCCTTTAGCCAAAGCCCCGGCCGATCCCATGCCGCGGTATTCTTTGAAGGTACGGCCCTGCCAGCGGGCGAGTTTGCCGGGACTTTCCTCGGTGCCGGCAAGGAGGGAGCCGAGCATGACCGCGTCTGCTCCGGCCGCAAGGGCTTTGACGATATCACCCGAGTAGCGTATGCCGCCGTCGGCGATGAGCGGGATGCCGCGTTCGCGGCAGACGCGGGAGACCGTGCGGATGGCGGAGAATTGCGGTGTGCCGACGCCCGCGATGACCCGCGTGGTGCAGATCGAGCCGGGGCCGACGCCGACTTTGATCGCGGCGGCACCGGCGGCAATGAGATCCGCTGCTCCCTCCGCGGTGACCACATTGCCGGCGATAACAGGAACGCCGGGCCAGCGACCGGCGCACTTCTCAAGCTGTGCGAGCATGGATTCGGTGTGGCCGGTCGCGGCGTCGATCGCGATAACGTCACAGCCGGCCTCGACCAGAGCATCACCGGCCTCGAGCGCGCGCGGTCCCACGCCGATGGCGGCTCCGACACGGAGGCGTCCTTCGGCATCCTTGCTGGCTTGTCCATGCTGCATGGTTTTGACGATATCCGAAGCAGTCATCAGGCCGACGAGGCGACCGTCCGTGTCGAGGAGCGGCAGTTTTTCGATACGGTTGCGGTGGAGGATGGTTTTGGCTTCCGCTTGGGTGCAGCCGGGGGAGGCGGTGACCAGGCGTTCGCGCGGGGTCATGACATCGCGCACCAGAATGTTTTCGTCCTCCTCGACCCAGATGTCGCGGCGGGTCACCACGCCGAGCACGAGATTCTGCCCATCGACCACGGGAAAACCTTCGATGCCGGTCTCGCGCATGCGTCGGCGGAGTTGGCCGAGGGTGGTCTCGGGGGGGACGGTTTCGGGATGGGTGATGACGATGTTCTCGGCGCGTTTGACCCGGCGGACCATGGCGACCTGTTTTTCCAGCGGGCAGTTGCGGTGGATGATGCCGAGGCCACCTTCGCGGGCGAGGGCCATGGCCAGGCGCTCTTCGGAGACGGTGTCCATGGCGGCGGAGACCACGGGGATAGCGAGGCGGATGTCACGGGTCAGATGGGTGGCCAGTCCGGCCTGTGCGGGCAGCACGCCGCTGCGTCCCGGCACGATGGTGACGTCGTCGAAGCTCAGGCCGATGGGAAGTTGTTCATTCATTGATCATGGTCCGGAAAGCGTCCGGCAGCGCGGTTGATGGTGCGACGAAATTCATCGGCTGCCCGCGCGATGTGCGCGGGGCCGTCCGCCGGGTAAAGAATGGAGCGCGAGGCGTTGACCAACCATGGCGCTTGTCGCGTGCCGAGTCCGGCCAAGGCAGCCGCATCACCGCCTTGCGCCCCGAGTCCGGGAACAAGCAGTGGAATATCGGGTAATGCGGCGAAGTCGGCCGCATTCTGGTGGGTGAGCCCCATCACGGCACCGAGGGTGGCCGGGCCGAGCGAGGTTTCTCCGCATAGATCGACGAAGACGCGCCAGAGAGGACGGTCGCCGAGGTCCCGGGCGAGGAAGTCGGATGATCCCGGGTTGGAGGTGAGCCCGAGCAGATAGGCTCCCTTGGTTTCGTCGGCGAGGAACGGGCGCAGCGAGTCGCGTCCGAGCAGGGCATTGAGGGTGACCGCGTCGGCGCGCATGACTTCAAAGTAGGCGCGGGCATACATGGCCTGCGTGTCGGGAATATCGGAGCGCTTGGCGTCGAGAATGACCGGAATCCCCGAGGGAACCATGTCGCGCAGACCTTCGACCAAGCGGTAGCCGTCCGAGCCCATGGCTTCGAAGAAAGCGATGTTGGGTTTGTAGGCGGCGGCATAGGCCGCGGTCTCGCCGATGACGCGCCGAAGGAAGTCGGCGACCGAACCGTCAATTTTTCCCGGCAGCGGATCCAGCCCGACGCAAAGATGCGAGCGGCGTGTCTCGATGGATTGCCCCAGCAGTTGGCGATAAGTCATGGCTGTTTCCTCCCGAGTAAAAGTTCGGCGCCGAGTACCACCTGCACCACGGCTCCCGGAAGGGTTTGGCCGAGGAAGGGTGTATTGCGGCTTTTTGACTCCATGGTATCGGCCGAAAAGTGGGTGGACGCCTCCGGGTCGAACAGGATGAAATCGGCGGGCAGACCTTCCCGGAAATCCGCAACCTCGAGGCCGAGGATGCGGCGGGGTTCGCGGGAGAAGGCGCGGACGAGAATGTCCCACGGCAGCTTGCCGGTCCGGACCAACCGGCTGAAGAGCGAGGGGAGGGCGGTTTCCAATCCGGTGATACCGAACGGGGCGGAAGCAAAATCGAGATTTTTCTCGAACTCGGTGTGCGGGGCGTGGTCGGTGGCGAGGACGTCGATCGATCCGTCGAGCAACCCTTCGAGAAGTGCCGCGTTGTCTTCCACGGTGCGGAGCGGTGGGTTCATCTTGAAATTGGTGTCATAGTCCGTGATGTCATCCTCGCTGAGCAGGAGGTGATGAGGGCTGACTTCGCAGGTCACGCGAACGCCGTCCGCTTTGGCCCGCCGGATGATGTCGAGCCCGCGTGCGGTCGAGACATGCTGGATATGGATGCGTCCGCCCGCCAGGCGGGCCAGTTGCAGGTCGCGGGCGATGCTGATTTCCTCGCTGCAAGCGGGGATGCCGGGCAGACCGAGCCGGTAGGAACGGGCACCCTCGTTCATCGCGCCGCCGCGGCTCAGTTCGGGAACTTCGCAATGGCAGGCCACGAGCAGGTCGAAGTGGCGGGCGTATTCGAGGGCGCGGCGGAAAAGGTAGGCGTCGGCCACCGGGTCGCCGTCATCGGTGATCATGACGGCCCCCTGTTGTTGCATGTCGGCGATGTCGGCCAGTTGCTGGCCGGCGCGGCCCTTGGTGATACAGCCGGAGGTCCAGACCGGAACGGGCGACTGCTCGCGGGCGAGGGTGCGGACGTAGCGGACGAGTCCGCCGCTGTCGATCGGCGGGTCGGTATTGGGCATGGCGACGATGCCGGTGAAACCGCCGCGCGCAGCGGCCCGTCCCCCGCTCCCGATCGTTTCTTCATCCTCGCGTCCGGGCTCGCGCAAATGCACGTGCATGTCGAAGAGTCCGGGTAGGAGAATTTTTCCGGTGCAGTCGACAGCTTCGACCCCGGCGGCGGGCTTGATTTCCGGTGCAGCGCGCTCGATTTTGCCGTCGGCGCCCACGAGGACGTCGAGTCGCCGTGGCGCGGCGTGGTCGGCATCGACGGCGAGTCCGCCGTGGAACAAGCGTGGCGTGCTCACGAGGCAAACTCCTCTTTTTCGTCGGGCAACGGAGTCACGGCGGGCTGCAGCCAATAGAGCACGGCCATGCGGGCAGCGATGCCGTTTTCCACTTGGCGGTTGATCAGGCAATGCTCGTAGGTGAGCACTTCGTCGACCAGTTCGACGCCGCGGTTGACCGGACCGGGATGCATGATGCGGATACCGCGGCGGCGGCATTCGAGGAAGCGCTCGCGGGTCAGGCCGAAGACATGGTGGTATTCGCGCAGGCTGGGGAAGAAGTGGGCGGCTTGCCGTTCGCGCTGCAGGCGGAGGAGGTAAACAAAATCGGGCGACCACTCGAGGGCCTCGTCAAAGGTGCTGAAGGCCTGCATGTAGTCGGGGCGGCCGGAGGGGATGAGAGTTGTCGGGGCGAAGATCCCGACGTCCATGTCCAGTTTGCGCGCCACTGTGCTGACCGAACGGAAGACGCGCGAGTGCAGCAGGTCGCCGACAAGCAGAATGCGACGTCCGTCCAGTTCACCCACGGCCTCGCGCATGGTGAAAGCGTCGAGCAGGGCCTGGGTGGGATGCGCGTGGTTGCCGTCGCCGGCGTTGATCACGGCGGCCGGGGTATGGCGTGCGATGAAGGCGGGCACGCCGGCCGCGGCGTGGCGCACGACCATGTAATCGACCTTCATCGACTGCATGGTATCGACCGTGTCGAGGATGGACTCGCCTTTGGTCACGCTCGACTGGGTGATGGCCAGATTGGTCACGTCGGCCGAAAGGCGTTTGGCCGCGATTTCGAAGGAGGCGCGGGTGCGGGTGGAAGGTTCGAAAAAAAGGTTGAGCACCGTCTTGCCGCGCAGGGCGGGGACTTTTTTGACCGAACGGTCGAAGAGGTCTTTGAAGGGGCGGGCGGTGTCGAGAAGGAAGACAATCTCCTCGCGGGTGAGGCTCTCGATATCGAGGAGGTCCTTGCGCCGGGCTGGTGGGGCCGTCGTGCTCATGGTTGCGGTGCGGAGCGGGTGAGGAAAACGCCCTCGCGTCCGTCGGTTTCGGTGAAGCAAACGCGCACATGGTCGTGACGCGCGGTGGACATCGATTGTCCGAGGTAATCGGGCGCGATGGGCAACTCGCGGTGTCCGCGGTCGACAAGGACGGCAAGCTCGATGCGGGCGGGGCGGCCGTAGTCGACGAGTTCGTCGAGTGCGGCGCGGATCGTGCGTCCGGTGAAAAGGACATCGTCAAAGAGGATGATGTGGGCGCCTTCAACCGGGAAGGGGAGGTCGGAGCCGCGGATGGAGGGGATGGTTCCGAGGTTGTCGAGGTCGTCGCGGTAGAGGGCGATATCGAGGGTGCCGAACGCGGTGTCGCGTCCGCGGGCGCGGAGGATGTCATAGACGCGACGGCAGAGGACGGCACCGCGGGTATGGATTCCAACGAGGGCCAGGGGACGATCGGGATGCGCCTCGACGATTTGCGCCGCGATGCGCTCGATTTTGTGGCGGATATCGGGCGCCGCGAGCAGGGATGTTTCGCCGGTCTCGCTCATGGCAGGAACGATGCGCGGCGTCGGTCGTCGGAGAAGCTGTGCATAGTCGGGTGGCGGTGGGTTCGTTTGCCGGCCAACCGTGCGGGGGTCTCTTGGAGGCGCCGGCGCGGTTGGCCGGCGGGTGGACCGGGCCGCCGTTGAGGGTTGGCGGCGCGACCTCCGCGTCCACCCATAGAGAGAAGATTGAGGTCTTCCCGTAGAGACTCCCGGTCCGATCACCGGAATTATATGAGTGCGATGTTCGCTCCCCAACGATCGGCGGGTGGGGGAGGAAAAAAAAGAAAAAACCGTCCCGGTCGCGGGTGCTTGCATCGGACGCGCGGATATTCGATTGCTGGCGGGTGGTGCTTTACCGGTTTTTGCGTCCGTTTTTCTTTCTCCTGCCTCCCGAGGTGGCCCATGGACTGGCTTTGGCTGGCCTGGAAGCGGCATGGCGGACGGGGCTTTTGCCTGCCCCGCGGGGCGGAACACCGGTCGAGGTGATGGGTTTGCGGTTCCCCAATCGGGTGGGTTTGGCGGCGGGGATGGACAAGGATGCGCGCCATGTCGGGGCCTGGGGGGCGCTGGGGTTTGGCTTTGTCGAAGTCGGCACGGTGACTCCGCGCCCGCAATCGGGCAATCCCCGCCCGCGCCTCTTCCGGTTACCGGCGGCGGATGCCTTGATCAATCGCATGGGGTTCAACAACGAAGGTGCGGCGGCGGCGGCGGCCCGATTGGCACGGCGCCGCTGGGCGGGCGTGGTCGGCGTCAACATCGGCAAGAATGCGACCACGCCTCCGGACGGCGCGGTCGAGGATTTTCGTCAGGCCATGCGGATGGTTTACGGCGTGGCGGACTACATTGCGGTCAATGTTTCTTCGCCCAACACGGTCGGCTTGCGGGATTGGCAGGCTGCGGCGGCGCTCGATGAATTGCTCGCGGCTTTGGTCGCGGAGCGGGAGCGATTGGCTGCGGAGCATGGCAAAGTGGTTCCCTTGGCTTTGAAGTTGGCGCCCGATTTGGGGGCGGAGGATCTGGCCGCTGCGGCGGCGACCGTGGCGCGCCATCCGGTGGCCGCAGTCATTGCGACCAACACAACGATCGAGCGCTCCGCAGTAGCCGGTTTGCCGCACGGGCAAGAAAAGGGCGGGCTGAGCGGCGCGCCGCTGCGGAAGCAATCCACCCACATGGTGGAGGCCTTGCGGCAATTGCTCCCGGCTTCGGTCGCGATCATCGGGGTGGGAGGAATTTTTAGTGCGGCGGACGCCCGGGAAAAGATCCGGGCCGGGGCCGACTTGGTGCAAATTTACACCGGGTTGGTTTACCGCGGGCCGGGTTTGGTTCGCGAACTCGCGGCCGGACTGGCAGATTAACCGGACAATTATGGGCAGGACTTTTGACCGGACAACGCGTTGGCTTGCCAGTCTTCTCTTTGCTGCGCTCGCGGCGTCCGTTCCGGCCGCTCCGCTGCTACCGGCGGCGCCGGACGATTATGTGCTCGACGATGCGGGGGTGCTCAGTAGCGCGCAGAGTTCGGTGCTGGCGTATGATTTGAAGCAGTTCGAGCG
>Ga0247834_1008453_pt1 | contig 10364 bp, 9 predicted proteins | sample LaCruzMarch2015__8_FD_187118 | JGI IMG/M metagenome (GOLD analysis project Ga0247834, IMG submission 187118) | Freshwater microbial communities from meromictic Lake La Cruz, Castile-La Mancha, Spain - LaCruzMarch2015_12m | ecosystem: Environmental > Aquatic > Freshwater > Lake | place: Spain... | reverse complement strand
CTCTGCCTGGGCTGCCTGGGCACCTACGTCCTCGTGGCCGCCTGGTGCGGTGTCGTGTGGCTGCGGACCCGGGATACGGGCTTCCAGGAGGCCCCTCGCGGCCTGGCCATGGCTGGCGCGGTCGCTGCGGTCTCGTTTGCCATCGTGCTCTACCCCGGACTCCAGACCCCCCACGCCGCCCAGAAGCTGGAGCTGCCGACGGCTTCAACGGCGTCGCCGACGCCGACGCCTTCGACCCCGGCCACGGCGACGCCGGCCGCCAAGACCACCGACATGTTCGTGGGCCCGGCCACGGGTGATCCCGCCCGCGACGAGCTGTTGGAGCGCTTTGTCGCCACCCTCGATCCCCAGGCCCTGCAGGCCATGAGCGACCTCCTGCGCGACTACCGCGAGGCCAAGGTGGTGTCGTTCCCGGCCGCCCGCTCCTTCAGCTTCGGCGACAAGAACGCGCCCCTGAAGCTCACAGATTGGACCGACCCCCTCTGTCCCCACTGCGCCATGCTCCACGAGACCATGAAGGAAATCGGCAAGAGCGTGCCCCCGGGTCTCTTTGCCGTCGACAGCCGCCATTTCCCCCTCGACGGCTTCTGCAACGCGGGCGTCCAGCGCAAGAGCGAAGACGGCGCCCGCTGCATCGGGGCCAAGGTCCAGATTTGCATGGAGGGCGATGCCAAGGCTTTCGAGGCCTCCAGCGCCTTGTTCGCCGCCCGCCCCCAGACCGTCGAGGCCGTCTACGAAGCCATGAAGCCCTTCCGCGATCGCAAGAAGCTCGAAGCCTGCGTCGCCAGCAAGGAGACCGAGGCCAAGCTCCAGTCCGACATCAAGACGGGCCTCGACATGCAGATTGAGGGCACGCCACTGCTGCTGATGAACGGCAAGGAGGCCCGTCCCTTCGGTCCCCTCGTCTACGCGTTGATCCTCACCGGCGGCGTCGATCGCCACCCGGCCTTCAAGGTGCTCCCGCCCCCCCGGGCGCCCCAGGTCGAGAACCACGACGGCCACGCCCACTGACGTCGGACGCCGTGCCGCCACGAAAAAGCCCACACCTCGTGTGGGCTTTTTTGTGTCCATGTCGCAGCGATGAACCCTGCTGACGTCATGAGCCGCCGCTCAGTCAGCGACGACGGCGCCGATGACGACGGTGTGGCCCATGACGAGGGTGCTGGCCCCGAGGCGGGCCAACTCGCCGGCGACGGCGGCCCCCACCACGGGGACGTCGGGGCCAAAGCGCGACAGCACCCGGGTCACGTCCCACAGGGGCGCCCCGAGGAGGGTCGCGTCCCGGGCCGACGACGAGAACACCACAAAGAGGGAAGGCTTGCGGCCCCCCAGGGCGCTCTCGAGGGCGGCGAGGGCTTCTTCGAGGTCGTCGCGGGCGGCGCTCTGATCGCGCAACGAGAAGGCGACCTCGGCGCCGATCTTTGCCTGGTCAGACACAGCGACGCTGCCCGTGCGGGGGTCGATGCCGGTGACGCTGCGGAGCACCGACGTCTCGTCGTCCTCGACGCCAAACGACGCGAACAGGCTGCCACCGAGACGACCGAGCTGCTGTTTGAGTTGGCCGGGCAGGTCCGTCATCAGCTGTTCGAGGGCGGGGCGGCCGTCGAGCTCCCGGATCACGTTTTGCTGGGCGGAGGTCACGATGCGCACGGGGCCCAACTGCTTGGCGGCCTGGGCCACAGCGGTCACAAAGCGGACGCCCCGCATGTTGAGGGCCGTGATGCCCGGACGCAGATGCTGCCGTCGGTGGGCGATGGCGCCGACGACGTCGCCACCGGCTTCGTCGATGGCGGCCAGCACGTCGAGGCCGCCGGGGCCACTGGCGGGAGAAATGCTCAGGAAGCGCGCCGTGGCCGGCAAGCCGTCGGCAAGGAGGTTGGCGGCCATGGGCATGCCGTGTTGGTCCCACAGGGTGTGGCGCAGCTCGCTGTCGACGTCGTCGAGGACGGCGACCACCAGGGCAGGTCTTTTTTCGGGGACCCGCTGATCGTGAAACACGCTGGGCCCGACCCACGTGATGTAGGGCATGGGTGCCAGCAGATCACCGAGGGCGTCGTGCATGGCCTTGCCCTCGTTGGCGAGGCGGGCCCCCACAAAGCAGAGGGCAGCGCCGCTGTGGGCCCGGCCGGTGGCCGCCGGGGCGCCCAGAACGCGCAACCGAACCGCCACATCGAGGACGGCCTCGGCAGGGTTCGTGGACAGGGAACTGGCAACCCAGGCGCGCATCGGTGCCGTCGGGTAGCAGGTTCGCTGGCGAGTGTCTGTCTGCTGACGCCGACGCCCGAGTCAGGCGCAGGGCTCAGCGGGACCCGAGGAAGCCCGCCCGCTCCAACAGGTCCTCGTCGACGCCACCCGCGCCGCCGCTGGCAGCGCCACCGGTGTGTGGGGCCATGAGGCGTTTGACGTATTTGCCGATCACGTCGCTCTCGAGGTTGACGGCGTCACCGACCTGCAGATCGAGGAGGTGGGTCTTTGTCAGTGTATGTGGGATGAGCCAGACCTCGAAGCCGCCGCCGTCGACGCCGTTGATGGTCAGGCTGACGCCGTCGATGGTGATGCTCCCCTTGGGGATGCACAGCTCGAGGACCGCCGCTGGCGCCGCAAACGACAGAAACAGGGTGTCTCCCTGGGGCCGACGCTCCCGCAAGGTGCCGACGCCGTCGACGTGGCCGGCCACGATGTGGCCACCCAGGCGATCCCCCAGCCGCAACGCCCGCTCGAGGTGGACCCGGCGACCCGGGCGAACGACACCCCGAAAGGCCGTGACGCGCAGGGTTTCTGGTCCGGCGTCAAACGACACCCGGGTCTTGTGACCGTGCTCGAGGGCCACCACCGTCAAACACACCCCGTCGACGGCGATGGAGTCGCCGATGTGGGTGTCGTGGAGATCAAGGCTGGTGGCGACGACGATGCGCTCGCCGGCGCTGGTGGAGGACACGCGTTCGACGGTGCCCGTGTCTTCGACAAGGCCGGTGAACATGGCGACTCCCGGGAGGACGCGTCGCCCATGACGTCGTCCGGTTGATGGTGGGTCGGGGGGGATTCGAACCCCCGACCAACGGATTAAAAGTCCGCTGCTCTACCAACTGAGCTACCGACCCACACAAGCACCGACGTAGATTTCGTCGTCGTCGCTGTCAACCCGCCCATTGCAACACTCTGCGGGCCTCCCGGGGCGGTTGTGGTCCGCCCGCCGCTTCCCTACGACCTCGGCATGTCCATGGCCATCCTGGTCGGTGCCCTTGGGGCCTACACCGCCTCCACCGTGCTCTTTCTGGCCCACCTGCTGCTGCTGCCGCGGGGCCCGAAGGCGACGTCGTTGGCGCCCTGGGGGCTGCGCGCCCTGGTGGCGGGCATCGTGCTTCACATGGCGGGCAAGGGGGTCCGCGCCGTCGCCGTCGGCACCCTGCCGTTCACCGACGGTCAGGAGGCCTTGTCGGGCCTGGCCCTCGTCATCGCCGTGCTGTTTGTCTGGGCCGCCTGGCGCTATCGCGTGCCGGTGCTCGGGGCATTTGCGACGCCGCTGGTGGTCGTCACCCTGGCGGCCTCCCTGGCGTTCACGTCGGGGGGAGGCGTGGTGCCCGATGCCCTGCGCTCGGCGTGGTTCCCGATCCATCTGGTGCTGGCGTTGTCGGCCAACGCCTGCTTCGGCGTCGCCGGCATCGCGGCCGCCGCCTTCTTGTTTCAAGAGGGCCAGCTCAAGAAGAAGCGCCTGGGTGGGGCCTTCAAGCTGCTGCCGCCCTTGCCCGTCCTCGAGGAGATCGCCCACCGCTTCATCATGACGGGCTTCTTGCTGCTCACCCTGGCCATCGTCGCCGGCAGCTTCTTCGCCAAGCAGATGTGGGGCGCCTGGTGGTCGTGGGACCCCAAGCAGTGCTGGACCTTGCTGACCTGGCTCGTCTTCGCCGGCATCTTGCACGCCCGCATCACCATTGGCTGGCGTGGTCGTCGTGCGGCCTGGGCCACCGTCGTCGCCGTCTTCTTCGTCATCGTTGCCATGGTCGGCCTCAATGCCCTGGTCCCCACCCGCCACGGCGGTGACTTCGACGGGCAGAAGAACCAGCCCGGCCTGCGCGCGACTGCCGACGACGTGGCGGTCGAGGCGGCACCATGAGCCGACAGTTCAGCTGCGTCGGCCTCAACCACAAAAGCGCCCCCGTTGAATTGCGGGAGCAGGTGGCGTTCTCCGCCGAGGCCCTCACCCGGGCCTTGCCTGAACTCCTCGGCAAAGACGGCGTCGACGAAGCCGTCATCGTTTCCACCTGCAACCGCGTCGAGGTCTACGTCGGCGGCGACGTCGACCGCGCCCCCGCCGCCGTGCGCACCTTCCTGCACGAGTACTTCGGCATCAAGGACGGCGCCCTCGACGACCACCTCGTGCACCGCAGCGACGACGACGCCTTGCAGCACCTCTTCCGGGTGGCCTCGGCCCTCGACGCCGTCGTCGTCGGCGAACCCCAGATCCTCGGCCAGGTGAAAGAAGCGTTTTTCCACGCCGTCTCCGCCAGCGCCACGGGCCCTGTCACCACCCGCGCCTTCCATCGGGCCTTCACCACCGCCAAAAGGGTCCGCACCGAAACCCGGGTGGCCGCCGCCGCCGCCAACGTCGCCTCCGCCGGCGTCGACCTCGCCAGCTCCATCTTTGGCGACCTCGCCGGCATCGCCTGCGTCCTCGTGGGCGCCGGCGACATGGGTGAACTGGGCGCCCGCCATTTCGCCCGGGCTGGAGCCCGCCTGACCATCGCCAACCGGTCCCTCGAGCGGGCCACCCGCCTGGCCGAAGAGGTCGGCGGCAGCGCCAGCACCATCGACGCCTTGCCGCGGTTGCTCGTCGAGGCCGACGTGGTGTTGGTGTCGACGGGAGCGCCGACTTTCATCATCACGGCCGACATGGTGAAGGCGGTGCTGAAGGCCCGTCGCTACCGGCCCCTGCTCATCGTCGACATCTCGGTCCCGAGAAACGCCGACCCGAAGATCGCCGAACTGGAGAGCTGCTACGTCTACGACGTCGACGACCTCGCCAGCGTCGTCGACGACAACCTCAGCAAGCGCGCCGACGAGGCCAAGAAGGCCGAGACCATCGTCGCCGCCGAGGTCGAACGGGCTCGCAAGGCCCGCGCCACCGAGAGGGCCGTCCCCATCATCAAGGCCCTGCGGGAACGGGCGTCGACCATCGCCCAGGCCGAGGCCGACAAGACCCTCGCCGTGTTCGGCGACGCCGTCACCGACCGTCAGCGCAAGAGTGTGCAGGCCATGGCCAACGCCATCGTCAGCAAGCTCCTCCATGAGCCCATGGCCCGCCTGCGGAGCGCCGCCTCCGCCGACGCCGACGAGGCCAGCGCCGAATTCCTGGCCACCGCTGCCGCCCTGTTTGGTCTGCTCGACACCGACCCGGAAAGCACCGCCTCCGCCGCCGCCGACGCCCTCGCCGCCGCCGCCGAGGCCGAGGACGCCGCCAGCGCCGTCGACGACGAGGAAGCCGCCTGAGCCTGGTGTGACACTTACCGATACCCGCCGACACGACCCGACACGACCCCATACGACCCCATACGAACCGACATCCACCCACCGAGTGACCCCATGACCACGACGCTGCGCATCGGCACCCGCAAGAGCCCCCTCGCCATGTGGCAGGCCGAGCACATCCAGGCCCGCCTGCAGGCGGCCCATGTGGACCTCATCGTCGAGCTGGTGGGCATCGAGACCAAGGGCGACAAGATCCTCGACGTGGCCCTGGCCAAGGTCGGCGGCAAGGGCCTGTTCGTGAAGGAACTCGAGACGGCCCTGTTGGCTGGCGAGGTGGACCTCTGCGTTCACAGCACCAAGGACGTCCCCGCCGAGCTGCCCGACGGCACCGCCATCGTGGCGTTTCCACCCCGGGCAGACCCCCGCGACTGCTTCGCCAGCCCCGACTTCACGGGCGGCCGGGGCGGTGTGTCGTCGTTGCCCCGGGGCGCCCGGGTGGGCACCTCGTCGCTGCGGCGCCAGGCCCAGCTCCTCATGCGCCGCCCCGACCTCGTGATTGTCCCCGTGCGCGGCAACGTCGCCACCCGCCTGCGCAAAGTGGCCGAGCAGAACCTGTCCTGCGTGGTCCTCGCCTGCGCCGGCCTCGATCGCCTGGCCCACGGCGACGTCATCACCCACCGCTTCGACATCGACGAGATGCTCCCCGCCGCCGGGCAGGGGGTCCTCGCCATCCAGGCCCGCAGCGACGACGAACGGGTGCTGAAAATGCTGTCGTTCCTCGACGACCGCACCACCCGCATCACCACCCTCGCCGAGCGGGCGTTTCTCCGTGGCCTCGGGGGCGGCTGTCAGGTGCCCATCGCGGCCCACGCCGTCATCGTCACCGAAAACGACGGCGACAAGGTGCTGCTGCGCGCCCTGGTGGCCCGCCCCGATGGCCGCGTGGTCATTGGCGCCACCGCCGAAGGCCCCGTGACCGACGCCGACGCCATCGGCAGCGCCCTCGCCGACGACGTCCGCAGCCGCGGCGGCGATCGCCTGCTCCAAGAGCTTGAGCCCCTGGCGTGAGTGGCGGGCCACTGCATGGCTTGACCGTGATCGTGGCCCGCGACGAGGCCCCCGCCGACGACATGTCCCGGGCCATCCTCACCGCCGGTGGCACCGTCGTTCCCCTGCCATTGATGGTGGTGGAGCCCCCCGTCGACGACGGCCCCCTGCGGGCGGCCCTCGCTGGCCTTCATCGTTGGGAGGTCATCGCCTTCACCTCCCGCCACGGGGTCCGGGCGGTGGCCTCCATGTGCCCGCCGCCGCCGGGGGTCACCATCGCGGCCGTTGGCCAGGCCACCGCCGCCGAACTGGGCCGCCATGGCTGGCCCGCTGACGTCGTCGGCGACCACGGCGGCGCCGCCCTCGCCACAGCCCTCACCGATGCCATGCCGGTGCAGGGCCGCCGGGTGTTGCTGCCCTCGGCCGACGGCGGCCACGACGGCCTCTGCGAGGCCCTCATCGCGGCCGGCGCCATCGTCGACGTCGTCACCGCCTACCGATCCGTGCCCCGCGATCCCGCCTCGGTCCAGGCCGCCGTCGCCGCCGCCATCCGCGCCCCCCGGCCCCTGGCCCTGCTCGTGACCAGCCCCAGGCGGGTGGACGCCTTCGTCGACGCCCTCCTGTGCACCTGGTCGTCGGTGCCCAATGACCTCGCCATCGTCGCCGTCGGCGCCACCACCGCCGCCGCCATCAGCGCCCGGGGCCTGCCGGTGGCGGCCCAGGCCACAAGCCCCGCCCCGGGCCCCGTTTGCGCCGCCCTGGCAACGCGGCACACTCCCCCGTGATGCGCCACCCCTTGCACCTCGCCGTTTCCCTCGTCGTCGTCCCCGTCGCCTGCGCTGTCGGTGCCGTCGGCTGCGTGGCGGGTCCCGCGGGCCCATCCGCCGACGAGGGCGCCGCCCACCTCGGCCTCGTCGAGGGCCGCACCCTCACCTACGACTCCAGCACGGGCGCCACCGAGACCCACGAGTTCAAGGCCTCCGACCTGCAGGTCCTCGGCGGGCTGACGGTGGGCCTTCTGGCCAAGGAGAACGGCTTCGCCAAGGAGTCCCGCTCCCTCACCTTCGCCGTCGACGTCGAACAGGCCTCACTGGCCCGCTTCTTCAGCTGCCTCAACGAGTGCGCCACCGTCGACGCCCCCATCGCGTTCATCGGCTGGCCCCTCGAAGAAGGCGCCCGCGTCGAGGGCGAAGCCACCGTCACTGAGAGCCGCGACGGCGTGGTTGTGCAGACCCGCACCGAGCGCCACGCCACCACCATCGGGCCCCAGGCCGACGTCACCGTCCCCGCCGGCACCTTCAGCGCCTTCGTCGTCAGCTGGGCCAAGACCATCGTCGACGCCGCCGGCGCCGAGACCACCGAGACGGCCGTTTTGCAGTGGGCCCCCGACGTCGGCGTCGTCCGCCACGAGACCTTCGACGGCGTCACCCTCGAACTGCAGACTGCCCCCTGACCGCCAGTCTGTGACGCAGCACACGGGCTGACGTCGACGTTCCACGCGCGGTTCCACGCGCGGATCCAGGCATCGTTCCAGGCATCGTTCCACGCGCCGTTTCGTTCGGAACGCGCCAGGCGGCGCGGTCGGCGTCGTCGTGGCGTTGGGCTGCGCCGCTGCGTTTGGCACGGCGCTGTCAATGGCCCCCGTCGAAGGAGGCCACATGAAACACACTGTCTTTGGCGCTGCGCTCATCCTGACGCTCGCCGCCTGTCCATCACCCACCGGCAACGCCCGCTGCGAGAGCAACGCCGAATGCCTTGAGGGCGAGCTCTGCAGCGCCGACGGCACCTGCCGCGCGCCCGCCGTCGCTGGCGAAGGCGAAGGCGAAGGCGAGGGCGAGGGCGAAGGCGAAGGCGAAGGCGAAGGCGAAGGCGAAGGCGAAGGCGAAGGCGAAGTCCCCGTCGTCGACCTCACCCCCCGCATCACGCGTCAGTCCATCGGCGCCAGCAACGCCACCGCCTCGGGCGATGTCTTTCTGACGTCGTCGCGCCTCTCGGCGGTCCAGCCCGTCCCCATGAGCGGTGCGACCTTCGTCGTCACCGCCCACTGATCGCGTCGACACCCCACGCACCACCGACACAACACCGTCACCCATCTCTGCAGGAGTTCCCCGTGAAGTTCCCCGTGAAGTTTCCCGTCCTCGCCAGCGCCCTCAGCCTCCTCGTCGCCGGCACCGCCGGGGCCGTCCCTGACGTCGTCAGCTATGCTGCCCGGGTCGAAAACGATGCCGGCGCCTTCAGCGGCACCGTGTCGGCCACCTTCCAGCTCTTCGCGGCCCGCACCGGGGGCACCGAGCTGTGGAGCGAGAACGCGGCCTCCATCGTCGTCATCGGCGGCGACATGGTCCACGACCTCGGCAGTGTCGAGCCCCTCGACGACGCCATCATCGCTCGCGATGACTTGTTCTTGCAGGTCACCATGAACGGCGACGTCCTTGAGCCCCGGGCCGCGCTGCGCAGCGTGCCCTTTGCCCTGCGGGCCAAGAATGCCCAGCAGGCCGCCCGCGCTGTCGCCGCCGACAGCGCCGATCGCCTCGGTGGTCAGTTGCCGGCGTCGTTCCAGTTCACCGCGGGGGCCAATGGTGGCCTGGCGTTGGCGGGCACCGCCTTCAGCATCGCGCCAAACGGCGTCACCGCTGACCGCATCGCGGCCGCCGCCGTGTCGTTGGCCAAGCTGGCCGCGAACAGTGTTGACGCCAGCAAGCTCCTCGACGGGGCCGTGACCCTCGCCAAGCTCGCGGCCAACAGCGTCGACGGCAGCAAGCTCGTCGACAGCGCCGTGACCCTTGCCAAGCTGGCGCCCAACAGCGTCGACGGCAGCAAGATCGTTGATGGCTCCGTGGCCAATGCCGACATTCAGGGCGGCGCGATTACGTCGGTCAAGATCGCGACGGGCGCCGTCGGAACGACGCAGATTCTCGATGGTGCCGTCAGCAACGCCGACCTCGGTACGGGCGTCGTCAGCGAAACCAAGATCCTCAACGAAGCCGTGACGTCTGCCAAGCTCCGCAACGGTGTGAATCTTCTGTCGCTGCCCAGCGAGTGCGGTCAGGGCCTCACCGACAGCACCAGTTGCCGAACCATCATGTGCGGTGTCGACGTGGTTCGTGACGTCTTCAATGTCATCACCACCGTCCGCCCCCTGTTTCGGGACTGCAGAAGCGTCTGCTCCGCGACGGCTCCCCAGACATGCACTGTCTCACCCACAGTCCGGGGGGTGATGGTCGGGCTCTGAAAGATCCCCGGAACGCGTCGCCCGTTACAGCCCTCAGCCCCACCCGCCGGAGTCGGCGTATGGTGGGGCTGAGGGCTTCTCAATGCGCATCCGCACCTGCCTCGCTGCCATCGCCACCGCCGCTGTCGTTGCACTGTCCCAGCCGGCTCAAGCGATTGGTCTTCTGGTTCCATCAGATCCCGGGGTCCCGCCCCTGGCCCTCGTCAACCACCGGGTGGACGTGAAGGTGAAGGAGCGGGGGGCCACCACCCACGTCGACATGACCTTCAGCAACCCCACGGGGCGGCAGCTCGAGGCCACGTTTCTGTTCCCCGTCCCCAAGGGGGCCACCATCGACGAGCTGGCCTTGTGGATGAATGGCAAGCGCGAGGTGGGCAAGGTCATGGAGCGGCAGCAGGCCCGCCAGATCTATGAGTCCATCGTGCGGCGGGCCCGGGACCCGGGCCTCATCGAGTACGTCGACAGCGAGCTTGTCGAGATCAAGGTCTTCCCGATTCCGCCCAATGGCCGCCAGCGCATCGAACTCACCTACTCCCACCTCGTCGACTACGACGGCGGCCTCTACCGCTACAGCTACCCGATGAAGACCGACCAGCGGGCGACGTCGACCATCGAGGAC
>Ga0247834_1008452_pt1 | contig 10365 bp, 10 predicted proteins | sample LaCruzMarch2015__8_FD_187118 | JGI IMG/M metagenome (GOLD analysis project Ga0247834, IMG submission 187118) | Freshwater microbial communities from meromictic Lake La Cruz, Castile-La Mancha, Spain - LaCruzMarch2015_12m | ecosystem: Environmental > Aquatic > Freshwater > Lake | place: Spain... | reverse complement strand
GTTCAATCATTCTTTTTTAATTCCTCTATTTTCATTTCAGTAGTTTGTCACATTTGCTAATAATAATATCTCGTCATATTTGTTTTTATCTTGTCATTGAACTCCAATCCCCACATTCCCCAATCCTATCCTCACCAACCTTCGGCGTCATCGGCTTGTTGGCTTTTGATTTGCCATTCGGAGTCACCGGCCTTCACCGCATCGTCAACCTTTTTCTGATCTTCCGCCCTTTTCATAATGGGCTTCACGATTGCATCAATTTCCTTAACCGCTTCAGCAACATTATTCGGCTTGCCCACAACTCGTGCCTTCTGCAGCTCCGATCGGACATTCACCTTCACACCATGCTTCTTCTCGAGCAGAGCAACGTTGGAACCACCCCGCCCGATGACAGCGGCCGTTGCCAATCCCAATTTTACTTCCTCGGCGACCTCACCAGGCTTCAACTCGACATCTCCATCAATGGCACGCTGAAGCATGTTACGTGCCCGACCACTGGCCTCTGCCGTCCCCATCACGCTAATAGTGGCATGCGTCGGTCCCCGTACAACGTCAATTTGCGTACCAGTTTTATTCTCAATCGAACGCAAAGTCTCGCCACCTTTACCATACACAGCACCCACCTTTGACACCTCAATTGTCATCTCAAAACCACGATTCGTGTCTAGTAATGCTTGGATGTTCGCCTTCGCTTTCGCAACCGCATCACTCGATCCAGACAATTTGAGTGTTGTGCTACCTCGTGCAATGTCCAGCTTACACCCCGTCGAGTCTTGCAGCGAGCGTATGGTCTGGAAGTTTTGACCAAAGATGAGGTTTACGGCATTTCGTGAACTAAGCTCGATAACTTCATTTACTTCACCAAATGCCGCATTCTTACACATGGTAAGCGCAATCGCAACTTGATCAGCGCTACCCACAATCACGAGCGTCCCAGAATCGACATCGGCATCGATACGAGCTCCCGTCGCCTCCTGCGCGGCACGGATATTGGCCCCTCCACGACCAATAACTGCCTTGATGGCATCGAATCCCCAGGTAACACTCTCTTCAACCTCGGACGCCTTCTTTTCGGCCTCTGCTGCCAAAATCGATCGTGCGGCTGCAAGTCCAAGCTGTACAGCATCCTCTAGACCGGAGATGGTCAACATATTTGTTCCACGGTTCAGATGGAACTTAGCACCCGTTGACTCCTGGAGTTTTTGTATCGTGGCACCCCCTTTTCCAATAAAGATAAGTGGATCATCACCAGTCGGGAGTGTCACGGACGTTTCCTCGACCTCTAAGGGTGCTGGGGAAGATTCCTCCACGCCAACACCCGCGGCAGCATCTCCACCGGACGGGATGCTCGTGGAAACAGGGGCAGCGACGTCAGTCTTTCCTTTGGCCTTCTTTGTCCCCACCTCCTGCCATTCCTCAACAACAGGCACAACCTCCCAAATTTCCACAGATGGTGCAGGTTTGACAAGGGCCGGCCGCGATTCGGGCACAGCCGCTCCGGCTCCTTTCTTCTTGCTCCGCTTACGCTTCTTCTTTTCGGCGGGGGGGTCCACTGCAGCAGCAACAGCGGCTGCACCATTCGTGATAGGCGCAGCCTTAGCGGCATTATTAGCCACAGTTTTATTGCTGCTGCCACCATTGGTAGTGCTGCCATTGCCAATGGATGTGGCAGCACCATTGCTACTACTGTCATCCTTTTTCATCGCAAGCTTTGCCTCCTCTAATACCCTCTTCTTTGCCTCGTTCAATGCGGCCTTTTTCTCCGCCTCCAATGCCACCTTGGCAGCCTCCTCCTCTTCAATTGCACGTGCCTCTGCTCGTGCCTTCTCCTCCACTCGCCTCAATGCACGGATACGATCCCTCTCTTTGTTCGAAGCCGCTCGTTTCGCGGCATCGATTGCACCAGCCTTCTTTGATGCAGCAGCCGATGAGATGCGCCATAGCTCAACATCATCTTCATCCTCGTCCGAATCGTCATTTTCCTCCTTTGTACCACCACCAGTACTACCGTTGGTAAATGATGACGGTTTGAGCACCGACGATGGAGAGGAAGCAATAGCATTGCCTGCTTTTTTCTTTGGCTTTTTCTTCTTCGCCTTTTTCGATTCGTCGGCTAGAAGTTGTTCAGACGATTCCAATTCAGGGTTGGGTTCCTGAATTACAACCACCTTCTTCTCCACCACGGTCGTCACCTTCTTCTCAACCTTGGGTGGAGGAGGGGGAGAGGCAGTCGCCACCGGAGGAGGTGGGGATTTCGACGATGTCGCCGTCGTAGTAGTAACTGGCTTTTTCTTTTTCGATGCCCCCTTTTTCGAAGACGTCGTCGTAGTTGCGGTCGTGGATGAAGAAGTTACGATGGATACCTTCTTCTTCTTCGTCGCACCACTCCCCCCATCGTTTGAAAAGTATGCAACGAGGATGATAACAATGGCAGAAGCCCCCAGTAGGAGGGGCTTGATCAGCTCCGTATCACCGGGAAAGGAATTCGTGGACATGGTGGTCGGGCAAACGCGATAGAGCAATGAGAGGCAGGAGGGTTGGGTCCCTCGGTTTTAAGCGGATAGAATCAAAATAAATTAGCGGATGGATTGCGGTCTATCCGGCGCTGCTGTTATTAATAACGCCGTCGAGACGTGCGTGGAGCGGAGTGGTGGTGTTGCTTTGTGTGGAGCTGTGTGGAGCCAGGCCGATTTTTTTGCTCGTCATTTTCTTTCTCTGGTTTCGAAGTTGCACCTTGCACACCAAGACCTCTGCCAGCAATACAATGAATCAACCGACGAATACTGTGTGGATGAGGCTGAGAACTCCTGCTCTTTTTGGTGCTGGTCTTTACCTCGGCTTGATGTTATTCGGCCGTGAATCGAAGCAGGGGTCGGATTACTTCGAGGGGTTGCGAGGAATGTTTGAGGTGAGAGCCCCGAGATCTGGCGGTCGTGTTGATACCGACAATGGCAGTGGGGGGAAGAGTTGAATATACGACTCCATTCCTTCAGGATATGCATACTAGAGTGTAATATTAAGCGAATGAAATAGAGAACTACAGCTGAAAGATTTTATGGGAAGGGATGAGTGATGAATTTATGGCTCGATTACTTCAGGATTGAATATGCATTGCATATCCAAAGTGGAATATTAGATGGATGAAAGAAACAGAGAACATGGAACTCAGGATACAGTGGCAGTTTTGAATCTTTCCTACACTCACCGCTCACGCAGCTACGCTAGGCACAGAAAGGAGACTTCAACTGCAAAGATGGTACTATTATTTACAATACTCGTACTTATCAACTGATACTATTACACTACACTATCTCCATGCCTGCATCTCATTGCTATTTTGTAAATGAGTTCCAATGTCCTTTAATTGCGCTAAAAGGAGATGATTCCACCAATCTACTGGCCCCGGTAAACTGTACAACAAGCATTCATGGGGATCCATGGCACAATTAGGTCCTGCATCTGATCCCGAAAGGTGTCCGTCAGGTCGGAGCACAGTCATCATCCAAGGATCCAGTAACTCGATGTCCGGTCCTTTCTTATCGGTATTCAACAGATTCCACTCATTGATAATGCGGATAACATAATCATTATATGGTGGAAGCTCGCCCCAAAAATGCCAAAACGCCCCATTCACGATTTTAGGGCAGTACTCTGCATAACCGGAGTAAGGATCAATGTGTAAATCACACTCCTTGTGGCCAGGAACCGAGGTTCGGAACATGATGACATCATCGGCCTGAAATGAAATATAAAGATGGATCTTGATTAGAACGACCCGTTACTTGATTAAGTGGATCACGAAACGACGAACAAAAACGAAGACTCACCTTAGCCGTATTTGCAGTAGCAATCCGATCAATCTTCCCCACAAAGTTTTGAAAGTTTGCAATATACCCCTCCCAGTCTTCCCCCCAATGGTAGCCAGTATTAACAATCAACAGCGTCTTCCCCCCACTTGAATAATCACTCGACCATGGATAACAGTACTGCTCATTGGTAGGGCCACAGTTGGGAGATCCTGGAGTGGGTGTGGTAGGTTTCTCTTCAAGACGATCGTTCCTTACATAAGAAAGCTCAAACGTCGAGTTATAACCGGGTGAGCATGATATAGTCTTGGAGAAGTTGGGCACATCATTCGGATCCAAACTTATGTCACTGTTTGCACCCAGAATACTCGCGAGGCTTATGGCCTGGGTCATTGTCGTATGATCCCCCACGAAGAGAATGCGAGTGAGTCCTATTCTGTTCATTTGACCACATAGAAGTCCCTGGAGGAGACGAGTAAATGATAGGGTGCATCAACAGTAAATAGTCAGTATATTTGAAACAAGTTATTTCATTATTCCTAGAAATGAAAATACGTCAAGCACTCACCTTGGTAACAAAATTTATCGGACAAGTCGCCCAAATATGTTCGTCCCATCGATAAGTCGTAGGTTTCCTGAACGGTAACAGCGCACTGGGTGAGAAATTCTCATCTGCACAGCCAAGGTAGCCATCCACAGGATTCGTGTACTGCATACTGTTAGCCAAAGACATGTCGCTTGTCCATGCACCAACGCGTCCACGCAGATGACGACAATCATCCTGAACAAAGGTTGGTGGGAATTCGTGAATTTTAAGTCTACTGAGATAATCTTGGGGTGAGCATGAAAGCCAAGTCTTGGTGGTCTGGTTCGCTGTCTCGTCGTATATATAGGTGTAGGCATCCCTGGTGATGGCTGGGAGTAGACATCCGACTCCCGGGGGACAAATGAGATGATCAGCCGTAATCATCCTCATGTACCAACTTGATGTTGACGTGATGACGTTGCTTGTGATATCTGCTCGGGGATAGAGTTGATGGAGGAAGTGATACAATTCCTGTGCGTGTAACTCACACCCCTCACCGAACTTGAAGCATGTCGGAGAAATTATTATTGCCACGTTCGTCGAACTACGTGGGATGTGCATGGTGTACACCCAGTTGGGGAGTGGTGAGAACTCACAGGTGCATGACGATTGGGACATATCACATCCGTCGTTCACACACGAGAGACTTATAACCGATACTTCCATATCGTCCTTCTCGCGCTGGCTGAATTCTGCGGCATTGCGAGTCCAGAACGTTAGGGCACGTTCCTCGACCGTACTAAGCCAGTCTTGGGCAACAATTCGTATGTTGTTCCGTATCCATGGCAAGACTTGACGAAAGTAGCAGCCTAAGTTACATGAGCTCGTCTGCGTCGTCAAATATCCATCAGGGAAGAGAAGACAGTCTGGATTGGTAGGGTCGTCACTCGCAAGACATCCCGAACATAAAGTTCGGAGCACGGGTGCATCTATACACCCTGGTTGGAAGGCGTAGGCATTCGTACTTAGTGGATCGGGAAGGTGAAACTGTATGGTTGTTAGATTTCCCGAGCAAAATTTCTCTGTATTCAAGTTGATGAGGGTGGGTGGGGGGTCGAGATTTGTAAGCAAACGAGCCTGAATATGGAATCAATAAATTAGTAAGCACAATATAACTCACCCCATTTTGCACACCGATGTGTATAGTCAACATTTAGCCCGATTTCGTTATTGGCCGTGTGTAGCAATTGTGCAGCAAACATGCTCATCATCGAGGTGTAGGGTGAATCAGGATCACGGCATACGTACTCAGACTCTGTAAAAATGACCTGCGGGAAGGTCGTAACGCCTGCATCAAATTGATCAAGTCTGTCGATAATGGTACGACACATTCTCGTATGTGCAGGTTCGGTAAAGATGGTACCATTTGGGAGATCCGCGGCCCGACGACGACGTTGGTCAAAATCGTCAAGAAAGTCCGCAGTAGCAACGTAGATGGCCGTGTCATGATCGACGTGCACATCCGTGAGAATGCGACGAGTTATGGGTTGTGACATATAGTCACGTTCAGTCGCTATCATGCCCACCATAACCAACGCGGCCAGGAATGCCACCACTGCCATGTACTGAGAATTTTTTCTCATGCGGATGCCAACCGATGCGGGGGAATTCATTGACTTTCCACCAACTGATTCGGGTGAGGATCTTAGTCTGCTAAATTCATGGCGGCCATGACCTCGTGACGCGGACGACATCGGAACGGAATTGATCATCTTAACGCCACCAATATTCTCCTCGCTGTTGCTACTTCGTCTATGAATCATCTCCACCAACATTGACCTCTTGGAACGGGGCCCCGTGCGTGTTTGAATCGTTCCTGGTTCCTGCCTTTGTAGCTTGATGACTCTATTGATCATTATTTTTGACTTGGCACCTGTCGTATCGGAGAAATATGACCATAAAAATGACCCCTCTCAAAACTTTACGATTGTTTGGTACGTAAATACGATAACGTTAATTGACAGTTACGTAGTACCTTACTCTCCGTTCGAGTTTTAAAATTTTCATCCACATGGCGTTCATCCACGCACCATTCTGTACTACTACGACGCTGCAAGATCTCATTAAACCGAATAAGTCAGAATATAGACATTGAGTGTGACGAGGAGATACGTCCCCTCGAGTCATCACGTTGGAATAATGGTAACCTTAAAGTCATCGGCGACTAAGAGAAATAAGTCGATCAATGGCCTGCGTGGCGGAGTATCGTCACCTCCGTCTGCTTTACGTACTGGCAAGTTCGGCAAACGTCAATCGCTAGATCTTAGGATCGTCGATGAGGTATTTGGATCGAATATGACATTGTACCAGGTATTAGGCGTCCAACCATACGCAGGAGACGCCGAAGTGCGGAAGGCATATCTTACGCACGGAAAGAAGGCACTGTTACTAAATGGCGTCATCTCAAAAGGTGGTTGTGAGGTGGAAAATGTTCCCGATGCGGCTAGGAAAAAATTCCAGGCGGTTAGCCGTGCATATGAAATATTGTCAACTCCTGAGCTGAGAATAGAGTACGACCTGTATGGAGATGTGAGTTCTCCATCATCAATATCGTCATCAGCTAGTGGGTGTGGTGTCGAGTGGAGACCATACGTTGAACAAATGATATTTGTAGAAGAAGAAAGTATTGTTTTAGATGCTCGATCAGACGAGCATTCCAGACCGACTGAGACAACAGTCTCGCCAAAGAAAACAAAGAGTAGAGAGGTGAAAAGTAATGAACGAGATTCGCCCGTGGAGTTTTCTCCGTGCACTTTCGGTGGTTGTCTAAGTTCATTATTTTAGCACATGAAGTTATATTTAGTTGAATTAGTGAGTGTATTTTAAGTTGTATAAGTATATAATAACCATAATTAATTGCAATCTTATTCCAATAACTTCCAGCAAGTGGGATGACCCCCGTATCGTACCACAGCCCTTCCCAAATCCCCTCCCCAAAAGTAAATATTTACTGTATCTGGATTTTAGATTTTGTGTCTCAAAGAAAGCGCTCTTGTGTTGGTCTAGTGTTTACAAATCATAGGAATTATTCAAATGTCAATGCCTCCTTGATATATTTGAATGACAATCCAAAAAATATCATTACAGATAATGCAGCTTCTACCTGCCAAGGAAATGCATCGTTGTAGCCAACTCCACGAGCCATGAAAGTTGCTGTGAGCGGGATAAACGCAATAGCCACAAGCTCTGCATTATTAATCTGAAGCATACGTTTGCTTAGTATCTCATCCATGGGCGGTACAGCCCCATTATTACGTCTTGTATTTCCTCGTTTCACTAGGGTTGTTGCATTGAATAATGTTGATGCCCAGTACACACCCACGAGTGCAATCTTAAGCCAGAATATTGGTTCATTTGCATAAAAGTCAAATCCTTTTTCATATTCGACCGCACGCAAATAGCCCGAGTAGATTAGCAATGCTCCGAAGATGTTAAGTCCAATATCAGCCCTTGTTACGAAATCCTCGTCGTCGACTGACATATTAGGCTTGATTGTAAGTCTTTCAGCAGTTATGCAACCGATCGTACCGAGCATGGACACGTAGTGTACATAGGCAGCGAGCGCAGATGGTAAACTGGTACTTGTAAATGCAGTGGCGGCCGATGCAGTTTCTGGAGTTATGACTATTGGTAATGTTGTTATGACCGACAAAACGATGAAGGCTTTCGTTCGTGGCAACGCAACATCTTCGCGGTTATGTTCTCCATCGCCGAGCCGAGGTAATGTGGCTCTAGATGGATTCGGAGGAGTCCAAGCAGATACCGATAAAGCTGCCGCCACAAGGCTCAAGATAACAATGATGATTGATTTCAACATCATATCGAGGCGAGCAGCGAGCCGTGTCGTCACAAATAATATGATGCGATGATTGCTTGGCGGGGCGGGGGGCTCTTGATTTAGACAGAGACGATCTGATAGATGAAACTTCAAATCATCCTCGGCGTGGCCGTCATCGTGTCGAACGAAGCAGTCGTAGATGTCATTCGTCGCTTACCTTCATCATCAGTCCTTGACACGTCTTATTATCGAGATCGTCGCTCGTTGAGGTCCGCTTCGCGTAATAATTGCTCCAGTTCGTCCTCATGTACATCCATTGCTTTCGCCATGCACCGACATCGTCGTCGTCGAGATGAGCAATCGCTGAAGCCGAAATTTCATGAAAATGTAGAGTCGTTCTTTGGAATTATTGGTGACTATGCTGTTGCTACTCGGTCTTCTCTGCATATTATACTATCCTCCACCAATGGCGGTGGTGGGTTTAGTGGCGATTTTTATGATGACTTTGAAAACTTTGGTGAGCTAGGGGGCGGATCTTCATCATCGTCATCAGAGAGCAACAATAATATCGATTCGAATAGCAACGACAACAATGTCATGGACGCTGAATATGTGTCGTCGGCAGGTAGTAGTGGTGGGGACGGTGATATGATGCGAGATTTGCGTGCAAGAATGAATGATCTATCACGGAACAAGGTATCCGACGAAGAGGATGATGACGACGAGGAGGAGGAGGAAGATGACGGAGAATATGAAGATTCAGACACTGGATCGGCTTTGCCGGACCTAGAGGGAAGTACTATCTCCAATATTGACGATCTTATTGGTTTTGCACAGGCTAGAGCACGCGAGAATGCGAGGGATGCAAAAGGTGGAGACGAAGGGACGATTGGCATTCGGGGTGTACAAACATGGGAGGACGAAAACTGGGCTCGACCAATTCCACTTGGTGACGACATGACCAACGAACAATTTAACATTGATGATCTGCTCGAGGGTGGGATAGTTCTGATTGCAAATCCGGCACGATTCTGTTCCGATCTTGCAAAGAAAGATGGTGATAGTCGTGGCAACGGCGGTGGCGAGAAGAAGAAGTTTCTCGGAGGTCTCTTCGATGATCCATTCCCAACCTTCACTGCTGGGACATCGTCGTCCAAATCATCGAACAGTAATGGGATAAGTCCATCACTGCTTGCAAAGTTTGGTATTACCCTCCCTCCATCACCAGATCTTGGTCCAGACAGACGAGCGGATTTACTTCCTGTGGTATTGCTAATTAACAGAGACTCCGTACGTGGCAGTCAGGCAGTATTAATGAATCGACGGACGGGTAATCTAATGGGAGATTTACCATCGAATGTGTTCGAGTCAACAACGACGACGAAGAAGACAATTGGTAATGACGATGAGGATGATGACAATGGACCCCCATTGTCCCCGCCCATGTCCCATCCACTATCAGCCTTTATGATACAACCATTGTGGTGGGCTGGATCCTCCCCGGGGGGTAGTTTAAGCGGAGAACCATCGAAAAGGGGTGGTGGGATAAGCGCCATAGACATGATCCATGCGTGTCCGTACGTGAATGGATCAATACCTCTCAGTAAGTCAGATGGATTGTATTGGGGTGGAAGTCCAGTACAGGCACAGGAGGCCATGCGTGATAGTCGCTTAGAACGACCGCTTAGTGGATTTGACTTTAAGTTTTTCATTCAGACTACACGATGGCTACCTGGCCAGGTAAGTTCCGGTGGAAGTGTTCAGGTTGGCTTTTACTCTGTGAGCAATCCTCCCAGCTAATCTTTGTAATCCGCAAATACACATCATCACCAGTTGGAACAGGAAATTAAAGATGGAGTATGGTACCTAGCCACAGTGTCAAAGGAGGTATTATTCCGTTCACGAGACCGTTTGGGGGCGAAGAGAGCGAAGCCACTATGGACAGAAATTATAGAGCTACTGGGTGAGGATTATAAGCATATACGTGATCAATTGTATGACAATGAGGAGGATGAATATTAAATGAATTAACAAAAGAAAATTGTTTTTCCTTTATACCGATAATATCATGTCTTCTGTAATGTTTGACGTTCATTCAGCTCGGCAACATGTCGATTCACACACCGTGCCATATTCATTTGTATATTACGACATGAATGATCCTCCTTTGTGGGATCCTTGTAAAATTTTATCCC
>Ga0247834_1008448_pt1 | contig 10368 bp, 6 predicted proteins | sample LaCruzMarch2015__8_FD_187118 | JGI IMG/M metagenome (GOLD analysis project Ga0247834, IMG submission 187118) | Freshwater microbial communities from meromictic Lake La Cruz, Castile-La Mancha, Spain - LaCruzMarch2015_12m | ecosystem: Environmental > Aquatic > Freshwater > Lake | place: Spain... | reverse complement strand
TTGACTTCCACGACCACTTGCGTGCGCAACAATCGCTCGAAGGCAGCGACTGCCAGTGACGCATCGCGTTCGCCCCAGACCGCCACTTCGAGCCGCCGCTTGCCTTGATTTCTTCTGCCGTCCCAGACGGCTTGTAGCCGTGACGAGGTGGCGATGGTGCGGGTCAAGTTCTGCTCTTGCCCAGGGGCATGGCGCACGTCTTCCACCATGGCATTGAAGACGAACACGTTCTCCCCGAGTTCTCGGAACCAATAGGCATCGAACGGCAAGACCACGCCGCTAGCCTCATAGTTCACGGTGGGCAAGACCTGCACCAACTCCTTGCCCGTGGCCCCGAGACAATGTCTTGGATCATGACTCAATGCTGCCACGGGATCATGAATGCCTGGGTCCCAGCGGAAGTAATGGGCCACCCAGCGTCGGCCTTCAGCATCAGCCCAGCGCCCGCCCGAATGAACGTCATAACGCAGCTCGCTGCGCACACGCCCCGCCTGCTCCACCGATACAAAACTCGTGATGTCCGCCGGTTGATTGAAGGTCCAGTTCACCCACTCGGTGATGGCCGCGTTCTGACTTCTGAACCAAGCCTCCGTCGCCAACCCGCTAGCGCCGATGAGTGCGATCCCAACGAACGCAGCGCGAGATGGCGCAGCCAGCCGGCTCAACCAAGCGACTGACGCATGGCCGTGGACTGACCGTGACGTTGCCGTTTTGCCATGGCGCATCAGCCAGCCTGCCAACGTCACACCCGCAACACAGACCCCTAGAATCCAGTAACCCGCTGGATCGTGCCAGCGGTCATAGCCTTCCATGCCATCGCGCTCCGTGACCAAGGACAGAAACAAGGTCCGCGCTGCATTCGTCACCAGCGCCCAGCACGCGCCGATCAACAGCAAGAACACACGCTGCCAGCGCTTCAGCTCAAAGATCTCTCCGATGAACAAGGTCGCCATCAGTGCCCCCTGCAAGGAGCGGATGCCACTGCACGCCTCATCAATGTCCACCGTGAGTGATGAGAGCCGAATCAAGCTCCCCTGCACCACTGCATTGACACCCAGCCAATGCAATCCCTCCGCCGCCAGCAGCGCGTTGTGTTGCATCAGCCCATGCATGATGTCGAACTCCATCTTTCGCGGCCACGGGACCGCCGTGAACATGAACAGCACCGGAAAGGCGAAGTGCCATAGCCAGCGCAGACCTCCGGCTTGAAAGAAGGCCAGCAGCGTCGCCAAAGCAGCAAGGCCTGTGAGCACCGCCCCCAACAGTCGCCAGTCAGCATTCGCTTCCCGCAAGGGAATCAACAGCGCCTCCGCGGCTGCGATGATCAGAACACCCCAACCAACAATCCATGATGACCGCACCGGACCTGCCGCAGGCATGGTCTCCAGCCGAAGCCTCAATAAATACAGCGCCAGCAGCGGGACCAGCCAGCCATAATGATACTGTTCATTCAGCGACCACTCCAAGGACAGATGCCGCACCGCAAGCCCCCAGCACAACAGCGCGAAAACAGGCAGCACCCATGGCTGCCCATTGGACACTTCGGGCTCAAGCTTTCGGGGTGTGGCAGTCATGCAGTGCGTGTGTCGAGATACAGCTTCGGAGGTCGCCAGCAAGCAACGACTTCCGGCAACTCCATGCTCATGATCGAGGGGCGAAATGAAAGAGACCAGAAGAGAGGTAGGAACCCGTCGCGCGCTCTATGCTGCTCAGATCACTGCTCCCGCTCCTGCTTGTCGCTGCTCACGTCACTGCTGCCGATGACCCCATCGCCAAGGTCATCACCCACCCAGGGGCCGAGTATGCGGACACGGCACGCTCAAAGGCATCCTCTGGCACCAAGGCGAAAGCGATTCAGGCACGGAAGAAACGGCGCGCAGCTATGGGGCGCGTCTCGCCCAGATGATCACCGACTTGCGCGCTGATCTTGGCGCTGGTGACGTGCCCTTCGTGGCGGGCAAGCTGGGCAGCTTCTTGGCCACGGTCGACAAGAAGGGCAAGCCCAGCTACTGGCCCCTCGTCAATGAACAGCTCGCCAGCATCGTGCCCCGGTTGCCCAAGACCGCCGTGGTGGACTCCAGCGGTCTCCAAGACAAGGGCGATGCGGTCCACTTCGACACGCCGTCGTTGCGTGAGTTTGGCAAGCGCTATGCCGGTGCCATGCAGCGCCTGCAAGATGCCGCAAAGTAGCCCTCTTTGTCGGTGCAAGGCTTGCACAACGCTCGCTTCCTCGTAACCAATGCTCATGCCCATCTCTGCTCCTGACCGCTGGTCCCTTGAATCTTGGTTCTCCGGCTTCGGCCAACTTGACTACACCGAGTTCAAAGCGGTGCTCGTGCGCGATGTAGAAGCGCTGAAGCAGCAAGCCGCCGCCCTCGGCAGCGACACGGCAGCCATCGTGCACGTGATCAATGCCCTAGAGTCATTGAGCGATCGTCTTGGCCATCTGGCCTCCTACTTGGGCTGCTTGTCCGCCGACGATGCGAATGATGAAGCCGTGAAGGCAGACGAGGCATGGATTTCGACCCTGGATGCCGAGAGCACCAAGCTGCAAGCGTCCCTACGTTCGGCCTTGGCCGCGCTGAGCGATAGCGCTTTCGATTCGATGCTGGGCGATGCCTCGCTGACAAATGCCGAGCACGCAGTGAAGCGGATGCGCCATGAAGGCCAGCATCAGATGAGTGCCGAGATGGAAGCACTGGCCGCTGATCTGAATGTGAATGGCCTGCACGCCTGGGGCCGCCTTTACGACACGCTGACGGGCAAGATGGAGTTCCCCATGACATTTCCAGACGGCCATACAGAAACCGTTCCGATGTCCCGTCGGCGGGCCCTGATGTCCGAGCCGGATCGCCAACTGCGCGAGGCGGCTTTCCATGCGGGGCAGAAGCCGTGGCATGATCATGCGGTGACGCTGGCTGCCGGATTGAATGGCATCGCAGGCACACGGCTCAGCTTGTATGGTCGCCGTGGCCTGCCGCACTTCCTCGACACGCCGCTCTTCGACGGTGCCATGAGCCGCCAGTCGCTGGATGCGATGCTGGAGGCCATCCACACGCACATTGAGCTGCCGCGTCGGGCGCTGCGCAAAGCCGCGAAGCTGCAAGGCACCTCGGCTCTGCACTACTTCGATCTCGAGGCCCCCCAGATTGCTGCGCCTGAAGAGAAGCCCCTGAACTGGGACGAGGCCTGTGCCACCGTCGATAAGGCTTTCAGCTCGGCGTATCCCAAGCTCGGCTCCTATTTCCGCGACATGCTCGCGCAGCGTTGGATCGAAGCGCAACCACGCGCAGGCAAGCGCCCCGGAGCCTTCTGCACCGGCTCACAGCTCAAGCACGAGGAGCGCGTTTACATGACCTTCCACAGCACCGTGCATGACATGGTCACGCTGGCGCACGAGGTCGGCCACGCTTGGCACTCCTGCGTGCTGCGGCCTGCGCGTTCCTTCGCGGCGAACTATCCGATGACGCTGGCGGAGACGGCCTCCAACTTCGGCGAGATGATCCTGCTCGACGGCCTCATGAGCGACCCTGGCATGACGCCCGAGACGAAGGCTTACCTGCTCGATCAAGAGATGCTGCGCGCCCACGCTTACCTCATCAACATCCCCATGCGCTACGAGTTCGAGAAGGCCTTCTACACCGAGCGCGCCGCTGGCGAGGTCTCCGTTACCCGCCTGAGTGAACTCATGTCTGAAGCGCAACGTAAGCTTTACGGCGACACGCTGCTTGATGACGGCACCGACCCCATGTTCTGGGCCTACAAGATGCATTTCTTCATCACCGGCGTCTCGTTCTACAACTTCCCGTATGTCTTCGGCTACCTGCTCAGCCAAGCGCTCTTCGCCCGGTTCAAAGCGGAAGGCGCCTCCTTCCTGCCCCGCTACGAGGCCTTCCTGTCCATGACCGGCAGCGCCACGTGTGAGGAAGTCGTGAAGCAGACCTTGGGTGAAGACCTCACCAACCCCGAGTTCTGGGCCACCGCCCTAAAGGCGATCGAGCCTTCGTTGGCGGCTTATGAGGCAGTGTAGTCGGAGGAACCGGAACAGGGGAAACGATTTTCGTGCACATCCGCACACATGGGAGGATAGGCCTCCTGGCCTGTCGATGGCTTGAGGCTTGCAGCCTAAAGTTGCCCGTTCCTGGGGGCTGGAAAGCCCCAGGCTAATGACCTGGGGGCTGGAAAGCCCCAGGCCAATGACAGACCAGAGGTCTATCCTCCTGCTGAAGAAATCTATAGCACCTCAAGCCGTAGCTTCGAAGAAAGGACCACGCACCTGACTTGGTATTTTCTTGATGCGTTTTGCCTTCGCTCTTGCTCTCCTCACTTGCTGTCTTCATGCGGCAACGCCAGTGGCTCCTCTGCCGCCCGGTGTCAGCCTGAAGGATGCTCAAGGCCGCGACAACGGGGTGCGCTTCGTGGACATCAATGGCGATGGTCATGATGATCTCGTCTTCTCGAACCGCGAGCGCTATGGCGTTTACCTGTTCAACGATGTCGAACGCAAGAACCTGGGCTGGCTGATTGGCTGGCCCCACATCATTCGTGAAGGCAAAGCAGGCGATGCGAATGCGCTGCCGCTTACCACCAGCAATGACGTGGTGTTCAAGGAGGATGCGATGTGGGTGAAGGGCGTGAAGGCGCTGACGTATGCCGAGCTGTGCCGTCCCCCTGCCCCGCCTGCCCGCAGCCCAGAGGATTCACTGAAGGCCCTGCATGTGAAGCCTGGGTTTGTGGCGGAACTCGTGGCTCATGAGCCGCTGGTGCAGGACCCGATCTTCATCGACTGGGGCGCGGACGGCAGGATGTGGGTGGTGGAGATGGCGGACTATCCTTTCCATGAACACAATGGCACCACGCACGCTGGCCGGGTGAAGGTGCTGGAGGATACCGACCAGGACGGCGCGTATGACAAGGCCACGCTGTTTCTCGATGGCTTGCAGTATCCCACCGGGCTCGCCTTGTGGAAGAACGGAGCCTTCATCGCCAGCGTGCCAGAGGTGTTCTTCGCTGAAGACACGGATGGCGATGGCAAGGCCGACAAGCGCACGCCGATCCTGACCGGCTTTACCGAGGGCAACCCACAGCACCTGGTCAATGGTTTTGCCTGGGGGCTGGATGGCTGGCTCTACGGCGGCAATGGCGACAGCGGTGGTGTGGTGACGGATGTGAGCACGGGCAAGAAGCATGACCTGAGTGGCCGCGACTTCCGATTCCACCCGCAGACGGGCGAGTTCCAACTGCAAGCAGGCCGTGCGCAGTATGGCCGCTGGCGGGATGACTTCGGCAATTGGTTCGCCAACAACAACAGCAACCTGGGCTGGCACTACTTTCTGGATGATCGCTACGTCGCCCGCAATCCCCAGCTCGCGGTGCGCACGCTGAAGCAAGATCTGAATCGCAACGGCACCAAGCTCTACCCCGTGAGTGCGCCGGTGCATCGCCTGAATCAGCCAACGTCGATCAACACGCTGACCTCGGGTTGTAACCTGATGCCTTACCGCGATGACTGGTTCGGCGCTAACTATGCGAGCAGCGTGTTCATCTGCGAGCCCGCGAACAACCTAGTGCATCGCGAGGTGCTGGTGCCTGATGGCGTGAGCTTCACCAGCCGCCGGGCGGAGGATGAGCAGGAGAGAGAGTTCCTCGCCAGCGAGGACAACTGGAGCCGCTTCACGCAGGCTCGCACGGGACCTGATGGATGCTTGTATGTCGTCGATTTCTACCGCCTGATCCTGGAGCACCCGGAGTGGATCCCGAAGCAGATGCTTGCCCATCTCGATCTGTTCGCAGGCAGCGATAAGGGCCGCATTTATCGCATTCGTCCCGCCTCGGGTCGTCGTGAAGTGCCATGGCCCGCGAGCATGAATGACCCAGCCCTTGGGAAGTTGCTTCAGTCGCCCAACGGTTGGATACGCGACACCACGCAGCGCTTGCTCATCGAACGCCAGAGTCAGTGGAGCAGCGATGCTTTGTCAGGTGGGATCGCTGCGCAGGTGCAACAGTTGTGGACCCTGCACACGCTTGGCACCCTGAAGCCGTCACTGCTGATTGCCGCCATGCAGCATGAAGACGAGCGCATTCGCGAGCAGTCCGTGCGCCTCGCTGAGCACTCCCTGTCCGACCCGATGGTCTTCAACGCCGTCTGCTCACGCGCCACAGATGACCGCCTGCGCGTGCGGGTGCAGGTGGCGCTTTCGTTGGGCGAGCGACGCGACCCACGCACAACGCCCTTGTTTCGTGAACTGGCCAAACGCGATGCATCGACAACCGCCATGCTGATCGCCTTGCTCAGCTCAGCCCCCGACCACCCAGAGGCCGCGCAATGGCAAGCAGCGCTCAAGGCGCAGCAGGGTTCAAGCAGCGCAGCTCCCGCGCCCAAGATCATCACCAACAGCAATCCAGATCGCGCCAAAGTGGTCCAGTCGTATGCCCAGGTCAGCAAGCTCACAGGCGATGCCAAGAACGGACACCTTCTCTACACCGCCGCGTGTTCCGCGTGTCATCGGCTCAAGAATGAAGGCAATGAGATTGGCCCTGAACTGAGCACCATCGCCACCAAGCCGACGGAGCAGTTGATCGAAGCCATCCTCGATCCGAATCGAGCCGTGGAGCAGCGCTACCTCGCCCACACGATCACGACGAAGGACGGCAGAACCATCGTCGGGATGATTGCCGAAGAGACGGCGAATAGCCTCACTCTCAAGCTCGGCGCGAGCACTGAAGTGCTGCTGCGCAGCCAGATCGCCAAGACCGAGGCCAGCACTCAATCGCTGATGCCTGAGGGCCTCGAGACTCTGCTCAATCCGCAACAGGTCGCGGATGTCTTGGCCTGGATTCGGGCGAAGTAAGAACGCTCAAGCGTAATACAGGATGCGGCCGCACTGCTCGCAGTGGACGATGCTATCATCGGCCTTGAGCGCGATGATCGTCGCACCCACCAGCTTCATATGACAACCACCGCAGATGCCATTTTCCATGGGCACGAGCGCCGCCTTGCCTTTGCTCTTCAGCAGACGGTCATACATGTTGAGAGCATCAGCATCCACCGGCTCGGCCAGGGACTTCCGCTCAATGGTCAGCTCCTCAATGCGCTGCTTCAGATTGATACCGCGCTGCTCTAGCTGCTGCAGTTCCTCATTCACATGCCCCTGCGTGACGGCCAGCTTTGCCTGGGCTTCCGTCAGCACCGCCTTGGCAGCTTCCAGAGCCTCCATCAGTTCGATCTCCTTGTCTTCCATGCCGAAGACCTCGGCTTCGTAGCGCTTCACCTCATTGCCCAGCGCTTGAAACTCATCATTTTTGCGCGTCTCGAACTGCTGGTCATGCAGGCGCTTGATGGTGTTCTTGCGGGTCTGGATGTCGATCTCCAGGGCTTTGATCTTCACTTCGATCTCACGCATCCCGAGATGGGCTGCATCAACCGAGGCCTGATCGCCTGCGAGCTGGCTTTTCGCGCGGGCTTGCAGGCTAGGCACGTCCTTCAGGTCGCGCTGGAGATTGTTCAGGCGCTGATCGCGCTCTTGAAGCTGAAGGAGTTGGGCAATGACGGGGAACATAAGAAAGGATGAAAGCAGAAGGCTAAAGGATGAACATCAATACAGCTCCACGGGCGAGCGCTTACCATCTTCGACGCTGAGATTGGCGGCCAGCTCTTCACCGAGCACATCGACACGGAGCTTCCACACCTCCTCGTTGAGCGATGCCCAGCGATTCAGATCGAAGGCGGTTGGCGGCATGAGCTTCTTCTTCGTTTGCTCGATACGGCGCAGGGCATCGTAGAGGATCGGCGACTCGACGCCTTCCAGATGCTCGCGAGCCAGCTCGACCATTTCGAGACGATGGCAGATCATGACCAAGTCATTGCCTGCACGCACCGCTTCCTGAATGGCCTGTTCAAAGGTGACCTCATTCAAGATCGCGCCCATGTCCAAATCATCCGTCATGGCGAGGCCTTGGAAGCCCATCTGATCGCGCAGCAGCTTGGTCACGATGTTGTGCGACAGGCTGGCGGGCCAGCGACCACGGCCTGGGTCAAAGGCGGTGTAGTTGCTATGGCAGGTCATCACGCTGTCCAACTCTGGCAACAAGGCACTGTAGGGCATCAACTCGTCGCGCTCCAAGTCAGCGCGACTCTTGGTGATGACCGGCAGAAACTCATGCGGGTCGCAGTCGGCCGGGCCGTAGCCAGGGAAATGCTTGCCACAGCTCAGGATTCCTTCCTTGCGCATGGCGCGGTTGAAGATGCCCGCATTGGTGATGACCTGCTGCGGGTCCTTGCCATAGGTGCGGCCTTTTAGCGAGTTGTCCGCCGCGTCATCATAGGAAATGTCGAGCACCGGGCAGAGATCGAGATTGAAGCCGAAGAAGCGCAACAGCTGCCCCGTCAGCTTGCCGTGCGTGGTGATCAGTGCCGGGTCGCCTTTGTCACGCAGCGACTGCGCATTGGGCGGCTCTTGCCCGATCAGGCGCAGGCGCGAGACACGGCCGCCTTCCTGGTCAATGGTGATAAACGGCTCCGTGTCCGAGATGTCGCGAAGGTCATCGCAGAGCTTCCGCAGCTGTTCTGGCGAGTGAATATTCCGCCCAAACAGGATGAACCCGCCGGGTTGCAGCTTCTTCAGACGCGCTGCGGTTTCGCTATCGAGTTCAAGACCGGGCACGCCGGTGAGCAACAATTGACCAAGCCTCTTTGAATCCATGAGTGACCTGAGTAAAGCAGGCCGCCGGGGCGGGGTCAATAGCGCAAAGCTCTGAGCGATTCAAACGGGGAGCACATGCGGCCCGCATGTCGCACTCGGCGGCCCGCCGAGTGCATCCGCGCTACGCAGTGTGCCTGCCGCTACCGCTTCGTGCCTTTCATAGCCTCAGGGCATGGCCTATTCAGCGTTTCCACCAAACGGCTCATGAATAGGCTAACGCTGGCCTGATTGTCAGTCATCTATGTAGTCCATCGCGTTGCCGATGAATACAGGGTCTTCTCCTTGGATTAGCTTGTTTAGTGCTGTTCGCCAGTCGTCATCTGGATCGCCCATTCGATAGACTGCAAAATCATGATAACCGTAGAGTTTGCCTGATTTGGTTAACATCCAGAGAATGCCATCACTTTCGGGATTTTCTTCCGCGACCGGAACTACTTCTTCTTGGATAACAGCTTCAGTGTTCTCAAAAGCCGCGCAATCTTTTTTACCAAGATTGATCCATATAGAAACATCAAAACAGAGATTTTCCACAGTCCCAGATATAGAGCGCAAATAAGGCAATGTTTTTCCTTCGAAGTTACGTAATAGCAGTTCTAGTTCGTGCGACCAAAAAAAACCTCTTTCAATATAGTGTGATGGCAAATCTTTCATTATCGTGGGACAACATAAATTCCTAGCTCGTCTATCCAAACCCTACAGTTGAGGCAAGGTGCGTGAACCGTTTCCTTGTGTAGCTTTATAGTTCGAATTACAATGTTTTCGGGCTTTGCTCCTGCAATAAGCGCATCATTAAGAGCACCGAATTCGGCACAATTTTCGCTTTCCCAAGTCATCAATCGATTTGGCGACATTGCATTACGCAGTTTATTGCTCACATTTTCTGGGAACCTTTCAGGTAGGTTACCAAGACTCTGCCCCGCGAAAGGAACCCCAGACTCTCGATCCACTGCAATCGAGACTACCGTAGGCCTAGAGCTTTTTGAGCCGAGGCTTTTGACTTTTCTCATCAAGTCATTGCTCAGGCTAGTGGCAAGATCAATTGCATCGCTGAGAGATAAATTGGGTCTGAGTATGTATCCAGGAGAAGGGAATTGACCAATGCGCGCTTTGATCGCTTGGTTCATCGGATTGGGCAATGGGGGTGGTAGCTGCCCTCGGGTAAATGTGGAGCCGCTAACCTCTTCAATCACTTCGATAGCCAGCTTCTCCGTGGTAGCCGCACCTCGCATAAAGCTTATCCTGGCAGCTATGCCCTCAACCGCACCGATGACGAGAGTGACATCGCCCGTGGCTTGCATGCACAGGCGAAAAGCTTCCTTGCCGGACTCATAGTAGAGCTTCTGGTTCCATTTCTGGGCGATGTCTTTGGAAAGCAGCAGCCATGACCAGAAGGGACACATCTTCTTGAGTTCATCTTTGGCTTCCTGGTTGCCTGCGTAAGCTGCGATGACAGTGCCCAGCATCTGTGAAAGCAACCGTTTCACACCTTTCGCGTCTGCTCCTGTGGCGGTGATGAGCACCAAGGATTGGATCAGGGCCACATCAAAACCAATGTTGGCTGCGGTTATTTGATCATCGAGCGATCCTGCGATGGCTCGCCCATTGGCATAAGCCCCCAGAAGGGTGTCGATGTTGTTGAAGGCCAGCACACTGACGGCCTGTGGGT
>Ga0247834_1008447_pt1 | contig 10368 bp, 12 predicted proteins | sample LaCruzMarch2015__8_FD_187118 | JGI IMG/M metagenome (GOLD analysis project Ga0247834, IMG submission 187118) | Freshwater microbial communities from meromictic Lake La Cruz, Castile-La Mancha, Spain - LaCruzMarch2015_12m | ecosystem: Environmental > Aquatic > Freshwater > Lake | place: Spain... | reverse complement strand
AGATGACTTAGAACTTCCCCTCATGACTGGAGTCATGATCAGTTCAATCACCCAGTGAACAACCGCGATAAGGATGAATTATCTCCACAGCAGAATATCGACACAGTGTGGGCGACGCAACAATGCAGTTAATTAAATTAGCGCGATGTAATAACACCCTACCACCCCTTCACTTTCGTGACAAGATCTCTATTTTTCAGGACCCACCCCCCCCGCATCAATACCGTAATGACCTCATCGGTCGGTACATATATAAAAATGAAGACCAAACAAAGATGTTGTTACTCACCAAAGTCGGCAATGCGATCCTGTCCAGGACTTTCAAAGACCAATGCCAACGAATCACCATCATCCTCGGCCTTCAGTGTGATGATATCATCATTGCCTGCACACTTGAGGATTTTACCCATATTCAAGGCATTAAATCCCAAGCTAATAGGACGGTCACATCGAAAGTGATCAAAGCCACCGGAACGTAAACTCACGGCCACGAGGGCGACGTGACTGCTGTCCATGGCCTGAATTGACAATTCATCATCGGAGCAGTCGATGTTGGCTTCTTGGACTAGGTCCTTGAGTGCCTCGATTAGCTGCTTGAATACCTTGCCTTGGGTGAGACGAGCTTCGAACATGGTGTATCTCGGTTTTGATTCGGTAATGAGGTGAAGGGAGGAGGAGGAAGTAGTGTTCCCGCCTGCGCCATTTTATCCTGAGGGTTGGGAGTTGGTGCTGTCACCGCCACCTTACCACCGTTCCACCAACTACTATGTTCAAACGATTTGACGCATCTAACGACGTCTCGACGTCGACCCAGGTCAAGGCATCAGTTCAACGGGGGATTAAATCACAAATCTTAGCGGCACATCCTTCCATAACCGATGATGTCCTGGATGAATTATTACCCAAGAAGATACCCTTGGTACAGTACAAAATTGGTCCACATTTAATGTTGTACTGTCGAATGTTGTCGTCACAAGAGGGTAGTGGTGGAGATGAACCAGTATTCTTTCAACATCGTGATGGGCCGATATTACCAACACTTAAATTTGTACACAAGTATCCCAAGCTGGGATTTACACATGTCAAAGTCGACAAGGGGGCAATTCCATTTTTGTTGGGTGGGGCGAATGTAATGTGTCCTGGATTGACAAATGTTGGTGGAGAAATGCCACCCGATGATAACAACGAGGGAGATGATAATAATGATAATAATCCGGCATTACAAAAGGGAGATGGCGTAATTATATATGCCGAGGGGAAGGTTCTACCAATAGCAGTAGGATTTATGCTTATGAGTTCCATTGACATTAGAAAGAAGAATAAAGGGTTAGGGATAGAGGTATGTCACTTTCTAGGCGATGGCTTGTGGGGAACAGATGAAATTCAATAGCCTGACTTATTTAATATTCTAGAAAAAGGCTTATAAATAATAAAAGTCATACTAAATTGTCACACCCTACTTTTTAAAACAGCTTGGACAGACGGAGGTCTTTACAAATGTATCCCCACACGCATGATGATGTATTTGACTTCTTTACATAATTCGTCTTTCATCAGGATGTCTCTCTCTTCTTGTCCTTCTATCCTGTTTACCATTCTTCCATATTCCCACCCACTCCCCTCCATCATTGTAGCTCATGATACCCTCACCATGAGGTTTGTGATCGTCGTTTACGTACCCAGAATATCGTCCAGATCCATGATGCTTACCAACATCATCATTATCTACCTTCATATTCTTAACGCGAATACGCTTTGTCTTACTTTTAGACGATGCTGGTTCAACCACATTATCAGCATTATTCTTTTTCATTTTGGGTAATGTTGGTTCATCATCATTATCATCATCCTTGGCGGTCTCCTTCTCCTCGCTCCTCCTGTGACGGCTAGGAGAGCTGCTCTTCTGCCTGCCACCATTACTACTACGATCTCCTCTGGTGCGGCTACTACCCCTCGTCTTATTGTCCTCTTTGGTACAGTCGGGACAAAAATCATGAATAATCTTAAACCCACCCCCCAGCTTCCTCTGTGCAATTTTTACACTGGGATGGTGACAGCAAAATCCATCACCGTCAAATGGCAGGGCAACGCCGTAACGACCAGACTGTGTCGCCTTGCCGGCTACCCCTACTTTGGTACTACCTTTCCCTCGATTAGACTTATTAGACTTACGCGAGGAATTAGACCGACCAGATTTATCTGACTTGACGGACATGTCGTCACGGATACCGCCCTCCTGGGTCTGAGTACCTGTATCACAACTCGGACACAATCGGATCAACTAAACAATTAATCAGAGTTAGATGCGATGATGCGACATTCTGCATGATGGGCACTTTCACAACCAACACAGTTCAATTCAATGTGTTATGACATGTATCTCTCACCTTCCACCCACTTCCAAGAATCTTCTTCTTTGCCACCTGCATGTGAGGATGTACGACACAGCAACCATTGGAATCAAACGTCTTTCCATCACCTGATGGAACAACTTTCGTCGAACTTAGAGGTCGGTAATCCGTGCCCCTTTCCTCTTGACACTTTGGACAGGCCTTATGAACTACGTTCCATCCTCCCAACATCTTCTTCGTGGCGAGCTGCATATTAACGTGGTAATGACACCGACCTTTATCATCGAATGGAGTGTGATATTCGCGACGCACACGCGGCTCCTTACTCCTAGTCCTAGATTTTGATCGGGCATCTCGTATCCCACCGCCACCGCCCCGACTTCGTGAACGCGCTGCAGCAGTGGTGGTGGCCGACGGCTTCTGTTGCCCCCCCTCACCATTATTCGGCCTTGTTTTCGATCGTCCTTCCCTCCCACTACTACTGCTCCTCTGAAGGTTCATTGTGGATTCAGGTTACTTGCACCTTGACTGTTGTCGTATCTACTACATACTTAGTCAACAGACAGTCATCGTACTCTATTTAGATACGTGAAGAATCTATCTATCTACACTCACACTGACGTGCCGCTCTGCCGCTTCATAAGAGTTCCCAGATTCACGCGTCGATGACGACTGCCACCGCGGTTTGTCGGGTGCTTTACTGTCGCAGAGCACATATACGGCAATATGGGGCAAAAAATGCTGTTACGTTGTTGGATGATGGTGTGCATGGTACCGGAATCAATTGCCTACGCAACCTGGTACGGCATTATCGCTCATCGTGCACACAACCTCTCTCCTTCAAAAGTTGCACACAATTTTCTTTAGAGTCATCAAAGTCGTATACTCTTAACTCGATTACGGCTGCCGCTGCCGATGTTTCAAGCAGATATAGTTTATACAATTCAGGGCAAACACTTCGGCCTCGTCGGGAAACGAATGGATCAAAACCACCGTCATTCACATCACAGGCATTGTCACATCTTACTGCAGAAGAATATAATCCCGAACAAATTATAGAGCAGGTATTTAAAGCAGCAAAATGGAATCAAGCCGTCCAACCTTCGAGTTCTCAAAAGCAAAGTAAGGGCAAGGATTCGAATGGAAAAAATCAATGGGATTATGAATTTGTAAGGCAAACCTTGGATGATTACGAACGTCACCTGCGATACGTCTTGGTACATTTAAAAACGAAGAAAACAAAGTCATCGGAGAAAATTATCGACCGTACTTCTCCCGCAGTACTGCCATCCTCTTTGGAGTCGGTGACCGTTGACATACATTCTCCATCATCTGCCACACATCGACTCCTTTCTCCCAAAGTCGTTGCGAATGCAATCCGTTCACTAACACGATCTAAAATGGACACTGACCTCCTCTCTCAACGTGTACGGGATATTGAAAGTCTAGTAGGAAATATTGGTTGGACTCCAATAACAGAGGAATTATCCTATCGATTACTCGAAGCGAATGGCAAGGCGGGGAATGTACGGAGGACATTGGCACTGTTGGAGTTACGAAAGAAGAGGGGATACCCTCCTCGTGAACAAGATGATAGAACATTTCCTGTTGCAAAAAAATCATCGCATGACATTATTGATATTTTGGACGATGATGGTTTGCCACAACAGATGACCAGTATTGGTATTGCACGGGGCGAGAAGGAATTCATACACGCAATAACATCGATTAAGTCAGCACAGCTACCACTCAGACGCTCACGCAACATTCATCTGCACGAATCATCCTTCTCCGAATCTTCACTTGATAATCCAACGAGGTACCTAGATGCGATATTACTTAACATGTCACAACGGGGAATTCCTCTCCGATCGGAGATGGCGAATCAAATGTTAAGTTGCTATGCTTCCACTGGTCGGACTGGACGGGCGTTGCATTACTTTTATAAGGTCATACGAGATCCTGTGGAAGAAGATGGATTTTATATCCCCGGACCACATCCAACCAATTTAAGCCCTGTGGAGTTGGAGGAGTGGAAACAAACGAGGAGACAAATGGGGATGGGAAGGCTTCTGGCAAGTAGTAATGAGAAGAGAGGGAAAGAAGATACTGATTCGCACGCAGACAACGACAATTCAATGATGATGGAGACATTAGAAACAAATTCGTATTCAATGAGCAAGTCAAAGCCACGTATGAGTATGAATTCTCCACCCCCATTTCACAAAATCCCCAGCAGTGTCAGAGAAACTCCTCTTGCTTTTGGTAGTGAATTGAAACCTTATTCCTTCGTTGGTGCACCAAGCTCTTCTTCTGATTCGTCTACGTCGCTGCAACCCACCTACGCTCAAAGCAGAAAGACAAAAACCAAGTATGAATGGGAAGTGGATCGTGAATGGTCACTCTCTCTCACCGCTGCCTTTGCATTCGCAGACAGTCTTACACATGGGGCATGCGGTCATGACCCAATCGAGTTGGATGTGGGGAGCTGGAATTGTCTCATTAAGGCCTGCTGCTATCGTGGAGCATTCCATAGAGCATTTAAGATATTGAATGAAACCATGCCACAAAAGGGTATCGAGCCAGATAGTTTTTCATACAATACAATCCTTGCCGGACTAGCACGTGTTGGTGATATCCCATCGCTTAAGGAGTTGCTAACTGGGATGACCAACAAACGTGTTCCTATTGACAAGTACACCGTCCAGGCAATAGCCGATGGACTGCTTAATGTTGGAGATATATCTGGTGCATCGACGATAGTGCAAGACGTATTCAATCAACATGACACCCTCCCACCGTACACAACACATCTAAAAATTATCGAATTTGCATTATCCAACGGCCTTATCTACGAAGCGAAGCGTCATGTGTACTTTATTCAACAGCTTTGGAAATGGCAACCATCGACACATCATGATAAGGCATTCTGCAAAATAATGGAGACTACCCAACACAATCCAAAGCTATCAAAGGCAGCTCTTAAACAGCTATTTAAGCATTTTAGAGAAGAGCTATGCGATGAAGACTTTTTCTGAAAGTAACTTTTAATCTATGGTCAAATCTTCTTTTATCTTGGGAAAACTATTTCGCACATAACATAAATTGCTTTGTTTGTATGCTTGTAACAATAGTCTAATACATTGCAGATCAGCTACACCAGCGCACAGGATCAAGGACTGAATTAGTGTCAAAACTTGTATACAATATTCTCATCTATCTACAACATGGAGGCGTTTGCAAATACACAGGAGTCAGAGCAATCTCGAGTATCGTCAATCCACGGGTACATCACAAAGGAAGACAGTACGGTTACACAGTTAATGGAGAGGGCTCTGTTACTCTTCTTCAACACAATCATTTTACTTAGTACTCTAAGTCAGAAGAGAAAAGGGAAATTACCGTGAATGGGAATGCAATTTGTATATTCCGTACAACCCATTTAGTCGGCTGTGAGAATAATAACTGTTCAGCGGCGATGGGGTCATATTGTATTGTGGGCGTTGCTACTACCTGTGTCCGACTACTACTTCCGCCGTCCATCTGTTGTTGTGGTGTTGTTTTAGTATTGTTGTCAGTAGTTTTATATCCAACCTTTCCCACACCTGGAGGTTTGTAATATTTTTGGATAAGAATACTTGGCCCCCGACACTCCTTATCCCCACCTCCGCAACTACTTCACGGCTGTTCCTCTTTCGGAATTGATCAAGCTTGAGTTTGTTAGCTGTGACGGAGAGAAGGAGAGAAGTGAGGTATCGGATCATTGATATAAAGATCAGTATACGAATAAGAGATCATCTCACCTTTCTCAGAAAACAGAAAGCCATCCTCTTCGAGACTAGCTTGAATGTCACTTGGTAACTCGTTCGTTACATACAAAACACGAATAAATTTCGCAGTAGTAATAGTTTCAATCCCGTGATTGCAACCAGTGACACGACATTGCTCTTTAATCTTTTTCACCCGGACGCCAAATTCAGAGTGCCCCAGAACTCGCTTAACACTCCACTTGTCATCGATCATACGCTGGGTTGGAAACGGATAACCCTCATACATTGTCGATACTGATCTCGACAGAAAAATGACACGCACAAATAAAAAAAAACTCAGCGCGTGCACCATAAAATGCTGCGTCGGGATCGATGGAGGGGGGAAGAAGTGATTTTTGACATGGTTGTCTACGGCGTCGTCGTCGATGACCACTGCCCAACGACGCATGCTGCCATCGGTTCCTTCTCAATTAGGTCAAACACGTCATTAAACTTTAATTTCAATTCCTCCTCCACTATGGAGAATGCTAATTCATTACTAAATGTTGGTACATCATCTTGTAATTTTTGTAATTCTTCGAGATATTCATCTAAAATTTCTCTCATTTACACAATATTGTTGTTGTGTTTTCTCTCGGTTACCCCAACTTCGGGCTTGGCCAATCTCGTATCTATGTCTAACTGACTACTTCCATCTTTCCTTGCTCTAATTTTAAACACGCTCTTCCTTGCCTTGATATTCTCTACATTTTTCATCTCATTTACGTCGCCGCCCTCGTTTGTTTTCATAAAGTCGCAATCGTCAACAACAGAGGCAACCCAATAATCCAATTCAGCATGCATTGCAACTTTAATATACTCAAAATTTGGTCGACATAAACGATTGTCACTCCAACATTGACTCATCAATGTCCGCCAACTTTCCGGCCATGTAGCATCATGTCTTGGTCGATATCCCTTCCCCACGACCATATCAGAATGCATCTTACATGAAAAGCCAGAGTATGGTACCGATAATGAACACAGTTGCCAAAAGAGTATCCCGAACGAGTAAACGTCGACGGAGAGTGAGTACGGCTTGTTCAATGCAACCTCTGGTGCCATATATCGTAAACTACCGGTATTTCCTGTTAGGTTATATAATCCATCCTCATTGGGACTATTATCCTCCGATGTTTTTATACATTTGGCCAAACCAAAGTCAAACATTTTCAATTTGCCATCTGCATTGAAACCCACATTGTCGGGTTTCAGATCACGATACACAATCTCCTTCGTATGTAAATAGTCTAATGCATTAGCTATATCAAATGCTACCTGAAATCGTTCGATCCATATCCGACGTAAGACATGTGACTTGGAACAGCAATATCCGAGACACGGACCGAGCCAATATCCAGAACTTGAACCAACATCTCGTCTCCATAACTTCAATTTATGATCTAACGTTGATACTAATCGATCAAGTATAACAAAGTATCGTGATTCGAGTGGATCACTATTGGCATGTCCACGCAATGTAAGTATATTTGGATGTGATAGAGTGGATAGGAATTGTGTTTCGACGGCCAAATCGAGTATACCTTTATTATGCTCGTCGTCGGGTAAGTCTGAACGTAGTGTCTTGAGTACGTATCGTTGAGCGGGTGGGATGCCATGAGGTAAACCTTCCCCTCTTTGAATGCTGCTATTATCATGAATACTTGTAGATGACGAGGATGGTGACGATAGTGACATAGTAGAGTTGTTGTTGTTTTCAACAACAAATGTCGATGCAAATTGTGCACGTGACAATGCCACCTCGTCATCGGTATCATACACCTCCTGTAACTTAATGTACTTTATTTCATACACGAAGCTAAACCCACCCCGACCAACAATGTCGCCTAATATAATTTCTTGGAATGCCAATGCTGGTAATGGAAGTGGTACTACTACTACTACTTTGTCATCCATCAACGTCGTTGTCATTATAATATCGTCGTAATCTGTAGCAGCAGAAGAACGCCGACGCAGAGAAGCGGGGCAATTATGAATATTGTTGACGGTGGTATTGGTGTTGGTTGGACTAGAGCGTAACCGTAAGCCGAAGGTCATGCGGCTGGGGTAATAAGCTGTCGCGTGGGTTGTTTTGTGACTGCTGATAAGGAGGCAGGATAGGAGCTCCACCTTAGTCCACCTTGCTACTACTTGTGTATAATTAGTTGGAGACCTCACCATACATCTAAATTAAATTGTCTATTTTAGATGACTAATGTGGCGTCGTCGTGTCGTCAATGGTTAAAATACCTCGTCATAGTTCTACTACTACTAAAATCGAATCGATCATCCGTCGTCGTTGATGGACTTTCCTTCGGACCTACTACTACTAGTGCAACGAGCGTATCATCTCGACGATGGTTCCTCGACCGAGCACAATCATCTGGCTTTGGCGTTGGATTGACAACGATATTTGTTTCATCATCAGTGCCGTTTGCTGGGATGTTTCAACCTAATGCTGCTAATGCTGTTGCTGACTCTCAATTCATCGAGGTAGGTCGGCAAGAACGTGCCCCCGATGGTGAAACTCCATTCGTAACATTATCCAATGGAGTACAAATTAAAGATTATCGTATCGGTGACACCGATACTTCTGTAATTCGTTCTGGTTCACGTGTCGAACTAACAATTAAAGGACGGCTTCTCAATCTTAATGGTATCATCTTCTATGATACTAAGAGTAATGACCCAAATGGTTTTGGTGAGGGTACACCATTAGTCTTTACAGTTGGTCAAAATGTTGCATTGCCAGGCTTAGAAAGTGGTATACTGGGTATGACAAAGGGGGGTATACGTCGGATCATTGTTCCTGCGGACGTGGGCTACGGGACATTTCCAAATTTGGAACCACAACCAATGACAGATGTCGAAAAGAGGTCACTTGATTCTGTTATCAAGAACCCAAGACGTGATCAGACGGTCATGTTTGATGTAAAGGTTGAAAGAATTAGGTAAATTAAGCGTCATTCATAACTAGATGAGTGAAAGATGATATGATAGTAATTGTATATTTCAGAATGATTCTACATTTTAGATACGATGCATCGTATGAACGTGCATCAATTGCTAAGAAAGTTGATGCGTGAGAGATACTAGTTGACCATATTTGTGAGGCAGCAACTCATCACAGTGAAGCCAATGATCTCGTTTGTTGAACTGAGACATCTGGTTAGCACACCAGGATTTATTTCTACGCAGGCCGACACCTTGTGAACTTACAAACAATCCTTTTTTGGCAAAAAATGTTCCCGCCACATTCTCCACCGTGATATCGTCATGGCAAAAATAGCCGTCATGGCCATGTTTAATATCGCATTTTGTACTGTCCCAAATGACAGCCCAAATTGGAAACATCATCCTCATACCCTATTGAATCATTATCCTGCTGGGGCTGTCATTTCATATCATGTCATCGTGTAAAGAGGCAGCATGTAAAGAGGCCATAGCTAATCTCCTGATTTACCTATCAAGTGCAAAATTATTTTGGTACACACTCAATACAAGCCATGAACATGGCTTCCATTTGGCAAATTGATTTGGAATGTCCCATGAGAATTACAGATTTGGCTAGATACACAAATGGGATGTTATATATTAAGCGTACACGTGGGAAGTATTACTTTTCAGATGTGGCCTTTGAAATGGAGAAAAAGAAGATGATGTTGGGTAGTAGTAATAAAAGTCAGGAATTTTATGTCATTCGAATAGGCTATATTGGCATGGAAAGTCCAAGGAATTGTATCTCAAAACTAATCCAGAAGTGGTTGGACAAATTGCAGCCGTGGATGCCAAGTCAAAAAAGCGAAAACATTCTGACAGTAAAATTTAAAAAGTTAAGCGGGCAAAGTTAGTGCGTGAAACAGCAAGATTAGAAACACTGAGTCGATTTGGGAAGGAAAGTGTGTGGACTCTATCACAATTAGCAAAAAATGATGGTAAGCCTAAGACAGATTAAATGTAAATTATTAGAAATAATACCCAGGAATTTACATTACCATAATAATAAAATAAAACAAATATCTTATTGTCATAATCATAAGGATGCAGCCACACCCTGATATTTGCTCTCTGGGACCTGAGAGTGGATGTTGTTGGTATAAGAGGTGGGTCTCTGTTTGTTCTTATGATTGAGACCCCCCCACACACACTTCATACTCATAGCAGGTCTTCTTTATACATATATAATGCAATTCAGCACCTTCAACAGT
>Ga0247834_1008440_pt1 | contig 10376 bp, 4 predicted proteins | sample LaCruzMarch2015__8_FD_187118 | JGI IMG/M metagenome (GOLD analysis project Ga0247834, IMG submission 187118) | Freshwater microbial communities from meromictic Lake La Cruz, Castile-La Mancha, Spain - LaCruzMarch2015_12m | ecosystem: Environmental > Aquatic > Freshwater > Lake | place: Spain... | reverse complement strand
GCCTTGGGCTTGGGCGCTGCCGGCAACGCGGGCACTTCCGCCTGGCCGTCGTGGACGACGCGGGCGTAGCGCTTGGCGAGGGCGGGGTGGATGCCGAGCTGCTGCTCTTCATGCTCCTGGTGGGCGACGGCGGCGGCGGCGGCGCGGGCCCGCGCCTTGGGGAAGCGGGTGCCGCAGCGATCGCACCGGAGGGAGCCTCCGGGTTGGACGCCAGCTTCGACGACGTCGGCGCTGCAGGCGGGACAACGTTCGGTCATGGACACCTCCGCTTCACTCTTGGGAGCCAGGTGTCGCCAGATGGCGGCAACCGGAGCCTGGTGGAGACGCATGGGTACCACCCCAACAGATCGCCCCACAAACTTTTGACCTGTTCTTCTCGCGACCTCCTCCCGACGACGGATCGCACTTCGCCGCACATGTAGGCCTCGACTCACCCCTCAAGAGACTCGCATCGGCGACAAACCCCAAGCGTGGGGCGCTTTGGCGTGGCCAAGGGGGCTGACGACGACGATGTTGGCTGGAACCCCGCTGGAACGCGGCCGGGTAGCGAGGGCCCACATGTCGCAGAAAGGAGCACTTGGAGTCCGTGCTTGAGCCAATGTCAGTTTGTGTCCTACTGTGGCCCACCCAAGTCGTTCATACCGGTTCGTGCCAGGAGGTTTCGCATGGCGTCCGCCGACAAGCGCAAGCAGTCGCTCTACTTCCCCGAAGAAATGCTGAAGGAAATCCAGGACGAGGCGAACCGGCAGGACCGCAGCCTGTCGTGGATCGTCCAACAGGCGTGGCGCATCTCGCGCGGCGAAATCAAGAAGTTCCCCTCGGTGAACGACGTCATCGACGGCGACCGCGATGATGAGCGTGGTCGTCACGACGACTGAGCCGCGGCCTGGCCCGGACACCTCGCTTTTCGCAAGGAGACGCCACCCCATCGGGTGGCGTTTGTCGTTGGACGCTCCCGGGCGCCGCGTCCGGCGCGGGGCGCGGGGCGCGCGGGCGGCTTGACGAACCGGGGACCCGTGGCATTGTGCGATTGCACAATGAGATTGTCGCAGATGCAGCATCGCAGCTGCGTCAGCGCGCCCACCGGAGCCCGCCATGACCGTCGCCCTCGTCGCCGCCGCCGTCTCACTCCCCGCAGGTCGCGAGCGCGGCGAAGACATCGCCAGCGCCTCGGGGCTGCCCGTGTCCGTGGTGCGCGAGAAGATGGGCATCATCGAGAAGCGCCGGGCCCCGGCAGACCTGCACCCGAGCATGATGGCCGTGGCCGCCGCCCGCCTGTGCCTCGACGGTCGGGATCCCGAGAGCATCGACGTCATCATCTGGACGGGCAGCGAGTACAAAGACCACATCGTGTGGACCGCCGCCATCCATGTGCAGCGGGAGCTCGGCTGCCGTCTGGCGGTGGCCTTCGACCTGTCGGCCCGCTGCTCGACGGGCATCCTCGGCCTGAAGCTCGCCAAAGACCTCCTGATGACCAATCCGGGCTGGAAGCGGGTCCTCCTGTGCGGGGGGCATCGAACGGGGGACCTGGTGGACTACAGCGATCCCAACACGCGCTTCCTCTACAACCTCTCCGACGGCGGCTCGGCCATGTTGATCGAACGGCTCGACGACGGCGTCCCCGCCAACAGCGTCGTTGGCAGCGCCATCATCACCGACGGCGACTTCTCGATGGATGTCATCATCCCCGCGGGCGGCACCGTCGGCACCACGCGCTCCCACCCCGAGGCCGGCCAGACCTTCCTGCGGGTCCCCGACCCCGAGGGCATGAAGCGGCGCCTCGACGCCGTCAGCCTCAAGAATTTCCTGCAGGTCATCCGCGACGCCGCCGGCGACAAGCCCATCGCCTATCTGGCCCTGCTGCACATGAAGCGCTCGGCCCACGACGCCATCGTCGCCGAGCTGGGGCTGACCCCCGCCCAGAGCATCTACCTCGACCACTACGGGCACTTCGGCTCCCCCGACCAGGTTCTGAGCCTTGGTCTGGCGGAACAGCGCGGGCTCTTGAAGCCCGGTGACACCGTGGTGTTTGCGTCGGCCGGGCTTGGCTACATGTGGGCGGCGTCGGCGTTCACCTGGCAGCGCCCCACGTTTTCGACGTCGGCCCTCGCCGCCCTCGCCTGACGAGACAGCACTCAACCCGACTCCGTCGGCAAGATCATCCGACCGCGGATCAGTACATGAAGCCGACGCCGACGGAGAAGCCGGCGGCGACGTTGAGGGAGCGACCCCCCTTGAGGGTGACGAGGTCGGTTTCGTTGCCGCCGACGGTGACGCGGTCGCCTTCGCCTTCGAAGTTGATGGTGGCGCCCGTGGACTTGCCCGCGAGCTCGACGAAGAAGCCGCCGTAGAGGTCGAAGCGGGTCAGCAGTTCGGCGTGGTAGCCAAAGGCGAGGGAGTTCTTGCCGGGATTGTCGGGGGTCTCGGCGTAGCGGGTGACCGGCATGGTGTCGAGCTTGAGCTCCACCTCGAAGCGCCGGTCGAGCATGAACAACGGGATGTAGAGCTCGGGCCCCACGGTCAACGCGTGCATCGAGAAGCCCGGCACGACGGTGAGGATGCGGTTGCTGCTGGTGATGCGCTGGGTCTCCACCGTGCCCTGCCAGAAGCGGTAGCCAATGCGGCCGCCAATGCCGATCACCCGCACGACGCCGTCGTCACTGAGGCGCAACAGATAACGCCCCCGCCCCGACACGCCGGCGTTGGCGTGAATGGACACGAAGCGGTTGGGGGCCACCGTCAGGTTGGCGTTGGAGTTGATCTGGAACTGCACCGTCGACAGCGCCGCGCTGGCATCGATGCCGAAGAAATCCACGGGCCAAAGGTCCGCCCGGATGGAGCCACCGGGATGAAAGCCGGCGCCGACGGCTCCGGGCTGCACGTTGTCGTTGCCCTCGAAATTGTAGTGCCAGGCGGCGCCGTCAAATGTGCCGCTGACGGCGAGGAGATGGCCCGCCTTGATGGGACCACCGGCACTGGAGCCCTTGTCTTCGATCTCGCTCAGGCTGCGCCGTGGGCCGCCGTCGAGGGGGTCCCCTTCGGTGTCGTCGACGGCGCTGCGGCGTTTGGTGACGGCGTCATCGCCATCGCCATCGGCGTCATCGTCGAGGGACGCCGTGCGCTTTTTGGGCTTCTTGGTGGGGCGGGGTTCGTCGTCGGGGTCGCGGTTGCGGCTCGGTACGCTGTCGTCGTCGTCGTCGCCATCGCCGAGGACCACGTCGCCCACGTCGACGCCGTCACCGGCCCGGGGCGGCAGCTTCTGGGGCTTGAGGGTGGTCCACTTGCCGAGGGCGGGCTTCACCACGGCGAGGGCCGTCGCCGCCATCTGGTCGGGGCCGGCCCCGCGGGGAAGTTCCTTGAGCAGGCGGGGTTTGCCATCGGCGCCGTAGACGACGATGAGGGGGCGCTCGAAGCCCGGGGGGGCCGTCACCAGCACCTCGATGCTGCGGCGGGCCATGGCGGCCTTGATGGTGGCGGGGTCGAAGCTGTCGCGGGCGGCGTCGAGGTCGGCGTTGATGGCAACGCTGTCCTGGACCCGGATGTTGTCCACCAGCTCCAGCTCAAGCTCGAGGGCTTCCCGGGCGGCGTTGGCATCGCCGCCGCGCAGCACCGAAAACGGCAGCACCACGACGTCGAGGGGCTCGCTGGCCTTTGGGGGGGACTTCCGCCGACGCCGGGCCTCGGCGGGGCCCGCCCACACCATCGCGAGCATGATCGCGCAACAAAGCGCGGCACCGTGACTGTGACGAAGAAGCGAGGCCATCGTCGGGCACGATAACCGTCGCCTCAAGCGGCGTCGAGGACCCGGCGGCGCCGACGCCAACCGCGTCCAAGCGCCACCAGGGCTGCCAGGGCCAGCACCGGTGCCTGCGATGGGTTGCTGACGGTGGCCGAGCCAAAGCAGCCCGGGTCTTCGGCGGGAGGCTCGTCGGGGGGCGCGTCGGGCACGTTTGACGAGTCGGCGTCGAGGAAGTCCGGTCGGCCGTCGCCGTCGCTGTCGCCCAGGCCGTCGTCGGGGCCGTCGTCGACGCCGTCGCCGTCGCTGTCGGTGTCGCGCCACGCGGGGCGGCCATCGCCATCGGGGTCGGCGGAGCCAGCGGCCGTGGACGCGCTGCGTTCATCGACAGTGAGCAGTCCGTCGTCGTCGTCGTCGGTGTCGAGGGCGTCGATGGTGCCGTCCCCGTCGGTGTCGCGCGGGGTGGCCCGGTCTGGTCCAACCTCTTCGAGATCGGGGATTGAATCGCCGTCGCTGTCTGCGTTGTCGGGGTCGGTGCCGATGGCCGCTTCTTCGTCGTTGCTCAGGCCGTCGCCGTCGAGGTCGGTGTTGATGACGGGCCGGTCATCGGTGTCGTCGAGGAAGTTGGGGATCTCGTCGCCATCGTCGTCGCCGTCGCCCTCCAGGCGGTCGGTCAGGCCGTCCCCGTCACTGTCGAGGTCGAGGAAGTTCGGCGTGCCGTCCCCGTCCAGGTCGTCCGCGCCTTCCTGGATGTCGGTGAGGCCGTCGCCGTCGCTGTCGTCGTCGAGAAAGTTCGGGAGGTCATCGTTGTCCGGGTCGCCCGCGCCTTCGTCGATGGTGGGGATGCCGTCGTTGTCGTCGTCTCCGTCAAGGGCATCAATGAGGGCATCGCCATCGCTGTTGAGGGGAGTGGCCGCGTTGGCGCCGACCTCGGTGCCATCGTCGATGCCGTCGCCGTCGCTGTCGTCGTTGACCGGGTTTGTGCCGAGCAGGGCTTCCACGGTGTCGGCCAGGCCGTCGTTGTCGGCGTCGGCGATGCCGGGGTCGGTGCCGGCGTCGACTTCGGCGCCGTCATTGACACCGTCGCCGTCGGTGTCTGGCAGCAGGGGGTCTGTGCCCAGGGCCACTTCGGCGCCGTCGCTCAGGCCATCCTCGTCGCTGTCCGCCAGGCGGGGGTTGGTGCCACGGGCAACCTCGGCGGCGTCACCGAGGCCATCGCTGTCGGTGTCCCCCAGTTGGGGATTGGTGCGCAGGGTCCGCTCCTGGAGGTCCGTGAGGCCATCGCCGTCGGTGTCAGCCCGGTCGGGACGCGTGCCGGCGGCGACCTCGTCGCCGTCGTTGATGCCGTCCGCGTCGGTGTCGGCGACGATGGGATTGCTGCGGACGGTGCCGCGCAGTTCCACGGTGTCGCTGCGGCCATCGCTGTCGGTGTCGGTGAGGCGGGGGTTGGTGCCCAGGGCCACTTCCTCGCCGTCAAGGAGGCCGTCGTCGTCGCTGTCCTGGTTGCGGGGGTTTGTCAGCAGGCGCCGCTCGTCGCTGTCGGTCACGCCATCGACGTCGGTGTCCGCCAGCAGGGGGTCGGTCTCATCGTCGTCAAGCAGACCATCGCTGTTGAGGTCTTCACCACCCGTACAGCCCAGGAAGCCCGGGCTGCTCTCGGCCACCACGTCGTTTGGACCGTCACACAAGCCGTCGCCGTCGCTGTCGGCGTCGAGGGGGTCGAGCAAGCCCGAGTTCACCTCCAGGGGGTCTGGCAGGCCGTCACCGTCGGTGTCTGCCCGCAACGGATTGGTCCCCGCGATGTTCACCTCGAGGGCGTCGTCGAGGCCGTCACCGTCGCTGTCCACCTGACGGGGGTTGGTGCCGAGGCCCACCTCGATGTTGTCGTCGAGGCCGTCGTTGTCGGTGTCCCGCAGCTGCAGGCTGGTGCCGAGGAGGGACTCCGTCCGGTCGGACAAGGTGTCCCCGTCGGTGTCGGCCAGCAGGGGGCTGCCGCCGGCGGCGACGTCGGCGGCGTCGTTCAGGCCGTCGTCGTCGCTGTCGCTGTCTCTGGGGTTTGACCCCGTGACGAGGACTTCTTCCTGGTCGTCGAGACCGTCGCCATCGGTGTCAGCCAGGTCGAGGCGCGTGTCGAGCAGGCTTTCCTGCAAATCGTCGAGGCCATCGCCGTCGGTGTCCCGGCTGAGGGGGTCGCCATTGAGGGGCAGCTCGGCACCATCGAGGAGGCCGTCGTCGTCGCTGTCATTGTCATTGGGATTGGTGCCGAGGGCCAACTCGACGCTGTCGCCCAGACCGTCGTTGTCGCCGTCGTTGCTGCCGGGGCTCGGGTCGATGCCATCGGGGATGGTGTCGCCGTCGGTGTCGGGGTTCAGGGGGTCGGTGCCGATCAGCAACTCCTGGCCGTCGATGACACCATCACCGTCGGTGTCCGTGACGAGGGGGTTGGTGACGAGCTGGACCTCCAGGCGGTCGCTGAGGCCGTCGCCGTCGGTGTCGAGGAGATCGAGGCGGGTCCCGAGGCCCACCTCCTCGGCGTCACCCAGGCCGTCGCCGTCGGTATCCGCCAGCACTGGCGAGCCCCCCGCCAGGATGTCGACGAGGTCGGTGAGACCGTCGCCGTCGGTATCCGCCACCAGGGGATTGGTGCCGCGCTCGACTTCCTCCTGGAAGTCCGTCAGCCCGTCGCCGTCGGTGTCTGGCAGCAGGGGGCTGGTGCCGCGACGCACTTCGACGCCGTCGCTGAGGCCGTCGCCGTCGGTGTCGCCGATGAGGGGATTGGTCCCCGCCGTCCGTTCGGCGCCGTCGCCAAGGGTGTCGCCGTCGCTATCGGCCACGGCGCCGCTGGTCTCGGTGGCGTCGACGATGCCGTTGGCGTTGAGGTCTTCGCCGCCGACGCAAACGCCGACCACGGTGGCCGGGCCATCGCACAGCCCATCGCGGTCGCTGTCCGGGGACAGGGGGCTGATGAGGGCGGTGCCGTCGACGTCGACCTCGATGCGATCGGGCACGCCGTCGGCGTCGGTGTCGACCAGCAAGGGGTTGGTGCCCACTTCGGCCTCCCGCTCGCGGCCGTCGGACAGGCCATCGTTGTCGGTGTCGGCGTCGCGGGGGTCGGTGCCGATGGCCAACTCAACGGGGTCAATGACGCCATCGCCGTCGATGTCGGGGTTGTTGAGGGGCGTGCCGGCTGCCCTCTCGTCGGCGTCGCCCAGGCCGTCGCCGTCGGTGTCGCCGCTCAGGGGGTTGCCGCCCGAGGCGATGTCCAGACCATCGGGCAGGGTGTCGCCGTCGCTGTCGGGGTTGAGGGGGTTGGTGCCGAGTTGCACTTCGAGGCCGTCGATGACGCCGTCGGCATCGGTGTCGCGGAGGTTGGGATTCGATCCCGTGGTGAGGACCTCGACGTTGTCCGGCAGGCCGTCGGCGTCGGAGTCGACGTTGAGGGGACTGGTGTTGGTGTTGTTGACCTCGTCGCCGTCGGTGAGGGTGTCGCCGTCCGTGTCTGCCAGCAGCGCATTGGTCCCCGTCGTCAGGACTTCGACGCCGTCTGTCAGGCCGTCGTTGTCAGTGTCTGCGGCAGCGGGGTTTGTCTCGCCCACGTCGACGATGCCGTTGTTGTTGAGGTCTTCGCCCCGCACGCAGGTGGGCGCCACCGTGTTCCCACCATCGCACAGGCCATCGTTGTCGGTGTCTGGGTCGAGGATGTTGGTGGTTGGATTGGTTGACGCTTCGACGCCGTCGCCCACGCCGTCGCCGTCGGTGTCGGGGTTGCGCGGGTTGCTGCCCAGGGCCTGCACTTCGATGCCATCGAGGACGGTGTCGTCGTCGGAATCAGCGTCGAGAGGGTTGGTGCCGGCCACCTTCTCCTGGGCATCGCCGAGGCCGTCGGCGTCGGTGTCGCCGATGTCAAGGCGGGTGCCGTCCAGAAACTCCTGGCGGTCGAGCACGCCGTCGCCGTCGGTGTCCTGATTCTGGGGGTTGCCGCCAGCGGCGATGTCGGCGCCGTCGTCGAGGCCGTCGTTGTCGGAGTCGGCGTCCAGTGGGTCTGTGCCCAGGATGACCTCCTGGCCATCGCTGACGTCGTCGTTGTCGCTGTCGCTGTCGTTGGGGTCGGTCAGTCGCAGTTGGACCTCTTCCGCGTCGCTCAGGCCGTCTCCGTCGCTGTCGATGGCGAGGGGGTTGGTCAGCAACACCAATGTCTCCGTGCCGTCAGACAGGCCGTCTCCATCAGTGTCCAACAGCGCGGCGTTGGTTTCGCCGACGTCGACGATGCCATTCAGGTTCAGGTCCTCGCCGCGCACGCAGCCGCGGGCAACGACGGCCCTGTCACCGTCGCACAGACCGTCGCCATCGGTGTCGGCGTCGCGGGCATTGGTGGCCGACCCCAATTCGACGTTGTCGCGGATACCATCGCCATCGGTGTCGGCGCTGAGGGGGTTGGTCTGGGTGTTGTTGACCTCGATGCCGTCACCGATGGTGTCCCCGTCGGTATCCACCAGCAGGGGATTGGTGAGGGCTTGCTTCTCCTGCGCTTCGTTGAGGCCGTCGCCATCGGTGTCCGAGACGTCGAGGCGGGTGCCATCGAGAAACTCCTGGAGGTCCAGCACGCCGTCGCCGTCGGTGTCCTGGTTGCCGGGGTTGCCGCCGGCGGCGATGTCGGCACCGTCGTTGAGGCCGTCGCCATCGGTGTCTGCCACCAGGGGGTTGGTGTTGGTGGTGTTGACCTCGACGCCGTCGCTCAGGCTGTCGCCGTCGGTGTCGGGCAGCAGGGGATTGGTCAGCAGCGACAGGCGTTCGGTGCCGTCGCCGAGGCCATCGCCGTCGCTGTCCTGGACCAGGGGGCTCGTCAGCACCGTGAGGACTTCGAGGCCGTCGCTCAAACCGTCGTCGTCGCTGTCGTTGTCGCTGGGGTCGGTCTCGCCGGGGTCGACAACGCCGTTGGCGTTGATGTCTTCGCCGCGCGCACAGGTCCCCACCGCCCGATCGCCGTCGCACAGGCCATCGCCGTCGCTGTCGGCGAGGAGGGGCGACGTGATCCCCGAGGCATCGTTGGCCTCGACGTCGTCGCGGACGCCGTCGGCGTCGGTGTCGGGGTTCAGGGCGTTGGTCTGCGTCTGGTTGACCTCGACGTCGTCGTTGAGGGTGTCGCCGTCGCTGTCGGCGCTGAGGGGGTTGGTGAACGTGGTGCACAGCTCGGTCTGGTCCGAGAGCTGGTCGGCGTCGGCGGCGCCAAAGCTGATGCCGTCGCGGGTCTGCTGGCCCGAGGGCGTGACGATGAGGTCGTCGATGAGGGCCGTGCCATTCACGTCGGGGAGGATGTCCTCGGGCACCACGATGCGCGTGATGCGTAATGTCACGGAGGTGCCCGCCGCCCTGAACACGAAATTCGGTCGGCCAGGGTCATTGGGGTCCCCCTCCACGGGACCGTTGACTGTCGCATCAACGTTGTTGTCGATGGTGCCCGTCATCACGACCGTGAAAACGGCGCGGGGCACACCTGCACGCCTTTGTGCCCTGAAATCAAGGGTATAGCTGACACCGGGCACCAGCCCGCCAATCACCTGCTCCAGGCGGGCATTGGCGACATCGAGCTCCGCCCGGTCGGCCACGCAGGCAAACGAGGCCCCGTTGGCGCGCCAGTCGGTGGCGCCGTTTACGCCACCAGCCCCGCACAGCACGGCGGGGTTGACGGTGGCCGTGACACAGCTCGGGTCGGCGCTCTGGGCGACGGCGGCGCTGGCGAACAGCCAGGCGGCAACAACGCCACCGCACGCAACACCGACGCGATTCACGAGCGCCTCCGGCGGCTGACAAGGGCCAGCAGCGCGACGAGGGCGAAGAGGGGCAGCTGCCCCACCCCGGTGGTGGTCGCCGAGCCGAAGCAGCCCGGGTCCACAGGCTCGTCGTCGGGCACCAGGTCCACCGGTCGCGAATTGCTGTCCCGATCAAGGAAGTCCGGGCGGCCGTCGCCGTCGCTGTCGCCGAGGCCGTCTTCGACGCCGTCGGGGGCGTTGTCGTCGTCGGCGTCGGTGTCGCGCCAGGCCGGCGTACCGTCGCCATCGGGGTCCGCCGAACCGGCGGCCGTGGCGGCCGCCCGTTCATCGGCAGTCAGCAGGCCATCGCCGTCGTCGTCGTCGTCGAGGGCGTCGATGGTGCCGTCGCCGTCGGTGTCTCTTGGTTGCGCAGCATTGGGGCCCACTTCGTCGCGGTCGTCGACGCCGTCGCCATCGCTGTCGCTGCTGTTGGCGTTGGTGCCAAGCAGGGCCTCGTCGGTGTCGATGATCCCATCGTTGTCACTGTCCAGGTTGGCTGGGACGCGGTTGTCGGTGTCGTCGAGATAGTCGGGGATGCCGTCGTCGTCGAGGTCGCCGGTGCCTTCGTCGGCATCGCTTTCGCCGTCACCATCGCTGTCAAGGTCCAGGAAGTTGGCGATGCCGTCGCTGTCGGCATCCTGGCTGCCTTCGGCCTCGTCATCGATGCCGTCGCCGTCGCTGTCGAGGTCCAGATGGTTGGGGATGTCATCGCTGTCAGCGTCGTCGTCAGTCTCGGTGCGGGTGGGGATGAGGTCGTTGTCGTCGTCGTCGTCGAGGGCGTCGATCAGGCTGTCGTCGTCGCTGTCGCGGGGGGTGGCGCCGTCGCCAAT
>Ga0247834_1008432_pt1 | contig 10382 bp, 7 predicted proteins | sample LaCruzMarch2015__8_FD_187118 | JGI IMG/M metagenome (GOLD analysis project Ga0247834, IMG submission 187118) | Freshwater microbial communities from meromictic Lake La Cruz, Castile-La Mancha, Spain - LaCruzMarch2015_12m | ecosystem: Environmental > Aquatic > Freshwater > Lake | place: Spain... | reverse complement strand
CTGTTGGTGTCTCATATCCCATAAGCCATGCATATAAATCTGGATCTTGTTGTCCTAATAAATTTTCAAAAGAGCTAATCTCATTTTCAGTTAAATTATCTATAGAATTTTTATAAAATCTATTTAGAATTAAATCTAATTCAAGCATGCCGCGACGACATTGCCATTTTATTTTTGCTTTTTTTGATGAAATGGTCATAATCTACTTATTATATTTAGTAAGTTTGGCCTTGTCACAACAACTTTAAAGCACTGAACTATAATTTGTTGGGCCAATGCCTTGCCTACTAGTAACTGTTATCAACTTAACATGAATTGTAAACCGATCATTTACTATTACAACTATATTGAGAAAATTATGGAACATTTTTATGAATTAATTGGAAAAAGAAAGTTAAATTGCTTTTCTACAATTAAAAACGAATTAAATTTTGATAATACAAAAAATTATCTTTTTGATCTTTCTCATCTTGGCATATTAAAAATAGAAGGAGAAAAAGCACAAGAATTTTTACAGGGGCAATTAACATGTAATCTCTTAGATGTTGATTTTAAAAATATGCGTAAAGGTGCACAATGTAATTTAAAAGGTAGGGTGCTTGCGTTAATTGATATATTTAAGACAAAAGAAAATGAATTAAATCTAATTTTGCCTTTAGATTTAATTCCTGAAACGGAAAGTTCTTTAGCAAAAACTGCAATGTTATCGCGAGTCAAAATAAGTAAAGTTTCAAACTATAAATTATTTGGTTTTTATTTAAACAACAAAGAAAATATTATTCCTTTTGATCTTAAATTATCTAATTCACCTTATTCTGTAATATCTGGTGAATCTTATTATTGTTATTGTTTAAGCCAAAACTTATATGTTTTTATAGTTATGGAAAATGAGGTTAATAAATTAACTGATAATTTTATAAATAAATCTCAATATAACGGATCATTTGCATGGCATTATCTTAATCTTAAGCAAAATAAAATTAATATATATCCAGAATCACGCGGCCTATTATTATCTCATAATTTAAATTTACATACGACTGGTTATATAAATTTTAATAAGGGATGTTATAAAGGCCAAGAAATAATTGCAAGAATGCATTATCGATCCAAACCTAAATATGAATTAAAATTATTTGAATTTAAATCTGACGAACCTATTTATATAGGTCAAAAACTAATTAATATTGAAGATAATCAAATAATTGGTGAAATTGTAGATTTTTGTCCTTTAATGGATAATAAATTTTTAATAGCAGGTTCTGTATTATTTAATATACCATTAATGGTTATTCTTGAAGGTCATAAATTACCAGTAGAGTTGAAAATTTTGTAGAGAAATCCTGGTTGCTAGCAACCAGGCTACAAATCAATTTAACATACTCTTTAGTACATTATCTTTATCGATAAAATGGTGTTTTAGTGCGCCTGCCGTATGTAAAACTATTAATCCTATTAAAATCCATGGGATTACCTTATGTGTATTATCCATAAAGCTTGCTAAAATTTTATTAGGTTGGATTGGTAGCGGGAGTTTATATAATCCAAAAAAAGAAGGAACTTTATCAGCAGCGACTGACATTACCCAACCAGACGTTGCTTGGGCAATTAAAAATAGATATAAACTATATTGTACTATTCGAGATAATATCTTATCCCATCTAGATACAGTTGCTGGTAATGCAGGTTTACCCGAGTACATTATCCAAAACATTCTTGCTAACATTAAGAATAATACTGTTAAACCAAATGATTTATGCAGCATATAAGCTGTTCCTTGATAATTTTCTGGTACATCATCCAGGAAAAAACTACCGCTTAGCATTAAAGTAACAATAATAAAAATTAGCCAATGGAAGGTTTTTGAAAGGGGTGAGTATTTGGTAATTACATTATTAGGTGACATTTTAGCTCCATGCTTATGAGTAATTTAATGGTGGGCACGCGGCCCACCCTACTGTAAATTTAATTAGAATTTAATTCAGCCACTTGCAACGTAGTTTGAGTTAAATCTAATAGTTCTCTAATAGCTACAAAATACATTGTATAATTAAGAACGGCGCCAAATTTTAAATTAGTTAAAACATGACGCCATCTTTCTATCAGAGAAATATATAATTCAGCCCATTTTTCAATACAAGTATTTAATTCCATATTGGATTTATTAAATTCAATTATGCTTGTAGTTAATTGTTTTTGTTGTAAATCTAAATCATCACGTAAAGCTTCTCTTGATAAAGACTCCCAATTATTTTCTGTTGCATGAATAATAATTTGGGTACGGATCCATCTAATATCAAGGAATTCTTCAATATGAAAATAAACTTCTGCAACCGTACTAATTTTTACGGCAAGTTCATGGGATATATCCAAAATATCTAAGCTTGCAAATAAGCCAGAAGTAATTGCAAATTCATTAGCTAAGCTTTTAGATATACCAAGTTCTAAATAATGATTTAAATGCTTTTCATATTGCTCTCGTTGAACAGGACCATATACATCGGGCATTGTTTCTTTTAATTCTTGCATGCCGTTAGAGTATAATTTAACCAGCTTTGAAATATCTAAGCGCTTTCTCTTATTGCGTAAGAACCAACGAACTAAACGTCGCTGAAGTCTTATATAAAGCATCATAATTTCAAATAAATTATTTGGATCTACATGACCATCTAATTCTTCTAATTGCTTCCATATAATATCCATGTTTAAAACTGATCTTGTAATTATAAAAGCTCGAACAATATCAGCAACTTGAGCTCCAGTTTCATCTTGTGTACGATATATAAAACTAAATCCCATTTCATTAACAATGATATTAGATAATTTAGTTGCAATTATTTCTCTTTTCAGAGGATGATTTTGCATCTCTTTACTAAATTTATCTTGTAAAGGTTTTGGGAATGAGCTTATTAAAAACTTATTAAGATATATATCTTCTGGAACATCAGAGCCAAGAATATCTTCTTTTAATATAATTTTACTATAGCAAAGCAAAACTGAAATACTTGGACTAGATAAGCCATGTCCTATTAATTTATGCTCCATTAGGAATTTTTCAGTCGGTAAAAATTCAAGTGCCCTATCAATTTTACCTGAGCGCTCTAATTCATTTATATACCGGCTATGAAGCACTACTGAACGCAATGATTGCGACAAAGCTAAACTTATAGCCCGAGTTATTAAATAGTTATCTCTCAATACAAGAGCTGACACTTCATCGGTCATCGCACTTAATAATTCATTACGTTGTTTTAATGTTAAGTCACCGGACGCTACAATACCATTTAGTAAAATTTTAATATTTACTTCTTTATCTGAACAACTAACACCTGCAGAGTTATCAATAAAATCGGTATATATTAACCCACCATTAAGTGAATATTCGATTCGAGCTAATTGTGTGAAACCTAAATTACCGCCCTCACCTACTATTTTACAACGTAACTGATTAGCATTAATTCGTATCGCATCATTGGTTCGATCGCCAACATCATTATTGGTTTCAGTTTGAGACTTAACAAAGGTACCAATTCCTGCGCTCCATAAAAGATCAACTTTTGCTTTGAGTAAAATTTTTATTAATTGGTTCGGTTCAATATCATTAAGTTTTATCCCAAAAGTTGCTTTCATTTCTTTAGATAAAGGTATTGATTTTGCATTACGATTAAAAACACCACCGCCTTTAGAAATTAATTTATGATCATAATCAGTCCAAGATGAACGAGGTAATTCAAACATTCTCTTTCGTTCTTCGAAGCTAAGTTTTGGATCTGGATCTGGATCAATAAAAATATGTTGATGATTAAAGGCTGCTACTAATTTAATATGCTTAGATAATAGCATCCCATTACCAAAGACATCGCCTGACAAATCACCAATACCTACTACAGTAAAATCAGTAGTATTTATATCAACACCAATTTCATAAAAATGACGTTTTACAGATTCCCATGCACCTTTTGCCGTAATACCCATTTTCTTATGGTCATAACCAATAGAGCCACCAGAAGCAAAAGCATCTCCTAGCCAAAAACCATATTCTAATGAGATTTTATTAGCTATATCAGAAAAAGTAGCGGTTCCCTTGTCAGCTGCAACAACCAAATAAGGATCATCTTCATCATAAGAAATAACTTTAAGTGGTTTAGAAAGAGCACCATCTTTATAATTATCAGTTATATCAAGCAGGCCACGAATAAATTGTTGATAACAAAAAATACCCTCAGCTAAAACTTCTTCTCTTGTACCATTGGTTGGTAATTGCTTAGCAACAAATCCACCCTTAGCTCCAGATGGAACAATTACAGAATTTTTAACCTGTTGCGCTTTCATTAAGCCTAATACTTCTGTACGAAAATCTTCTTTTCTATCTGACCAACGTAAACCACCTCTTGCGACTTTTCCGCAACGTAAATGGATACCTTCAAATCTAGGTGAATAAACAAAGATTTCAAACATAGGAATAGGTTTAGGGACGCCAGGTATTAGTTTTGGATTTAATTTTATTGAAATATATTTTTTATATTTATTATTCGCATCAACTTGGTAATAGTTTGTTCTTAAAGTGGCGGATATTACATGTACATATTGCCTAATAATTTTATCTTCATCAAGATTAGCAACAGAATCTAAATCATTTAGTATTTCATTAGTTAAACTTGAGAATTCATCATTTCGTTTTTCTTTATTAGCAGGATTAAAACGAATATCAAATAATTTTACTAATTTTTTAGCGATTTCTGAATTATTATATAAAGCTGACTCTATGTAGTCTTGACTGAACGTAAACCCAATTTGTTTGAAGTACTTTGCATATGTTCGTAATATAGCTACTTCACGCCAATTAAGACCTGCTGCTAATACTAATTGATTAAAACCATCATTATCTACTTCACCAAACCAAATTTTGGTAAATGCTTCTTGAAATAATTCTCTAATTTCATCGACTTTAAATTTGATATTACTATTATAACAAACAGAAAAATCGTTTATCCAAGTTATTTTGTTATCATTAAATTTAAGCAAATAAGGACGTTCACTAATTGCACGAAGCCCTAAGTGCTCAACAATAGGAATTATATCTGACAAAGCAGTAGTTGCATCATTTTGATATATTTTAAGCCTGAAGTTGTTGGCAAACTCATCTGCAGGCCTATAAAAATTCATCTCCAATTGATTTTCGGCTGTAAGCATCTCGATATGTTTGATATCAAAAACAGCAGTTTTTGCAGTGAAATTTGTAGTATAAACAGCTGGAAATGCATTTTTATAACGAGAATATAAAAAATTAGCTTTTTCTTCTCCAAAGCTATCGTCTAAATATTTTCTTAAATCGTCCGTCCACGAACGTCCAACTTCAATTATTTTTCTTTCAATTTCTTTAAAGTCATATTTAATATTATGATTACGATCTATCCTAATCATAAAATGAATACGCGCAAGCACTGACTCAGAAAAATATGTAGAAAAGTTAATTTCTAAAGCATTAAAACTTTCTTTTAAAACCTCCTCCATTTCATGTCTTAATTCAGTATTAAATTTTTCTCGTGGAACATATACAAGACATGAAACAAAACGATGATAAATATCCATTCGGGCAAACATGCGAATGCGTCGTCGCTCTTGCATATGAAAAATACCCATACAAATATCTAATAACTCTTCGTCAGTTCCTTGAATTAAATCATCTCGCGGAAGAGTTTCAAGAATATTTAATAAAACTTTTCCTGCATGACTTCGCGGATTTAATCCGGAATTTTTCATTATTTGTGCAACTTTGTGCCGTAAAAATGGAATATGTTTAGGGTTGGTATTATAAGCGGCTGAAGTATACAAACCAATAATTCGGCGTTCTCCAATAACATTTCCTTTGGCATCAAATCTTTTTATACCAATATAATCAGTATAAGTTTCCCGGTGAACTGATGCTTTTGTATTAGTTTTTGATACCACTAAAATACGCGATGATAAAGTAAGCTCTCGTGCTTCTGGAGCCATTGCGGAAATGCTACGAGTTGATGCCTTATTTATTCCTTGACGTAATAAACCAAAACCTGTTTCAGGTTTTGCTTGTAAAACAGTTTCATTTCCCTTTTTTATCAAATCGTAATCTCTAATACCTAAAAATGTAAAATGATGATCTTCTAACCATTTTAAAAATTCTTTAGTTTCTTCAACTTCATTTTCATCGTTAGGTGCCGAGACTGAATCTAATTCTGTTATGATTTCCCGTACTTTTTCACGCATCGGCAACCAGTCTTCAACTACAGCGCGATTGTCACTTAACGTACGTTCTAAATTTTTTTGTAACTCTTCAAGTACTTTAATATCTGTTTGTCTATCAACTTCCATAAATATTGGGGCTTCAGTAATCGTACCTTTAGGTAAATCACTACTACGTGGCAAAATTTTAACAATATCATTATCTTTATTTCGCTCTACATACATGCCACCCATATGAATTATTAAATGAGAAACCAAATCCATACGATTAACAACCAAGCGCAATGAATCAACTAAAAATGGCATATCATCACATATTACTTCGACTACTGTATGAGTTGTTTGCCAGCCATGTCTTTCAAAATCAGGGTTATAAATTTTTATCTTAATTTCATGGGGTGCTCGATGTTTGATAAGAGCCCAAAAATTTGCAGCCGCGCCATATAAATCTTCAATCTCCCATTCATTGAGATCATCAAGAGCTACAGTTCGATAAAATTGGCGCACAAACTCACTACATAATTTAGCTTGATTTGCTTCCATTTCTTGTTCAATTTTATTAACTACTGCATTAATAATAATGTCTTTACTTTGCTCTAACTTTTTTGACATTCTTAAACCTCAATTTAATACAAATTATTTGTGTAAATTATATATTATACTATGACCGATATTGTTTTAATATTAATAAACTCTAAAATTCCTTCACGAGCTAATTCTCGTCCAAAACCTGAACATTTAATGCCACCAAATGGTAAATTAGGATCAGAAATTACCATACCATTTACATAACAAGTCCCTACTTCCAGATCATTTATTGCGATTCGCTCACCTTTTATAACATCCTGGGTGAAAATTGAAGCGCCAAGACCATAACGACTTTTATTTGCAAGTTTAATCGCATCATCTTCATCTCTTGCATTTATTATGGAGAGCACTGGTCCAAATAACTCATCATCGAATGCAGGCATCCCAGGGACTACATCAGTTAAAATAGTTATTGGGTAGTAAAAACCACGACATTTTGGAATATCCCCGCCTTTTAATAATTTTGCACCTTTAGCAATACTACTTAGAACTTGAAGGTGTAATTTTTTACGTAAGTCATCACGCGCCATAGGACCAATAGTAGTCTTTAAATCAAGTGGATCACCCATATTATAATTATTAGTTAATTCTATAATTTTCTTAGTTAATTTATCTATTACTTCATTTACAGCAATAATTCGCTTTGCAGCGATACAAACTTGGCCACAATTATTTAGCCTGGAGCTAACAATACTTGATGCCGCTTTAGACAAATCAGCATCTTTCAAAATAATATATGGATCATTCCCACCTAATTCTAAAACGGTTTTTTTTAAAAATTTTCCTGCAATTGATGCAACTGTTGCTCCGGTCTGTTCACTACCAGTAAAGGTAACTGCTGAAATTTTTTCATTAGAAATTACATGTGAAGCTAATTCATTATCTAATATAAAATGTTGAAATAAATTTAGTGGAAAACCCGCATCTTTGAATAATTCTGTAATTGCAAGACCACAGCCTGTAGTAATGGGAGCATGTTTTAAAATAACCGCATTTCCAGCCATTAGAGTTGGTGCTGCGGAACGAAATACCTGCCAAAATGGAAAATTCCACGGCATAATTGCAAACACTATACCTAAAGGTTGATAATAAACTTTTGATTTTTTATTTTTTAACTTAATAATTTTAGGTTTTAAAAAAGATTCTGCTTTTGTTGCAAAATATTCACAAACATAAATGCATTTATCAATTTCAGCAAATCCCTCATTTATGGGCTTACCCATTTCTAAAGCCATTAATTTTACGTACTGATTTTTTCTTTCCTTAAGAATTTGCACTAAATTAAGCATTAGAATCTTTCGTGTATTTATACTTTCCTTTCGCCATAAATTATAACTATCATGAGCATTATCTATTAAATTGTTAATTTTTTTAATATCAAAAATGGGATATCTATTAATAATTTCTTCATTTGCTGGATTGATTGTTTCAATTATCATTATAAAATTTCCATTGTAAAATTTATATTTAAGATATCTTGTATTTTCAATCATATTACGAGATCTTTAAATTAACTAGGAACAACTTTACTATGCACAAGGTATTTTATGAATAATAAAAAATTAGATTACAAAATAACCAATTATATTTTAGCATGGGCAGTCCATGCATTTTCTGCGATTGGTGCATTTATTGGCTTATTAACACTAGTTAAAATTCATCAACAAGAATACTTACAGGCATTGTGGTTAATGGGTATTACAATATTTATTGACTCTATTGATGGAACTTTAGCAAGATTAGTACATATTAAATCTGTTTTACCAAAAATTGATGGCGCTCTTCTTGACAATATAATTGATTATTTAAATTATGTAATTACCCCATGCTTCTTTCTACTCATAAAACCTAATATCCTGCCACAGGAGTATGCGATATTTATCGTTATTGCTATAACTATTTCATCGTCATATCAATTTTGCCAAGCAGAAGCTAAGACTGAAGATCATTTTTTTAAAGGTTTTCCTTGTTACTGGAATTTAATTGTTTTTTATATGTATATATTTAATACTTCAATGACATTTAATGCAATAATTTTAACAATCTGCTGTATATTTATCTTTATACCTATAAAGTATTTATATCCATCAAGAATTGACTATTTAACCAACTCTAAAAATTTAAAATTACTTATGAATGTAAGCACATTAACATATGGAATTGTTACAATTTATTTATCCATTGATTATCCAAATAATAATATTTTTTGCTTATGCATTTCTTTTTGTTATATAATAATGTATCTATTTTTAAGTTTATATAGAACATTTTCTCCTTTGAAAATCTTTAAAGCTAACTAATTTATTATAGACATTCCCCAAATTTTGATTAAAATATTGCTTATAAATTTTTATTGGAAATTATTATGTTGTCATTTTTTAAATATTTAATTATTTTAACTTTATTAACAATGAATTCGTTATCATCTGCAAGTTCTTTCCCACGTGGCTGTCAAGTTTCAGGATTTGGATACCACGAAAACTATCTAATATTAAACGATAATGAAACACAAAAGTTTTATCTAATACAAAATCGTTCAAATGCTAGTGTGGAATTAGAGCACCATGAAATAAATGAGTCCTTTATGAGCCCTAAATTACATTCTAAATTAGACCCATCAAATTGGTCAGCTTTCGCATCTGACATTTCAAACTTACACTTTAAGTGCTACACCCAAGATGGTGAAAATATAACAATTCTAAATTGTAATGATGTGCTTGATGTTTGCCAATACCCTAGAGTTAAATTTGCCCTTTCTAACATGGGAAATTATTGGGTTTCTACCAATAAAGATAAAAGCCAAGTAATAAAAGAAGCTGCAGCTAAAGGGATCCTGCTACGATGGTGATTAATTGAATACGAAAACTAAAGAGTATTTTATAATAAGTATTGGTGTATTAGGAGCCATTATAATACTTTTAGGAATATCTATTAACTCTGATATTGATTATGTATTGGGCTCAACTTTATTATTAATCACAGCATTTTACTACAAATGTACTTTTTTTATAGCTCTAGAAATGATTATAATCGCGGGGCATGGTGCCGCACTGCTTGGTTTGGGTCATAGTTCACAGATTATTCTGCCTATTCTTCTTTGTATCCAATTATTATTTTATTATTTATTAAGTGGAAAACTTAATGATATCTATTTAATAGTTGGAATAATAGGTATTGTTTTCTTAACGATGTCTCTTTCTTTTGGTAATGTTTTATACATTTTACTTGGCAGCATTGGTACTGCAATTTATTCCATCAGCCAGGTTTTCAAAGGCAAATCCATCGCTTTAATTTGGGCTGTTCTTAATGTTATAGCCATATTTGTAACAATTTATAAAATTATTTATTAATTTTAGGAGAAGGAATTGGTTAAAACACTTTCATCAATGCTGCCTTTAGGAACCAAGGCCCCTGATTTTTCATTAATAGATGTTGTATCTGGAAAAAATATAAATTTAAATGATGGGTATGAATATTTGGCAACTTTAATAATGTTTATTTGTAATCATTGCCCATATGTTAAACATATCAATAATGGTTTAGCTAAGCTTTCAAACGACTATAAAGCTAAA
>Ga0247834_1008430_pt1 | contig 10386 bp, 9 predicted proteins | sample LaCruzMarch2015__8_FD_187118 | JGI IMG/M metagenome (GOLD analysis project Ga0247834, IMG submission 187118) | Freshwater microbial communities from meromictic Lake La Cruz, Castile-La Mancha, Spain - LaCruzMarch2015_12m | ecosystem: Environmental > Aquatic > Freshwater > Lake | place: Spain... | reverse complement strand
ATTGGGGCGATAATGGGTGGAACCTTAGGTTTGGGAACCGCCTTCTACGCCTTGTTTATCGGTCAATCTGTCGCGATTTTTCTAGGTGTCGTGGCCCGCCATACCTCTCAGTAACCCTTAAGTTAGAGCCACTCCCCTCAGTTTGTTGGACTGCATTCAACAACATGTCGAAAACACCATGTTAAAAAAACAGAAGGGTAAAAACATGCTTGATAGCTTCTTTAAAATCAGTCAACGTGGCTCAACCGTAGCTCGTGAAGTCCGTGGCGGAGTTGTCACATTTTTCACAATGGCCTACATAGTTGCGCTAAATCCACTCATCATCGGTCTAGCAAAAGATGCCGATGGTAAATATATTGGCGGCGGAGATGCCCCAAATCTTGCACTAGTTGCAGCAGCAACCGCGCTAATCGCGGGAGTAATGACCATTCTCATGGGAGTTGTTGCTAACTTCCCTCTTGCAATCGCCACTGGCCTTGGTTTAAACACCTTCGTTGCCGTTGGTATTGCATCAAAGATGAGCTGGGCAGATGCCATGGGCCTTGTAGTCCTTGAAGGAATAATTATTTTAATTCTAGTTCTCACTGGATTTAGAGTTGCCGTATTCCGAGCAGTTCCTACCCAATTAAAGATCGCTATCTCAGTTGGTATTGGTTTATTTATTGCATTAATCGGTCTAGTTGATGCGGGCTTTGTTCGCCGAACAAGCACAGGTCCTGTACCTGTTACTTTAGGCGATAACGGAAACCTTATTGGTTGGCCGGTCGTAGTCTTTGCCTTTGGCCTCTTTTTAATGATTGGTCTTACTGTTAAGAAGATTAAGGGTGCGCTCTTAATCGGTATAACAGTCACAACCATTGTTGCAATCGCTGTTGAATCAGCCTTTAAAATCGGACCATTTGTTGGTCCCGATGGCGTTAATCCAAAGGGCTGGAATCTAAATGTTCCTGCGCTGCCAGATGCAGTAGTTGCCACACCTGACTTTGGCATTTTAGGAGATTTCAACTTACTAGGTGGTTTTGATCGAATTACCTTAGTTGCTGCCAGCTTGCTAGTTTTCACATTACTGCTAGCTGACTTCTTTGACACAATGGGAACTATGACTGCAATTGGTCAACAAGCTGGATTAGTAGATCGTAATGGCAATATTGAGGGCGCTAATCGAATTCTTCTTATCGACTCATTAGCGGCAACAGCTGGAGGCGCTGGCTCTGTTTCATCCAATACCTCTTACATTGAATCTGCTGCAGGTGTTGGTGAAGGCGCAAAGACTGGTTTAGCCTCTGTCGTTACCGGATTACTGTTCTTGTTAACAACCTTCTTGGCACCATTAGTTGCCATCATCCCTTACGAGGCTGCCGTACCAGCATTAATCATCGTAGGTTTCATGATGATGACGCAGATTAAGGGTATTGATTGGGATGATCTTGGTATCGCTATCCCAGCATTCCTAACAATTATCCTGATGCCATTCACATACAACATCTCTGTTGGTATCGGAGCTGGCTTTGTTACCTATGTGGTTATCAGAGTTATTCAAGGCCGTCGTCGTGAAATTCATCCATTGATGTACGTTGTCGCTGGATTATTCATGATCTACTTCCTGCAATCCCCAATTAATATCTGGACTGCATAAAAAGATAATCGAAAATAGTGGGCAACTGAGGTTGCCCACTATTTTTTTACCAATTTATCGGTTGATCTGCCTGTTTCATAAGAATCTGATTCACCTTTGAAAATGGTTTTGAACCGAAAAAGCCACGATAGGCGGATAGTGGACTTGGGTGAGCTGAAGTAATTAACTTGTTAGCATCAAAAAAAGAATTTACCTCTTGAGCATCATTTCCCCACAAAACACCAATCGCTCCATTATCAGCTACACATTTAATAATTCGATTGGTGATCTCGCTCCAACCCCTTTTTCGGTGTGACTCTTTGCCATCTGTACCAATAGTCAAGCTGCGATTTAAAAGCATCACACCTTGATTAGCCCAATCTGTTAGATCTCCCGAGGTGCGTCTGATATTTAAATCTGAAAGCAACTCTTGATAGATATTTTTTAGTGAGGCTGGAAGTTTCGTTACTTCATTGGGAACTGAAAAAGCTAGGCCAGTTGCATGAGCTGAATTTGGATACGGATCCTGTCCTAGAATTATTACCTTTACTTCTTGTGGTGGCTTGCATAATGCAGCAAATACTTTCTCCAAAGATGGTTGATACCTAGGGCCAATCGCTTGCGAAATTAGATCTATCTCCTCCTTATCAAGATGGCGCTGCCAGAAGGTTGGTATCTGCGCCCAAAGATTAGAGCGCTCGAGCAAAATACCTGCCCTGTTCATGGTGAACATTAATTGCTAAACCATAAGCTTGGGACATGAAAGCGTTGGTGATAACTCGATCTACCGCTCCTTGCGCAATTACTTCACCATCTTTCAAAAGTAGGGCATGAGTAGTTCCAATCGGAATCTCCTCTACATGGTGAGTAACAATTACAGTTGCCGGCGAAAGGGGATCTTTTGCCAATCTTTCGAGCCGAACCAAGAGATCCTCTCGGCCACCAAGATCTAGGGATGAAGCAGGCTCATCCAGTAACAGGAGCTCTGGATCAGTCATCAATGCCCTTGCAATCTGTACGCGTTTCTTCTCTCCTTCACTTAGTGAGGAGAACAATCTCAAACCTAAATCTCTAACTCCTAGTGCAGTAAGCAATCCTTTTGCTCGAGATTCATCCCAGAGATCATAACTCTCTTGCCAACGCCCGAGCATCGCGTATGCGGCGGTTAAAACAACATCCATAACAATCTCATCCTCCGGAAAATCCTTTACAAACGCTGATGATGTGATTCCTATTCTGGTGCGCAACTCAAATACATCTACCTTGCCTAACAACTGGCCAAGTATCTTTACATCCCCTGAGGTTGGGTGAATCAATGTTGCGCAAAGTTGTAGCAAGGTTGTTTTTCCAGCACCATTTGGCCCAAGAATTACCCATCGCTCTCCATGATTAACCGCCCAATCAATAGGCCCCAAGATATTTCTATCGCCTCGGCGCACACTTACATTGTTAAACTCATATATGGCGCTCACAATGAGAAAAGATACCCGTTATCGCAGATATAACCGATAATCTGCGCATATGAGCGTCGACAAAAATCGAGAGTTTACTGGCCTGATTCTGGTCTCAGGAGTTGATGAACCAGGAATCACCTCCAAAGTGCTCAGCAAGCTGGCGGAATTTTCCGTAGATATTATCGATATCAAACAGATCGTAATCGCTGACCGGTTGCTTCAAACCATACTGATCAATTTACTTCCAGATCATGCCTTGGCAGTTGAATCTGACCTACTCGAGCTTGCCAATAACTCCTCATTTGATGTGGCAATAGATTTTTCACAACATCCAAATAATCAAGAGCAGTTTGAACATGCCTATATTTCAATGGTTGATCTCCACCTCGACCCTAAAAAAATCGCTACGGTGGCTCGATATATTTACCAAGTAAAGGCAAATATCCTCGATATTAAATTAAATCGCCTATCTGATTTGAATGCAATAACATTTCAAATAGGAAAAACTGGTTTAAATCATATTGAGCTTCAAGATCAACTAAAGGAGATTGGTTTGGCGGAAGGAATCGATCTTTGTTTAACAACTCCAGCATTTCAAAAAGTAAAGAAGTTATTTGTCTTTGATATGGACTCAACCTTAATCAAAGAGGAAGTGATAGATCTGCTAGCGGTCAAAGCAAATAAAGGCGAAGAGGTTTCAAAGATTACTGCAATGGCCATGAATGGTGAGCTAGATTTTGAACAATCTCTTCGCCAAAGGGTTGCACTGCTGGCCGGCCTTCCAGAAAGCGTATTGAAAGAAACCACCGATTTACTGAGCTTTAATTCTGGGGTAATTGAAACCCTAAAATTTATTAAAGAGATGGGACACAAGGTTGCGGTTGTAAGCGGGGGCTTCACTCAGGTAATTGAAAAATTCTTAGCAGAGGTTGAAGTAGATTATGTTTTCGCAAACACATTGGATATTGCAAACTCAACTCTTACCGGCAAATTAAGGGGTGAGATTATTGATGGTTCAGGTAAAGCTGAATCAATGCGCAAGGCAGCTCAATTAGAATCAATTCCACTATCAAACACAATTGCTATTGGAGATGGGGCCAATGATTTAAAGATGATGGCCGCCGCCGGATACAGCTTCGCATACCTTGCTAAAGAGGTTGTACGACAAGGTGCGAAATCAACCATCTCTCAATCTGATATGCGAGCTTTACCGCTACTGCTCAACCTTTAGTTAATTCTAAGTTTGCTAAGGAGCGCAATCGCTTCACCATTTGTGCCGGATCTCCACTGCGATAAACCGCGCTTCCCGCGACAAAACAATCAGCGCCAGCTTTGGCGGCAATAGAAATTGTCTCCTCCGAAATTCCGCCATCTACCTGCAATAAAGTTTTGTGCAAGCCTTTATCGGTAAGTGACTGTCTTGCAGTAGCAACTTTCGCCATTTGATCCGCCATAAAACTTTGACCGCCGAAACCGGGTTCTACCGTCATGATCAATAACATATCAATATCACTTAAATACTTTTCAATTTCGGCAAAGGATGTCTTTGGTTTGATCGCTATACCAACCTTCGCACCATTGGATTTTATATTTGCAATGAGAGCAGGTACTGCGGCAGCGGCTTCGAAGTGAAATGTAACTGAGATACAGCCAGCCTGCGCATACTTTGGGGCTAATTCATCGGGATTTTCAATCATTAAATGAGCATCAACGCCAATACTTGAGAGGGCGATAATCTCTGATGCTCGTTCAAAGGTGAATGTTTGGTTTGGAACAAATTTATTGTCCATAATATCTAAGTGGAGTAGATCCGAAACCATGGCGATCTTGTTAATCTCATTCTCGAGATCATTGAAATCAGCATTTAAGATACTTGGATTTATATGTGCACTCAATCCTTTACTCATTATTTTGCCCTACCTAGCCCTTTGTAAGAGTGCCATAAACATACTGTCAGAGTTATCGCGATGGCTCCATAATTGAACTGTGCCATCTGGTAAGCGCCCAGCAATATGTGCTCCGGGCAGGCTGTTGATGTCAAGTAAGACCATATCGGGGTAATCCGCAAGGAAATTCATCACCTGTGCCTTGCTTTCACTTAGATGAGGCGAGCAGGTTACGTAGGCAATGATCCCACCAGGATTGAGTAACTCTCTTGCGCTACTTAGTAGCTCTCGTTGAATTACAACCAACTCCTTCAAATCCTTTAAAGTTCTACGCCATCTAGCCTCTGGGCGTCTACGTAATGCACCGAGCCCTGAACATGGTGCATCAACTAAAATACGATCAAATTTGCGTTCAAAGCTTTGAGGCACCCGGCCATCAAGAGATACCACCTGCTGATTATTTACAACCCGTTTCACTAATTCAGCTCGATGGGCAATAGGTTCATTAGCGAGAAAATCAACTGATGGTTCGCGCTCACTCAAGGAGTGAAACAAGTACGCAGCTTTACCGCCAGGGCCGGCACACATATCTAGCCATCCTAAATTTGGTTCCCAAGTTGTTAGAAAATTCTCAACCACAATCTGCGAGCCACGATCTTGGACACCAGCTCTTCGTTCAATGATTGGCGTAAATTCAGAGGGAATTACCTCGATTTGATATCCATTTAATACACCAGCGATCGGCTGCGCACCAAGATCAACAAACTCCTCAACTGATGATTTTCCTGGCCAGCGCACAATATCTGGTTTGGCTGCCTTGTTATCTGCCTGTAACAGCCGCTCTACCTCAGTCCAATCTTTTAATTGATCATAAAATGCATTGATTATCCAAATTGGATGGCTGTATTCAATGCTCAGCCTTTGCGCTATCGGCAGATCCTTTATCTCCTCTTCGATCTTTGAATCCACTGCAACCTTACGCAATACCGCATTTATATAACTAGCCTTAGAATCGCCAGCCACATATCTAGCCACCTCGACCGTCTCTCTCACCGCTGCATGATCTGGGATTCGCATCTGGGTAAGTTGATGTATTCCCATACGAAGTAGATCTTGAATCTGGGTATCTAAACTTTCAAAATCTCGATCAATATATTTTTTTGCAATAAAATCATGTCTATGTTGCATTCGTAGTGTTCCATAAGAGATCTCAGTGGCAAGATTTCGATCTACCGGTAATAATTTACTTTTACGTAAAAGCTCTGGCAATCTAATATTGGCGAACGCACCTTCACGATTGACCTGAGTTATCAATTCATAAGCTAGTAATCTAGCTTTGCTAGGTGATGGTTTACGCAAAAGAGAGCTCAGTCTTGCTTTGCAAACCATTGAAAAAATCGGCTCCGCTCATCTCTTTACGACCTTCCGGAGTAACCGAAATTAACTCGACAGCAAAATCATCTGTAGCAATCAATAATTTCCCATCAATGAAGCCGCCGGATCCCTTGCCATCTAAAGATCTGTTGCTTATAGCCAAGCGATTAATCCGGATACGCTGCCCATTTAGTTCGGTGAAAATACCAGGATTTTCAGATAACGCTCGATATTGATTGTAAATACTTGCTGATGTGCCGCGCCAATTAATGCGGCCAGCCTCCTTCAATATTTTTGGCGCAAGAGAGACATCAATATCTGATTGAGGAGATCCTTTCTCTCCGCTCTTGATTGCAGTGATGCTCTCCTTCAATAAATCACCGCTAACGGCACTTAATTTTTCAAGAAGTGAGCTGGTTGAATCATCTGGATCTATATCAACAAGTTGCTGTCTAAGGATTGGTCCAGTATCCATTCCTTGATCAAGATTAAATACCGTTATTCCAGTTTTGGTCTCTCCATTCAAAAGTGTCCATTGCACAGGTGCTGCACCCCGATACTTGGGTAAGAGTGAGAAATGCAGATTAATGCAGCCATATTTTGGAGTTTGCAAAACTGGTAAGGAGAGAATATGGCCGTACGCAATTGTGATCAATAGTTCGATCTCATTTGTTCGAAGGAGATGGAGTAATTCTGCTTCATCGCTCGGTTTAAATACTTTTAACTCTTTTGAAGTCGCCCATTGTGCAAATTGATTCTCTGTTAACTTCTGCCCTCTTCCAGAAGCTTTATCTGGATTAGTAAAAATTGAAACAAGCTCGACATCTCTCCAACTTTGTAAGCTTTCTATAGCATCAGTTGAAACTAATGATGAAGAGGCGATCGCTATCTTCAATGGTTAAAACCCAGCGCCAAATGTCTGGTGAGGTGAAATTTTAATGCGAGGAGTTAAACCACTCTCAGCTGCTACGCCAAACCACTCTGATTCACGAATCTCTTTCATGGCAGCTTTGCGATTCGCCTGACTTAATCGATCAATAAACAAAATACCATCTAAGTGATCAGTTTCATGTTGTAGAGCACGCGCTAGTAACTCACTACCCTCGATTGTGATGGGATCACCATGCATATTAAATCCTTTAGCTACTACGCGAAGAGCTCTTGGCGTTTCGTAGGTAAGCTCTGGAAAAGATAAACATCCTTCCAAACCTTCCTGTATCTCATCGCTTAGATCCAAAGATGGGTTGACCAGATGCCCAAGCTCGTCATCGACATCCCAAACAAAAACTCGCAACTGCACTCCTATTTGTGGCGCTGCTAAACCTGCTCCGGGTGCGTTCTGCATGGTTTCGGTTAGATCCTTTACCAATTTACGCAACTCTTTATCAAAATCGACAACTGGTGCAGCGGGCGAAAGAAGAACTGGATCCCCGAATAGCCTTATTGGTTGGATACTCATGCGTTAATGATACGACACAACCAAGCTGCGTATCGGCTATAAATTATAGGTATCAAAACGAATATCAAAGATTGCTCTTCCTTTGACTCCCTGGACCCTTACAACATCATCTAGCAATTCAACCAGGGTTGCAGCTGAAGGAATATCGGATCTGACTATCAAGTAACTTTTGAATTGATCAATTGAAATTGGTCCAGAGAGGATAAATAAGTATCTACCTCTTAAATTTTCGGCAAATTTTGCAAGTTCACTTGATTCACCTTTAATGGTTGCCGTTCGATAGAAAGGTGGCAGGTGAGATTGTTCGCGAGCGATCAAATCATCCGTATTAAAGATTTGCCTTCTTAACACTTGCTGAGTTGCTGGATGATTATTTGGAAGCGACAGATAGTAATCGCCACCATCCTTTACTCGTGATAAAAGATCAAACCATAGATGCTTGGCCTCCTCCTCGGCCCGCAATGTTGCTTGGTTATAAATCCGTTCACAATCAAGCAGGATCACTGCTGAGTAAAGAGTGAATGGTTCAGAACCTCGAGTTGCAATTACAATCTGATTTTGGCTGGGATCAAGTACAGCCACTTGATCTCTCTTCGAGGTCATGACCTTTATACCTGGCGCAGCCTTTCCGATCTCTTCGGCAGTTCTATCAACTCCCTTGCCAATGACAAAGGGAGATGCATTGCCACAATGATCGCATCGCCAATGATTAGCAATCTTTGTGCACAAATAACAAGAAGGGGCTGCATTCTGTTTCTCAATTCTTAACTTACCGCCGCAGTCGCATCTAGCTGTATTTTTACATTTACTGCATAGAAAAACATTGGCGTAACCCTTTTCTGCTACCGAAACTAAAACATTACCGGTTTTTACGCCTCTTTTTATCAATGAGATATATGAGTTGGCTGAATCAATATTGTGAATATTGCATTTATTGCTTTCTACCAAGGTTAATCTTTCCATCCAACCTATTGATATCAAGCGATTAATTTCTAAGGAATGATATGAGTTTAAGAAAATAAAAGATGTACCGGTTGATCGCAGTAAGGTCACATCACGTGTATTCCAACCAGGAGATCTCTGCTCATAGTGGGAGGGATCATTATCATTAATAACAATTACTGTTGAATCCGATGGTAACTTAGTAAATGCACCACTGCGATTGGCCAAAATGACCACTTGTTGACCACTATTTGCCGCTAAGAAAGATTGATATCTAGCATTTCTATCCGCTCTTGTATCCAGGGCAACAAAGAGTGACTTGAACTCATCAGCTAAATGCTCTTTATAGTAATCAAACTCCCGAAAATCAGAGACTAAGATCAAAACCGATCCTAGATTAAATCGTAACTTTGCTAATTCAACCAGGATCTTGAATTTAGCGACGCCCGCCGGCGGTGATATCGCACATTTTAAACTCGGATCATCCGCAATTTTTGCATAATCCTCTTTTTTTACAAACTGTAACTCTTGACCAATGATCTTTTTAAGCACATACGAGGTAGACACTTGAATAATCCGCTTTGGCTTAGCTGGAATCGGTGGCAAATAAGTGTTCAATAAACTCCAGAGATTTCCACCAAATCTATCCCTAACCTTTTGAAAATGTGCCAGATGATTTTTATCAATCATCCCGGCATCGCCAATTACGGCCAAAAGATCCTTGTGCTTTCTGGACTCTTTATCTGTGACGAAACGGAGAATTAAACCTCTAGTAACAGTATGTCCGAACTCGATCTTCACTAAAGATCCAACTATTGCGGTATCAGCAAGATCTGCTGGAACTCTATAAGTGTAAATTTGCTCTAGAAATGAAACTGGAGTTTCTACAAGCACCTCAACCAATGAACCACCTAGATGGTTGTTGCTTGAGAGTGTTATCTTTTTGCTTGGGCTTTTCTGACGCTTTAGCTTTAGCGGCGCAACCACTGATTAATTAACTAAACCTTTCAATTGATTTACTCGGTCTGTTTTCTCCCAAGTGAAGGTATCCAAGTTGCGGCCAAAGTGCCCGTACGCTGCCGTTTGTGAGTATATGGGCCTTAACAATTGAAGATCACGGATAATCGCTGCTGGACGCAGATCAAAAACAGCGTTGACTGCTGTACTGATCTTTCCTAAATCAAATTTATTTGTGCCAAAGGTTTCGATAAATAAACCAACTGGTTGAGCCTTTCCAATTGCATAAGCAACCTGAACCTCACATCTATCTGCCAAACCAGCCGCCACAATATTTTTCGCCACCCAGCGCATCGCATAGGCAGCTGATCTATCCACCTTAGATGGATCTTTTCCGCTAAATGCCCCACCACCGTGGCGGGCCATACCACCATAGGTATCAACAATAATTTTTCTGCCAGTAAGTCCAGCATCTCCCATCGGACCACCGATAACAAATCGGCCGGTAGGATTTATCAATATCTTCACCTTTGATAGATCTAAATCTAAACTCTTTAACATAGGTTCAATTACAAACTTCTTAACCTCCGGTGCTAATTTCTTTTCTAGATCGATATCAGGTGCATGCTGTGATGAGATAACTATTGTGTCTAGCGCTACCGCCTTATCCCCTTGATACTCAATAGTGACCTGAGTTTT
>Ga0247834_1008426_pt1 | contig 10388 bp, 14 predicted proteins | sample LaCruzMarch2015__8_FD_187118 | JGI IMG/M metagenome (GOLD analysis project Ga0247834, IMG submission 187118) | Freshwater microbial communities from meromictic Lake La Cruz, Castile-La Mancha, Spain - LaCruzMarch2015_12m | ecosystem: Environmental > Aquatic > Freshwater > Lake | place: Spain... | reverse complement strand
TACTTTGTAGCTAACTGCATAGCTCTGGCGCTATGCCCTCCGAGTTTTTTACGAGCTTTTGCTTTCGCAGCAGCCCATTTGGCGGGATCCTTTTTTTTAGCAATTTCAGCCATTAGAACAAAACGATAACGTTTGGTACGTTGCTAATCCCGCTTATAGATGTAACTGAAATTGGCAGCAGAGTGCTGTCAGAAAAACCACTAAACGTTACAGGTGTTCCCTGCCCATCCGACATTATAACGACCAACCTAGTTCCGGTAGTACCTCCGGTATTTACATAAACACCGCGAGAAGTCGTAAAATTAGCGTGTTGTCCTGCATTAAGAGTCAGCCCACTTGTGTAAGGCAAACTTGCAGACTGTCCGTAGATAGAGCCGTAAGCGCGAACGTCCATTAATCTTCAAGCGTTTCTATAAGTTTAGCCAGATAAACCGAAGCTTTCTTCAAATCTTCCACGCCGTTTTTTTCCTCCCATCTCCACAAATACTTAAAAACACAGTTTTCTAAATAACCCTGAAACTTCACTAACCCTGTGGAAGCTAGCTGCGCATCAAAGCACTCCATGCCCTGTCTCTTATAATATGTAGGCGACGTGTTATCCATTAGCGGGATTAAACCAGTAGATAGTAGCACCTAACGACGTTACATATTTTTTTAATAAGTAGGCTTGTTTTCTTGGTAATACTTCACATTTATGCCTCCCATCAAGAAAGTAACAAATCGATACAAAAGTGGCTCCGCCTTCTCTTGAAATCACGGAAGCGACAGCATTTTATCACAGGTTATCAAAGGTATTTTTCTTTGCACAAACTCAAAAGAATATTTGTTGTCATCGTGACATAATAGAGCACAACCATGCGGAGTGTACTCCCCGCCCTGTTTATGCACAGGAACACATCTACGATGCTCGTAACCGACAGGGACATTCTCAAAACAAAGTCCCATAGAACTACGATCTGCTATAGGCCAATTTTGTTTTAAAACTTTAAGATAACTTTTTTCAGGATCATAACTATCTGATTTAATATATGCCCTACCCTCAATTTCGTCTAAAATCATTGCTCCATAATAGGGGTTTGGAAACTGAACAAAAAAGTCAATTTCAAAATCCATAACCAATAGCGTGGGCACCTTAAAGCCTATGGAACTCCACACGTTAGGTGTTTCTTTAGTTAACGAATGAACTTTATGATTGTCAAAAGGAATCTTCTGCCCCAAGTAATTTTCATATCGAACAAAACCAGGTTCAAAACCACGCTGGGCTAACACCGGTTTCCATTTAATAAAATAGTTAAAGTTTTCTAAAGTTAGTAACATGTCATTTTCTTGATAAATATAGTAATCCGCTTTGTGATTTAATATGGCCAGGGCAAGGTCTAACTTGTGCGCCCAGGTAAGATACCAATTCTCGTACGCAGGCTCAGCTACTTTTACAGTCACCTGTATCTTTTTAAATATTTCAAGAACTTTTTCTAAAGTCTCAACTTGATCCTGAGCATCATAATTAATGTATATATTTACAGACACCTCGTGAGGGTATTTTTCGTATTCAGCTAAAACATTAACCAACGGGTTTAGCCGCTCTAAAGGGTTATGGGCGGTGATCGCAACCCACAATTTTTTAGACATTTCAACAAAAGGTGAAAATTAGAATTCGACTGAAAACTGTCCTCGACGCTGTAAATACGTGATCAGCCACGTATACGCATCAAGGAGATCGTCGTGAGCCGTCGCTCCTACGTTAATGAGTTGTTCGAATAAAGCATCAAATTTACGATACTTATTAAAAATCACTTTTTTATTTTCAAGTAACCCTAAAGTACCACGGAACCTGGCAATTTTGTCCCCTCTAAATCCGTTAATTTCATGAATATGTATATTGCTCAATCCGCGTTCATTAAGCAACACCCTTCTAAGGTCGGCAGCCAAACTCGCTTGATACGCAACTGCTTCAACTACCAAGGTAATCGTAGAATATGTCGGAAAATACACTTCATTCTCCAAAGTTAAAATTCCCCATTCAAGTAACAAATCACAGAGCAAATCTATCTTCTCTAAGTTTCCGATTGAACGACATTGATGACTGTCGATAATGTAATATTTATCTTTTAGTCTTCCTCCTAAAACAAAAGCTGTGTAATCTGAAGTTTCATTACGACTAGCAGATAAGTCAATTCCAACGGCCAGACTATCGAACTCAGTTACAACTTCTCCTTTAACTAAAAGATCTGGCGAAACAACCAAGTCTGAAGTCATAACTGGTTGTTGTTGATACTGGTAAGCAAACGCCACGGGGTCTAACTCTTTCTGCTCTAATAAATAAGTAGCGGACCACTGCTCGGGCCAGTAACTTACAGGATTTCCTTTGTCGTCATAGGTAACCGCTTCTTGGGTTACTTGTCGCCAACCTTTCTTAGGTACAAAAGTGGTTTTGTGAATATCTAAAGGATGGAATCTAGTTCCGAGACATATCGCTCGCCCTCCTTCAAAAATAATGGGAGCGATAACTGATGACCAGTTAGTCTGCATCTCCTCGCGGATTGTGGGGTTTTTAATGTCCGCACTACTTTTGATCGGGTCATCAATTATAACTAGGTGAGCTCTTTTAGAAGTAATAGAACCACGCAGTCCTGCTGCACGAAGTGTAAATTCTTCGTCACCTAACCGAGGAATTCCGGCATACTCATAATCTATAGACCAACCAATATCCGATTGCATACCGGATTTCAAAAGGACTTTTGGAAAAATCCGTTTAAACTCCGCTGAGTCAATAATATTTTTTATAATCCTGCTTTTTGGAATAGCCGTGGCGATGTTGTACGAACAATAAATAATTTGAAATGGTCTCTTAGCTGTGGTGTGTGTTCCAATAATCCAAGCTGTAAACAAGTTCAACACAGTGCTTTTAGCTGATCCCCTGGGCGCCAAAATATCTGTATTAGCTCCTGCTATGTTTAATAGATACTTATTACTCTCACCCGTAATTAACTCACGATGCCACTCCAACATGTGTCTTGCTGGGGGTTTATCAAGTAACGTACAGAACACATGAAAATCCCCTGCCGCTTTTGCGTAAATAGAGTCTGCGGGAGAAATCGTTTGTTCTGCAGCACGTAGCGCTTTCAGTTGAGCGCCTCGTCGATATGCAAAAGTTTCTCGACTTGGCATTTCAATCTTCTCCGAATGCTGCTATGCTGACACTAACTAAATCCTAGTCGGGAAATGGCAAAAATTCTTTGGTACGGAGACGCTTGCTCTAATACCGGATTTGGACGAGTCACTCACAGTGTACTAGATCAATTAGTAAAAGACCATGAAGTTAGTGTAATAGGTATTAATTATAGCGGAGATCCGCACTCACATCCTTATAAAATATACCCCGCTGCAAACGTAAATTGCGGAGATCGTTTTGGTATCCCACGCATCCCCGAAATAATCGATAAGGAAAAACCCGATTTTTTCATCTGTCTGAACGACATTTGGGTGGTGAACAGTGTTTGGGAACGTTGTCAATTCTTAAAAGATTCTCATAAATTTAAATTTTTAAGTTATTTTCCAATCGACAGCGAAGATTATTTTCCCGAGATGTTTAGGCATCTCCCTCATTGGGATCTGGGGTTGACTTTTACTCTTCCGTGCGCTCGCCGTATTTCAAAGTATGTGCCAAACACAAGTCATCTAGGAGTTTTACCCCACGGAGTTGACACAGACAAATTTAAGCCGATGTCCAAGACAGAAGCCCGTAATCATCTAGGACTTCCCCAAGATAAATTTATAGTATTTAACGGTAATCGGAATCAGCCTAGAAAAAGAATTGATTTAACAATCAGCGCTTTTGCAGAATTTGCTAAAGATAAACCAGACACCATGTTGTACTTACACATGGGGGCCAAAGATTTGGGATGGGATGTTAAATCTTTGTTTAAGAGTGAAATGACAAAGCGTGGGTTAGACGACACAAAACGTTTAATCATGACTACGACTGAGATTAATTACACCGCCGCACCCGATGATTCTTTACTCAACATTATTTACAATGCGTGTGATGTTGGATTAAACACAGCTGATGGTGAGGGATGGGGTCTCGTCAGTTTCGAACACGGTAGTTGTCGAAAACCTCAAGTTGTTCCGAATCACACAGCTTGTGCCGACATTTGGGGAGGTTCGGGTTTATTAGCAGACATTGCCACCTGGGTAATAGATAAAGATCTAGGTGTACAACGAGGTCTTGTAGACACTAATTCTGTAGCGAATCTACTAACGGATCTTTATGCAGATTCAGCTCTTTACGAACAAGTAGCCGACGCTTGTTACGAAGTGACGCAACGACCCGAATATCGTTGGGAATCTGTAGCCGCCGGATTCTCTCAAGCCATCAAAGAAATGAGCAACTGACATGAACCAAACAACACACCGTTTCAACCACGTCAACTCTGACGTTTTGTTTCCTCTCAAAGGTGTGCCCCAAAAAGGGGTGCCTTCTGTTTACAGACAAGCCGACGCGCTGGGAGGTACTTTTACACGAATCCTTCATGGATTGCCCCAATATTCTGTGGCTAACTTTAGCCCTTCTATTATTCAGCATAAAAACAAAACGCTAATAGCTTGGCGTTCCCAACCCGAACCTTTTGGGTTTCGTTACGATATGAAATATTTTTATTTAAACGGTAGTCCTACAGAAGTTTACATTGGAGAATTGGTAGACGATACGACAATCTTAGGTGCCAAAAAACTGCGGTCAAAAAAACATAGGCTTAGTTACGAAGATCCTCGTTTATTTAAAGGAAATAACGATGACTTGTACGTACAATTTGTAGGGTCAACTTACGCAAGTAAGTACGATTCAAATAAAGAAAATTTGTTTCACCAACCAAAAATAGTTGTTTGTTATGTAAACGACCAATTCGAAGCTGTTGGCGCAACTATACCTCCGATTGGTAAAAACAGAGAAAAGGATCAGTGTGAAAAAAACTGGTGTTTTTATTGTGAGGACGACGAACTTCGCTGTCTCTACTCAACGCGCCCATTAGTAATCGAACGTGAGTGCGGTCCAAAAATTGAAATAGATAGCTCTGTGCTAACAAAGACCACTGGAGATTTACCTACATTTAACTCAACTGCACCCTTAAAACTGGCAGATAAATATCTAGTGTTTTACCATTGGAAACACTTACAAAATGACGATAACGGATCTTCATACTTGTTGTATCATCTAAGCGCTTATTTGATGGATATAAAAACTTCTAAAATTACACATAGCATCCCACGGCCTATTTTTAGTGGCTCGTTGCACGACGATTTGATTCGATGGACAGACGCCGTAGGTAATGCTGTGTCTAAACAACCTGCTCTAATTCTTCCTTTTGGGTGCTACCTGGAAGGAGATGACCTTGTTATGTCTGCAGGAGTAAACGATGCTTTTATGGGGATCTTTAGATGTCCTATAAATAATATACTGGGTCTACTAGAACCTGTTTAAGTCCGTTCTTCGCGCTCCATAGTAGACCAGACCAATAGGGAAGAATCTTCTAGAAGCGCCAAAATTGTTGGTTGGTCCTCAAACGTATTCACAAGTTCTCGTAAGCAGCGATCCGCTCCGGCAAGTAGTAGTCCGCGTCGATCTAGGCCATCCGTAATTGTACGAACCGCTTGAATGTGAGATCTTAACTCTTTTTGTAATGACGCAATCTTGGTCGCTGCTGTCGCAGGATCTAACATAGACTGCGTAGTCATGTCCCGAACACTTTTAATATCGTTCCTCAGTTCATCAATCTCTATCAAAAGAATTTTTCTAAGATCCTCTTTAGGGTATTTTTCTTGTACCCACGCGGTAATATCAGAAATACTGCCTGTGTAACTCGGGGTAAGGAATCTGGCATATAGATAAGCTTCAATATCGCTTGTCGCATTTTTAGCGTAATGTACAAAAGCATCCCGCTGTGATTTTTCCAGCGTGGCCAACCAACTACCTACAGTACTAGAAACCCCAATTGTAGATTGCATCAAGCAAACGCAGCTCTGCCACCCAAAGCCATACTTTGTCCCAGACGCATACGGGCGAATTGACTTTCAGTCAGTGCTCTCTGTTTTACCAAGTCAAGTTTAGTTTCTTCCTGTTTTCCTGCAGTAGCTAAGTTTTGAGCAGCAAGTTGACGAGCATATAAATTTTGACCGGCTAAAGCTTCCTCGCCTACTTTAGAAGCTGCGGTTACACCAGCAACTTCAGTGGCCAATTTAGATTGAGCTAACTGTTTCTTAGTTTCAACTCCTGCTTGAGCTAAACCTAAAGCTTCAGCAGCTTGTGACTGTACAGCTGTGTCGGCTTGTTTTTTAGCTTGTTCAAAAATACTTAGCTGATTTTGAGCTTGAGTCTGTGCTTCTAGTCCTAATGCACCTGCGGCAGCACCTTGTGCCACACCAGCTCCTTGCGCCGCAATAGTTAAGGGGACATTTCCCGCAGCCATTTGACCAGCATATAACGACAAATAATCAGCAGGAGAAGAAGTAGCAGAGGATTGTGCGGATTTAGAACCTCCCCCGAAAATACTACCAAATAATGCACTTATGCCCATGGATCCTGCGGCACCGCCAGCGCCAGCAAGGAAGGATGTGCCTAGTGTTTGAAAAGCAGTTGGTGCTACTGCTGCAGCGATAGCGGGTGCTGCCATGATTAAGAAGCCTTCACGGTAATTGATTGGAAAGGAGCAGCCCCAGCTTTAGTGGCGGCATTCAATGCTTCCATTACACTTACATTAGGTGTAGCAGCTAGATAAGCTGTTTGCGCCATAGCCATAGCTAGCGTAGCGTCACGGTTATATTGCGCTGTGGTTATATCTCTCCACGCTTTTACATTTTCCTGCTCAACCCGTCCGGCATTTACTATTGCTTGTTTACGAAGGTAGTTTTCAGTCGTTTCTTCTCCTAGAGTTCGTTGAACTTCAAGGTTCTGCCTCATAATTTCCGCACGATAAGCTGGGTCTGATTGTTTCTTTAATTCAGCAAGTAAATCTTGAATACCTTTATCTCTCCCCGCTCTTTCTAGCTCGCCACGATCTTGCTTTTTAGCTGGGGCGGTTGTTTCATCAACGGTAGTAGTCTTAGGTTCCTTGGCGTACGTTGGATTAATCTCAGTTGAAGCTTGTGTCGGAGGTGCTGCTCGTTGTCCCTCGCGATCCTGATCTTCGGGTGCAACCACACCTTGACGTATTTTTTCAGCCAACGCTCCTAGACCGGCACCACCCACAGCGGTTGCACCGTAGAGAGCTGCAGGATTCTTTATGAGATTTTGAATAGCAGGGGAAAAACCAGCAAGACGAATGCTCATTAGACGACCCTCGCAAGTTCAGTTAATACAGGACTACTAGAAAAATTCGGAACTGAAGAAATATTTTTAATCACAGAGTCTAGAAGAGCCTGAGCAGTAGTATATCCTGACTTTATACGGTCTTGTTGGATTCTACCTAAAGCCTCGCTCTCTGCTTTTTCAACACCGTATTGTCCGGTAAGTCCTGTGCTAGCTAACTCATACGATTTTTCTAATCCAGTTTTTGCTCGTTCACGACGACCTAAGCTTTCCGCCTGTTGTTCGGACCGCTCAACCTGTCCTCGTAAAACATCTTCAACATCAATAAGAGGAAGCCCGAATCCAAATTTATTCCAAAATATGCGACGATAATTTTCTGAATCTACATATTGTTGAGCGTTTAATAAATCAGCAGGACTTACAAAATAACCTCCTTTACCACGGGAAGCAGTAGGTGCCCCAGCTGTTTCAGGTAAAGCTGCAGCAGCGCCTCCTTTAACTGCCCCAAAACCGGTCGCAATCCCTCCGGCAGCTAAATTACTTAGGACTTCGCGTAAGAATGATTTTGTTGTTTCAGCTGCCGCCATTTGTTTTACCGTCCTTTCGGGTTATCGAAGGAAGTTCCCTGTAAGGGTTTCTTGTTATATTCTATCTCCTTTCCAGGAGTTTGAGGAATGATCTGCATCTCCTTCTGATCTAAGTTTGGCATTGCTGCTGTTTGAGGAAAATTAGATTTCATATACAAATTTAAGAAGTCGCCGGGGTTTAGCTCAGGGCTACCCCGACGAACATCTCGTTCTAACAACTGTTTTTCGCGTGTATTCATCAACCCAACTCCTGATACGCAATGGAAGGAGGAATCATGCTAGATCCAGGGGCATTTAGCATCGAGTAATTGCCTCCGTAATTAGGCAAATCAAACTCAGGAGGCCGCTGAGCACTTAAAAAGTTACCATACTCGTCTTGCTGTTGTTGCATACCACGCAAGAAATCCATGACTACGCGCACAAGACTGGGGTTTTGCGAAAGAACCATCATCAGTTCTTCTACTTCTGACTGCGAAGTGTCCGTTGTGGCACCAGCCATCATCCTGTGGCCCAGTTGGTCGCGAACACGAGGGTTAGCTGTGTCTGGGTAAGCGTTTAAACTGCTAGTTGCTGAGGTATTTAACCCATCAGAACCGTACCCGTGACCGGCCATCGGTGCGTCGGCCTTCATGAAGTTCCGCATGACAACCGCAGTCATGGGAGCTGCCGCAGCTTTTTCAGCAGCGGTCATAGGCACTGGGAGCCCGAGCAAACGGGCGGCTAATTCATAATCCTGAGGCGAGAACACCAGAGCACACCGCTATTGATTCTTCTATTGTAGGCAAAATTTGAAGTAAATCCCCAGGTGTGACGTCTAAAACAATACAAAGTCTCTCTAAAACGTCAGGAGAAGGGATATAACGGGCATCTGCACAAATTTTACGAGTAGTTGTAGGGGATAACTCAGCCAATTTGCTCAGTTTAAACGACGATAATTTCTTTTCAGCACAAATTGAGCGAAGAGAGTTAATCAGTCGCCCATAAGTTGTGTGTGAGGAATAAAAAGGCATTTCTACCGACGGAATAATCCTACTATAAATATTAACTCTTAAAATCCTAGATATTTCTTGCGAACAAACTCTAAATCATACGTTGTAAAATCTAAAGGAAGCTCTTTCATGTCAAACGGTGTTTTGTATACCTCACCTTCTACATGAGCTTGCCACGCTGGCGACCATTTGGCGTGTAGATAATGTTTGTTCAGCTCGTGAGCGAGGTGGATTCCGTTAGCTAAGGCTGGTTCACTACGCCAAGTTTGACTACCGTCCTCGTAACCTTCGCTTTCTCCGTGGTAGTAAGGCACTTCCACATTCATGTCCCGTTTTAACTCAACGTGTTTGAACCTCATGCCGTAATCCATATCCTCGCAGTAGGCCGGATACAGATTCTCATCAAATAACCCAAAGTTTTGAACAACCCAATCCTTAAGTAAAAACAAATCCCAGCTTCCGTTCTTACCATGAACAATACCTGTTTCCGCATCCTGTGCTTTTGCGACCATATTTTTAAGTAACCCAGGGGTGTACATAAGATCATGGTTAGTTATGATCCAGTAAGGCGCATTAATAAACGATTTTATTATTAAGTTCCATGCCCCAGAACAACCTAAGTTTGCAGGTAGATGACAAATTTTTACATTCTTAACATATTTGTGAGGCACCTTAGTTAAAAGATCTAGTTCATGAGTTATCTGGTCTCTACCGTTGTTATCGAATACTACAAAAGTATCTACAGGGTAATCAATACTATAAAATAACCTGTAAACCCAGTGAGGCGCGTTAACAACAGCAGTGCCCAAAACTGGAATAGATTCCATAACCAGTAAAAAACTGTTAGTATGCTAGCAGTTAACCTTGTTGTATGGGCACATATCTTTGGGGACCTGAAAACTCCTTAATTGTTCCCACGCCGAAAATTGCTTTTTTGATGCACGATGATGACTCAGGTCGCTGTCAGATGCACCAAGTAGGAATACCTGAGCTGAGTTTAATAAACTTTGCAAAGAAGTTTGAAGACACAAGTAAGATTTTTCTTGATTGCGGCGCCCACATGGGTGTGTACTCTCTTTTGCTAGCCGACCACTTTTATGAGGTACATGCTTTTGAAGCTCAGCGACGTACATATCATCAACTATGCGGCAACATCTTTGTACAAGAAAAAACAAATATTACTCCGCATCACATGGGTTTAACAAACAGTGCAATAACTCCAGGCGCAAAAGCAAAACTAACTATTGTATCTGAGGATGGCGGCGGCTCTACATTAGAACCTGTAGAGAATCAAACTATTATCAGCTCAGAAGAAGTGCCTTTGGGTTACATAGATTTTTTTGAATTTCCAAAAAACAAAATAGGCTTAATAAAAATCGATGTCGAAGGTCACGAACTTCAAGTTATATCAGGAGCTTTAAAAACTTTACAAGAAAGTGGATACCCTCCAATTATTTTTGAATCTAACGCAGGGCGAGAAAACTACAGTAAACGAGCTGAACTCTTTAC
>Ga0247834_1008417_pt1 | contig 10395 bp, 7 predicted proteins | sample LaCruzMarch2015__8_FD_187118 | JGI IMG/M metagenome (GOLD analysis project Ga0247834, IMG submission 187118) | Freshwater microbial communities from meromictic Lake La Cruz, Castile-La Mancha, Spain - LaCruzMarch2015_12m | ecosystem: Environmental > Aquatic > Freshwater > Lake | place: Spain... | reverse complement strand
AATGCAGTCGCGTAATTCGGACCCGCCATCGATATGTTCGAGCACGTTACATCTATCCACCGGGACATTACGTCGAACTAAAAAGGGCGGTGGCGATGATGAGTGCAGTGGTGGTAGCGTTGGCGACCATCGGTCTGCGATGTGGAACGAGGATCGGTCCAAACATACGTTGGGCGGTGGTGGGTCCATGTCATCATCCTCATCATCATCGTCGGGGGATGATTCTTCCGCGAATGATGACGACGAGGACGTCAATGACACGAAGGAGGAGGAGGATTTGAATTCAGCCGTCCGTCGAGCATTGGACATTGGCACAGCGAAGCATGATGGAAGTGAGGGCAGCATCTCGAGCAATGACAATGACGACGATGATGATGATGATGATGTTGACAGTGGTGTTGAGCAGGACAGCGTCGAGGAGGATGATGAAGATGATAATGACGATAAGTTAACACGAATAACCGAAGGGGAGGATGAGGAGGATGGTGACTCTCGGTCATCTCAACGTGTTCTGGTCAAGACCGAAGCTGGCGGTGCTGGTGGGAATAGATTCCTAGCCGCGGCAGTTGATAACTATCATGCCATGGTCCCAATCGACTCGGCATTATATGAGGCCTACGATCATACTTTTGTGACATGTCCAGAGTGTTTGCGCTTTCGATTCCTATACACCTTCTTGCGTAAGAATTTGAATAAGAAGATTATGATCTTCTTCTCGACGACGAATAGTGTTCGGTATCATGCTGGATTGTTGGATATGTTCCATATACCAGTATTAACTATGCATGGTAGTCAACGTCGTGAGAAGTTCGTGAATCGATTCTTCAAGTTTAGTGATATGCATGAGGGGATATTATGTTCTACGGATGCGGCTGGACGGGATCTGGATATCCCACCAAGTGTTGATTGGGTCATTCAGTTTGAACCGCCAGATGATCCATCTGAATTTATATTACGCGTCGCACGGATATCATGTGATTCGGATAGAGTCGGACGGAGTTTACTATTCTTAAACCCCGGCGAGAAGCAGGGTTTTCTCAAGTATTACCAATCGGCGAGTATACCAATATCTGAGTTTGAACTCCCGGCCAATTTAGCCGATGTTCAGAATAGTATTGCCAATGCCGCGAATACGAGTGAAACATTCTTACGTCGGGCGAGGGATGCCTATGGTAGTTATTTGATAGCATATGCCAGTCATGGTTTTCGCGATGTGTACAATGTTCATGACTTAAACAAGGGTGATGTCGCCATTGCATTTGGTCTTGTGGATGGTCTGTCCCCGATTAAGGATGATGATAGTGCCGCGGACTTTACGGTCGAAACTGGGACAGTCGTGACGAAAGAGACGGGATACGGTAGGATCGAACCACGGAGAGGGGAAGAAAACAAGACAAAGAAGAAGGGGGGCAAGTGGAAGAAGGAAAAAACGAAGAAGAAGACATGGATGAAGGGGGAGAAGTCTTGGCCTCACAGTCAGATTAGACTACACCCAAACTTCAAGGGAGAGACAGGACATCATTAGGTCAACATTGGCATGTTTGGACACCACATACATCGGTGGTGATTATGTTTCATATGAGACGGGAGAGTGACTGTGTATTTGCTTGACGGTTTCGTTGTTCAACGTTGGCTTGATTTCATGTGGCGTTGAAACTGTATTATTCATTATGTACTCTAAGCGTCCTTCCGCAATTATTTCTATAAAACATTATTTTGTCTAGTATCCAACAGTGTGCAGACATTCGAGGAAGACATTGACATTCACGGCTCCCTCTGTGGATCCCTGCTTTGCCATTTCGGCGACCATTAACAGTGTCTTAATCCCAATCGGTTTCATTATTGCATTACCAATATTCTCGGCATCGATCTTCTTCAAATGTGCAGCCACGCGTAATACCTCGGCAATTTGTAGTGGATCGTCCAATAATGATGTTCCCTGATTAACACCAAATGCCTGCACAAGACCAAGGTCTTGGAGTAAGTGTGGACAACTCGTCGTACCGATAATAAGTAAACGCCGGCCTTGATCCGGAGGGACTTTCTTCAATAGCACAAGTAATGTTTGCAGAACGACATTTGAGAACCGTGGTCCGATGGCAACGTAGTCAATTATACGTTCAATATCATCGATAAATATTAATGACAATGGTGACTTGTAACTATCAAGGAAGGCTCTGTGAATTTCTTGACACTTGGACATTTCAGAGAATCCGATCATATCATCGGCCGAGATCATACGTACAAAGGGGAAACCAGATTCCACAGCCACCTTCGCTGCCATGGCCGTTTTGCCACTGGCAGGTGGACCCTGGAGTAAGACGCTCATCAACGGTGTTTTCTCCGATGTACGAACTTGCTCGACAAGACGCTCCATATTCCCCATGAGCAAATCAAACGAATCGCCGTAGGGGACGAAGCCATTACGGTACATTGCCTTCAATTCACTGCTCTTGGCACCAAACTTGGGTGATACATCGTCTAACGCTCTTTGAAAGTCATCAAAGCGAACAATCAAATTCTTATCGTCCGGTGCTTTGGAAAGATCCTTAACATCGACACATCGTGTTAATGCATATGAAGTCGCGGCCTTGACTAATCCCTCAAGCTCTGCGCCGCTGAAATTCTTAGTCTTTTCTGATATCTCATCAAGACGATCAATAACCTCAGGCGTAATACGATTACTCTTGGCCATATTCTTGGTATGTATGCCAAGGATTTGTAACCGTCCCTTGTGATCTGGCAAACCAATCTCAACATGTACCTCAAGCCGTCCAGGACGAAGGAGAGCATCGTCAATCATATCCTTCCGATTCGTCATCCCGATGAGCAGTATGTTATTCAATGAGTCGACACCGTCAATTTTGGACAATAGCTGATTCACAACCGAGTCAGACACTCCACTATCAGACCTATTGGCACCACGACTTTTACATATCGCATCCATTTCATCTAGGATGATGATATGTAGCATTGAATGATCCCCCATCTCGAGCTGTTCCTTCTCGGCATCCGCGAATAATTCACGAACCTTCTCCTCGCTCCCACCGACGAATTTGTTAAGTATCTCCGGCCCGTTAACGATCTTCGGTTCACGTGCATTCAACACCTTACCAATCTGTCGTGCAATGAGCGTCTTACCGCATCCCGGTGGACCAAATAGTAACATACCCCGTACGTGATTAATTCCTAGCTGTTTTATCACATGTGCTGGCCAAATTCGAGAAGCGAATGCCCGTCGGAAGATTTGATTGAATTCCGAATCCAAACCGCCAATCCCCAACTTCTCGAAGTCAAAGTCGGATAGGAATATGGTGTTGGCCGCACCAGAGGACCCACCCGCGACCTTGGATCCGACAAGGACGAGCGATTTGGACCCCTGTGGACGCGAGAAGGATAGGATGGTGGGTGCTAAGAACTGTCCCATCCTCTCATTTCCTCCTCCACCACCGCCACCTCCACCGAGGTCCATTTGTTTCAATTCGCCCACCTGTAATTCCATCATGGTCCCCTCAAAGTCCATGGCAAGCGTTTGTCCTTTTTCGAAGACGTGTCCTTCATAATTCAATAAAAAGTCGGCCCCAACTCGATCAGTATCGACCTCTCTGGGCGTTGCCCCTCGTTCCCCACTTGATGGTTTCTTTAGTAAATCGATACTTACTTCCAACGTCGCGAGTGCGAATGATGATGTCGGCGGGATGATGAATGGCCGTACCTCCACCTTATTGGCCAACGAGAGCTGCGCAAATCGTCGCTGTAGACCGTTCAGCCCAATCTTGTCGTCGGGTACGTCCCTGTTGGCCTCGGCGATGTATACATGTGGCCCGACACTCACGAGTGGCCCGTAGTTGGCACCACCGTTCGTATTGGATGAATGGGCCTCGACGAGGTAGCCATGTACCTTGGGGGAAAGGTACACGCGATTCGTTAATGCCAACCGATTCGAGGGGAGGTTCCCCACCTGCAGAACTACGACACCGCCCTTCTTACTCATCTTTTATTCCTCTTAATAGTGCAGTGGAGTGTGGCTGGATGTCTCGTGGTCGACGCGGAAGGAGTAATGTAATTGAATGATTCCGTCCGAGTTGGTCCTCGTATCGTCGCGAGATGTTTTAATTCCTACGTACTAAAGTAGCGTGGTTTCCACGAAAAAGTGAGATAGAACTTAATATGCCTAGCAATGCCGCTGATGCAGGGGTCTTCGTCTACACCAGAGCTGGAGGGGAGGGAGTTCCGGACAATGTCGTCCGTGTTCGGGTTGATCCCTCCGTCACGTCGATTCCTGACCATGCATTTTACGCACGCAAGAAGTTGGCCGAGTTGGAGCTGTGTGAAGGCCTCGTTGAAATTGGGAATAGTTCCTTCGCGAGGTGCGATCATTCAATTACTACAATCATCATCCCCAGCTCACTCAGGAGGATTAAAGATTATGCTTTCTTGTCCTCTCTTCGATGTCCCATTTATCTCCACAATGGCATTGAAAGCATTGGAACAAGGGCATTCTATAGCTGTATCTTCACCAATTTTAGAGTCCCACTCCTCGTCACAGTGATTCCCGAGTGCATGTTATCCAACTGTAGAGCCACGTTTTCTTTGGAGCTACCAGAGACAATAATAGAGATTGAGAACTATGCATTCTACTATTGTCACTGCCTACGAAATGTGGCCTTTCCGCTTAACGCTGTCATCGACGATAACATCTTTGGTGTCATACATGAAGAAGAAGAAGAAGATGAGATGGATAAACCCACGGATCTGCAGGAGCTGTTTGGTTCGATAGCAGAAATAATTAATGAGTTGCAGCATCGATTTGATGGACTACCAATTCACAGTATTGTCTACTATCAGTCGTATCATCAGGGGGTGTTACAACACCTCATTGCTGCAATTGACGGTAGGTCGGACCAGCATCAGACATTACGCTGTAAGCTGGATCCAACGGGTAATCAACAAGATTGTCTGGGTATGACCCCTCTTCATATTCTAACGTGCTCATCAGTCCATGATATAGAGGTCTACCGTGTCATTGTTGAGAACTATCCTACAAACCTAATTACCGAAGATTGGTGGGGAGCACTACCACTGTTGTATGCATTTTGGGGGGCTGCACCCACTGAGATCATCCAGTTCCTGTTAGACAGCTACCAATCACTTTACCCTGATCACGTATTCAATTGGACGATGATGGTGGAGACAATTGGAAGGTGTGATACGCCAAAGGAAAGCATTGAGAAACTACTTCTTGTGAAACAAATGCATTTCCCTGATCAGACAATTGATTGGGGATTTTTGCTTGACAAGTTTGCAAAGCCATCTTCACCTTTCTCCTGGCCTGAACCTTTTAAAGAAAGAATGCGATATTTGGTCAATTGCGGCGTGTCAGAGCGTGTGGAATCTCTTGCCTTTAATGTTTGGCGTAATAACATCACAATTTTGATTCACACTGCCAACTTCCAATGCAATAGGGACAACTCCAATGTTTTGCATAGAATTCGAGAGAAGCTTGCCTATTTTGAAGCCGAATATCCAAAGCTGAAGGAAATCACAACAATATTGGAGCTTGCATTGTGGAAGTTGATGATGAATGAGATGCTTCTCCCGAAGAAAGCAACGCAATGCCAGAAGAAAATGAAGACTGATGAATTAAGCACGAGAAGACAATGCCGCATTACATGTGGGGCTGATGTTGTCATTCGACATGTACTACCGTATTTAGTCGCTGTGGTAAATTAAGAATTATAAATCCCTAGACTCATTAGTTGACCCAACGCTTCCGTTTTATAGCTCAGCTCGTTTTTACATATTAGGAGAGAGGAATTCACCAACGTTAATCACTAAATTTTAGGTCTATATAAGTCACTTCATGTATCTTCCTTTACACCACTTGGACACATTTACTGTCCTATGGCACGAAAAATAAAATACTAATGGCTCGTTCAACATCCTCTTCTGTCAATCCCAATATGGTGTCAGTTTGTACAAACCGATCCATAAGGGGGGTATTCAGCTTCGCGGCACTGGGTCTGTCATCAAGTATGACATATCTCCAATCGATGGGATGATATCCATACCCTGGATATGCCAATGTCTCATGTTTGTTGGTCTTTGCGACTTCTTTGTCATCATCATCATCAGCGACTTGATCCGTACTAGAAGTAAGATAGCGATTGCCATATTTCATCAACCATGCTTCAATTTCGTCTGCTCGGGAGGAGTATTCGCTGCAATCTTCATCGTCTTCATTCCTCATCGTCGTGGATACCTTATTTTGATCTCCACCTTGTTCAGATTCTCTTCTTTCCTCGTCTAGCTCTGGCTGTACTTCTATCATTCTACTATGATGGTATCGAAAGAATGTTTTCGTACACTGTTTCCCCTCCGTCGCGCCCATTGGCAATGGAAGCATATGTCTCCCGACATCAATTCCATGCCGATGCAATATATAGGTAATGTAATCATGAAAGTGTCGCCAGAATGTAGTAAGGACAATGAGTGCATCCGTCTTGTGAAGTATGGTAGCTAGATGTAACACTAGATGCTTCTCGATGTGGATTTGAGTGTTGTGTTTGGTTGTGTTGAGGACACCGTCAATGTCAAGGAAAATTATAGGACGAAGAACAGCCGGTCGCCTTCGTCGTTCCAACTGGATGGGCTCGTCGTCACTAAGCATTTTTTTTTCTAGTTAACAACGGTCATGGTGGCGAAGTGTATTGAGTTGATGTTGAGACGGTCATTCGACGGATTTTGACGGACAGACCTCGAGTGAATCGTTGTCGCATGTCAATGTCGAGCAATGCCGCCGATGCCGAGGTCTTCGTCTACACGGGGGACGGAGGAGATGCAGTTCCGGACGATGTAGTCCGCGTTCGGGTTGATCCCTCCATCACGTCAATACCCGCTTGTGCATTTCGTGAACGCAACAAGTTGGCCGAGGTGGAGCTGTGTGAAGGACTCGTGGAAATTGGAGTAGAATCCTTCGCTCGGTGCGACCATTCAATAACAAAAATCAACACCCCCCACTCACTCAGGAGGATTAACGTCGTGCATTCTATTATTCTGTTCGAACTCCGATTTGTCTCCACGTTGGCATTGAAAGCATAGGAACATTGGCATTCGCTTCCTGCATCTTCACCAACTTTAGAGTCCCGCCCCTCATCACCATAATATCCAGAGGCATGTTATTCAACTGCAAATCCATGTTCTCTCTTGAACTTCCCAAGAACGTAATGGAGATTGGACTTCAAGCACTCGCTTATTGTTTCAGCCTACGCAATGTGGCCTTTCCTCCAAATGCTGTCATCGACGATAACATCTTTATCATGGCAGGAGTGGATGATATGATGGTGATGGATCTTCGGCTACTGTTTGGTTCGGAAGCAGAAATTCTAAGAGAGCTGATGCATCGATTCGAAGGACTACCAATTCACAAACTAGTCTACTACCAATCATATAATCAGGGGGTGTTGCAGAACCTAATTGCTGCAATGAACATGAGATCGGGTCAGAGTCGGACACTTAACAGAAAAGTGGATCCAACGGGCAATCAACAAGATTGTCTGGGTATGACCCCTCTTCATATTCTAACGTGCTCATCAGTCCATGATATAGAAGTGTACCGTGTGATCATTGAGAAATATCCTACAAATCTAATCACCGAAGATAGGTGGGGGGCACTGCCACTGCTGTATGCATTTTGGGGAGCTGCACCAAGAGAGATTATACAATGCCTCCTCGGCAGCTACCAATCACTTTACCCTGATCACGTATTCAATTGGACAATGATGGTGGACACACTGGGGAGGCGTGATACGCCGAAGGAAGGCATTGAGACACTACTTCGTGTTAAGCAAATGCACTTTCCTGAGCAGCATATTTATTGGGATTATTTGCTTGACGAGTTTGCATCACCTCTACATGTCTTATTCCCTACAACTTTTAGAGAACGAATGCAATTTCTGGTCATGTGCGGTATGTCATCGCGTGTGGAAGCTCTTGCATTTAGAGTTTGGCGTGATTATACCACAAACATGATCCTTTCTGCAGGTTTCAAATGGGTGAAAAGCAACCAAAATATCATACAAAGAATACGAGCAGAAATTGCCTATTTTGAAGACGAATACACTAAGCTGAAAGATATCACGACAATAATTGAGCTTGCACTTTGGAAGATAAGAATAAATGAGTACATCCGGGAAGAGAAGAAAGAACAGGCCTGTGGATTGAGCATTCGAAGACAGAACCGAATTACCTGTGGAACTGATGTTATCATCAGACATGTGCTACCTTATTTAATTTCTTCTGGAGATGATGCACATAGCTCCTACGTATGAAACGCGCAAATGACTGAATTATGACTCAATCAGGGCTTACAAGCAACTTCTGGATCATGTTGGGACTGGTGCTGTCATCAGTCATGTGTTGATGTTCTAAGCATTGCTGAAAATGACAAACGTTTAATCCTATAGGTCATGTTTTCTTATGGTCTATTATTAAGATCAAGCAGCATTCACCGTCCTTATACTTTTCACCCAAGCCGATTACCACTCCAGTAGCTTAGCAGTGAGAGGATAGACCGTACAATTCCCAGCAGCATCGAACGAAGCCTTAAAATGACACTTCTTTCCCAAGCTTACTGGTTCAGCTTGTACCTTTTTGAAGAGCTCAGCATGACCTCGTAAACCTGGAGGATAAGAAAAACTGCACTGACGTGAATGGTCATATATCAAATGTGGAATTTGCTCTCCAGCGACTTGTACTTTAATCCAAAATAGTTCTCCGGCCCCAACCTTTTGAGGTTTACAGTATATTCCAGAAAAATTACCATTCCGACTAATTGTGGCACAAATCCTACCATTGTCCCCACCATTTTTAGGATCTTGGAGGGTGATACCTTTGGAGATATCAACGCAACCCATGCGATGGACTAGCCAATCAGCCACTTGACACTCCTTGCTACAATAATACACTTCCCCACATCGACTGCAACGCTTGAACTTATTCTCAGTTTGCTCAGGAATGCTTGTCTTATGACAGTTACTACAAACACGAGACTTTTCTTGCGACTTGATTCCATAATCTCTAACTGCTTGCATTGTCGAACTAATAATCATTCCCAGTGTTCCAAAAACCATTGTCCGAGGTGTACACCCTGATACCTCAACTATGTCCAAGGATGTCTGATGCTTACCGCATAGAAAATGAGCAATATCAACCCGTTCACTCATTATGACTTCGAAAAGAGCAGTGGCACCTAATCGATCGGGAATATCCACCAATTTGTAGGGAGGATCATCAATGATGGACTTGTCATCAAAATAGATATTCTTGGGTTGAATTGCAAGCACCTTTATTTCCATTGTGTTTGTGGAAGAAGGGATTTGCAAATACACAGTCCTTCGATTTTGTTCACCTAGATATCCACCCAGTTTACCCTTGAGTCCATTATACTCTTCCTTCGATAGTCCTTGCACTGTGACGATTTGGCCATAATGTTGACATGTCTTGGCAGCTTCGATGCACCAATCAGCAATCTTTAGAGAAATTTCCGTGGCACGTGATCCCGCACCGTAGTGTGTTACATTCTTTCCGGCAACATCCTTTGCGTCAGGTCTGGCTCCATACCGAAGCAAGACCTCGGCTACTCCAAGAAAATCCATCTCTTCCTTCGAAACTCGAGTATGAGTATGAATCACACCTGGATGCTTGGATAGTGCCACAGTCAATAACAGGGGTGACAAACGCATGACAGATTCTCTAAATTCCAACATTTGTGTTCTTGCAACGTCGTCATTAGCAATTGCCTTGAGCATTGCTTCCACCTTGATCTTGTTTCCAGTAACACAAGCCAAGGCAAAAGGTGAGTAAGACCTTCCCATTAATAATTCTTCCATATCCCCACCATGACTCCAGGCATTACGAAAGATTGAACATTCTGATTCATTTGGCAATTGACGCTGATCACCATCGCCATATGGATCAGTATCATTTTGCTGCAAGTCTGTTTGAGTAGTGGCGAACAAATCACGGAATAACTTGGCTTGATCAGTTGGTGATTTAGGAATATCCACTTGAGCCCAAAGTTGTTGGGCATGAGTGGACATGAAGGCAGGACTTATTTGGTTGGATAAGGAAGTGATGTTTCGATAAATGCCGTCTGCGGCGTCTGAAATTTTCTTGGCATCCTTGCCCTGCTTCGTTTTTTTGCCCATAATGAATGAACAACCGACGGGGTGCTGTCACGCGATGAGGCGACACGCTATGGTTTGGCGCTTTTTTATGTTTGCGGGATCCTTGGAGTATGTGTGCGAACCCCCTACAGTACGTTTGGGGTCAATATGCGATGCGCAATTTGAGGGCAAATTGTTCGTGACCCCCAGTCGATAAATTCACTAATTT
>Ga0247834_1008416_pt1 | contig 10395 bp, 10 predicted proteins | sample LaCruzMarch2015__8_FD_187118 | JGI IMG/M metagenome (GOLD analysis project Ga0247834, IMG submission 187118) | Freshwater microbial communities from meromictic Lake La Cruz, Castile-La Mancha, Spain - LaCruzMarch2015_12m | ecosystem: Environmental > Aquatic > Freshwater > Lake | place: Spain... | reverse complement strand
ATCAACGACCAATCCGCAGGGAAAGTGAGAGAGGATGAGGGCCGCACGCGGCGCTCGCCTTGCCCGGTCGCTTGTGCATTGGACATTTTCGGGGATCGGTGGAGCCTCCTGGTGATTCGGGATTTGCTGTTGGGGAAGACCCGCTTCAAGGATTTCATCGCGTCGCCGGAGGGCATTCCAACCAATATTCTGAGCGAACGGTTGAGTCGGCTCTCCGCAGCGGGACTCGTGCGACAGGTGACCCTCGCGGAGGGAGCCAGGCACCTTGGGTACGGGCTGACGGCAAAGGGGCGGGCGCTGCTTCCGGTGTTGGGGGCGATGCGGGACTGGGGATTGCGTTGGGAAAAGGGCACGCAGGTCATGAAGGGACTTCACCGTCCGGCTAGCCGTGGGAGGTCACCCGGTCAGTTGCCCGAGTAAAAACTCGCGAATGGCCGGGCTGGAAGTCAGCCCCGAGGCGCGTTGATAAGCCTTCCGCGCCTCGTCCGTCCGTCCGAGGTTTCGCAGAAGGTGAGCCCGTGCCGCCCAATACGGCTGATGGTTCGCAAGGGATTCGGTCGGCAGGCTGTCCAAGGCGTCAAGGCCGCAGCCCGCTCCGCAGGTCTGGGACAAAGCGACCGCAAGCCCAATCCGGGCACCGAGCGCGGCGGTGCATTGGGTCAATCCCTCATAAAGACTGACGATCGCGGCCCAATCCGTTGAACCGGAAATTGCCCGCTGGGCGTGAACAGACTGAATCGCGGCCTCGAGTTGGAAACGTCCCCACTGCCGTTTTTCGGCAGCCCGACCGAGCACGGATTCGGCTTCCGCAATGAGGGACCGATCCCACAGACTCGTGTCCTGCTCCGGCAACGGGACAAACCGGCCGGCACAGATTCGGGCGGCCCGACGGGCGTGGCAATAAAGGACGAGTGCCAGCAATCCGAGCGCCTCGGGCTCGGCAGGAAGCAAGTCAACAATCACCCGCGCGAGCCAGACGGCCTCTGTGGAAAGATCCGCCGACCCAACGCCGATCCCAGGCGAATCCTCCCAACCGGTGGTAAACGCCGCATAAATGGCGTCAAGCACGTCACGAAATCGTTCCGACCACTCCGCTGGCTCGGGAACGGCGAACGGGATTCCCGCGTCACGAATCTTCGCCTTGGCACGGACCAACCGCTGACTCATGGCAGTGGGGGACGAAAGGAACGCGCGCGCGATCCGTTCCGCCTCAATCCCCAGCACGGTTTGCAGCATCAACGGCGTGCGGACGGCGGGGTCAATGGCGGGATGCGCGCAGACAAACATCAACTTCAGCCGTTCATCCGGGAAATCCTCGCCGCTCTGCGCGGGATGTTCGCCCGGGCTCGGCGAATCCTGTAACGATGCCGCATGAATCTGCGAGCGAGCGCTGCGGCGCTGAAAATCCATCAACCGTCGTCGCGCGGTCACCAGCAGCCACGCCTCGGGCTTGTGAGGGATCCCCTCGATCGGCCACTGGCGGAGTGCCGCGACGAACGCATCCGACAAGGCATCCTCCGCGGCTGCAAGGTCGCCGCCCGCCCGCGCCGCGACAAAGCTTAACAGCTTGCCATAGGACGAGCGGACGGCGAGTTCCAGCACCTGATCCGATGAGGAATCGGACATCGCGAAAACGTTCAGTCTTCGCCGCGGGTGAGCACAGGTCGGACCTCCGTGGAACCGTACTCCGACGACGGACTACGCGCTGCCCATTCGAGAGCGACGTCGAGGTTGGGAACTTCCACGACAAAGAACCCCCCAAGCATTTCCCGCGACTCAGCGTAAGGCCCATCATGGACCTCGCGCTTACCGTCGCGAATGCGAACGGTGGTGGCCGTTTCCGGCGGCTGGAGGCCGGCCCCGCTGACCAATACTGTTCGGATAGTTGACGATGGGTATGAATTAGGGTAAAGTGATATGCATGGCACGGCATGCGAAAAGGATCAGTCAGGGGAATGCGGCGGTGGAACATCTCAGTGCGGGGATACTGGCTTTGTGTTTCCCGATGGAGGAGGTGGCGAGGATTATCCGGCAATGCAAGCGGGAGGCGCTGCGGCGGCGAGAACTACCGCCCGAGGTGATGGTTTTTTACGTGATTGCGCTGAGTTTGTTTCCTGACGTGAGTTATCAGGGTGTTTTGCGCTGGATCCTTAGTGGCCTGCAATGGCTTGGGAATGAGGGGATCACGATTTGCGTAAAATCCTCCTTGAGTGATGCCCGTAAGCGGCTGGGTGTGGAACCCTTCCGTAAACTGTATGAAGAAATGGCCAAGCCCTTTGCCAGTCAGCGGTTGAAGGGGAGTTACTGGAAGGGGTTTCATTTAGTGGCCATGGACGGAAGCACGCTTGCTTTGCAGGATACGAAGGAAAACGCCGCTCGGTACGGACGACCCTCCAATCAGCACGGACCGGGGTTGTGGCCCCTTGCTCGCTTTGTGGTGCTGGCCGAGGTAGGAACTCACATGATTTTTCGAGGGGTAATGGGCGCCTATCGGGACTCTGAAATCATTCTCAGCGAGCAAATCCTCCCTGCACTACGTCCCGGGATGTTGTGCTTGGCGGATCGCCTTTTTCCGGGCTTTGAGCTCTGGGGGAAAGCCTCCGCACAAGGATGCGCCTTGGTGTGGAGGGCCAAGGCGGGTCTCACCCTGCCTCCTGTGAGGACGTTATCGGACGGATCTTGGCTTGCGCATTGGTATCCAAATGAACACGAGCTTCGAAAGTCAAACAAGCAACCCCATCTCGTGCGCGTCGTCGAATACAAGCTTCACGGAGGCAATCCAACAGAGCCTGAGACTATCTACCGACTCCTGACGACGATCCTAGATCCCAAGAAAGCCAGCGCTCTGGAACTCGCCGCACTCTATCCCCAGCGTTGGGAAATCGAGATCTGCGTCAAAGAAAGCAAATCCATCCTTCGTAGGGGCCGCGTGACTCTTCGCAGTAAACTGCCTGAACTCGTAGAACAGGAGTTCTGGGGCATGCTCCTGGCACACTACGCCATCCGCAAAACCATGGCTTTGGCCGCCTTACAATCCCAAGCCGACCCGGATACCCTGAGTTATCAGGGCAGTATCGAAATCATCAAGGTTCACATCGCAGGGTCCTCCCTGCCTTCCCCCCCTCAATAAGAAATCCTCTTTTCTCCGAGCACTCCTGTCCAATCTCGCGAAAGCAAAAACGGCTACCAGTCGGGGAAAAAGCACAGAACGCTCGCTCAAGAAAAAACCCAAGTGCAGTTTCCCCATTCGCAAAAGGGGCGATCCTCCAAAACCATTCCTCAGAAATACAAGCATCTCTATTGTGCATCTAAACATCTAAACGAACAGTATTGGGCAGGCTGCCCCAGTCACTCATTCGACTGGCATCCGAACGGACAGGCGGATACGAACCTTGCCCGTATGCTTACCCGTCGAATCGCCCTTCACACTGCCCTCCTCGGAGGCCTTGCGTCCCTTCTCCCGGAAATCCTCCGGGCACAGACCTCATCGCCCTCCGCCACGCCGGATACGGGCGACGGACCCTTCAAACTCCCTGCGTTGCCCTATGCATTCGATGCGCTCGAGCCATCGATCGATGCCGAAACCATGCGACTCCATCACGACATGCACCATGCTGCCTACGTGAGGAACCTCAACAACGCGGTAAAAACCCAGCCGGAACTCGGCAAAATGGAGCTCGAGGAAATCCTCAAGAACCTCGACAAGGTCGACGAGAAGATCCGCAAGACAGTTCGCAATAACGCGGGTGGGGACTACAACCACGCGATGTTCTGGCTGATGATGAAGCCCAACGGGGGCGGGGAACCGTCCGGCGCGCTGGCCGACGAGATCAACAAAACCTTCGGTTCGTTCGCCGACTTCAAAACGAAGTTTTCCGCCGAAGCGGCGTCGGTGTTTGGAAGCGGATGGGCATGGCTCGTGTGGAACGGCAAGACGTTGGAAATCACGTCCACTCCGAATCAGGACAATCCGATCATGCAGGGTGAGATCCCGTTGCTGGGTCTCGATGTCTGGGAGCACGCCTATTATTTGAAGCGGCAGAATCGTCGGCCCGAGTATGTCAGCGCGTGGTGGAATGTCGTGAATTGGGACGAAGTCCAAAAGCGATTCGCTGCCGCGAAAAAAAGCTAAGCCACAAAAAAGCGGCGATCCCTCGGACGGGATCGCCGCTTATTTATTTGTACGAAGAGCCCGCGTGGGGCGAGGCGTTCCGGGGTCCGGAGACCCCGGCTCCTGTTACTGACCCTGGCCGCGCGAGAAGCCGGGCTTCCCGTCGAAGTTGTAAAGCCCTTCGAGCTTCACGAATTCCAAGCCGGCTTTCGTAATGCGCTCGAGCAGCGTGATGATCGCCGTGTGGGGAATGGATCCCGTCGCCTCGTCCGGCAACTTGAACCGGCAGCGGAAGACGTCGATGCAGAACGTTTCGGCGAAGCCCTTCGGCCATACGGCCATGCCGCGGTTGGAGAGCATTTCGAGCTTTAAGCCATCGGCCTCGAGCGGGACGAGTTTGCTCGCAAGTTCATCGGGGGAGCCGAGGAACTCGATGAAGATATCGGCGCCGACGTACTCTTTCACCTCTTTCGAGCGAATGTACGCGGGCACTTCCGGTTGACCGCCCGCCCCTTCCACGTGGTAGTGGACCGGCTTCAGCGTTTCCGGCACTTTGCCGATGCGCTCCACCACGGCCTTCGCAAACTCACGGGTTCCCACCTTTTGCGTGCTGACGCCTTCCTCAAAGATGTCGTACGTGTGAACGCCGTCCTCCAGCGTCCGCAACCAGGCATTGTGCGCCCGTTCCGCCGCGGCGACCTGACCGATGTGCAGCAACATCATGATGGATCCGAGGAACAAACCCGAGGGATTCGCAAGATTCTGACCGGCCCGGCGAGGCGCTGATCCGTGGATCGCCTCGAACATTGCCGCATGGACGCCAATGTTGGCCGATCCGGCGAGTCCGACCGACCCGGCGATCTGCGCGGCCACATCGGAGAGGATGTCGCCATACAGGTTCGGCATGACCACGACGTCGAAAACTTCCGGAGAATCCGCGAGCTTCGCGGCGCCGATGTCGACGATCCAATGCTCCTTCTCAATGTCGGGATACTCCGCCCCGATTTCGTCGAACACCTTGTGGAAAAGCCCGTCGGTGAGCTTCATGATGTTGTCCTTGGTGAAGCAGGTCACCTTCTTGCGATTGTTACGCTTCGCGTATTCGAATGCGTAACGAACGATTTTTTCCGTACCCGGGCGGCTGATCAGCTTGAGGCACTGCATGACGTCGATCGTCTGACGATGCTCGATCCCGGCGTAGAGATCCTCTTCGTTCTCACGCACAATGACGACGTCCATCACCGGATGTTTGGTATCAACGAACGGATGATAGGAAACGCAGGGACGCACATTGGCATAGAGGCCGAGTGCCTTGCGGGCGGTAACGTTCAGGCTCTTAAAACCACCGCCCTGTGGCGTGGTGATCGGAGCTTTGAGGAAAACCTTGGTGCGTCGGAGGGATTCCCATGCGCTGGGTTCGATCCCCGCAGGATTGCCGCGCAGATAGACCTGCTCGCCGATCTCGATCGTCTCAATTTCCAGTTCCGCCCCGGCCTCCTGAAGGATGTGAAGCGTGGCCTCCATGATTTCAGGGCCGATTCCGTCGCCATGGGCGACCGTGATGGGTGTCTTCGAACTCATAAAAGTAAGGAAGATGAAGTACGACAGGTGGGGGATGGAATCAAAAAAAGAAATGTTTGGTGGTTGCACGCCCCGGGGACGGTCGAAATTCGCGGATTTGTCCGGCCTTTTTTTCCTTGCGAGCCCCACCATTTCCGCAATTAAATTACCGCGCTGTCCCTGCAGCGGCTCCCATTTCCCGTGCTTCCAATAGCGGGGTTCGGGTGACCTTCGGGTTCGGCTGGAATTCCGCAGAATATGCGGAGGTAAATCGGAGAACAAAACTTCAACCTGAAAAGGCCGAATCGAGCAGACAAACGGGTGAACGCCCGTTCGAGATCAGACCGACAGACATCGAGTGAGTGAGAGATAGATGAGCGCTAAATTGTACGTGGGGAACATTTCGTTCCAGATGACAGAGAATGATTTGGAGGATTTGTTCTCCCAGATCGGTAAGGTGGCCCAAGTGAACCTCATTATGGACCGCGCCACACAGAGACCTCGCGGCTTTGCCTTCGTGACGATGGACACGCCGGAGGACGCCCAGAAGGCGATTGAGCAACTGAATGGACAGACCATCAGTGGTCGCCGCATCTCGGTCAATGAGGCGCGCCCGCCAGAGGACCGTCCGCGCCGATTTGAAGGCGGTGGCGGTGGCGGCAGGCCGGATGGCCCCCGTTTCGGCGGCGGCGGCGGTGGTGGGGGTGGCCGAGACGATCATCGTCGTCCGCGCGGTGGTGGCGGCGGCGGTTATGGGGGTCCGAAGTCGGGTGGGCGCCCTCAGCGCTCCTATGACGAAGATTGATCGGGGACTGATCGAAAACTGACTTTCCACTCGCGACATCCCCGCCTCCGGCGGATGGTGCCGATCCCGCACCATTTCCCGCCCACCATGGAACGTCCCTCTCTTCACCCCTCCCCCTTCCGGAGAGGTGCTCTGCGCGGAATCCTCGCCACGCTTCTGACAGTTGGTGGCATCGCGCTCGTTCATCTCCCCCGGACTTCAGATGCTCAATCCGCACCTACCGCTCGTCCCGGCACCTCGCGCGGTGGGGATGTGCTGGCGCTCGATTACCGGAAATCCGTCGAAAGCGCCCTGGCACAAAATTTCGAAATTCGTATCGAACGAATCTCCCCCAAGATCGCAGCGGCCCAGCTCAAGACCGCAAAGGGGGACTTCGATCCGGAACTCCAACTTTCCTACACCTACAGTCGCAGCCAGCAGCAGCAAAACACCCTGAACAACAACCTCGACGACGGGTCGTCCGCCGTGTCTCAACCCGATCTTTTCGTTGAGAACACCGGAAACGAATTCGACTCCGGAATCGTCGGCCTCGCCCCGTGGGGCATGACTTACGACCTCGGAGGATCCGTCGTGAACTCCGGCGATTCCCGGAAGGAATTCGACACTTACGAGCCTTTCGTCGGACTCCAACTCACGCAACCTCTCCTGCGCGGCTTCGGAACAGACGTGAACCTCAGCGCGATCCGGATCGCCCGTACCAATGAAGCGATCTCCGATTGGGAACTTCGCAAACGCGTCATCGACGTGATCACCCGGACCATCACGGCCTACAACGAGTACTACTACTCGATCCGCAATCTCGAAGTGGAGCGGCAATCGAGGGACCTTGCCCGGCAGACTCTGGAGGACAACTCACGACGCGCAGAAATCGGCGTCATGTATCCCTTGGATATCACCCAAGCGCGGGCAGACGTCGCCACTCGCGACGAACGGGTGCTGGTTGCAGAGCGTCAAATGTTGGACAACGAAAACGCGTTGAAACAACTCGTGAGCGACCGCACGCGGTCCATCCTGAACCTCCGCCTGCAAATCGCGCCTCCCCCGTCCATGAAGGGTTTCCGTTTCGACAAAACGGCGGATATCGCACGCAGCTTTTCGCTCAGGCCTGACTACCGGCAGACGCTCCTCGACCTGCAGAATCAGAAGATCAACATTGTCGTCCGCCGGAACGAAACGCTACCCCGACTCGACTTGGAAGCGAGTTTCGGCGTCAACGGCCACGACCGCAACCTCTCCGGAAGCGTCTCAAATCTTTCCGCGGCAAACAACACATCGGCCACCGCGGGCATCATCTTCCGTTACCCCATCGGCAACCGCGCGGCGAAGGGTCGACTCGACGAAGCAAAACTGACCGTCGCGCAGCAACTCCTCTCTCTGAAGAATCTTGAACAGCAAATCCTTATCGAAATCGACAACGCGGCGGGTCAGATCGACACCACGCGCAAGCGAATCGAGACCACCACGGCTGCGAGGGTTCTTGCGGAGGAGACTCTGAAATCGGGTCAGGCGCGGCTGGCATCCGGCACCACCACGACGTTCGAAGTCCTCCAATTCCAGAGCGACGCCGCGGCGGCCCGCATTGCGGAACTCCGCGCTGCGGCGGACCACAACATCGCCATCGCCACCTATGCCCAGCTTACCGGCACCACGCTCGAACGTGCCGGCGTGAGCATCCGCGCCGGCATGTAAACTTTAATGCCCTGTCAGCATCCTGACGATTTGCACCGTCACGACCGCGACAAACACGGAGATTCCAATCACGATCGCCATCAGGCCTACGACGAGCCCGATGACAAATGCCCAATCCCCGGTTGTCGACCGCGGGGAACCTCCACTCGGTGAGACATGCTGCGAGAGGATGCGGTAGTTCCTCGCGTTGGATTTAAACCAAGCGGAGAAAACATCGCCGATCCCGGGCAGCGCGCCGAAGAGCGTGTTGAGGAGGATATTGAGCGCCATCCGGGCGAGCGCGATGCGCGGAACTCCGGCCTGCGCGCCGCGGATCAGCATCAGCGCCGACATCGCGGCTGTGGACGTGTCGCCGAAACCCGGGATCAAGCCAATGATCGGATCCAGTCCGATGCGGTACTTCGTTCCCGGAATCGGAATGAGATCGTCGAGGATGTACGCCATCAACCGGACGAGCGTGTCGCCCTGCAATGGGGCATTTGGCGGAACGACTTCCACATCGATTCGCTGCGCATCAGTGGGCATGCGCTACCTTCGCGCGGATCGCGGCGGGGTCAAATGTGACATTGGGCGCGCAGCGCCGCAGCGGCGCGGCGGGCTTCGATGCCCCATGGACGCGTGTTTCCGGGAGTGGTAGATTTTGCGATATGGGGGACTTTGGCCTTAAATCCGGACTTCCGCGACGTGCGTGGTTGCGGGGAGTAGTGGCGGCAGGGGCGGGCGCTTGGATGGCGCCGCTTGCATGCTCGTTTGGCCGTGAGGGGACTGACCCCGCCGGGCTCCCGCCGCTGAGGATTGCGTTTTATACGGATGTGCACAGTCGGCCCGATATGGGCGTGCCCGCTGCGTTGGAGAAATTGTCCTCCGCGCTGCGGGAGGTTGAAGCCGATGTGCTGATTTGCGGCGGAGACGTGATCGATGGCGGACACCGCCGCGCCGAGGCGCTCTGCCAGCCCTATTTTGATGTTTACACCGAGTTTCTGAAGTCGCTCAACAGGCCCGTCGAGCACGTCATCGGAAACCACGACCTCGCCGGCGCTGCTCCCGAAGATGGCTCGCCCGCGGCGCAGGATCCGCGTGCGCTCTTCCGGAAAAATTTGGGTATCTCCCAAACGACGCGTTCGTTCGATTTGAAGGGGTATCATTTTATCCTTCTGGATTCCGTGGAAGTCGTCGGGGGAAAATCGATCTATCGCGGTTGGGTGGACCTGAAGCAGATGGAGTGGCTCCGGGCGGACCTCGAAAAAGTGCCGGGCGGCACGCCCATCATCCTTGCGACGCACATTCCGCTGCGATCCGTTTTCTTGCAGGTCAAAGGCGACCCGCTGAAGGCCGCCGACCCCAATCTCCTGGTCGCCAACGCGAACGAGGTGCTTTCGCTGTTCGCCGATCGACCGCTCCCTCTCGTGCTCCAGGCGCATTTGCACTCGGACGAACGCATCGACTGGTGCGGCCGGGCGTTTGTCATGGGAGGTGCTGTGGCCGCAGGTTGGTGGAAGGGGCCGAATTTGCAGACGGGTTACGGGTATCAGGTGATTGAGATTCGGGATGGAAGGATCCACACGGAGTATCGGTCGTACGGTTGGCCGGTTGCGGGATAAACGACGCCTCAGCAGGATGGACGTCGCGCCGGATTCGATTTGCCGATTAACCGTCATCATTGCATGATGATGCCATGAGAACGATCATCGATCTTTCTCCACACCAGTTGGAAGCACTCGACGCGTACCGAGGCTCCCGGGGAATCTCCCGAGCCGAGGCCATCCGCCAGGCGGTGGCTGCCTTCCTGCCCAATTCCGAAGGCGCGAGGCGGGATTTCCACTGCGATCCCGCATTCGGAAGCAGTCGCACATCGCGCAGGGAGGATCCGCTCCGTTTCGTCAGACGCTTAAGGGATGAATGGGAATGAGAGCCTGTGTGGATTCAGACGTCCTCATCGACTATTTTGACGGAGTCGCGGCCGCCGCAGACGAGTTCTCCCGGTACTCGGAGTTGCTCATCAGCCGCATTACCTGGATGGAGGTGTTGGTGGGGGCTGCAAACGCGGACCAGCAAAGAATCCGCGAGGCATTCATGCGAACCATCGGCATCATCGAGTTGGACGAACCCATTGCCCAATTAGCCGTTACGATTCGCAAGAAGCACCGTCTCAAGCTCCCAGACGCAATCGTTTGGGCGAGCGCCAGGCAGTCAAAAGCTGTCCTCCTCACTCGAAACACAAAGGATTTTC
>Ga0247834_1008414_pt1 | contig 10396 bp, 6 predicted proteins | sample LaCruzMarch2015__8_FD_187118 | JGI IMG/M metagenome (GOLD analysis project Ga0247834, IMG submission 187118) | Freshwater microbial communities from meromictic Lake La Cruz, Castile-La Mancha, Spain - LaCruzMarch2015_12m | ecosystem: Environmental > Aquatic > Freshwater > Lake | place: Spain... | reverse complement strand
TGTGTGTGTGTGTGTGTGTGTGTGTGTGTGTGTGTGTGTGTGTGTTCATAACAATCAAACAAAACAAAAAAAAACCTGTTGATATCACTGAAGAATTTCCTGGGATTTGAAGATTAATATGCTTATTGGCACCATTGGCTCTGCTCCAAAGAGAAGCGCCATAATTCTGAACCCCCACAGATAGTTGATTGATGTACATCCAAAATACACTCAAATCTGGATTTGAAGAGGGGGTTTCCTTCACAATCACAGCCACATTTGTAGGTACAGAAGATGCTTGCATGTTGCTGCCTGCAGAGGGATGCAAGCGTGCTTGTGTTTGTGGAACAACCCATGCTGCTATGGCTAAATCTTCAAGTGTGCGCGTGACTGATGTATCAAATGTAGCCACTGTCCAATAATCACCTCTGTTATAGGCATTGTACTGATAGAGATTATTTGGTGGAAGTGGTGCTGTATATACCTGCAGTGCATTGATGTCTTTGATGATCCACACCACATATTGCATATTCTGTGTTTCCCCCCTGTATAAAAAAAATGCATAAGTGACATCAAATATAATGCACATATACATTTTTTTTAAAGATTAAAAAAAACAGACCAACTGTCCAGATCAGAGGTGGCAGCCATGCGTTTGATTTCATAATTGAAAGATATGTCAAGAGATGAGGGTTTATGAAAGGTATTCCATCCTTGTAATGATTGAGAGCGTGAAATATAGAGTGCACTGCCAGTAGGTATCTCTGCAGGTGGTGTTGGTTTTTGACCAGATACCTGTATCAGGTCAAATCCTTGTTTGCATAGGGAAGGATTTTGAATAGTACAGGTAGATAATGCAACACCAACTCCTCCTTCCACTAGAGTAGTAAATGGAGGTGGGATGCACTGGCATTGTGGTGGTCCTATGTTGCCTTCTCTGGCTATGCATGTTTCTGGGATTCCAACATAGTTACCACCACCAGCACAAACTGAGGGGTTGAGGTATGATGAGATGGGGCATGGATTGCATGCTGTGATGTGTGTGTCTGAAATTTCTGCATATGTGCCAGCAGGGCATACACATGAAGTCAAGCCAATACCATCCCCCTTAGACCTAGCTAATGTGGATGATGATGACAATGGATTTGGAGTAGTTGTGTTTAAGCCACATATGGCGCATTCTGTGTGCTGTTGTGCATTTGTGAACATGTAGGAAACTGAAACTCCACCAGCCCCTGGAGCAAGAAATGATGTTGATGTGTCTTGCAGACAATTTGCAGGGGAGCATGTGGAGTCTGCTGCACTTGCAGTACCTGCAGGACAAAAGCAATCTCCACCCTTTGAGGATGCCAGTCTTTGTGAGGTTTTGTTGTTGGGGCACACTTGTTGCTGCCCATCTCCGATACAGTAAAAACCTGGTGCAAACACACCCTGCTGTGATACACCACATTCTCGCCAGATAGAATCTGCATGTTCACTGCATGCTGCTATAAGAAAATAACCAGGATTTTTTGTAGTACATATTGTGCATACCCCTGTTGTTTTTGGAGAACATGTACCTTTCATCCAAAAACCAGGCTCACATTTGGTAATGCAGGATGCAGTGATGAAATCACTTGTGTTTTTGCAATCAGAAACTATGTAGATGGTAGTCCCCACCCCTGAAAGTTCTGAACATCTCTGATATGAGCAACCATTGCTGTCTGAAAGCCATAGCCATTGATTACTTCCAGGGCTTGGCTGTGGTTTATTGCAAAGGACACAGTTGCTTATGCTGAGTTTATATGGATCCAGTGTAGGGAATGGGGTCAAGTCACCATAACAACCCTGTCCTCTGATGAAATAGCCAGTGCCACAGTGTTTTGCTTCTAGAGCTGCACATGAACTGCAGTTTCCTGAAGAGGCATTGAAGTAAAACCCCCCGCTGCAACTAATTTTGCATGAAAATGCCAAGGTTGATATGGAATAATAGCCATTTGTTGGAGGTAATGGGCATGGTGCACATACATAGTCGCTGGCAAAGGTGGCATTGGCTGTGACAAAGCATATAGTTGGTGCATTGCATGCTGTATGTGCTGAAATCATAGCTGCTGTGCAGCTTGTGGAAACCTGTGGCCATACTATGTTGCTGCCACTGTTGGCTATTGTATATATGGCCTGGCTGAGTTCGCGTTGCATTTCACAAATTGATGAAAATCGTTGAGAATCCCTTATGACAGCCAATGTATCATGCAAATTAGCTAGATGACTAGAATAAACCAACTTTTGACTTAAACTTTGTAGAATGGGACCTGCAATGGGTGTGCATGTATAGGGGGATAAACACCCTCCACTACCATCCAAAGTGGTACCATATGGACAAATGAAGGAGCATATGCCAGTGTATCCCCCATTGCTTGTCATGGCTTCCACTCCAGGACCGCTGGTATATGTGGCATTGGTGGCTGAATTCTGACATGGCATGCATGTCCCACCATTAGAAGCGCCATCAGCAAGCATGCATAGAGTCCATCCTGCCATGTATTGGCCAGTTGAACAGGCAGAGAATGCCCTGCATTCTTGGCAGGCTTGTGATGTGCTATTGAAGAATGTACCTCTAAGACAGGTGCAGTTGGAAGCCACTGAGCTACCTGGGGCAGACCATGGTCTGCTTGCTGGACATGCAATTGGTTCTGTTAGGGCCTGTGGGCAGAAAAATCCAGAAGGACATGCTTGCCATACCAGTAAGTTTTTGAGAATTATCTGCTGATTAAAATCATCAGGTACTGCACTGGGTGGTAGACCCACACTTGTGCATTGAACACAATGGGCTGGTAAATCACCACATTCAAATTCATAGCCAAGAATATCTCTTCTTGTCCAAAGCAAAGACATGTTGGTCACTGGATCCACTACCATATTCATGAGATTACGTAGGGTGCTGATAGTGGGTTGTGTTGGGTCATCTATGTACATGGTTTTGCCAGGTGGAGGAAGACAGAACCATGCACCTGCAGGGGAGGGAGATGTGTGCATTAATACAAACAGCTGCTGATTTAGAATGATGAAAAAATACCTGAAAGACCAGCCGTGTGGAATCCAGGGGGGCATTTTTTGCATTCTGGCTGTGGTGCACTATAGCCATATGTAAGGGGGCTAGTGGAGTTTTTAATGATATTGTTTAGAAATGTATGAGCGCATATGTCATTGTATGAGTTTGGTGGACATGGGCTCCCTATAACAAACTCGTTAGTGAGTGGAAACATAATTCCATCTGCTGCTATGCTATGCATTGAGGATGGTTTACTCTTATTAAAAGTAAATGGCTTGTCTTTTGAATAATAATATGGAATGATCACAGGGACACTTCCAAACCAAGGATAGCATTCTAGGCCTATGAATGCTTTTGGGTTGTTGCCCCTATAAAATCAAAATAAAAACAAAATCAGAATGTAGTTTGTATATAAAAAAAGAAGAAATTCACCAGGTATATGAGGCGAAAAATGGAGGGCACTTGACGCATCTGACTATAGCAAGCGGATCTTGTGAACCAGGGGATGAAGAAGAGGACATTTTTCTACTAAGGAAGGCTAATGTAGGCTTTCCAATGTAATCTTGTGTATTAACTTCCACTATCTGGTATTGGCTGTCTCTATGACAAGCGGGCCTGCAGAAATGCTGACCCCAGGCGACCCATTTTTCATTTTGGTATGGTGCTTGGATCTGCCTACTAAGAGTTATATTTTCAGTTCCAGATACGCTATTCATCATTCTGAAAGATGCTAGGTTGGATACAGCGTAGCCCTTACCAATTCCATAATTAGTGGGTTGTTTCGCAAGGGTGTTTGATGTGTCTTGCGCATTTGTAATGGGATCTGTTAAAGGTCCATCTATCCAGCTGTGTGCAAAATAGGGGGGGTTTATTTCCTGCATCAGTTTCTGATCGGGGAAAAAATATTCTCCACAGAAATCTGGCGGATACAAAAAGAGATTCTATTTTTGTATGTTTGTAGAGATCCCCCCCTCCCCATAAAATATTTTTAGATGAAAAAAGATATATAAAAATGAGAGTGGGGATACATGAAGGGAGAGTGGGGGAGGATACCTGCACGCAATTCATTTTTGTAGATGCCATACCATCAAAACAAGGCCCATACATTGGAGTAGGGAGAAGACGAATACCCCCAGATAAGAGATATTCTGTTTTGAGCAGCTCTGGAGGTGATGAGCTATAAGGGCAAAAACTGCACTGTGAGTTGTTGTAACGCGTGCCCTCATGGGTATATGATATGTGGGTATATCCTGGGTATTTTGCAACAAGATCTCCATTATTAATATCAACCATTACTTTGGATGGTGGCCCTCTCGAAGGTACAAAATAACTCGCTGTGAAGCTAGACCCCCCTCCCTCACCAGCTGGACATAGACTTGAATCAACATTATACAAACTCATAACGAGTGATGCATGAGTCAAGCTGAAAAAGGACAGAAGAAAGGTACAGTATGGTATAAAAAATGGATCATGCATTGTTTTTTATGTGTATTTTTTATAGCAAAAAGAGTGCGTTTTGCTGTTGGTTATTGCAGCTGTATTTTTTAAAGTATAAATAAACGTGTTGCTTTTTATATCTTATGCTATATAGACAACATATATTCAATGGTCATCTGGATTCTTTATATCAATATATTTTTTCTCCCTAATGTAGAATCCCTGCCTTCTTTTATCAATCAGTTGATAATAAAGATAGAATGCATGTATATTTTTTCATTGATAGAGGAGAAGACTCTCAATTATTTTTGTACAGCATCAGTTCGAAGACTTATAAGCAACCCGCTGTATTCTGTGCTACATGAATAGTTGGATATAATGCTATTCCAAGTATAACTGATATTTTTAAGCAGTGCTATCAAAGGGTCAAATTGGTATAGATTTCTATCGTCGTCCTGCATTAAATACATTGCTTATATTTTTATATTGATTTTTAAATCATTAAAAGATGCACAATTATATAAATGGACACACCGAAAGAAAGATGGTAGTGTGCTCCTTGCAGGTCACAAGTAATGCAAGACGCTGATGACCAGTTCGCGTAGCCATGAGTTCAAGTATTTTTTCAAGGGAGGAAATCATCAAATCATCAGCATCTTCTATGTCTGCTTCCCCCCTAATAGTTCCAGCTACATCAACGCATTTTGTGTTTTGCGGTGGAAAAAGAGCCTATTATTTTTAAAATATAATAAAAAGAAGTTATATACTACTTGAGCTACATAATATAATAGGCTATAAATAATAATAATAATAATACAGACATGCATATCTTCTATCATGAGGAGTGTATGCGTTTTTGCATACTCGCTTTGTGCATAAAAGTCATGGCTTTTTTGCATGATGCTGTTGATTCTTGTACCACTGCATATGTCTAGGATGGGTGTTTCTTTCATGGTGAGAAAGGTGTGCCCTAAAATGTAGCACACTGGAGTGCAAATGCATTGGCCAAACTTTCCATATTCCAACTGAGATTTGAATATCTGCTGCATAAGGGGTGGGATCAGTTTTTGTAGACAGTTTAACCAATTCAAGAAAGGATTGATGTTTGGTTTTTTTTTTTTTGAATGTGGATTGTATTTATTATTCTTAGGACTGTTAAAAATAAAAGCTACATGGTATAACTATTTTTTTCCAAATCTGCACTTTTTTTGTGTAGTTTTTTTGCATGGGTTTTGAAAATGTGATCAAAAAGACTAGATGTAGACTTCTTATGCCTTGCCCCTTTTAAAAAAAATGCTGCATATGAGCACATGAGCGTTAATGCTAGACACCACATAACTACAAAAACAGCCAGTAAGGTAGCAAGCGTCTGGTCGCGGCCATCTCCCCATTTTCTTGGTTCTATATGCAACAGAGGTGCATCACCAACTTTCTTTGAAATTAGGAAGCCTGTTTGTTGTTGTTGTTGCTGAGAAGATGCAGAGAGAGAGAGGAGAGAACCCTGCTGTATGATAGGAGAACCAAGCACCAGTGGTGTGCTTATGCCTGCAAGTTGTAGGCAAGTTGCCAGTTTTGCAGCAGTGCTCTCTTGATTGAGAATGGCTGAATTCAGCAGCCAGGGGTAATATTTACCAGCTATACATTGTGCAGTGGAGATAGTGCATGAGAGAGTCCCCCAGGTTTGAGATATAAACATCAGACTGCAGGTTTGAAGAGTGCCATATTTCAACCAACTTGTGGTAAACTCGTTTAAACTGGGACATGTGGGGAACTCTAGTCCCACAACAAGTGCAGATATTGATGATGTGTTGGTAGCACTACTAGTGCCTACTATAGGCGAAGCAGTGGCTCGCATTGCTACAAGTGAGAAGGTATACTGCACTACAAATGCCATCTCGTCTTTTCCTTCTGATTGAATGCATTCAAGTGATGATATTGTGCCTTTTCTGGATGTTGTACAATTTTCACCACATGGAATGGCAAGTGATGTATCCCTTTCTCTTCCACTGCAATAGAATCCAATTGGACAGGGGATACATATGTCACTAGAAAAAGCCCAACCCTCTGCACATGTAGTGTCTAGGCAGTCCCCCCCTCTAAAATAAACCTGTCCAATGGGGGCATCTGCACATGGTGTGCATGCAACATCTGCCATGGGGGTACATGGAGTCAGCTGCCATCCCACTCTACATCCTGCTCCAATTGGAGTGCACGTTCTGCATGTGGGTGAACCTGTTATTAAAGTTGGTGTGCTTTTGAAATAGCCAGTATCACAAATCCAGCTATCATCACTTCCAGACATGTTTTTTTGTAGCAATGTAGTTTTCGTGGAATGCAGTGGCTGGTTTGTGGTGCTATATAGTGATAATGATAAGTCTACATTGTGCGATGCAATAATAATGATGATGATGATGATACCAATGCATGCTGATGTCATTTAAATGCAAAAAAAGAAAAGAAAAGGAAAGTCTGTCAATAATATGAACAGCAGAGAGAGATTTTGGTGTGTCACAAAAAAAAGAGGAATATTTTTGTGTGTGTTGTATATGTATGTATGTGTACGTATGGGAATGTGGCTATATTGTGGATATTATAGCATGTTGTTGATATAGAAAATTATATTATGTTTTGCCATTAAAAATGAAATATTCACATTGCAGTCCTCTTTTTTTAATAAATGGCATTTTTATGTATGGATGGGTAACAGTGACAAATGAGCAGCTGTCGCCCTCCTTATGGCCATGTCCACAAGGCAATTGTTGGACTATACAAGATGTTAGCTCAGCTGATGTGAGACAACGACTTGCCAATTTATGGGCACGGCCTTGTCCTTATTGTGGTGACATTAATGGGGGGTGCGAATGGGGAAATTATGTGGTATGGTCTGTTGTAGATGGACCACAGTGTTTTTATTGCTATTCAGACGTCATGTTTAAACAAAATAGGGTAATAGTAAACACTCAGATCACCAGCTGTCAGCAGCCAGGCATCACTGTATGTGCTAAAAACTTTTACCCTGATCAGCTTGCACCAGAAGGAAGATGCTTGCCTTGCTTACAGGCAGGGGGTATCTGGGGGTGCACTGATGGATTTTTTCCAAATAATTGCATAGCCTCTCTTGATGGGGACATGTCAACACGCTGCTCCAAGTGCACACTTCCAGTACTGAGCAACCACACTATTTTTCAGTATGGCCCAGGTTTTACCTTCACTGATTGTTCAGCTGAGCCAGATCCAAATTATGATACATGTGCTTTTTTTGGAACGCCAAAATGGGGTGGTGGTTACTGTAGAGTGACATGTGCTGCTGGTTTTACCTTGGCTGTATATTCTACACCACTACAGTTATCTCCTTGGGATATGCCAAATTGTGTTGAGTGTGCCACATCATGCTTGCCTGGCTATTACCCCCCTCCATGTCCAGGGGGGCAATCTGTTAAAGCAGGGGTGCTCTCTAGTCCATCATGTCTTTCTTGCTATGATGTGATATCACTACCGGAAGGGGCCATATGGATTACCTCATCATGGCAAACGTGTGCCTGGACTTGCAAAAATGAAGGCTATTATGCAGATGGGAATGGAGTGTGTATACTCTGCCCACTCTCTTCAGTGGTGAAGGATGCATGCATCAGTGGTTTCAAGTGGCTTGGGTGTGGTGTTGCAAGCCAGGTGCTGTTGTTGCTATTGTTTTTTTTTATATATTCATTATATGTGTGTAATGTATGCTTTTTTCTTCTTCCTATGTGCCATTTTTTCTGTAGGGTGAATGCAAACGTTGTCTACCTGTTTCGTGTGAAATAGAAAATACCTTTCTCAAATCTGAAGTTTTCATGAATGAGTGCCTCTGTGCTGATTGCAGCAAGGCCACTAGCGGGGTCAATTATACATTGATAAACTGCACAAATGTCTCTGATGCTGTTATAGTGCAATGTAGTAGCTGCATCAGTGGTCAAACATACAGAAAAAAGAAATGTACAGTCTGGTCTGATACTATTTGCAATGCATGCAGTGGGTCGCCACATGCTGGTTATAGGCTTGCTGCTGCATGCACATCTGTTTCTGATGCTATGTATGCACTTTGTCCTTCTGGAATGGCATGTGATGGAGGTGCCACTCCATTTTTGTGCATTTTACCACGCGTTGCCATGCAAGGGGTCTGTGTCTGCTCTCCTGCTATGCGAGAGGACATGCAACAAGGTGGTGCGTGTGTGCCTATTTCCTGTCCCTTTAGGTACATGTTTGCAGATCCTTCCACTGGAACTTGCCAAAATTGTTCTATTGAAAATACAGCCACTGGTTTTGTCAGAAGCAATCCAGGCGCTGTAGGAGGTTTTAGTGAAGCGTGCGGGTGTGATGAGGGCTATTTTATGACCACTACTATGATTTCTACAGATTCATTATACAGTATTGCAAGTGATGGGGAGCTGAAAGAGCTAAGAACACTTGTCAATGCTAGAAGGATTCTTAAATGTTGGCCATGTGGTGATTTGGGATGCATACCAACCATGCAACGGCAAACCTCATGTGGTGGATTCAGTGAATTGGAACCAATATGTGAATGTGTATTGGGGGCTGCTATGCAACTTGCGCCCTCGCCATGGCTTAATATTCAGAACCCATGTGAAGTGGAGTGTATCCCTGGGTATATTTCAACATCTGCAAATGGTGGTCTGTCATATACACCTAATCTTTTTTGGGATGATTATAGTTTTTTATCAACAAATTTTGCTCAGTACACTGATTTCAATGTTATGAATGAGGCTGTTGTTGTCTTGAGTAGTAGTAGTAGTAGTAGTAATAATAATAATACAAGCAATGGCAGTTTTTATACACCGCCTTGTTGGACTAAAGCTACATTGAAATCAATGGCTGCAATAGATGGTGATGTTTTACTAGCTGTATGCAATGATGGGACTGTGACTATGATGGTATCTGTTTCCAGCCCCACTGAGAATTTTGTTGGTACTGGAAAAATGGATCTTAGTCTGTTTGAAATAGAGGGAATGCGTGGGGATATCAAAGGTCTTGCTGTGGAATCACATGGTGGTAGCACAAGATCTGGTTTTGTGTGGTTTGCATTTAGTTTTTGGGGGCTTTGTGGTGCAAATGTAGACATTGAGGTGTATGGAAACTGTTCAGCCATTGAGCTTTTATCAGTGCATAGACATCAAGTGGGAGATTCAGGTTTTTTGGGGTGTGTTTATGGAATGTGTATTCGTCTTGGATCTCGTATTTGGGGTAATATATTTCCTATGCTGGGTGTTGTAGGCACCATTCAAAGGCTATCATGGTCTACCCAATCTATCCATCCTTTAATTTCCATATCTACTGCTACTGTAGGCAGCATAAACACAGGAATGCATTCAGGTTTTTTGTATTGGACGCTGCATACAGCATCATGCTCATCATCTGGAATTGAGGTTGGTTGTGTGGGTTTGTTTGGGTATAATATTTATTTTTATGACTCATCAGTGGAGTATAAGTTTCGCTTATTGGATTCAGTTGTTGAGTTTGATGTATCATTTTTGGATTTGTCAAGGGTGGTAGACTTGACAATGACTAAAAATGGCCTTTTTGTGGCTCTACCAGATGCAATAGCTCAATTGTATTGCGAAATGACAACTGGTGTATGCAGGCTGCTATTTCCAAAATTTTGGTGGCCTATTGATGTTGTTGCACCTTTGGATTATCATAGAATGATGAACAGCACATTTTATATAACTGCACTTTTGAGTGTCCCCAGTGGAGCAGAAAAAATACTGCTTTTTCAGAATGGTACCCATGGTTGGTATCAAATAGATCTCTGGAACTCCATCATTACACATAGGCCATCCTTTGTCTCTTCTGCATATGGCAATCTGGTTAAGTTGGCTTTTTATGGGAATTCATTGCGTGAGCTGGAGTTTTCCTCTCCTTATACCACCACCACCACTGCTACTACTACCAACA